>ERZ773005.59-NODE-59-length-104442-cov-5.506145_pt1 | contig 104442 bp, 91 predicted proteins | sample MGYA00580666_ERZ773005 | MGnify/ENA primary metagenome ERZ773005 (study PRJEB29015, sample SAMEA2737999) | human oral metagenome | biome: human oral; feature: human-associated habitat; material: dental | place: China | collected 2061 ...
GCGCAGATCGATGAGTTTCGTCCGGAGCTGGCGGTCTTGGCTGACGAAGCCGCCGCGGCAAGGCTTAAAGCGCGTTATAAAGGAACGACAAAAATCCTGGGCGGCGAGGATGGCCTCGTGGCAGCGGCTGTTTTTCCTGCGGTCGATATGGTCGTGACTTCGCTCATGGGCTTCGCCGGGCTGGCTCCCACGCTGGCCGCCATTCGCGCCGGGAAAAATATCGCTCTGGCGAATAAAGAAACGCTCGTCGCAGCAGGAGAGCTTGTCAGGCGCGAGGCAAGCGCGCATGGCGTCGAGATTTTGCCGGTGGACAGCGAGCACAGCGCCCTCTTTCAGTGCTTACAGGGTGAAAAGTGTGAGACTGTGGAGTCTTTAATCCTCACGGCGTCCGGGGGCCCCTTCCGGGGTCAAAAGAAGGAAGCCCTGGCGGGCGTTTCGATTGGGGACTGCCTTAAGCATCCCACATGGTCGATGGGGCGGAAGATCACCGTGGACTCGGCAACGCTGGTCAATAAAGGATTGGAAGTCATCGAGGCGCATTGGCTTTACGATATGCCCTATGATAAAATTAAGGTCGTCGTTCATCCACAGAGCATTGTTCATTCGATGGTAGCGTTTCAGGATGGCGCCGTCATGGCGCAGTTGGGCGTGCCGGATATGCGGCTCCCCATTCAATATGCCCTGACGTACCCAAAGCGGATGGCGTCGACGCTCGCGCGTCTCGATTTCGCGCGGCTGGGGGCGTTAACCTTCGAGGAGCCGGACACGAAAACATTTCGCGGGCTTGATATCGCGATTGAAGCGGGGCGTGCCGGGGGAACGGCGCCCTGCGTCATGAACGCGGCAAATGAGATCGCGGTGGCGGCTTTTCTGGCCGGTTCCATCGGATTTTTAGATATTTACGATATTATAGAGCAAACGATGTCCGCCCGGTCTGTTCGCCCGGCGGAATCATTCGAGATTTTGCAGGAAGAAGACGCCTGGGCGCGCGCCTATGCGGCGCGGCTTCTGCAATCGGGAAAATAAGGAGAAAATATGTTACTGACAATTCTGGCTTCGATCTTTGTATTTGGGCTTTTGGTTCTCTTTCATGAGCTGGGGCATTTTTTTATGGCGAAAGCAACGGGGATGCGGGTCGACGAGTTTGCCATTGGCTTTGGCCCGCGGATATACAGCTATACCCACGGGGAAACTGCCTATTCGCTCCGTGCCGTCCCCCTGGGCGGCTTTAACGACATCGCCGGAATGGATCCCGAGGAGAATGACGCCGGAGAGCGCGGCTATTGCGCCAAACCGATCTGGAAACGGATGCTGGTCATCGTCGCCGGTCCCTTGATGAATTTTCTCCTGCCGATCGTTATCTTTTTCTTTCTGTTTCTCGCCGTGGGCGTGAGCTCGCCTTCCGACCGGCCGGAGCTGGGTGATCTTCTGCCGGATAAACCGGCCGTTGCCGCCGGGCTGGAAAAAGGCGACGTTATCGTCCGGATGAACGGAAAAGCGACGGAGAAATGGGAGGATATCGTCAATATCATTCTTGAGGAAGGCGAAAAGCCGATTAAGGTCGAGTTTCGCCGCGACGGCGTGGAGAAACAGACGACGTTGATTCCCGTTTACGATAAAAGCGCCGAGCGTCCGCTGGTGGGGATCATGAGCTCGTCGGATATTCGTCAGCCGGGCGTGTTCGAGGCGCTGCAGCTGGCCGTTTATAAGACGGGCTACATCATGTATAAAATGGTTGACGGGTTGTGGTCGATGCTTTCCGGCGGCGCCAAAGCGGAGCTGGCGGGGCCTCTCGGCGTGGCGCAGATGGCGGGCGAGGTGGCGCAGCTGGGTTTCGCAGCGCTGATGAACTTCGCGGCGCTCTTAAGCCTTAACCTGGGCATTATCAATCTCATGCCGGTACCGGCGCTGGACGGGGGGCATTTTGTCACCCTCCTCGTGGAAGGCCTGCGGGGTAAACCGCTGGGGCCTAAGGCGCTGCACTATACGCAAATGGCGGGGATTACGGTTCTGGTTATGCTCATGCTGTTCGCGACGAAGAATGATATTATGAGGATATTCTTCGGTAATTAGGGGCGGGAAGCGAATGGAACGTAAAAAAACGCGGCGGATACATATCGGAGCAGTACCAATCGGCGGCGGCGCGCCTATCGCGGTGCAGTCCATGACGAATACCAAAACGGCTGACGCGGCGGCTACGGTGGCGCAGATTAAAGCGCTGGCGGCCGCTGGCTGCGATATCGTGCGGCTGGCGGTGCCGGATATGGCGGCGGCTAAAACTCTAGGCGAAATCATTCGCGCTGTGGATGTGCCGCTGGTGGCAGATATTCATTTCGATTACCGGTTGGCCTTGGAAGCGATACGGCAGGGAATTGCTGCTTTGCGGCTCAACCCCGGCAATATCGGCGGCGCGGATAACGTGCGGGCGGTGACGGCGGCGGCGAAAAAGGCGCATATCCCTATTCGTATTGGGGTAAACGCGGGGTCGCTTGACAAAAAACTGCTGGCGAAATACGGACGACCGACGGCAGAAGCACTTGTCGAGTCGGCGCTCGGGCACGTCCGCCTCCTGGAAGCCGAGGATTTCTACGACATCAAAATATCTCTTAAGGCGCATGACGTGCCGCTCACGATTGCCGCCTACCGCAAGATGAGCGAAGCTGCGGATTATCCTCTCCATTTGGGCATTACCGAGGCAGGCACGCCGCAGAGCGGTATGATTAAGTCCGCGGTGGGGATCGGCGCGCTGCTCGCCGAGGGCATCGGCGATACGATACGGGTTTCTCTGACCGGGGATCCTCTCGTCGAGGTGAAGGTTGCCAACGAGATTTTGAAATCACTGGGGCTGCGTGAATACGGCCCGACGTTGATCGCCTGTCCGACCTGCGGGCGGACGTCCATTGATCTCGCGCAGATCGCGGCGGATGTCGAGGCGCGGCTAGAGGGCGTGTCGCGCCCCATTCAGGTGGCGGTCATGGGCTGCGTCGTCAACGGGCCGGGGGAAGCGCGCGAGGCAGACGTTGGAATCGCCGGAGGCCACGGCGAAGGGCTCGTTTTTCGCAAGGGAGAGGTCTTGCGGCGCGTGCCGGAGGATCAGCTGGTGGCGGAATTATTCAAGGAGATTGACGCGATTTTGCGCGAAGAATAAACAGCCGGGCGGTAAGAGAGGGGATTTTCCCGGAGCCGCCTAATTTTAACGAAGGGACAGAATTTCATGCGTACTACACAGCTTTACGCGCCTACCCTGCGGGAAGTGCCGGCGGAAGCGGAAGTCATCAGCCATAAGCTCATGCTGCGCGCCGGGATGATTCGCAAGGCGGCGGGCGGTGTTTATACTTATCTGACGCTGGCGTGGCGCGTTCTGCGCAAAATTGAGGCGATCGTCCGCGAGGAGATGGACGCGGCGGGCGGACAAGAAATTTTGATGCCGATTTTACAGCCGGCGGAGATATGGAAGGAAACCGGCCGTTGGAAAGTCTACGGCGAGGAAATGTTTCGCCTCAAAGACCGCCACGGGCGGGATTTTTGCTTAGGGCCGACGCACGAGGAACTAGTCACCACGCTGGTGCGGGACGAGGTGCGCTCCTATAAGCAGCTTCCGTTGCTTCTCTATCAGATCCAGAATAAGTACCGCGACGAGATACGGCCGCGTTTTGGCCTTATGCGAGGACGGGAGTTCATCATGAAGGATCTCTATTCCTTTGATAAGGACGAAGCGGGGATGGCGGTTTCCTATCAGAAAATGTTCGACGCCTACACGAAGGTGTTTACCCGCTGCGGTCTGCGCTTTCGTCCGGTTGAGGCGGACAACGGCGCGATTGGCGGGGCGCATTCCCACGAGTTTACCGTGCTGGCCGATTCCGGCGAGTCGAATATCGTATACTGTACCACGTGCGATTACGCCGCCAGCGACGAGAAAGCCGAGCTGAAAATCATTGAAGCGGGGAAGGAAGATCTGCGCCCGTTGGAGAAAGCGGCTACGCCGGGCGCGCACACTATCGAGCTGGTGGCGGATTATCTTAAAGTTCCGGTGGAAAAGACGATCAAAGCCGTCGCGTATCAGACGGAAAAAGACGAAACGGTTCTGGCGTTCGTGCGCGGCGACCACGAAGTAAACGAGATCAAGCTGCAAAACGCCGTGGGCGCGCTGGCGCTCCGCATGGCGGACGATGCGGCGATTCGCGCGGTGGGCGGCGTTCCCGGCTTCATGAGCCCCATCGGGATCAGAAAGGGAACGAAAATCGTCGTCGACGCTACCGTCATGGCGATGTATAACGCAGTGGCGGGCGCAAACGAGCCGGACGTTCACTACAGGAATGTGACGCCGCGGCGTGATTTTACCGAGGTTTTGACTGCCGACATTCGATTGGCGAGGGAGGGCGATCCCTGCCCGCATTGCGGTGGAACGCTGAAAATGACCCGCGGCATTGAGGCGGGGCAGATCTTCACGCTGGGTACAAAATACAGCGCAGCGCTCGGCGCGACGTTTCTTGATGAAGGCGGCAGGGAGAAGCCGCTCCTCATGGGCTGTTATGGGATTGGCGTCAGCCGGACGATGGCGGCGGCGATCGAGCAGAATAACGATAAAGATGGCATTATCTGGCCGCGGGCCATCGCGCCTTTCGAGGTCGTCGTCGTTCCTGTCAACGCGAAAATCCCCGAGCAGCTGACGCTGGCGGAAAAAATTTACGGCGAGCTGAAAACGGCGGGTGTCGACGTACTCCTCGACGATCGCCGAGAGCGCGCCGGCGTTAAATTCAAAGATGCCGACCTCATCGGCTATCCGCTGCGGATAACCGTGGGGCCGAAAGCGCTGGAAGAAGATAAAATCGAAGTGCGGGCGCGCCGCACCGGCGAAGTAAAAGAATTTGCCGCCGCGGATTATTTGTCCGGCGTGCAGGCGCTGCTGGCGGATTTATAACATTGAGCGGGTCGGCGTTTGAGCCTGGGGAAGATTACACAACGGGGAAAAGAGTCTTCCCGGGCGTCTGGCTTGACTTTCGCGCAGGCGTTTTATATAATTTATGAAAACGAAGGGTGCCTTCCTCATTTTGAGGAGGGCATTCGTCTTATTGCACGTTAACGTGATTCGTACTCATTTTCAATGGAGCGGGATATTATGGGAGCTTGGTGGGGATATCTTCTGCCGTCGGGAGACGTTTTAAATGATCCGGCGGTTCGGGAGCGGTGCGGGGCTTTGGCTGGTCGGACGGGGATTGGCGTCAATCTGCTCCTTTTCGCGGTGAAGCTTTTGATCGGGCTGACGAGCGGGGCGATATCGGTCATTGCCGACGCGCTGAATAATCTCTCCGACGCGGGGTCGGCGCTTGTCATGATGCTTGGTTTTCGTATCGCGGCGCGTCCCGCCGATCCCGAGCATCCTTTCGGGCACGGCCGCGTCGAGTATTTGACGGGGCTTTTTGTCGCTGTCGTCATTCTTCTCGTCGGGTTCGAATTATTACAGTCCTCGGCGCAAAAAATTCTCCACCCGGCGCCGCTCGAAGTCAGTATGGTGTCTGCCGGGGTGTTGCTGCTTTCTATTTTGGCGAAGCTGGGCCTGTCATGGTTTTACCGGACGCTGGGAGAGCGCATCCAATCGGCGGCGATCCGGGCTGCGGCGGCGGACAGCCGGAACGACTGCCTGGCGACGGCGGCCGTTCTCCTCAGCCTGCTCGTATACGCGAGGATTGGATGGAATGTTGACGGCATAGCCGGGGTGTTTGTCGCCCTTTTTATCCTTTACAGCGGCTGGGAAGCGGTTATGAGCACTGCGCAGCCGCTCGTCGGGGAAGCGCCTGATCCGGCGCTGGTATCGGGGATCAAGGAGCTGGTGCTGGCGACGCCGCCTATCATCGGCGTGCATGATCTTATCATCCATGATTACGGGCCGGGGCGTATTTTCGTTTCCCTTCACGCCGAAGTGCCGGGCGATATGGAACTGATGGAAGCTCATACGGCCATCGATACGCTGGAACAGCGGCTGGAGGAACATTTTCCGATTACGGTAACGGTCCACATGGATCCGGTTCTGCTCGATGATCCTGAAACGAATCGCCTGCGCCTGCACGTTGATAATATTGTGCAGGCGATTACGCCGGGACTTTCCATGCACGATTTTCGCGTCACGACGGCACCGGAGGGCGGTCATAATCTGATCTTCGATGTCGTCGTTCCGCATGGCTGCCCGCTCGACGACGAGCAGCTCAATCGTATTCTGAATGAACGGATAAAAGCGATCGATGGCCGCTGTCAGGCGGTCGTTCATTTCGACCATCAATATTGTTGACCGGGGTTTGGGCACAGGCGACAGGAAATAGTCCTTTTTTGGCGAAATATTTCTTGTAAATATAGATCTTTGTCAAGCGTTTGACGGGAGGGAAAGTAAAATGAGAAAAATCATGGCGGCACTCGCTGTCGCGCTGACGTTGGCAATGCCAATAACCGCCGCATCCGGCGGCGTCAACGGCATTATTAAATTGCGCCCGGAGATGAATTTTACAGCAATGGGAAGCGGTTCCACGGGAAGCGGCAGTCGTCCGCCGACAGTCGGGATCGGCTGGGACGTCAGCGGGCGAAAACCGGAACGGCTCCAGCGGGATACGAAGGTACAGCTCATTTCGCAAAATATAGATATGAGGTTGCTGACGGAAACAGAGATTGAGGATTGGTACAAAAACGATGTGGCTCCGGCCGGGCAGCCCATTTTTCTGACGGAGGCGCAGGAAGACGGTACGTATGAAATCAGCGATGTGCCGGAAGGTCGGTATTATCTTGTTATTATCGCCGGGCAGGCAGATGACGGATTTTCTGATCCTTTGCGGACGCGGAGCGGGGATGCGCTGTCGCGTTATCTTCCCGACTGGGATCAGTACGCGATGTTTGTCATCGGCATGAACAGCTGTGTGGTGCAGGAAATCGAGGTCAGGGACGGAATCATGACGCGAGCGGATTACGATTTTGGCGCTTTTGCGGGAAAGTAACGCGGTATGAGGCCCCCGCCATCCAGCCGGTGATATTATGTGGACCGGCTGGAAATGATGTAAGATGAGAGAACAGCGGAGGGAAATCTTTTGCCGCCGGCTATGGAGAAGATGAATAAAGCCCGCGTTAAAGCCAATTTTGACTTTAACGCGGGCTTTATTCGGGTTATGGATTCTATGGCGAGGTCGAAGCGTCCTGAGCCATGTTTTACTCGCGGATAGCGGCCTCGAGGGCGACGCGGGCCATATCGTCGAAGGACGTTTCGCGCTCGTCGGGCGAGGTGCTGGCGCCGGTTAGAAGGTGATTGCTGACGGTGAAGAGGGCGAGCGCTCTGACGTGGTGCTTGGCGGCGGCAAGGTAAAGCGCCGTCGCTTCCATTTCTGCGGCCAGTATGCCGTAAGCGGCGAGCTTATGAAGGTCAATTTCGTCGTCGTAGAGGCGATCCTGCGAGAGGACGTTGCCGACATGGCAGCGAAGATTCATGGCGCGGGCGGCGGCGACGGCTTTTTCGAGGAGAGAAAAATCCGCCGTCGGAGCGAAATTTATGCCGTGGCCGAAGGTGTTGTGAGGCATGTTGGAGTCCGTCGTGCTGGCCTGCGCAACGACGAGATCGCGGATGCGGATGTCCTCCTGCAGCGCGCCGCAGGTGCCGATTCGGAAAAGCTGTTTGACTCCGTATTCGGCGATCAGTTCAGTGGCGTAGATCGCCATGGAAGGCATTCCCATCCCCGAGCCCTGTACGGACACCGGGACGCCTTTATAAGTGCCGGTGTAGCCGAGCATATTGCGAATGTGATTATATTCCTTCGCGCCGTCGAGAAAATGCTCGGCGATGTGCCTGGCGCGAAGCGGATCCCCGGGAATAAGCACCCGTTCAGCGATTTCTCCGGGCTGAGCCGCGATATGCATGCTCATAAAAATTCCTCCTTTAATGTGGCTTCGGTTCAATTATAACGCAGGTTGATTCGTTTGGGAAGCGCGGCGTAAAGCGGATCGCAGCGGGCGATATATTGCTCGCGGTTCTGCTTCTATCGGGAGATTGGGCGCGCTTTTTGCCGCCGGTGGGTATCGCCAAAGGCCTCAGTATGGTATAATGATACAATGGAATGAAAGTTTCATAAAGGAGCGGAGACGCTTTCGCCAGGCGCGTCATATTGGCAGGGCGTGAAGCGCCTCTGGCGTCAGGCGGATTAAGAACAGGAGGCACGGGCAGTGAAGATTTCTACGCGGGGCCGGTACGCGCTGCGGCTGATGATCGATATTGCCATAAACAGCGGCGGTGTGCCGGTGCGCATCAAAGATATTGCGCGGCGACAGATGATTTCGGAGAAATACTTGGAGCAGATTGTATCAGTTCTGCATAAAGCGGGGTTTGTCCGCAGCAGTAGAGGGCCTCAAGGCGGTTACCGTTTGGCGCGGGCGCCGGAAGAATATACGGCGGGCGCTATTCTGACGCTGATCGAGGGCAGCCTGGCGCCGGTCGCCTGCCTGGAGACGGCGGAGAACGAGTGCCCGCGGCAGGGATATTGCTCGACGCTTCACTTGTGGGAGATGGTGGATGAAGCGGTGCAAAAGGTGGTCAATTCGGTCACATTGGCCGATCTTGTCGACTGGCAACGGGAGCTGGGGATAGCGGAGAAAAAAGCCGTACTGTGAGCAGGGCGGATCGGAAAAGGGAGCAGCAAGGGGAGCTTTTGGGGGCAGGTGTTGGCATGCGACTCGCTAAGGCGGGATTGTTTCGGGTAATAAAGTCGGATCTGGCGGTATTGGAAGAGAAATTGCGGGAAGCGGCAGCGTCGCCGGTGCCGCTTATTCATGAGGTGGGGACGCATCTGGTGGCGTCGGGAGGGAAAAGGCTCCGTCCGGCGCTGTTTCTCCTGGCGGCCCGCAGCGGCCCTGCATTTGACCGCGTGCGCGCCATGCCGCTGGCGGTGGCAGTGGAGCTTATCCACATGGCGTCGTTGGTGCATGACGATGTAATCGATGGCGCCGGCACGCGGCGCGGGGAACCGACAGCAAACGCGCGCTGGGGGAATCAGGTGGCGATTTTATGCGGCGATTACTTATTCGCGCAGGCGTTTTCGTCGATCGCGGGACAGCATTACGGCGAAGCCATCGGTATTCGGCTGGCGGAGCTGGTGCGAGAGCTTGCGAGCGGCGAGATATTGCAGGACGCAGCGCTGTTCCAGGCGGAACACAGCCTGCCGGAATATTATCAGCGCATCGAGAAGAAAACGGCAAATTTTCTGGCACTTTGCTGTGAGATGGGAGCGATTGTCTCCGGCGCGGCGGGTGAGGTAGCGAAAGGGTTGTATCTCTATGGGCATGCGGTCGGTATGGCGTTTCAGATCACCGATGATCTTCTGGATATTACGGGGGATGCGGCAAAGCTGGGAAAACCGGCGGGAAATGATATTCGGCAGGGCGTGGTGACGCTGCCGGTGATCCGAGCGCTGGAGGTCAGCTCCGAACGCGAGGAACTGGCGTCTATTTTGACAAATCGGCAGATGACAGAGCCGATGGTGGAGCGGGCGCTCGCCATCGTGCGGGCTACGGACGGTCCGGCGTTTGCCCAGCGGCAGGCGGACGAGCAGCTTCAACGGGCGAAAGAGGCGCTGCCGGCGTATATTCCGTCGGCGGTTCGCGAAACCTTCACTGCGGCGGCGGATTATATCGGTCGAAGGGATTTTTAACAAGGAGGCAGGGTTATGTTTGGTATTGGCGTACCGGAATTGGTTCTTATCCTGATTATCGGCCTGGTCGTGTTCGGGCCGGGAAAATTGCCTGAGGTTGGCCGAGCCATTGGCAGGAGCTTAAACGAGTTCAAGCGGGCAACGTCCAGCGCGGCAGAGGATAAGCCGGAACCGCGCGCGGCGGAGGATAAAGCGAGCCATGACGATAAGGCGTGACAGCGGCAGAGGAGAGCTTTTCCATGGCGGAAGATAAGGCGCGAACGGAGAATATGCGCTCCTCGGATGGGAACGGCGTATCTGGAGATCGGGGCGAAGAGACAGCGGACGAAGCGGCCCGAAGCCAAGATTCCGCTGCGGCGTCGTCAAAAGGTGCGGGAGAGGGCGGCAGGGTAACGACGCCCGCCGCGGGGCGGGAAGAAGCGCCGGATCTGGGCATGTCCGAGGAGGACGAGACCGTCGCGGGAAATATGTCGTTGATTCGCCATTTGGAAGAGCTGCGGCGACGCATTATTCGCTCGCTGTTAGCCGTTGGTGTGGGATCCTGTGTCGCCTATTATTACATCGAGGACATTCTGCGCTACATTACGCTGCCGACGGGGCGGCTCTATTATTTGCAGCCCGCGGAAGCGTTCTTTACGTATCTGAAAATCGCTCTGGCGGCGGGATTTTTACTGGCGCTGCCGGTGATCTTTTATCAGCTTTGGAAGTTTGTCCTGCCGGCGCTTACCATCCGGGAACGGACGGTTGTCGGCGTATTAGTCCCTTCTTCGGTGCTATTATTCTTCGCCGGACTTGCCTTCGCGTTTTTCCTGGCGCTTCCGGCGGCGATTAAATTCTTTCTCGGCTTCAGCACGGAAAATTTGCAGCCAATGTTCACGCTGCATCAGTATTTTGATTTCGTGCTGTCTTTTATCCTGCCGTTTGGCGCGGTATTTGAGCTGCCGCTGTTCATTATCGTATTTGCCCGGCTGGGCTTCATCGGCTCGGATTTTCTGCGCCGCAAGCAGCGGCTGGTTATTTTTTTAGCGTTCATCGTCGGCGCGATCGTTTCGCCGACGCCGGATATTTTCAATCAGTCGATGATCGCCGTGCCGCTTATCGTATTGTACGAAATAAGCTATGTTACCGTGCGGTTTATCATGCGAAAATGAGGGGGAAGTCCCATTGGCCTATAAAGATTTGCGGGAGTTCATCGCCGCGCTGGAGGCGCGCGGCTGGCTGCGGCGCATCCGGGCGGAGGTCGAGGCGGAGCTTGAAATTACGGAGATCACGGATCGCGTGTCGAAGCTCGAAGGCGCGGATAATGTAGCGTTGCTCTTTGAGAACGTCCGGGGCTACGAGATGCCCGTCCTGATGAACGCTTTCGGCAGTTACGAGCGGATGGCGCTGGCGCTGGGGGTGGAAAAGCTCGACGACATCGCTGAAGAAATACGGCGGCTCATGCGTCTCCCGTATATTTCCTTTTCCCATAAAATGGATCTTGTTTCCCTGATTCCGCTGGCGCGCAAGGCGATCAATTTCCCTAAATATGTGAGCCATGCGCCGTGCCAGGAAGTGATAGAAAAGGACAATCCATCCCTCGATATTTTGCCGATTCTAAAGTGCTGGCCACAGGACGGCGGCCCTTTCGTGACGCTGCCGCTGGTCTTTACGAAAAATCCCGAGACGGATAAGCGTAACGTCGGTATGTACCGCCTGCAAAAATATGACGCGCGGACGACGGGAATGCACTGGCACATTCACAAGAACGGGGCGGAGAACTATCGCGCCGCCAAGGCGAAGGGGATGACGCGCCTTGAAGCGGCGGTCGCCATCGGAACCGATCCCGTGCTGACTTATGCGGCGACGGCGCCGCTGCCGCGCGACATCGATGAGATGGTGTTCGCCGGGTTTCTGCGCCATAAATCCGTGGAACTGACGAAGTGCGTAACCGTCGACATTGAGGTCCCAGCGACGAGCGAGATCGTGCTGGAGGGGTACGTCGACGTCGACGAGCGCCGCCGGGAAGGGCCTTTCGGCGATCATACCGGCTACTACTCGCTGGCCGATGACTATCCGGTGTTTCACATTACCTGTATTACGCATCGGAAAAATCCCATTTACGCGGCGACCGTCGTGGGCAGGCCGCCGATGGAAGACTGCTACATCGCCAAGGCGACGGAGCGCATTTTCCTGCCGCTCTTGCAGCAGATGATCCCCGAGATCGTCGACATTAATCTGCCGCTGACCGGCGTTTTTCATAACTGCGCGATGGTTTCCATAAAGAAGGCGTACCCGCAGCAGGCGAAAAAGGTCATGCAGGCTATCTGGGGGATGGGGCAGATGATGTTCACCAAAATGATCATTGTGGTGGACGCCCATGTCAACGTACAGGACGAGAAGGAGGTCTGGTGGCGGGTATTCAACAATATCGACGCCCGGCAGGATCTGGTGCTGACCGACGGCCCGCTCGACGTTCTCGATCATTCTTCGCCGTTTCCTAAGTGGGGAACGAAGCTCGGCATCGACGCCACGCGGACGTGGCCGGAGGAGGGGCACACGCGCGAGTGGCCGGACGAGATCACGATGACCGACGAGGTGCGTGCTCGGGTCACGCGCCGGTGGAAGGAATTTTTCGGATGAGGGGAAAAATCGGGGCGCATATCGAAAATATTGCCCTTCATCACACGATTTTCGACCTTCCCTTCGCTTACATGGGAGCGTTCCTGGCGGCGCAAGGATGGCCGGGCTGGGGGACGCTCCTTTGGATTACGCTGGCGATTACCGGGGCGCGGAGCGCGGCGCTCGCCATCGATAATCTCGTCGATCTTAAGTACGATAAGCTGCATCCGCGTTTTACGAAACGACCGATGGTGACGGGAGCGGTAACAAAAGGGGAAGCGCTTTTTCTTATTGTCGTAAGTTTTGTTGTTTGCCTGTATGCTGTCGCTCAGCTGCCGCCTGTCTGCCTGCAGCTTTTGCCGCTGGCGGCGCTGCCGTTCGTTATTTATCCTTTTATGAAACGCTTTTCTTTCGCCTGTCACGGCGTTCTGGGGCTGGCGATCGCGATGGCGCCTGCCGGAGGCTGGGTGGCGGTGCGGGGAGAGATCGACGCGCCCATGCTGCTTCTTTGTTTGGCGGTTGGGATATGGATCGGCGCTTTTGACGCGGTATACGGGGCGCAGGACGAGACGTTTGATCGGGCGCACGGCCTTCATTCGCTGGCGACGGCGGTGGGGGCGGCGGGGGCGGTGAAGATCGCGCAGATCTGCCATGTCGTTTCGATCGCCTGCTTTATCGCTCTCGGTCTTTGGCTTCGGCTGGCGCCGTTTTATTACGTCGGCGTTTTTATCGCGGCGGCGACGCTCGCGTATCAGCACAGGATCGTTGATCTCACGGATTTTCATTGGCTGACGCAGCGATATTTCATGCGGAACGGAATTGTCGCGACGGCGCTCTTTCTCTGCACGGCGGCGAGCTTTTGGCTCTAGCTGAAGGCTCGCAATGAGAGGATCGCGGGCTTAATATAGAAAAACAGGAGTGGGAAAATATGACAGCAAGGATTTTATATGGCAAAGAATTTGCCCGGCGCATAAAGGAAGACGCGAAGCTGCAGGCGGAAGAACTATGGCGGCGGACCGGTGTCCGTCCCGGTCTGGCGGTGGTTATTGTCGGCGATGATCCGGCCTCTTTGGTTTACGCGCGAAATAAGCATAAGGCTTGCGAGGAGCTGGGTTTTTATTCTGTCACCGTGGAGCTTTCCGCGACGACGGGGAAAGAGGAACTGCTGGCGAAAATTGACGCGCTGAACGCCGACGCAAAGATACATGGGATATTGGTGCAGCTTCCGCTTCCCCCGGGGTTGGCGGCGGCCGAAACGGAAGTCCTGAACCGTATCGATCCGGCGAAGGACGTGGACGGTTTTCATCCTGTGAATATCGGGCGGCTGTCCTTAGGTAAGCCGCTGCTGGCGCCCTGTACGCCGGCGGGCTGTATCCGTATGCTGGAATTGGCGGATATCCCGATCGACGGGGCACGGGCGGTCGTTCTCGGTCGCAGCAATATCGTCGGCAAGCCGATGATGTCGCTGCTTTTAGCGGCTAATGCCACGGTTACCGTCTGCCATTCGCACACGCGTGATCTGCCGGAGGTTACCCGGCAGGCGGACATTCTGGTGGCAGCTGTAGGCCGTCCGGGATTTGTCACCGCGGATATGGTAAAGCCGGGAGCGACGGTCATTGACGTCGGTATTAACCGCGTCGCGCCGAAAAAGCTGGTGGGCGACGTCGATTTTGAAGCCGTCAAGGACGTCGCCGGCGCTATTACGCCAGTACCGGGCGGCGTCGGTCTTCTGACGATCGCCATGCTGATGCAGAATACCGTGACGGCGGCCAAAGAGCAGTTAGAGATAAAAAGCTGAGCAAGCCATTTATGAGGGGGCGAGGCAATGAAATCGGATGTAGAGATCGCGCAGGAGGCCGTCCTCCGGCCCATAGGGAAAATTGCGGCGGAGTTGGGACTAACGGAGGACGAGCTGGAGCCTTATGGCAAGTATAAGGCGAAGATCGCCCTGGCGGCGTGGGAGCGGGTAAAAGAACGGTCGAACGGCAAACTGGTGCTGGTGACGGCGATTAACCCGACGCCGGCGGGGGAAGGCAAGACGACGACAAGCGTCGGTCTGGCGGACGCGCTCCACCGGCAGGGAAAAAAGACGGCGGTGGCGCTTCGCGAGCCGTCGCTGGGGCCGTGCTTTGGGCTTAAAGGCGGCGCGGCGGGCGGCGGCTACGCGCAGGTCGTGCCGATGGAGGATATCAATCTCCATTTCACGGGAGATTTTCACGCGATCACGACGGCGCATAATCTTCTGGCGGCCGTCGTTGACAATCATCTGCAGCAGGGAAACGCGCTGGGCATCGATCCGCGCCGCGTCGTCTGGAAGCGGGTACTCGACCTTAACGACCGGGCGCTGCGCCATGTAGTGATCGGCCTTGGCGGCAAGGCGCACGGGGTGCCGCGGGAGACGGGCTTCGATATTACGGTCGCCTCGGAAATGATGGCGATTCTTTGCCTTGCGGACGGACTTTCGGATATGAAGCGGCGTATCGGAGAGATCGTCGTTGCCTATACCTTTGAAGGACGAGCTGTTCAGGCGAAGGAGCTCGGCGTGACCGGGGCGCTGACGCTCCTCTTTAAGGACGCCATCAAGCCGAATCTGGTACAGACCATGGAAGGAACCCCGGCTTTTATTCATGGCGGACCGTTCGCCAATATTGCGCACGGCTGCAACAGCATTATGGCGACGAAGTTTGCTCTTAAATTCGCTGATTACGTCGTTACTGAGGCCGGATTTGGTGCCGACCTCGGCGCGGAAAAGTTCCTCGACATCAAATGCCGCTTCGCCGGGTTCCGTCCCGACGCGGTTGTCATCGTGGCGACGGTACGAGCGCTGAAAATGCACGGCGGCGTGCCGAAAAATGAACTGGCGCGGGTCGATATGGAGGCGCTGGGAAAAGGGATGGCGAATCTTTTGAAGCATATTGAGAATATCCACGCCTTCGGCCTTCCCGCGGTGGTTGCGGTCAATGCCTTCCCTACGGATACGCCGGAGGAACTGGCCTTCGTGGAAGAAAGATGCCGCGCCCTTGGTGCAGCAGCGGTGCTGTCTGAAGTCTGGGCGAAGGGCGGCGAAGGGGGGCTGAAGCTGGCGGAAAAGGTTGAGGCCGCCATGCGAGAGCCGGCGAAGTTTCACACTCTTTATGACGCGAAGGAGAGCATTCCGGCGAAAATTGAAAAGATCGCCAAGACGGTCTACGGGGCGGACGGCGTCGAATTTACGGCGGCGGCGCATAAGGAGATGGAGGAAATCGAGGCGCTGGGCCTTGATAAAATGCCGGTTTGCATGGCGAAAACACAATATTCGCTGTCCGATGACCCCGGTAGGCTCGGTCGGCCGCAAGGCTTTCGGATAACGGTTCGCGAGCTTCGTGTTGCGGCCGGAGCGGGATTCATTGTGGCTTTGACCGGCGATATTTTGACGATGCCGGGGTTGCCGAAGCATCCGGCGGCAGAGAATATGGATATTACGGACGACGGACGGATCAGCGGACTCTTTTGAGGAGGCGGAGGTAATGAGACGGATATCGGTGGAGCTGGTGGCGCACGATACGCTGGAAGAGGAATTGCGGACTTTGCGGGCGGACGGTTTTGCCGTCGATTTGATCAATGTTCCTGATCTATTGCGATTTTCTACGCGGAGCTGGGAGGGTGCGGCGCTGGCGCAGGAGCATTTTCCGGCGGCGATGCCGCATATCCGGGCGATGGACGTCGATTTGGAAAAACCTTTATCGATGGGCGATTATCTGCGCCGAAACAAGATTCGCGAGGTGCTGGTCATCGAGGGCGATCCGCCGCAGGATATGACGCATACGGTATATCCGACGGTGACGACCGACGTCATTCGCAAGTTCCGCGAGGAGTTGCCGGAGATTCGCGTTTACGCCGGGATCGACCAGTATCGGGGCAGTATGCAGCAGGAGCAGTACCGGATTCGCCGCAAGCTGCAAGCCGGTGCAGCAGGATTTTTTACGCAGCCGTTTTTTGATATGCGGCTGTTAGGCATGTATGCCGATATGTTGGAAGGTCTGGAAGTTTATTGGGGCGTATCGCCGGTCCAGTCGGAGCGCACGCAGAGCTACTGGGAGCTGAAAAATCACGTTGTATTTCCCAAGGGATTTGAAGCGTCGCTGGCTTGGAGCATTCATTTCGCCCGCGAGGTCTGCACTTTCGCAAAGGAGCACGGGGACAGCGTTTATCTGATGCCGATACGGACGAATCTGACCGTCTATTTGCAGGGCGTTCTGGGATAGAAAAAACGTTCCTTACGGAGGAGGCGTTTAAAAAATATGTTCATGATAAGAAAAAAACAACTCCTGTCCCCCGGCGTTTACCGGTACGAGGTGGACGCGCCGCGCGTGGCGAAAAAAACGCAGCCCGGTCAGTTTGTTATTTTGCGGACCAGTGAGGAAGGCGAGCGCATTCCGCTGACGGTGGCCGATTTCGACCGGGAGAAAGGCGTTTTAACCTTGATTTTCCAAGTGGTCGGAGCGTCGACCGAGCTTTTGGCGCAGATGAAGGAAGGCGACACTATTCTTGATCTGGTCGGTCCCCTGGGGCAAAAATCTCATATCGCATCAGGGCTGGGAACTGTCGTGTGCATTGGCGGCGGCATTGGCGTAGCACCGGTTTACCCGATTACGCGGGGGATGAAAGAGGCCGGGAATCGGGTAATTTCCATCATGGGGGCGAAAAGTCGGGATATTCTCATTATGGAAGAGGAGATGCGGGCCGCAAGCGACGAAACCCTGGTCACGACGGATGACGGCTCCTATGGAATAAAGGGCTTCGTTACGACGGCGCTGAAAGAGCTCTTGGCACGCGGCGAAAGGATTGATCTCGTCTACGCCATCGGCCCTGTCGTCATGATGAAAAGCGTTGCCGACGTGACGCGGCCGCTGGGAATTAAGACAATCGTCAGCCTGAATCCCGTAATGGTCGACGGCACCGGAATGTGCGGCGGCTGTCGCGTGCAGGTGGGCGGCGAGACGAAATTCGCCTGCGTAGACGGGCCGGAGTTCGACGGGGCTATCGTCGATTTCGCCGGACTGCAGGCGCGGCAGGGGATGTACCGGGAGATGGAAGCGAAAGCCCGGGAGCATGTATGTCGTATCGGATTAGGGGGGAGTGCGTGATGGCGCTGTCGCTTACGAAGCATCCCATGCCGGAGCAGGATCCTAAAGTCCGGGCACATAATTTTGCCGAGGTCGCTCTCGGCTATGATGAGGAGACCGCCGTCGCAGAAGCCGAGCGATGTCTTAACTGCAAGGTTCCGCTATGCCGCCAGGGCTGTCCGGTGGGCGTTAATATTCCCGCGTTTATAGCTCGAATCAAAGCGCGCGATTACGAGGGCGCGATTGCGGTGATCAAGGAAACGAACGCTTTGCCGGCCGTCTGCGGGCGCGTATGTCCGCAGGAAAACCAGTGCGAAAAGAACTGTGTTTTGGCAAAGCGCGGGGAATCTGTCGCCATTGGGCGATTGGAGCGCTTCGCCGCCGACCGCGAGCTGGCGCAGGGAAAAGAGCCGACGCCTGCGGCGTGCGCGCCGGACGCCCAGCGCGTGGCAATTATCGGCGCGGGTCCGGCCGGCCTTTCCGCGGCGGGAGATTTGGCGCGCCGCGGCTATCGGGTGACGATCTTTGAAGCGCTGCACACGGCGGGCGGCGTACTTTCTTACGGCATTCCGGAATTTCGTTTGCCCAAGGAAGGCGTTGTCAAAAAAGAAGTCGCCGCCTTGGAAAAGCTGGGCGTGAAAATTGAGCTTAATTCTGTAATCGGTCAGCTTTACACAGTAGACGAGCTCCTCGAAGAGGAAGGCTTCGACGCTGTATTCGTCGGCACGGGCGCGGGGCTGCCGCATTTTATGGATATTCCCGGGGAGAATCTCAACGGCGTATATTCTGCCAATGAGTTTTTGACACGTTGCAACCTCATGAAGGCGTATCGTTTTCCCGATTCTTTGACGCCGCTCTTTGTCGGGAAAAGAGCGGCTGTCGTCGGCGGCGGCAACGTCGCTATGGACGCAGCGCGCACCGCTCTGCGGCTTGGCGCGGAACACGTCTATATCGTTTATCGCCGCGGCGAGGAAGAGCTTCCTGCGAGACGGGAAGAAGTCCACCACGCGCGGCAGGAAGGCATCGAGTTTTGCCTGCTGAATAATCCGGTCGCCGTCCTTGGGGATGACAAGGGGTGGGTAAGGGCGCTTCAGTGCGTCCGTATGGAGCTTGGCGAACCGGATGCGTCGGGTCGGCGCAGTCCCGTGGCGGTTCCCGGATCCGAATTCGAGCTTCCCGTGGAGACTGTCATCATGGCTATCGGTCAAGGGCCGAACCCTATCGTCGCGTCGACGACGCCGGGCATGGACACGAATCGGCGCGGCAACATCATCGCCGACGAAGCGACGGGCGCGACGACAAAGCCGGGAGTTTTCGCCGGGGGCGATATCGTGACCGGCGCGGCGACCGTTATCCTTGCCATGGGTGCGGGAAAAAAAGCCGCCGCCGCTATCGACGAATATTTGAAAGGAAAGCGCGCGAACAGTGGGAAATGAAAGCGCGACATTGGCGTGAACGGATGGCGGAACGAACGATAACTTCATGATTTTGCGGTAAAGAGGCACCTCCTGTTAGTTTTATAACAGGGGGTGTTTTGGTTGTCGCCACCATGGAAGACCTCATCGCGGCAAAGAATGGGAAAAGTGTGATACTCAACACCCAAAGGATTTTTCAAGGCGACTGGTTTGTTTGGAAATGAAAAAATATTGACACGATTTAAGAATAAATATATATTTTATTTCATCGATGCTTAATATATTTTAAAGTTTGGCGGAGAGATTTTATAAGCAAAATTGTGCCGGTATTTTATCTGTGCGCAGGGAAGGGGTTACGTCGTGAAGAAAAATTTAATCGCATTTGTCTCGGTAGTTTTCCTGCTTTCGCTGTGGAGCGAGAGGCTCGTCGCGGCAGAAGAAGCCGCGACGAAGGACGCTTCGGCTGAAAAAATCTCGGAATATCATCTGGATACGCTTCTGGTGCCTGGGAGCCGGTATCGCCATGAAGTTTTGCCGGGAGGCTTTCAGACGGAATCTGGTTCCGTGGGAATGCTGGGCGAGCAGGACATCATGGAAGAACCCTTTGATCAGGCGAACTTCTCCGAAAAAACGATTACCCGTTTCGCCGATCCGACGAATAATTTTGTCAGTATCATGCTGACCAATCCTAACGTTCGTAACGGCAGTATTGTTACGCACAGTCATTTCTTCGTTCACGGCGTGTATACGCATGGCTCTTATATTTTGCTCAACGGCGTGCCGAATCTTCTGGGACAGTATTCTACCCCGACGTTCTTTGCGGATCAGATTGAGCTGACCACTTCACCGAACATGGGGCTGAATGGAAGTCGGGCTTCGTATGCCTCCGGCAATGATGGAAACGCTTCGCCGGCAACGATTAATTTTCGGACGAAGACGGCGGGAACGTCTCCGGTTACCAGATATACACAAACCGTTTCGGGCCGGGGAACATTTACCGAGCAGCTCGATGTGGGGCGTCGGTTCGGGGGGAACAAGGATTGGGGCGCACGGTTTAATCTGCTTTATACGAACGGGAAGATCTCTATCCCCGGCGTGACCCGCGATGAGTATGGGTATACCCTGAACCTGGATCATCAAAGTAAAAACAGCCGCAGTAATTTGTTTCTGGGGACGTATTATTTGAATCTTGACGGCGGGGGACGCTGGTTCAATCTGGGCGCGGGCGTTACCTCGCTGCCGCGGGTACCGGATCATTACACGAATTATGATTTTGACGGCCAGTATAAATGGGAAAAAATCTGGCTGGCGGCGTTCAATCATGAACAGCGGCTGAGCGATAACTGGCTGGCGTTCCTGAACGCCGGGTATTCTTACCATCGCTTTCACTGGTCGCTGGGGAGCGGCTTCGCCGGGTGGACGATCGATAATGACGCCGGCGATTTTCAAACGCGCATATATACCGATTATCAGGATTGGAAGACCTATTATGCGCAGCTGGGGTTACGCGGCAGGATAACGACCGGCGCCGCTACGCATAACGTGGCGCTGGCTCTGGATAAAAGCTGGTACAGCGCGTATGGGCCTCAGGGGTCGGTCAGCTTTTTCACGGATCAGGGCCGGGGGAATCTCTATCATGGGCTTGACGGTACGACGTCGCACACTACCGCTCCCAACCCGGTCGAAGTCCATAAGCAGGACGAGCATATCTGGAGCTATTCTTTGAATGATAATATTGAAATTGGCAAGCTTGCCGTTCTGCTTGGCCTTCAGCACCATACGGCGAAGGTCGCTCCCCATAACGGAAAGTTAGTCAAGGATTCCGCCCTTTGCCCGACCTTTGGCGTCTCTTATCGGGCGGAAGATAACGTCATGATTTACGCCAACCATACAGAAGGGTTTACGCGGCCAACAATGGTGGGCAATAGTTATATCAATGCCGGCGCTGTTTTACCGGCGACGAAATTGAAGCAAAATGAAATCGGCGCTAAAATAAAGAATGGTTCCTCGCTGCTTTCGCTCAGTGTTTTTCATATTACGCAGGCGCAGAATATCGCGGTTCGAGTAGCGCCCGGCGCGGCTTTGCAGGATGTTTTTGTCGGCGACGGCGAAGTGCGTTATACAGGCTTTAGCGCGTCGTATACAGGAAAACTCGCCGAGAAATGGAACGCGACGGGCGGCGTGGAATATATAAACAGCCGCCAGCAAAAAACGGCGGGGGGCGTGTTTGAAGGTGCGCCCGCTTACGGAACCCCGAAATGGAATGGTGTCCTCGCTTTGGAGTATCAGCCGGATGACAAGTGGTCAATCCTGGGGCGGATGGTGTTTACCGGTCGAGCGAATACTGTGAATGCCGCCAGGACAAAAATGTTCGACGTTCCGGCGAATACGGTCTTTGATTTAGGCGTCAGCTATAAGACGCGATGGAAAGCAACTCCCGTAACTTTAAGCCTGATGTGCTATAATTTATTCGATCGAAATTACTGGTACGCCAGCCGGACGGGGCTCATGCTGTCGCAGCCGCGAACGGTCACTTTTTTCGCCGCGTTCGATTTATAACGGATAGTCGCCTGCGGTTTAAGGAAGAGAAATATGATTCAGCGTGTAAGATTACAAAGAGGGATAAAAGTATTTCCGGTTTTGCTGTGCCTCTTTTTCAGTCTGATGTTAGCAGCCGGCTGCGCGGACCAAAGCAAATCGGGGCAGGATACTTCCGCCGCGACCGTGACGGTTACCGACTGTATGGGGCGGCGGGTGGAGATACCGTATCCTGTCACCCGCGCAGCGGTATCGAATAATTACACGATGGAAATGATTGGCACGTTAGGGGCGTGGGACGCCGTAATTGCAGTGGATTTTGATATGTATAATAATAATGCCGCCTGGAGCCGCCCCTATACGCGCGATCAAGTATTTGCCAGAAATCAAAGAAACGTTAACTGGGAAAAGACGATTGAGCTTGACCCGCAAGTTGTCATTTTGCCGGATAACGGGGTGTGGCAGGAGGCGGAAGAAAAGCTTTCCCCTTTTGGAATTAAAGTGCTTGTCGTTAATCCGTACTACGCGGATGAGTTCGCCAAAGATATCGAGATACTGGGCAATATCTTTGGCAAGCAGGAAAGAGCGCGGGAGATCGCGGATTATTTTACTGAGAGAATGGAATATATTGAAAAGCGGCTGCAGGACAAACCGCGGCGAAAACTTTATGTGGAGTACAATCCCACGGAAGAAACGACGATTCCCGGCGATTTCTTTTACGGCATAGCCAAATATTCCGGCGGGGAAAACATTTTTGACGACGCAAAATCGATTCATGTCAATCGGGAAGAGACGGCAAAAAGAGATCCCGAATATATGGTGATCATTTCCGACAAAGAGGTTTCGCGCAATATCGTGCCGCCCACCGAAAAGCAGTACGAGGCTTTATTGGCGCGTATTAAGGCGCGTCCCGGCTGGGACGAGATCGCCGCGGTAAAGGAAAACCACATCCTGCTTATTTCTATGACGGGACACGAAGGTGCGGGGAAGTTGGTCGGTGCTTTTTATGCGGCTAAATTTCTCTATCCGGAGGAGCTTTCCGAGCTGCATCCGGAAGCCGTGTTTAAGCAATGGGTGGATTGGCAGGGATCGTCGTATTATCCGGGGCACACATATCCGGCGTTTTCGCTGGAAGATTGACGGGCGGTGACGAGCCGCTCAAAAAAGCGAGAGAAGAAGTCTGAAGGAGATGGATACAGCGATGCCGTGGAGCGCGGAGAGACACTGGCAGAAAGTCTGGCTTATTACGGGAATGGCAATTTTCACTAGTGTTTCCGCGCTGGTTTTTATGACGGCTTTTTCGCCTATTGAAATATATCAGCTGCCCGATATTATCTGGCGATTTTGGTCGGGTGACAAACTGACCGCGCCGGAAAAAATCCTCATCTACATGCGTATGCCGACGATCGCGATGGCTGTTCTGGCGGGGATCGGTCTTTCGATTTCCGGCGCGGTCATGCAGTCGATCACCCATAATGATCTGGTCAGTCCGTTTACTTTGGGAATATCCGCGGCGGCCGCTTTTGGCGCTTCGGCCTGTATTATTTTCGGAAACGGCTGCCTGCGAACGCACGGGGGGCTGATTGCGGGGGCTTTTTTTGCGTCCTGTTTGTGCATGGCGCTGGTATACGGACTGGCGGCAAAGACGGGGACGACGGCGTCGACGCTTGTCCTTACCGGTATCGCCATGAATTATTTGTTCAGCGCCATGAGCGCGACAATTCAGTTTTTTGCCCAGGAATATCGGCTGGGAGAGATTATTCAATGGACCTTTGGCTCTTTTAGCAAGGCGAATTGGACGGAAGCGGGGATTTCTGCCGGAATACTTTTCCTGGGGATAGCGGCGTACTATATCTTGGCCCTGCCGCTTGACGCCATGGCGGTCAATGACGATGAAACGGTCATCAGCCTGGGAATTGATCCGGCGCGGGTCCGTTTGCTGACGGGGAGTGTCGCTGTGCTTTTAACGGCGACGATCATCAGCTTTACTGGCGTCATCGGCTTCGTGGGGCTCATCGCCCCGCATATTGCCCGGATGCTGATCGGGAATGAGCACCGAACGTTCTTGCCGCTGACGGGCCTCATCGGCGCCCTGCTGCTTTTATATTCGGATATGGTGGGGAAATATATCCTGTACCCGGTCGCCGTACCGGTGGGGATCGTCATTTCTTTCCTCGGCGTTCCGTTGTTCGTCCATTTAATCATTGCCATGAGGAAGCGGGGGAATTAAATGCTGCTTGAAGTCAGCCGACTGCGCTTTGGCTATGGGAAAGAATCTGCCGTTCTTCATGACATCGCTTTTACGCTGGATACAGGATGTATCCTTGGGCTTCTCGGGCCGAACGGAGCGGGGAAGAGTACGCTCCTGAAGTGTATTAATCGCATTCATGCGGCAACGGCGGGGCAGATTCTTTTAGCGGGGAAGGATCTTTCCCGCCTTTCCTTAAAAGAGATTGCCAGAGATATCGCCTATGTGCCGCAATATACCGGCGCGTCATTTCCTGCCAGCGTGCTGTATACGGTGCTGATGGGACGGCTCCCTTACAGCGGATATAGCTTTACAAAAAAAGACCGGCAGGCGGCAGAACAGGCGTTGGAAAAGGTCGAGCTGACCGCGTACGCCGCTAAAGATATTCGGACGCTGTCGGGCGGGGAGCGCCAGCGTGCTTATATTGCCAGAGCGCTGGCGGGAGAGCCAAAGCTTATTCTCATGGACGAGCCGACGAGCAGCCTCGACGTCAAGTATCAGATCGAGATCCTGCGGATGATCCGCGGACTGGTACGGGATATGGGAATGTCCGTCATCATCACGGTTCATGACCTGAACCTGGCGTCGCTTTTTTGCGATCGGATTATTCTTTTAAAAAAGGGGCGCATCTGGACGGACGGGTTGCCCGCTGAGGTGCTGAACGAAAAGAATATCAGGCAGATCTATGGCATCGAAGTGTTTACGGCTGATGCTCACGGCAAGCGCTATGTGCAGCTGCTTGACGAACCGTGTGCAGAAGAGCATGAGGAGGTGTTTTGAACGTAACACCTCCTCTTTCGTATGAACTGAGGTTCGCTTTTGATATGATGATTTTTCCCTTAAGAAAAAGCACGCGGGAAGCTGAACCGTTCGCGAATTTGATTGACAAAACGTGGGAAAAAGACTAAGATGAAGGTGACAACAGAATATGTTGGGGATGGGTGTCGTTCACGACGAAAAGGGAATTCGGAGAAGCCGAAGCGGTCCCGCCACTGTAAGGGGAGTCCTCGCCAATAAAGCCACTGGAGCTTACTTAGGCTCTGGGAAGGCGGCGAGAGATGAGGAACCTGAGCCAGGAGACCTGCCCATTCCAACAATCGCCGTTAGCGCTCTTTTAGAGTGCTTGCACCTGCGAAAGATGGGGAGGAGATTTGATACTATGTACGAGCGAGCGTTTTGGCATAGTACGGGTCTCCGGCTTGAAGGTTTAAGCCGGATTTTTATTGGCCTGAAAACGCGCTCCAATGCACTGTCAGTCGATCTGCCCACCTTTCGCGGAGCGATTTTTCATTTTGAAAAGGAGGGTTCTAATGGAAGAGGAAAAAAAGGAAGGCGAGCTTGATCTCCAAGCGATTTTGAAGCAGGCGGAGAGCAAGACGGACTTCCCGGAAGTGACTTTTGACGAGTTCACCCCGCCGACAGATGATGAGTGGAAGGTAGCCTGCGAGGCGCTGCTGAAAGGCGCGCCGTTTGAAAAGATCATGTTCACCAAGACTTATGAGGGCATCACCTTCAATCCGATGTACACCCATAAGCACACGGATGAGATCCTGCCCCGGACTTCTTTCCCGGGGATGGGTGATTATCTGCGGGGGACCAATGTCAGCGGTTATGTCGGGAAGCCGTGGGGCATCGCGCAGTCGTGCGATGAGACGCTCCCCAAGGAAAACAACGAACTGTTGAAGTTTGAGGTCAGCAAAGGCTCGACGGTCTACAATGTCCGGCTCGATACGGCGACGATCCAGAACCAGGATGCTAAAGACGCGGAAAAGGTCGGCGAGGACGGGTGCAGCATAACGACCCTCGACGATATGCACCAGCTCTTAGACGGGCTTAAGCTGGACGAATATCCGCTTTATATGTACGGCGGGGCTTCGGCACTGCCGCTTTTGGCCATGACGGCAGCGGCCGTTCAGTCCTCCGGCAAGTCGATGGAGAAGGTTAAGGGCTTTGTGGGCGCGAACCCTATCGGCCAGATGGTTCGCAAGGGCAAAAATTACGCGACGCTCGCTCAGCTTTATGATGAGATGGCAGAGTGCGCCAAGTGGGCGCTGAAAAACGCGCCGGGGCTGCGCACGATCATGGTGCGCGACGATGTGTTCAGCCGGGGCGGTGCCAACGATGTACAGGATACGGCGTATATTCTGGCCATGGCGGTCGAGTATATTCGGGCGCTCATGGAGCGCGGCCTGACGATCAAGGAAGCGTCCAGCCAGATCTTCTTCGGCGTTTCCATGGGCGCGAACTTCTTCATGCAGATCGCGAAGCTCCGCGCATCCCGTCCCATCTGGGCGAATATCATCAAGTCCTTCGGCGGCGACGAGGCGGATCAGGCCATGCACGTTCACGGGCGTCCGGCGCTGTTCTTCAAGACCCTGTTCGATCCGTACGTTAATATGCTCCGCGATACGACGGAGATCTTCTCCGGTGTCGTAGGCGGTCTCGACTCCTATGAGAACTCCACCTTTGATGCTCCGATCCGCAAGGGTGATGTGTTCTCCCGGCGAATCGCCCGTAACGTGCAGGTCATGCTGCAGGAAGAGTTTGGAATGCTTCAGCCGATCGACCCGTCCGGCGGTTCGTGGGCGGTTGAGACGCTGACGAAGCAGATTAAAGAAAAAATTTGGGCAGAGTTCCAGACCATTGAGGGGAAGGGCGGTATCGTCAAGGCGCTGGAAGAGGGCTATCCGCAGGAAGCCATCGAGACGACGCTGAACGCGCGCTTTAAGGCGCTGGAACTGCGTAAGGATCGTATCGTCGGCAGCAACATGTATCCGAACATGACGGAAGAGCTCCTGGATACGCGCGAAGAGGACGTCGCGGCGCTGAAAAAACAGCGGATGGCGGATATCGATGCGTATCTCTCGGATATCGATGAGAAGCACAAAAAGGACAGCCTCGCCAAGCTGAAAGGCGCGGCGGCGGGCACTGTGGTCGAGGCGGCCATTGAAGCGGTCAAGGCGGGGGCTACGATCGCCGAAGTACGCGCGGCGCTCAATAAGGGCGGCACGCCGGAATCGGTCAAGATCATCGCGCCGCATCGCTGGAGCGAGCGCTTTGAGGATCTGCGCCTGGCGACGGAAAAATACAAGAAGGAACACGATGGCGATAATGTGAAGGTGTTCCTGGCGAATATGGGGCCGATCCCCCAGCATAAAGCGCGCGCGGATTTCTCCACGAGCTTCCTGCAGGTCGGCGAGTTCAATGTCGAGGGCAATAACGGCTTCAAGACGACTGACGAAGCAGCGGCGGCGGCGAAAGAGTCCGGCGCGGACGTAGCGGTCATCTGCTCGACCGACAAGACGTATCCCGAGATCGTGCCGGATCTGGCACCGAAACTCCGGGCAGCGCTCCCCAATGCGACGATTTATCTGGCGGGCGCGGCACCGAAGGATCTGGAGCCTGTCTATCGCGAAGCGGGCGTTGACGATTTCATTTCTGTTAAGGCGAATTGCTATGAGATTCTGCGGTTCCTGCAGAAGAAGAAAGGGATGATTGATTGATGGCACAGAATCCTGATTTCACTAAAATGGAACTGGAAACCGCGCCGGCGCAGAGTGAGGCGGAGTGGAAAAAACGCCTTGCCGAGGAAACGCACCGTAACTATGACGATATCGTCAATACGACGATGGAGCATATCAAGGTTCGCTCCCTCTATAATCACGATGAGTACGATCACATGACGCATCTTGATTTCGCCAGCGGTATTCCGCCCTGCCTGCGCGGGCCGTATTCCACCATGTATGTTTTCCGTCCGTGGACGGTGCGCCAGTATGCCGGCTTCTCGACGGCGGAAGAGTCCAACGCTTTCTACCGCCGTAACCTGGCTGCCGGCCAGAAGGGGCTTTCGATCGCTTTCGATCTGCCGACCCATCGCGGCTATGATGCGGACAATCCGCGCGTTTTCGGCGACGTCGGAAAAGCGGGCGTTTCCGTTTGCTCCATGCTCGATATGAACATTCTGTTTTCGGGTATTCCCCTTGATCAGATGTCTGTTTCCATGACGATGAACGGCGCCGTTCTGCCGATCCTGTCCTTCTTCATTCAGTCGGGTGTCGAGCAGGGCGTCGATAAGGCGATCATGGCGGGCACGATCCAGAACGACATTTTGAAAGAGTTCATGGTCCGTAATACGTACATTTATCCGCCGGATATGTCCATGCGGATCATCGGCGATATTTTCGAGTACACGACGAAATATATGCCGAAATTCAACAGTATTTCGATTTCCGGCTATCACATGCAGGAAGCCGGAGCGCCGGCCGACATCGAGCTCGGCTACACGCTGGCTGACGGTCTTGAGTATATCCGCACGGGTATCAAGGCGGGGCTGGCGGTCGACGCCTTCGCGAAGCGACTCTCCTTCTTCTGGGCGATTGGCAAGAACTACTTCATGGAGATCGCGAAAATGCGCGCCGCTCGTGTCCTGTGGGCGAAGATCGTTAAGTCCTTCGGGGCGACGAACGATAAATCCATGGCGCTGCGCACGCATTCCCAGACTTCGGGCTGGTCGCTTACGGCGCAGGATCCGTTCAACAATATCGCCCGCACGGCGATGGAAGCTATGGGTGCGGCGCTGGGGCACACGCAGTCCCTGCACACCAACGCACTGGACGAGGCCATCGCGCTGCCGACCGACTTCTCGGCCCGTATCGCGCGCAATACGCAGCTCTACATCCAGGACGAGACCAGCGTTTGCAAGATTATCGATCCGTGGGGCGGCTCCTACTACGTCGAGGCCCTTACCAACGAGATCATTCGCCGTTCCTGGGCGCATATTCAGGAAGTCGAGTCGCTGGGCGGCATGGCGAAAGCTATTCCGACCGGCCTGCCGAAGATGCGTATCGAGGAAGCGGCAGCGCGCCGTCAGGCCCGTATCGACTCCAACAACGAGTCTATCGTCGGCCTGAACCGCTACCGCTTGGAGAAAGAGGATCCGTTGGAAATTTTGGCCATCGACAACACGGCAGTGCGGAACGCACAGGTCGCGCGGCTTGAGAAGCTCCGGGCGGAACGCAATGAGGACGATGTTCGGAACGCTCTCGAAGCGATTACGAAGGCGGCGGAGACCCGTGAAAACGGCAACCTCCTGGAGTGCGCCGTCGAAGCGGCTCGCGTCCGTTGCTCCTTGGGTGAGATTTCCGACGCCGTGGAGAAGATTTCCGGCCGTTATCAGGCGGTCATCCACACGATTTCCGGCGTCTACTCCTCCGAGTTTACGGATAAGACCGAGCTGGAAAAGGCGAGAGCGCTGGCGGACGAGTTTGAGAAGCTCAGCGGCCGTCGTCCCCGTATCTTCGTGGCGAAGATGGGACAGGACGGACACGATCGCGGCCAGAAGGTTATCGCTTCCTCCTTCGCCGATATGGGCTGGGACGTCGACGTGGGACCGCTCTTCCAGACGCCGGCAGAAACGGCGCAGGACGCGGTGGACAACGACGTGCACATGGTCGGCTTCAGTTCGCTGGCCGCGGGACACAATACCCTTCTGCCGGAGCTGGTTGAAGAGCTTAAAAAGCGTGGCCGTGACGACATCATGGTTGCCATCGGCGGCGTTATCCCGGTGCAGGATTACGATCATCTCTATAAAGGCGGCGCGGTGGCGATCTTCGCACCGGGCACGAATATTCCGGAGGCGGGTGTCAAACTGCTCCATCTCTTGATTGACAGAGCCAAAGCAGAAGCGTCAGACATCGGCTAAGAGGTACAATATGGCAGAGTATACAACTTCCAAACCGGAATGGGCGCCGGAGCAGGACGATAACAACTTCGCCTGCGGCGTAATGAGCGGAATTGAAGGAATTACCGATACAACGGTGGGCAATCTGAACCCGGCTTTGAAAGACGGGACGATGAAGCCGAAACGCAAGATGATCCTGAGTGTAGACGATTACATCAAAGGAGTCAGCGCCGGTGATCGGGTTACTCTGGCGCGTGCTATCACGCTGATTGAAAGCAACAATCCTCATCACTTCGGCAAGGCTCAGCAGGTTTTGCAGGGGCTGCTGCCGCGTACCGGCAAGGCGCTTCGCGTTGGTATTACGGGTGTTCCCGGCGCGGGGAAGAGTACGATGATCGAGGCTTTCGGCAATATGCTGTGCGACATGGGACATCGCGTCGCGGTGCTGGCGGTCGATCCTACCAGCTCGGTCACCAAGGGATCCATCTTGGGCGATAAGACGCGCATGGGTACTCTGTCCCGGCGTGACGAAGCCTTTATCCGTCCTTCCCCCGCGGGGGGAACCTTGGGCGGCGTCGCTCGGAAAAGCCGTGAGACCATGCTTCTCTGCGAAGCGGCCGGCTACGATGTGATTTTAGTGGAAACCGTTGGTGTCGGGCAATCGGAGACGACGGTTCGGTCAATGGTCGATTTCTTTATGCTGATTGTTCTGACGGGTGCCGGTGATGAATTGCAGGGCATCAAGAAGGGCATAATGGAGTTGGCGGACGCGATCGTGGTCAACAAGGCGGACGGGGACAACTACCTGAAAGCCAAGGTGGCTCGCGGCGAGTACGAGCGCATGATTGAGTTCATCCGCCCGGCGACGGAGGGGTGGCGCACCCATGCGTACCTGGCTTCGGCCGTTAAAAAGACGGGATTAAAAGAGCTGTGGGATATTATCCGCGCCTTCAATAAGGTGACGCACGATTCCGGCGTTTTCCAGCGGCGTCGTGACAGTCAGCTTTTGGACTGGGTACACAGCATGATCGACGAGCATCTGCATAACCTTTTCTTCGACGATCCGGTGGTTTTAGGCCGGATGCCGGAAATTCGGGAAGCGGTGCTGAAAGGGTCTATTTCGCCGACGCAAGCAGTGGCGGAGCTGATCCATATCTTCGACGTTCAGCGGGCGACACAGCGTCATGTCGATGTATTCCATCCGGAGAACGGGAAGTAAAAAGCGTTGAAGGAGGGTCTTACTTTGTACACAAAGAAGATCTATTTTGCCGGAGGCAGCTTTTACGAACTTCAGGAAGTGTTTTCCCGCGTCAATGGCGTTACGGAGGTAGTAGCAGGTTATATCAATTCAGACGTGTCCGACCCGGAGCATGGCGACGTGCTGGCGGGGACGACGGGCGCGGCGATGGGAGTCGAGATTTCCTTCGATCCCAAAACGATCGATCTCTCGGGCCTCATGGATATCCTGTTTACGGTTATTGATCCTTACGCCAAAAATAAACAGGGCGATTGTGAAGGGCCTATGTATCGCAGCGGCGTCTACTACGTTTCCGCCGAAGACAAGCCGATGGTGGAGTATCACATGAATTTCATCCAGAATCGGCGCAAGGCTTTGTCGGCAACGGGGGCGGCCATTACGATGAACGACCCGAATCATGACCCGGTGGGAGCGCGCAAGTGCTACGCGGAGGCAATGAAGCTAAAGAACTTTTTCCCCGCGGGGCCGCTCCATCAGGATTATCTGAAGCATCATTCCGTACCTAAGACGCACATTGACTTCAAACTGCTGAAGGATTTGGCGATCATCCGGTAAAACCGAATAAGAAAAACGAAGTTCCTGTTTCTGCACTGCGCGTGCCGAAAACAGGAACTTCGTTTTTTGTGGGAATTATGGTGTGAAGCTATTCAAAGTAAAACGTAAATTTTTTCCCGGCCGTGATGAGCGGAAGGAGAAAATATTCCTCGGGCACGATCCGGGCGATGACATTTGTGCGGGGATCAGCTGGTTGAGGGCGTTTGATGATTTGCAGCTCGCCGGCATAGCGAGGATATTCCCGATTGTCCAACGTGACGGCGCCGTAAGGGCGGGCGACGGTATTGGCAGAAACGATGGGCGACAGGCGACGGCTTCGTTCCCGGCTTTCCAACGTGCGAATCGCGTCGCGAGCGACGTCGGGGCGGGCGGTGAAAGGCTGCTGTAAAAACTCCCGCAGAGGCTTGCCGGCGGGGAAAAGTTGGGCGCGCAGACCGATGATGTCCGGCTCGGTCGCGGTAAGCTGCGACAATTCTTCTTCGGAAGGGCATTCGTCACCAATAAAAATCGATTCCACGCCCAGCGCAGCCAGATGACGTGCCGCCAGAGAAAGCGGCATTTCCCGGTGAAATTCCAGCGTCGGGAGCCCGGCATGAAGCGGGGCGCGGCGACGGGCCGATGAGGGAATGAACGCCCCTACAGAGAGACCGTATTGGCGGAGCATATCATTTTGCTGCCGGAAAAAGGCGAGAGAGAGGCCGGTGCCGGGGCGGGGATAAAAGTTATGCAGGGCGTCGAGATGGGAAAAATCCGCGCCTGACGATTTTAATTCATCCAAGTCGCTCTGGCTCAGCGTGGAAGCGTTAAGCTGAAGGCGCAGTCCCACGGCGTTATGGCTGAAGCGGGCGATCTCTGCCGGAGAAAAGCCGTCGTCGAGCCGCAGCGTGCAGATGCCGAAAGCGGCGAAAGCGTCGGCCTCGAAACGCTCTAAGCCTAGCGTTTTTAAGGCGGCGGGGGAAACGTCGGCGATAATGTCGAAACCGAAATCGCGCGCCGCCTGCAAAAGGGTGCGCGCTTCGGCAATAAAACTTTCCGGCTTTGTTTCCGGAAGATGGAGCGACGTAAAGAGGCGGGTAACGCCGCGGGCAGAGGCGAGACGGAGTAAGGCTCGCTGTTCAGCGCCGGAAAGCTCTAATCCCGGGTAGATGGATATGCCAAAGCGCATGACGTCTCATCCTCGCTTTCTTCCATTGGGTCGTTAAAACCTAAAATACAGGTGGCGGCGAATCCGGCAAAGTAGGCGGTTAAGACGCCAAGTAAATAATGCAGCGGCTGATCGGTCGCCGCCGCTAAAGGAAGCCCGGAAATGCCCAGGGTCCCGGCGCCGACGCCAAATGAAGCCACTACCGCCCCGCCGCAGGCTCCGCCAAAACAAGCGCCAAGGAAGGGGCGAAACAACGGAAACGTGACGCCGTAAATCAAAGGTTCGCCAATTCCCATCAAGCCGACAGGCAGGGCGGATAAAATCGTTTTCCGCAAAAAAGCGTTTTTGGTTCTGACGTAAACGGCGATAGCCGCGCCGACCTGTCCGGCTCCGGCCATCGCTAAGATCGGCAAAAGCACCGTAACGCCGCTTTGAGCCAAAAGCTCGGCGTGGATCGGCGTCAGCGTGTGATGAAGGCCAATCATGACGATGGGGAGCCAACCGCCGCCTAACAAAAATCCCGTGAATGCGCCGCCCTCGCCGATGGCCGCCGCCGTGAGACGGCTGATCACTTCGGAACACCACCCGCCGATGGGCTGCAGAAGGAAAATGGCGGCGGTTCCGGCGATGAGGAGGACGAGGAGCGGCGTCAGAAAGAGATCAAAGAGCTGGGGAACAAGACAATGGAGCCGTTTCTCCAGCCAAGCCCCGGCGCTGGCGATGAGCAGTACCGAGATAACGCCGCCGCGCCCGGGAACGAGCGGTTCGCCCCACAGCGTAATTGCGGCGAGCTGAGGGTGGCTGATCAGCGCCGCTAAAATCGCGCCAAGCGCTGGCGAGCCGCCAGATTCTCTGGCAGTATTCCAGCCTACCAGAAGATTCAGCCCGTAAAAAGCAGTGTTTCCCGCAATGTATAGGAGCTGAATGAGCGCGTTTTCAGATAAGTCGGGTGACAGGCGGACGAAGATATTGAGGAGTCCTGTTAAAAGGCCGCAAGCGATAAAGGCGGGGATCAGCGGCAAAAAAATGCCGGTAACGCGCCGGAAAAAGAGGTTGAAGGGCGTAGCATTACGCGAACGGAACGCCGCATGAAGCGCTTTTCCATCGCCGACGCGTGGCGCCTTGGGGATGGGGGCGTCGGCTTTGCCCGGCGAAGCGGCCTCTTTCGTTTCCCCGCGCAGCAGCGCTTTTAACTCCTGCGTGACGGCGGCGGCGCTTCCGGGGCCAAGAACGACCTGGACTTCTTCGCCGGCGATATTTACGCCTAAGACGCCGGGCAGCTTTTTAACCTCCGCCAGCTTTTCGGATGACTGCCGCTCCAGATGAAGGCGCAGGCGCGTCATGCAATTTTCAGCTGTTTTGATATTCTTTCCCTCGCCTAAGAGGCGAAATATGGCGCGGGCGGTTTCCTGATGGCTCATGTCTCTCCCCCTCGCGTCTGGGCGATTCGAAGCGCCGCTTTTAAATGACCGTCCGTTTCCTGCAAGATACGCCGCGCATCCTCCGGTAAAAGCTTGGACAATCCTAATAAAATGGCCAGCTTCGCGTTACCGTCGGCTTTTTCCAAGAGCTGCGCGCTCTCCTCCGCCGGGTAGCCAGTCACTTCGCTGACGATGCGCCGCGCCCGTTCGGCTAATTTCTCATTCGTTGCTTGAAGATCTACCATGCGGTTGCCGAAGACCTTTCCCAATCGGATCATCGTGCCGGTAGACAGCATATTTAAGATCAGCTTTTGTACAGTGCCCGCTTTCAGGCGCGTCGATCCGGCAATAATCTCCGGGCCGGGAACCGCCGTCAGGGAAATATCGGCTGCCGCGGCGATCGCCGCGGCGGGGCTGCAAGCGACGGATACTGTTGCAGCTCCTTGCGCTTTGGCGTAACGCAGGGCGCTGACGACATACGGGGTGCGTCCCGAGGCGGAAAGACCGACCAGCACGTCGGCACGATTGAGCTGAAGCTCTTGGAGATCGGCCACGGCGGCGTCTTTGTCATCTTCCGCCCCCTCCTGCGCGGCGAACATAGCGGGCCGCCCTCCGGCGATGATCGCCGTTACCTGACGGGGATCTGTGCCGTAAGTAGGCGGGCATTCGGCAGCGTCCAGCACACCCAGCCGCCCCGACGTCCCCGCGCCGCAGTATATGAGACGCCCGCCGCGCCGAAGATGATCGGCGATAAGATCAACGGCAGCGGCGATTTGCGGCAGAATCGGAACGAGGGAAAGTGCCGCTTTCTGATCCTCCCGATTGATGAGTGTCATCATGTCGAGCGTTGTCATTTCATCGATATGAGCGCTGGCCGGATTATTTTTTTCCGTCGCTAAATTATCGAATGCGATCATTTTTCTGCTCCCTTGCGTTTTATATAAAGAGATCGCCAGATGAAGGTAAACGCCGGGTTATGTGGCGCCCCGCGTGGCTGAGATTGACGGTGCGGTTATTATCTGGCGCGTTATCCACATCATATCACATAGCAGAAGTCAAGTCACTTGTTTGCTGCTGTTTTGAAGCCTACTAAAACGCGCCGCTAACGAAATCTCTCAAAAGTTTAACGTGAACCATGTGACAATTAAACTTACAACTTGCCGCGTTTTTGAAGAAAGAAAATTTCTCTTGACAAAAAAGAAGGCATGAATTATTATAAATTCATAAAGAGTGCAAGAGTGATGAGTGTTCGGATCTAAGTAAGCGCGCTTTAGGTTACAAGTACAATAATATACGTGAGAGAGACTGAGTGATAGAATTCATTGAGTCCCTTTTTTGTTTTCTGGGGTATTACCAGCAGAAATGAAAAAGGCAACGGCAGTCGGCCATCAAATCTTTATAGAGGCGACGGAGAGATAGAATAAATACTATTTCTTCGTCTATTTTTTTTATCCGCCTGTGATGATATTCCGGAAATCCTTGCGGGCTGGACGGCATAGTTTTAAAATTTTCTCTGCGGAAAGGAGATTTTACCATGCGTGTCGAGGTTTATGCGGCATTTGCTTATGCTTTTACGGCGATCATTTCTCTGGTAATGATTGGTTCAGTCGTGCTGTTAAACAAACTTATGGGGAGCAGTTCAAATAATGAAGGAGGGACAGGCGAATGATGGAGGCTCATGTATTAGAGAATCTATTCCCGGGCGTTGCCAGTCTGTTCGTTCAGGAACCGGTGATAGCGGGAGCGCGTATCGCGTTGATTATTTTTGGATTTTTGCTGGCTTACCTGGGGTTTAAACGTACCCTGGAACCGCTCATTATGGTGCCAATGGGCATTGGAATGATGTGTATCAACTGCGGAGTTCTCTTCCTCGACGGAGGAAAAACGGGTACACTGTTTTTGGATCCGCTTGTTTCCGAAACTGGAGCTTTATTGAATATTATGCAGATAAACTTTCTGCAGCCGATTTATAATTTAACCTTTAGCAATAGCTTGGTTGCCTGTCTGGTATTTTTGGGGATTGGCGGGATGTGCGAGATTGGCTTTATCCTCGCGAACCCCTGGACGTCAATTATTATCGCGATCTTTGCCGAAGCAGGTACGTTCGCTACCTTGATTCTTGGTGTTCATCTGGGGCTCACCCCGGCAGAAGCGGCGGCAACCGCGTCCATAGGTGGCGCTGACGGTCCGATGGTGTTGTTTACTTCGCTTATGCTGGCGCCGAATCTCTTTGTACCGATCTCCGTTATCGCCTATCTTTATCTGTCATTAACCTATGCCGGTTATCCAACATTGGTTAAATGGCTGGTGCCAAAAAAATACCGGGGGAAAGACATGATTTTTGAGGCGCCGGAGGTCCCGAAAGCGAAAAAGTTCATTTTTATTCTCGTCTGCTGCAGTCTCCTTTGTCTCCTGCTTCCTATGGCTGCGCCGCTGCTGATGTCGTTTTTCCTGGGATTGGCGATCAAAGAAGCGGAAATCGTACCCTATCAGGATTTGATTGAGAATACGGTCCTTTATATGGCAACAATGCTGCTGGGACTGCTTTTGGGGACGCTTTGTGAAGCTTCAACCCTGCTGAATCCGAAGGTCGCTCCGTTAATTGTTCTGGGAATTTGTGCTCTGACGGTATCAGGTATTGTCGGACTGATAGGCGGCTGGATCGTGTATTGGTTCAAAAAAGGCGCCTTTAATCCAGTAGTGGGGATAGCTGGGATTTCCTGCGTTCCTACGACGGCAAAAATTGCGCAGCATATTGCCGAGGAAGAAGATCCGTTCGCGGTTATTCTGCCGGTGGCGATGGGAGCAAATATTGGCGGCGTTATCGTCTCGGCGATCGCGTGTGGGATACTCATATCGACGATTGGCATGGTCGTCACCTGATACGGCCGCTGTAGTCATACGGAGCAAAGAGTATGGAAATTCAGGTTCAGTACTATGAGATTCTGGACTCGACGAATGAGATGGCCGTCAGGCTGGCTCGGCAGGGAGCGCCGGAAGGAACTGTCGTCGTCGCCAAAGAGCAGAAAAATGGCCATGGGCAAAGGCAAAGACAATGGAAGTCTCCCCCCGGCGGGTTGTGGTTTAGCATTTTGCTGCGGCCGAAAATTGAACCGTCCTACGCCGCGCAGATTACGCTTCTTGCCGGGGTGGCGGCGGCGACGGCCCTTCGACGGCTGTATCAGATGGATCGGATTTTCATTAAGTGGCCGAATGATCTTCTCATAGGGAGCAAAAAAATAAGCGGTATTCTTTCCGAAATGCGGTTGAGCGAACAGGGGGACATCGATTATATTGTCGTTGGGATCGGGGTGAATGTAAATTTGCCAGCTGATACTTTTACACGTGAACTTCGCGATACGGCGGTGTCCTTAAATTTTGCGACAGGCAAAAAAATTTCGTGCAATGAAGTCCTGAACGGTATATTGGAGGAAATGACGGCCTTATATGAACCGTGGCAAAGAAGGGGGGCGGAGGCAATATTGCCGATGTGGCGGGACTTAAATTGTACGCTGGCGCGTGATGTAATCGTTAAGGATGAGGATAAAATAATATTTGCAGGCCGAGCTGTTTCTATAAGTGATACGGGCGCGTTAGAGGTTCAGAATGAGGCCGGATCTATAAGGCGTTTTGACTTCGGGGAAGTTAGTATTCGCTCAACGTAAAGGAGAGTCTTTATGACTACGGCACAGGGGTTTATGGAAAACAGTGTGAACAGCGTGGGCACTGCCGCTCTGCTGCTGGCATTAACTCAGACGATGTACGATGAGGAGAGAGCGAAACAGCTGGTGGCAAAAAAAGATTTTAAGGCAGCAGTTACTGAAGTAGGAGGGCAAACGACGCTTAACGAATTCAATGAAAAAGTCAATCGGGCTGTCATTGGGGCCGCGCTCAATTCCGGCATCATACAAAAATGCACGAATGACATTCATGCCTTGATTCATGCGACAGAAGAAGCGAAAAAGGGAGTCATGATCGGCGCCAATACGAATCAAAATCTGGCTTTGAAAATGGCGATGGTACGCGACGATACATGGATTGCAGTGGCCATGTTCGGCAAATCCGCCGTCCATTATATGACCAATCATGATCGGGGCGGCTTGGGAATCATGCACATCTAAGTACATATATAGCGAAACAGTTTCATAGTGGTGATATGAGAGAGCAACGGGCAGCAAACCTGCCATTTGCTCTCTTTTTGTTTCGCTGGCATATATGAAGTTCATTTTTTAGAAAGGGGCGATTAGCTGATGGAGTACAAAGGGATTAACCGAGAATGGGACACTCTGAAAAAGGATGCGTTAGCGCGCAAGAAAGGTGCGGCCCAATTCCTCAAGGAAGGAAAAATTGTTGAGGCCAAGGATACGGTCGCTTTATTGGAGACGGTCATAAAACCCTTCGACAAGGTGAATATTGAGGGGAACAATCAAAAGCAAGCCGATTTCCTGGCAAAGTGCCTGTGCGAGGTAAATCCGGAGAAGATTCACGACCTTCATATGGTCCAATCTGTCTTGACGTTGCCGGAGCATCTGGATGTTTTTGAAAAAGGCATTGCCAAGAAGCTGGATATGTCCTTTTCCGGACCGCAGGCTGGCCGTATCGCAGCTTTTTTGCAGGAAGGAAAATTGGAACTGGGCGCGATTCACACGTATCTTGAGCTCTATGGCCGATACTTCGTTGATTTGACGCCCCGTGTAGCGCTTGTTGCCGCAACAATGGCCGATAAAGACGGCAATCTTTTCACCGGTTTTAGTACTGAAGACACGCCCGCTATCGTTGAGGCCACGAAATTCCGCCAAGGGATCGTGATCGCGCAGGTAAATGAGATTGTCGATAAACTGCCGCGCGTCGATATTCCGGCCGATTGGGTGGATTATGTGATTCCATCGCCCAAGCCTTTTTATATTGAGCCGTTGTTTACGCGCGATCCTGCGCTTATTACGGATTCACAGGTATTGCGCGGCATGATGGCAATTAAGGGAATTTACGGCGAATATAAGGTCGAGTCTATGAATCATGGGATTGGCTTTGATACGGCGGCGATTGAGCTGTTACTTCCAACTTATGGCGAACAGCTGGGTCTTAAAGGGAAGATCTGCAAAAACTTTATCCTTAATCCGCATCCGTCGCTTATTCCGGCGATTGAGTGCGGCTGGGTCGAATCTGTCCATTGTTTTGGCGGCGAGCTGGGCATGGAGGATTATGTGGCGGCCCGCAGCGACATCTTCTTTGTCGGCCCGGATGGGTCTATGCGTTCTAACCGCGCATTCTCGCAAACTGCCGGTCATTATGCGGTCGATATGTTCATCGGCGGAACGCTGCAGATCGATCCCTATGGAAATAGTTCGACGGCGACGGCAAATCGTGTCGCTGGATTCGGTGGGGCGCCTAATATGGGTTGTGATCCGAAAGGCCGGCGTCACTCGTCGGGGGCTTGGCTGAAGTGCGGCGATGAATACGGAATGAACAAAGCTCTCTGGGGGACGGTACGCCGCGGGAAACGCCTTGTCGTTCAGCTGCAGGAAACCTTCCGCGAAAAATTGGCTCCGGGGTTTGTGGAGGAGCTTGATGCTTTTGCGTTGGCGAAAAATGCCGATTTGCCAATTGAACCGGTCATGATTTACGGGGATGATCTTACCCATATCGTTACCGAGGAGGGTATCGCCTACCTGCATAAATGCGAAAACATGGAGGAGCGCACCGCGGCAATTCGCGGGATTGCCGGGTTTACTGAAGTGGGGCTCAAGGCTGATCCTGATCAGACGAAAAAATTGCGGGAGCGCGGCATCATTAAAACACCAGAGGATCTTGATATAGACATCAGCAAGGCGAATCGTTCTATGTTAGCCGCTAAGAATGTGCATGATCTGGTGAAGTGGTCCCAGGGGCTTTATACTCCGCCGGCAAGATTCCGCAATTGGTAGAGACAGGGTGATATACATAACAGGCTGACAAAAGGAGGCTATCGGAATGGCATTAGAGATTTTGGAATTTGAATTCCCGTCGGCAAATAAGCAAAGCATCGCTGAGGAATGGTCCCATTACGGGGTTACCGGGTCGGGCGATATGGAAGTTTTAATGGTGAAAAAGGATCTGGGGGGAAAAGTAAAGGCTATGGTTAGAACTCCGGTTAAGGGGTTTGCCCCCGTCTGGGAAAAAATGATTCATAAGTTCGTGAATGATACCGGCGTTGGTAATGTAAGCCTCGAAATAAACGATGATAACGCTACCCCTATCGTGGTTTATATGCGCCTTCGCCAGGCTCTGGCGGAAGCAACGGCAAAGGAGGCTGAGTAAATATGAAAACCTGGACAGAACTGGAAAACAGCAGTTTCTTTGATGCCAGTGCCCGTGAGCGAGCGCTGGGTATGGTGGATAAGGGAAGCTTTACGGAGTTTTTAAACCCTATGGATCGTTATTGCAGTCCTCATTTGCCGGTACTCGGCACGGCCGTCGAGTTTGATGACGGCACGGTGACGGGCGTGGGGCTCTTGGGAAAACACCCTGTATTTATCGTATCCATGGAGGGAAAGTTCATTGGCGGCGCGATTGGCGAGGTCAACGGAGCGAAAATGGTGGGAACCATACATCTGGCTCGCCGGATAGCAAAGCAGATACAGGAAAAGCACGCAGCAGAGTATAAATCGCGCCGGCCGTTAGTCGTTATTTCTTTTGAGACCGGCGGTGTTCGTTTGCACGAAGCAAACGCTGGCCTTTTAGCGCACGCTGAGGTCATGGACGCGCTCCAGGACTGCCGTAAATTGCTTCCCGTGGTCGCCGTTGTCGGGAGCAAGGTGGGCTGCTTCGGGGGAATGGGATTCGTTGCCGCTGCTACGGACGTGATCGTTATGAGTCAGGAAGGCCGCATCGGCTTGACGGGGCCTGAGGTCATCGAGCAGGAAATGGGAAAGGAAGAGTTTGACGCGTCGAATAAAGCGCTGGTTTACCGGACGACGGGCGGCAAGCAGAAATATATCGTCCAGGATTGCAACTATCTCGTCGAGGACATTATCGGCGATTTTCACAATGTGCTGGCGGAAATTGCCGATACGCCCATGGAGGAGATCGAGGCGATGCGCCGGATCGGCTCGCAGAAGCTGGTGAAAGAACAACAGGAACTGGTCAAACTGGTCGGGGAATTACAGCCGAAAGATTCGATGGATCTCTGGAAATATTTTGGCAATGAGGATCCGGCAGCCCTGCCGGATATGAGCACCGCAGAGTTTCTTAAGGTAGTCAAGCGCAGAGTGCGCGCGTAAAAGGGGGTTCGCGGATATGTTTGATGAGGAAAAAACAATGATTGGCCGTGGGCGCGACGCCATTGACATGATTGTTGATGAAAATTCTTTCTCGGAAGGGCGCGTCGGCAAATTTTCGCTTGACCCGGAATATGGACCAGGGTCCGTCGTCGGCACGGCCAAGCTTAAAGGAAATGAAGTAACGGTTATTGCCAGCGATGCGATGGCGTTTAACGATCGGTTTCCCGTCGTGTTTGGCGGGGTTATCGGTATGGAAGAAGCGTATAAAATGGCCAACGCCGTTTACGATACGATGGAGACCGATAAGAATGAACCGGCAGAGAAGAAACGAGCGATTCTTCTCATCGTTGACACGCCGGGCAACGGGCCGGGAAAACTGGAGGAGATCGCTGGAATGAATAAGGCTACTGGGGCCTATCAGCTGGCCTTGGCTGAAGCACGCAAGGCAGGGCACCCGATTATAGCGATGGTCATTGGCCGGGCAATTTCCGGTGCTTTCCTGTGCCATGGCTTACAGGCGGATCATATTTTGGCACTGTCGAAGGATTGGGGCACGATGATCCATGTCATGCCGCTGACTTCGATTTCCCGAATTACAAAGATGGATATCGAGCGTCTGGAAGAACTTTCGGCCTCGAACCCGGTGTTTGCCGCCGGGGTGGATTTTTTCTATAAATTAGGCGGGGTACAGGAGATTTGCCCAGAGCCGGAAAATATGAGGGAGCTCGTCAGTAAGCATGTTGACGAAGTGCGCCGTCTGAAAACTGAAGGAAAAGATGAACAGCTTGGCCCTTGGGGTCGCGGCCTTCTGGGGGCGGAACGCGGCGGGCGCAAAGATCGGCCTAAGGTCATCGAAAAACTGAACGCTGAGTTTGACGCCGTTGCTGATAAGTACATCAACGCCTGAGATAAAAAGAAAGAGGGGGGCGGCATGGATAACATTTTGGCGGATATTTGCCGAATGGTAAAAGAGTTTGGCTCGGCGCCGACGCTGGAAGAAATGCCGCGCCGTACCCTCGGTGATAAAGGAATTGCCGGACCAACCGCTGCACATGTGATTGAAGAGGTGCATACGCCCTTGAATCTGGCATATATGACTTTTACTACCGGGTCGTCGGCTTTTCAAAATATCGTAGGAATCACGTATGAAGAGATGCCGCGCCGTATAGAGGCAGCGATGACTGTTTTTCGGCGAGTGGGAGCCCGGACGGGGGATAAGGCCTTGGTGACGTACCCGCCGCTGGTCAATGTTTTTTCCGGCGAAGCGATCGAAGAGTACGGACTTCAATGCTCCTTCATGGTGAGATCAAGTCGGGATGCCTTCCTAGCGGCTCTTTATGAGATGAAGCCACGAGTAATCGTGGGAGAATCTTCTTTTATCCGGGTAGCTCTGGAAGACGCGAAGCATATGGGTGTGGCTGACGCTTTGCCGCGGGACGTTATTATACTGGCGGCAGGAACGCCGCTTGACCTGGAACTTTTGCCCGTCGCCGAAAAAGTCTTGGCCGCCGAGGTTCATGATTTATACGGCTGTCAGGAATTTGGCTGGCTGACGCTAGACGGAATTCCCGTGCGGGAAGATATTGAGCTTTTAGAAATCCCGACGGGAAAAGGCGAAATCAGGTACGAACTGGTTGCCGGCGGACTGCCGATGGGCGATCAATTTCCGGTGTCAGAAAGCGGACATATCTGCAACGCGGCGGGAAAAATCATCACTTACCGGCGGCAGCGATCCTATCCCGAATACGAGGTGATTGTAAGGGCGACTACGCTTGCCTCCGTCGTTACGCTGGAAAGAGTGGCGCGAAGCATTTTGCGCATTAAAGGGCGGATTGTAAAAATTGCCCGCGATGTCGTTACGAATGCGCCGCGTACCGTACTGGAACTGGTCCCTGATGTTGCCACGGGAAATAGCGAAGGGCGCTGTTTTTCGATTGAAGGACCGGTTAAGACCCGGCTCTTTGACGATCTGGCGGAAGCCCAGGTCGTTTATCAGCAAAACGGAAAGGCGGATCCCGTATGGAAGAAACGGCGCTGACCCGGCATACGCTGGTGTTCCTTGCTCCGCACGGGAAAGTGCGTCTGGAAGCAGAGCTTTGCTCTGCCTATTTGGGGGAAGCGCAGGAGCGCCTGCATGATATTTTTGCCGGGGAAGTGGATATTCCGGGGATTGTACGGCGGGCAGAAGAAAAACCGCATTCTATTGCCGTGGGCTTCGTGCCATGGCGGAGGCTGGAAAATGGTAATCGCCTCCGTGTGGCGACTTACGTTCCGGAAGCGGAAGTTCGGACAGTGGTTTCGCCCTATGAACTGGACTGCGGCAATCTTTTGGTTCGCAGCCGCGCCTTGGAAGCCGCAGGCAAGATATATGCGTTGGCGGCTGATTTTAAGGTGAAAGCCGGTTTTTGGGGGTCGGTGGGATTGGAAATTGCTACCGGTTTGCCGTATACGGACGACGCTTCTGATCTGGATGTTTTGCTAAAACCGGCGGCGCATGACCGGCTGCTGGGATTTTACCGTCAGGTCCAAAGGTTATGCCCGGGGATCGCTATGGATTTTGAAGTAGAGCTTCCTAATGGATATGGGGTCAAATTGGCGGAACTGTTTATGGATACGCGCACCGTGTTAGGCAAAAGTCTGACGGATGTGAGACTGCTGGATAAAGAGCAGACCGCCGTATTTTTACAATGAAAAAAGGAGAGATGCGAAATGACAGAAGTAAAATCACGGGTACCGGGAAAAATTGTCCGTTTTGAAAAGCAAGTGGGGGATCACGTCGAGGTTAAGGACATCCTTATCGTCATGGAGGCGATGAAGATGAAGCAGCTCGTCCCGGCACCGGTAGCGGGTACCGTTAAGGAATACAAGGTCAAAGAGGGAGACCGTGTAAGCGCCGGAGCCGTCGTGGCGATCATTGAGTAAAGTATATAGCAAACAAAAAGGAGAGATGCGAAATGACAGAAGTAAAATCACGGGTACCAGGAAAAATTGTCCGCTTTGAAAAGCAAGTGGGCGATCACGTCGAGGTTAAGGACATCCTTATCGTAATGGAGGCGATGAAGATGAAGCAGCTCGTTCCGGCGCCGGTGGCAGGAACCGTCAAGGAATACAAGGTCAAAGAAGGAGACCGTGTAAGCGCCGGAGCTGTCGTGGCGATTATCGATTAATCGATAATCGGTACAAAGCGTGTAAAACAGATGTTTTTGTAGGTTTAGCAAGTTTTGGCAGAAGAAAATTTATTTTTAAGGTGGTGTTTATATGGTTATTTATGGCGTTGCATTATTAGCGTTCTGCTACATCGCCGGGGTTTTTCTGGGCGATGTGCTGGGCGCTCTCCTGGGCGTTAAGGCGAATGTCGGCGGGGTCGGCTTCGCCATGCTGATGCTGATTATTCTGAGCAATAAAGGGATAGACGACGGCTGGCTGGATAAGAAAAGCCAGGAAGGTATTGCGTTTTGGAGCGCGATGTATATTCCGATCGTTGTCGCTATGAGTTCGATTCAAAACGTAGTCGCGGCCATTTCCGGCGGCGCGGTTGCGATTTTGGGCGGCGTTTTGGGGTGCATTTTCGGCTTCGTGCTGATCCCGGTGCTTAGTCGAAATAAACCGGAAAACACCGCGAACGACGGTTCCGATGGGGAGGTGTAAGCGATGGATTTAGCGGCTATGCTGACAAAAGTTGTAACGAAAAATGGGCTGATTTTCGCTTTCGTTATTATTGGGATTACGAATCTGATCGCTTACCGGCTTGCCGGACTCACGAAGGGGAGAATTCACGGTTCGGCTGTGGCGATTTTCTTCGGGCTGATTCTTGCTTATTTTGGCGGGGGCGAGAAAGGATTGGCGACGATACCACTTTTCGCTGGTATTGGTTTAATGGGAGGCGCGATGTTTCGCGACTTCGCCATCGTTTCTACCGCGTTCGGCGCGGACTTGCGAGAAATTAAGAAAGTTGGCGCAGTCGGTGTCATTTCCCTTATCCTGGGGCTTGTTACGTCGTGGATTGCCGGTGTTGCCGTAGCGTATGCTTTAGGGTACCACACCTCGATTGATCTGGCTACGATTGGTGCCGGAGTGGCGACTTTTGTCGTTGGGCCGGTCACCGGAGCCGCTCTTGGTGCTTCGTCTGAGGTTATCGCGATCAGTATCGCGGCCGGGGTTGTTAAGTCGGTCGTGGTCATGATTGCCACGCCTTTCGTTGCCAAGGTGGTCGGCCTTGATAATCCGCAATCGGCGATGGTCTTTGGCGGCCTTATGGGCACAACTTCCGGGACAGCGGCCGGGATGGCGGCTGTCAATCCTAAGTTAGTCCCGTATGCGGCGATGACGGCAACGTTTTATACCGGATTCGGCTGCCTCACATTCCCCTCAATTTTCTACTTCCTGACGAAGGCGATCTTTGGGTAAGAAAAGCCGCTTGTATCTTTTGGCAAGGAGAGGAATCAAAGAATATGTCTTATGATGCCGGCGCCTTGTTGCGGCAGAAAGAAGAAACAGAAAACCAGCCGGGAAAATCAACGGCAAAGAAAGGCCTGCTGAATATCAGTCAATATCTTTCGCAGGCCATAGCACTGGAAGTGTGTGCGTCGCCCAAACCGGGCATGGTAACCCGTTTTTCCAATGGTTCGCATCAGGATATGAGTATTCTGACCTTTGCCATGAGTTCCGCCATTCTCATAAAAACCTTTCATGACCTTCAGCAAACAGGATATTCCTTTGTCGGACCGCCGGAGAAATTATTGCCGGTTATACGGGCATATGGGATAAAGGCGGAGCACCGTCTTTTACAGGTGACAAAAGGCGTGAATACGCAGCGGGGAATTCTTTTCAGCGGCGGGATATTGAGCGCGGCGGCCGGTTATGCTGCGGCGCGAAAAAAAATGCGGGCTCATTTACTGACGGTTGTCCGGCAGATGACGGCAGGTCTTGTCCAACGTGAACTGAAAGGTGGGAAAAAAGAAGGCGGGACCGCCGGCGAACGATTATTTCGTGACTGCCAGGTTGTCGGTATTCGCGGTGAGGTTGAAAAAGGGTTCCCAAGTGTGACAGAATATGGACTTCCCGCACTAAAGGAGGCGTTTGCACGAGGCGCTGACTTAAATGACGCTTTAGTGCACAGTTTGTTATCTTTAATGACTGTAGTCGAGGACAGCAACGTTATCTGGCGAACGGATCTAACGACGGCGCAAGAGGTGCGGGACACGGCTCGGGAAATTTTAGACGAAGGCAGCGTGTTCAGCACTTCAGGGCGGGAAAAATTATCGGCTGCGGAAAAATATTTTGTCAGCCGCCGGATCAGCCCCGGGGGCAGCGCCGATCTGCTGTCGATAACAATTGCTCTGTATTTATTGGAGCGGGGAAGTTTCCCGGTGGACATTTTGTAATGAGAAAGTGATGATAAGCGGCGCGGCAACGGACATGCTTTGTCCCTGCCGCGCCTTGGTAATTCCCGGGCACCGGGAACGTACAAGCGGTAATAAAAGTGTCGGACTTCTTAAATATAATTGGGGACGGTGAGAAAATGACGAAGGAAAGAGAGGAAGCTATCCGTAAAATTTGGCAGGGGAATGCGCTCATGCAGGTATTGAAGCTGAAAATTGAGACGGTCAGCGACGGCAGCGTCACAGTATCCATGCCGATTGACTTTGAAATTCATACGAACCATTGGCTGGGGGTACACGGCGGAGCTTTGGCGACATTGGCTGATTCCGTGGGGGGAATTGCCTGTGCTTCAATTGGCAAAATCGCGCAGACGTTAAATATGAATATCAATTATATTAGCAATACCAAGGGCATGGGGAGCGTTATCGGAATTGGAAAGATCGCTCATGCAGGACAGTCTACGATCGTTGTCCATACGCAGATAAAAGACGATAAGGAAACATTGATGTGTGATGTCTCTTCGATTATGTTTGTATCCGGGGAATTGGATGAAATGAGGATTTGAGGCGGATTTTTGAAATAGAGGGAAGGAGCGTCTTCATTTTCTGCAATAACTTCGGATTGCCCGATATAGGAAAAAGAAGGGGATAATGGTTTGATGATGCATTGGGTTCATGGATTTTCGGGGCGGGTCTTTATTTTACAGCATATTATAATAAAAGCATAAGGTAAGGACCGTATAATACGAAAATGGGCGATTCCATTAAACACAAAGAGGAAAAAAGCTTTGCTTTTGTTTGGGAAAGGAGAGAATCCAATGCGGAAATTAGGGAAAATATCAATGGTGGCCGCTTTGCTTTTGTTTATTTGTCTGTCGGTGGTCGCAGCGGCCAGTGTGGAGGAAAAACGGGAGGAGACCCGGCAAAAAGCGGAAGATGTTCTGAATATGCTCTACGATCGTCAGCCCAGCGCTGAAGATGCAGTTAACAGCGGGGTAGGGTATGCGGTGTTCTTTAATACCGGGTATACGATCGGCATTTTAGGCGGCGCGCATGGTCGTGGGGTTGCCGTGAATAACGACACCGGCGAAGAAGTCTTTATGCGTTTGCAGGAGCTTAAGACCGGTCTAGGTCTTGGGGTTAAGGAATATTCGCTGGTTTTTGTTTTCCGTGATGAGGACGCGTGGGACGAGTTTACGGCCGGCGATTGGATAAGCGGCAGCGGAGAAGCCTCGGCGGCGGCCAGTGACGGGGTGAGCGGAGGTGCTCTGGAGGGAGCGATCCAGCTGGCGCCGGGCGTATGGGTTTACCAGATGACGACGAAAGGATTAGTCTGGGAATTGTCACTTAAAGGAACAAAATTTATCCGCGATAAGAAATTGAACGGGGAAGAATAAGCGACAAGAACAGGGACGGGATTCGCGGCGAAGAAGATGCAGTGTTCCCGGATGAAATAAAATTTCATGTTTCTTTAATTTTTGGGCGGATTGTCGCTGCGGCGGCAGTCCGTCTTCTGCTTTTTACATAATTTGAAAATTACAGAAAAAATTCTGAAAGAATTCTGGAATTTCGTTCGGAATAACAGTTCCCCGCCGGCTTATTTTGTGGTAGAATTTACGATGAAAAGGGATAATGATATTTTTTCCGGCTAGAGGCACTAATGCGGCAGGAATACAAGGAGATTGCGATTGCCATGGTTGATTCGGCGCTGAATGTGGGAATTGATATTGGCTCGACAACGATCAAGGTCGTCGTGTTGAATCAGGCGAAGGAGATCGTTTACAAGACATACGCGCGGCATTTTTCTGAAATCGGTCGCGCTCTGCACGAGAATTTGGCGGCGTTGCGGTCGATTGTGGGGCGGCAGCGTTTTTCTTTTGCCTTGACGGGGTCGGCAGGGATGGGCGTAGCGCAGCGGGTGGGGCTGCCGTTCGTGCAGGAGGTCATCGCCTGCGCGTCGGCGGTGAAATCCTTCATTCCGCAGACGGATACGGCGGTAGAGCTGGGCGGCGAGGACGCGAAGATCACGTATTTCGGGCAGGCGTCTGAGCAGCGCATGAATGGGATCTGCGCCGGGGGAACGGGCTCTTTTATCGACCATATGGCGGCGCTTCTTTCCACGGACGCGCCGGGACTTAACGCGCTGGCGGAGAAGGGGAAGCAAATTTATACGATCGCTTCCCGCTGCGGCGTTTTTGCCAAGACGGATATTCAGGCGCTGATCAACGACGGGGTCGCTAAGGCCGATATTGCTTTGTCTATTTTTCAGGCGGTGGTGAACCAGACGATCGGAAATTTGGCGCAGGGGCGGCCGATCAGCGGGCATATCGCTTTTTTAGGGGGGCCGCTCTATTTCCTGTCGGCGCTTAGAAAACGCTTTGTTGAAACGCTGAAACTCGCGCCGGACGATATTGTCCCGGTGCGGGACGGCTGTTATTTCGTCGCGGTGGGGGCGGCGCTTTCCGGCGAAAGCGAGGTCATGGACTTCGGGCGGCTGGAAAATAGTATGCGCGAGACGAAGCGGGAGGCGGCGCTGGAAACGCGGGCGTCGACGTTCGTTTTGTTCAAGGATCAGGCGGAGTATGCGGCGTTTCGCGCCCGTCACGATCAGGCGAAAGTGCCGCAGGGGGATCTCGCCTCTTATGAGGGGCCGCTGTATCTGGGAATCGACGCTGGATCGACGACGACGAAGCTGGCGGTGATCGGAAAAAATCGCGAGCTTCTCTATACGGTTTACGAAAAAAACGGCGGTTCGCCGCTGAACTCGGTTATCAAGGAGCTGAAAGCCTTTTACGCGCGGATGGGAGCGGGGCAGTATATCGCCGCGACGCTGACGACCGGTTACGGCGAGGGGATCGTAAAGGCGGCGGTTCACGCCGACGCGGGCGAGGTTGAGACCTTTGCCCATCTGCGGGCGGCGCAGGAATTTTGCCCGGAGGTCACGTTCGTTCTGGACATTGGCGGGCAGGATATGAAATGCTTTTTTGTCAAGGACGGAAATATCGGCAATATTACCCTCAATGAGGCCTGCTCGGCGGGCTGCGGTTCGTTTATCCAAAATTTTGCCGAAGGGCTGAATTTAGCGCCGGCGGAGTTTGCCGCCAAGGCAGTGGAATCCAAAGAGCCGGTGGATCTGGGGACGCGCTGCACGGTGTTCATGAATTCAAGGGTCAAGCAGGCGCAGAAAGAAGGTGCGTCAGTAGCAGATATTTCCGCCGGAATCGCCTTGTCGGTCGTTAAGAATGCACTTTTTAAGGTCATGCAGCTGCGCGACGTCGCCTCGCTGGGCGAGCATATCGTGGTGCAGGGCGGGACGTTTTATAATGACGCTGTTTTGCGCGCGCTGGAGCTGCTCCTGCGCCGCGAGGTCGTTCGCCCCGATATTGCCGGGCTTATGGGCGCGTATGGCGCGGCGATTCTGGCGCTGGAGTCGGGTGGTGAGCGCTCGTCGCTTCTTTCCGCAGAAGAACTGGAAGATTTTTCCGTCAAGACAAATTCCTATCGCTGCCGAGGCTGCGGCAATCAATGCTTAGTCACGGCGTCGACGTTTTCCGACGGCAGCCGTTACTTTACCGGCAACCGCTGCGAGCGGGGAATCGGCCGGGAGCGCTCCCTCGATAAAACGCCGAATATTTACGAATATAAATATTATCGGTTGTTTAAGTATTACCGGCCTTTGGCTCATCCGTCCCGAGGAACGATCGGTATCCCGCGGGTTCTTAATATGTACGAGGATTATCCTTTCTGGTTCACGTTCTTTACGATGCTTGGCTATGAGGTCGTGCTGTCCGGCGAGACGACGGCGCAGACGTATTTCCGGGGAATGGCGACGGTGCCATCCGATTCCTTATGCTATCCGGCAAAGCTGGCGCACGGACACGTCATGGATCTCGTCCGGCGGGGCGTGAAGAAGATTTTTTATCCCTGCATACCGTACAATATCGCGGATGAAAAGCATCCGTCGGATAATCACTATAATTGTCCGGTGGTGGCTTCCTACGCGGAAAATATCCGCGGCAATATGGATATTTTGAAAGAAAAGGAAATTAAGTTTATTCAGCCGTTTTTGCCCCTCAATGACGCGAAGCGGCTGACGGAGCGCCTGATCGAGGAGCTGGCGGACGAGCAGCTGAACCGAAACGAGATCGAGGCGGCGGTGGAGGCCGCGTATATTGAGCTGGCTCATTATAAGGAGGATGTCCGAAAATACGGACGGAAGATTCTCGAACGGGTGGAGAAGGAACATCTGACGGCGATACTCCTGGCGGGTCGTCCTTATCATATTGATCCTGAGATCAACCATGGGATTCCCGAGATGATTCAGTCCTACGGCTTGCCGGTGCTGTCCGAGGATATGCTTTATCATCAGCCGATTAAGGGAGATACGCTGTCTATCGTCAATCAGTGGAGCTATCACGCCCGCCTGTATCATGCCGCGAGCTACGCGGCGGAGCATGAAAATATCACTTTGATCCAGTTCAGCTCCTTCGGCTGCGGTCTGGACGCGATCACGACGGGGCAGGTCAGGGCGATTCTTGAAGAGCATCATCGGCTGTATACGATGATCAAATTGGATGAAGTATCAAATCTGGGGGCGGCCCGCATCCGGGTGCGCTCGCTGATCGCGGCACTGGCGCGGCGTCAGCCGACGCCGTATCAGGCGGCGACGGTTATTGAGCGTCCGCGGTTTACCATGGACTGCCGCCGGACGCACACGATTCTCGCGCCGCAGATGGCGCCCATTCAGTTCCGTCTCCTGGAAACGACGCTGCGAAAGCACGGTTATCGATTGGTGGTTCCCGAGATGCCGGATCGCGGCGCGATCGATCTGGGGCTGCGCTATATTCATAACGATATGTGCTACCCCGCTATCGTCGTGATCGGCCAGCTTTTGTCAGTCATTCAGTCGGGACAGTGCGATCCGGATCATACGGCGATCATGCTGTTTCAGACGTGCGGCGCTTGCCGGGCGACGAATTATCTGAACCTGATGCGGACGGCGCTCAAGGACGCCGGGTACGGGCAGGTGCCGGTATTCGCCTGCGTCGGGCGCCCGAGCGAGACGGACGCCTTCGTGATGAGCCGGAGTTGTTCAACGGACGTGACGAAGAGCATCATTTACGGCGATCTCCTCATGCGCGTGAAAAATCGAGTGAAACCTTACGAAAAGGTTCCCGGTTCGACGGAACGGCTCTTTGAGAAGTGGCTGGCCCGCGCGCAGGAGGAGCTGGTTCACGGGAATTATTTCCAGTATAAGAAAACGATTCAAAATATTGTCAAGGAATTTGATGCCTTGCCGATTCACGAGGATATGTGGAAGCCGCGGGTCGGGATCGTCGGGGAGATTCTGGTCAAGTATCATCCTGTGGCGAACAATCATTTGGAGGAACTTTTGGCAGCCGAGGGAGCCGAGGTCGTCATGCCTGATCTTCTGAATTTTATGGAGTATATGGCCTTTGACGCGATCGTCAAGCATAAGCTGCTCGACGGAAAATATATTGACAAACTGAAGGCCGAGATGTCGATTCAGGTGATGGAGTTCCTCCGCCGCCCGGCAGTGAAGGCGCTTGCCGCGAGCCGCCGTTTTGCCCCGGCAGCGAACATCAAGGAACTGTCAGAACTCGCCGCGCAGCAGGTGTCTTTGGGCAATATGGCGGGGGAAGGGTGGTTCCTGACCGGCGAGATGATGGAATTGATCGAAAGCGGCGTGGCAAACGTTATTTGTTTACAGCCTTTTGGCTGTCTGCCGAATCACATCACCGGCAAGGGGGTTATGCACGCCCTGCGTCAGCGTTATCCCGAGAGCAATATCATTGCTCTCGACTGCGATGCCGGAACGAGCGAGGTCAATCAGGAAAACCGCATCAAGCTGATGCTTTCGGTTGCGAAAGAAAAGGATCCGCATAAACTTTCAAAGGACGCCGTGTAAAAAGCGAAAGCCGTGAGATGAACGAACTCGTCTTATGGCTTTTTTGTATAGAAACCTTGTTTTCTTGCCGCCGCGCGGCAGGATTTAGGAAAGAAATATCGAATATTAAATATTACAAATAAATTATGAGAGGGAATGGGAGATAAAGGCGGGAGGAAATGAGTATGGCGGAGCGCTGCGAATTGGCACGGCTGCAACCGGGAATGATTCTTGATCAGGGGATATTTGACGATGATAATAACGAGCTGGTCGAAGCAGGAACCGTTTTAACCGAGAGTCTGATCCGCCTGCTGAAGGAGCGTTTTCCAGAAGGGCATTTGGCGGTCGCCATTCATATACCCGGACAGAAAGCGGCTCTGGTCGCCGCCGTAGAAGAGGCTTTTCCCGCAGGGCAGCCGCCCGATCCCCGGGAAGATGTGCTGATTGATCCGACGTATCAGAAATTATATGATACGGTGCTGGGGGATATACGGCAGCTGTTTAAGGATCAACGGGATCGATCCGGGATGGATTTCCATGCGATCGCCCGGTTTATTGCCGAGGGGCATATCAATGAATTGTGTGATGGCGCCCGGGCGGTGGCACAGCTTCATAATATGAAGCGTGACGGCGAATATCTGTTGCATCACAGTGTTCACGTGGCGGTATTGGCGGGATTGATGGGACGTTGGCTGCGTTGGCCCAAGGTGCGGCGAGAACGGCTTATGCTCTCAGGGCTGTTCCATGGATTAGGCAAGCTGTATATTCCGACGGATATTCTCGATAAGCGGGGTAAGCTGACGGATCAGGAATGGCAGGTCATCCGGCAGTATCCTGAAAAAGGCTATGAGATCCTCTGCGAGAACGGCTTAAAAGGGGAAACAGAAATTGTCGACGGGATTCGTCATCATCATGAGCGGGGCGACGGGTCGGGATATCCGCATAAGCTGGGAATGGATAAAATCAGCGTTTTTGGCCGTATTTTAGCTATCCTTGACGTTTACGACGCGATGACCGCGAACCGGGCGTACGCGCGTAAGGGCTCGCCTTTTACCGCTTTTGACACTTTGCTGGCGGATATGATGGGAGGTAAGCTGGACGCGGAGTATGGCGTGCTGTTTGTCAAGAAAGTGTGCCAGGCGTTGATCGGCAGTTGGGTGCGTCTGTCGAACGGAAAGAAGGCGAAAATTATTTACATTGATCAGAGTCGCACCAGCGCGCTCCCTATTGTGGAAACGGAGGACGGCAATTTCTGGGACATTGCCACCAAGCAAGGGATTGACGTTACGAACCTGATGACGTATGACGAGCTGCTCGCAACTTAGGCGGCAGCTTCGGCAGAGAATTCAAAGGAAAAGCGGGGCGGCGTCCGCAAGGGAATGGTGGCGCCTGCGAGAGATAAAATATCTGGCAAATTTTCACAAGGAGAGAGAGATAATGGCAATGATTCGGTGTTCGATTGAAAATCTAAAACCGGGCATGGTGCTGGGCGAGCCGATTCATCGTGATAACGGCGATATTTTGGTGCAGAAGGGGACGCGGCTGACGGAAAAGCTTATCAGGCATCTTCAGATGCGCGAAGATATAACAGCTTTCCTCAAGCGTATTCCGGAGACGTCTGCCCCGGCGGTAGATATTCTGACGCCGGACGATCCTGCGATGAAAGAGGCCAAAGAGTATACACTCGATCTTCCGGAGGAAGAAGCGGAAAAGGACGGTGAGTCGCCCGCCCCGGAAGATGGAGAACCTGAGGAAGAAAAAGAGTCGGAGCCGGAAGAATCCGCTTACCGCGGTTCTGATCCGAAGAAGGAGAGACTGCTCGACTTTAACTACCTCGAGGGGTATAAATCGGTCATGGAAGAGCTGCGGGTGTTATTTAACCGTAACGGGGCGGCGAAGCTGGATCTTGACGCCGTCAATGAACTGATTGCCAGCAGCCGGTTCAAACAGCTGTGCAACGGCGCCCGGGCGGTGACGCAGATCCATAATATACCGCGCGAAGAGAGAAATTATTTGCTGCACCACAGCCTGCACCTGGCTATTCTGGGGGACCTGATGGGAAGGTGGCTGGGGTGGCCGGCTTCGCGGAGGCGGCGTCTGATGGTGGCGGGCCTGCTGCTTGATGTGGGCAAGCTCAAGATCGCCACGGCCCTTCTCAACAAGCCGGGGGTTCTAAGTAACACCGAGCGGGCCATCCTCGGCAGGCACCCGGCGATGGCCTGTGAACTTTTGAAATTCAGCGGAATGGATGAGAACGATGAAGTGATGATCGGCATTATGCAGCACCATGAGCGCTGCGATGGTTCCGGTTATCCGGCACAGTTAAAAAAGAATCAAATATCGCCTTTTGGCCATATCTTGGGCATTCTTGACAGCTATGACGCGATGGCGGCGAACCGCGCCTATTCCCGCCGCAAATCACCTTTCGATATCTTTGACATTATTCAGCGCGATGCAGTGGGAGGAAAATTTAATCCGGAGTATAGCGTAGTGTTTGTCAGCAGGATCTGTCAGGCGCTTATCGGGAACTGGGTTAAACTGTCGAACGGGCAGAAAGCGAAAATCGTTTATATTGACCAGAGCCGAACCAGCGCCAGCGCGATGCCGCTCGTGGAGACCGAGAAGGGGAAATTCATCGATACCGGCGCGCAGTCGGTCAAGGTTACCGAACTGTTAACATACGTCGAGGCGGTTTCCTGAACGTCGAGATGGGAAAATAGTATAATGGAGCATGGAAAAGCCGGCGGTTGCCTTACGTTGCCTTTGCGGCGCGAGATAATCGCCGGCTTTTTTTTATGGATGGACTGCGGTATAATAAAAATAGTATGTTCGATGGAGGAGGTCGGGCCGCGTGGCGATGGTGCCGAAGCTGAATACGATGCAATTTGATAAAGAAGTCCCGTTTAAGGTTGTGGCGCCGTTTCAGCCCATGGGCGATCAGCCGCAGGCGATTGAGGATCTGGCGCAGGGCGTGCTGAACGGCATGGAGGCGCAGGTGCTTTTAGGGGCGACGGGGACGGGTAAGACCTTCACCATCGCCAAGACGATTGAGCGCGTGCAGAAGCCGACCCTCGTCATCGCGCACAATAAGACGCTGGCGGCGCAGCTCGCGAGCGAGTTCAAGACCTTTTTCCCGGAAAACTACGTCGGCTACTTCGTGAGCTATTACGATTTCTACCAGCCGGAGGCGTACATTCCGGCGACGGATACATATATCGAGAAGGACGCTTCGATCAACGATGAGATCGATGAGCTGCGCCACTCGGCAACCTGCTCTTTGTTCGAGCGCCGCGATGTCATCGTGGTGGCGAGCGTGTCGTGCATTTACGGCCTTGGCTCGCCGGAGAGCTATCATGAGATGGTCGTTTCTCTGCACAAGGGGCAGGAGGTCGACCGGGACGCGATTCTGCGGAAACTCGTCGCCATTCAGTACGAGCGCAACGACGTCGGCTTTGACCGCGGAAAATTTCGGGTGCGCGGCGACGTCATCGAGGTTTTCCCCGCCGGGTACAATAACCGGGCGGTGCGCATCGAGATGTTTGGCGATGAGATCGAGCGTTTGCTGGAATACGACGTAACGACGGGAGAAATCTACGGGGAGCGCACCCATTCGATGATTTTTCCCGCGTCCCATTACGTTACGTCGAAAGATGATATGGCGATCGCTATGGACAGCATTCGGCAAGAGCTGGGTGAGCAGTTGAAATTTCTGGAAGGGAAGGGGCGGCTCCTGGAAGCGCAGCGCCTGTCGCAGCGCACGAATTACGATTTGGAGATGATGCAGGAGATGGGCTACTGCTCCGGCATCGAAAACTATTCGCGCCATCTGACGCACCGACAGGCGGGCGACGCGCCGTATACGCTGCTCGATTATTTTCCCGAGGATTTTCTCATCGTCATGGACGAGTCCCATGTGACGGTGCCGCAGCTGCGGGCGATGTATGCGGGGGACCGGTCGCGCAAGATCTCGCTGGTCGATAACGGCTTTCGCCTGCCCTCCGCCTTTGATAACCGACCGCTGACGTTTGAAGAATTTGAGCAGCGGATCAACCAGATCATCTACATTTCCGCGACGCCCGCTGAGTACGAGCTGGGAAAAGCGCAGCAGGTTGTGCAGCAGATCATCCGGCCGACGGGGCTTCTCGACCCGGTTGTGGAGGTGCGCCCGCTGGAGGGACAGATCGACGATTTGATGGCGGAAATACGAACGCGGGCGGCGGCGAAAGAACGGGTGCTGGTGACGACGCTGACGAAAAAGATGGCGGAGAATCTTACCGAATATCTCAAGGAAGCCGGCATTAAGGTGCGCTACCTTCATTCTGACATCGCGACGATGGAGCGGGCGAAGCTGATCCGCGATCTCCGCGCCGGGGTGTTCGACGTGCTGGTAGGGATCAATCTCCTGCGCGAAGGCCTTGATATGCCGGAGGTATCGCTGGTGGCGATCCTCGACGCGGACAAGGAGGGCTTCCTGCGCTCCGATACGTCGCTTATTCAGACGATCGGCCGGGCGGCGCGAAACGAACATGGTAAGGTATTGCTGTACGCCGACACGGTGACGGATTCGATGCGGCGGGCGATGGACGAAACGCTGCGCCGCCGCACGGTACAGGAAGAGTTTAACCGGGTGCATAAGGTGACGCCGCAGACGATCGTAAAGCCGGTGAAGGATCTTATCGAAACGACGCTGGTCGCGGAGCGGGCGGCGGAGTACGGTGCGGAGAACGGTCGGAAAAGGCGCCGGATGACGAAAAAGGAACGGCAGGAGCTCTTAAAGACGCTGACGAAAGAGATGCAGAGCGCGTCGCGGGCGCTGGAGTTTGAGCGGGCGGCGGAGCTGCGGGATATGATCTTTGAGCTGGAAGGCACGGCGACGGGCGCGGCGAAGGTCAGCGGCTGAGCTGTAATCGCCGCATCGCGTGGTGATAAACGATAAACGAATAAGAACGGAGCAAACTATATTTATGGAAAACATGATTCGCATCCGGGGGGCCCGGGAGCATAATCTGAAAAATATCAATCTGGAAATTCCCCGCGATAAGCTGGTGGTCATTACGGGACTGTCCGGTTCGGGAAAATCATCGCTGGCTTTCGACACGATTTACGCCGAAGGACAGCGGCGCTATGTGGAGTCCCTGTCGGCGTACGCCCGGCAGTTTCTTGGACAAATGGATAAGCCGGACGTCGATTATATCGAGGGGCTGTCGCCGGCGATTTCCATCGACCAAAAGACGACGAGCCGCAATCCGCGCTCGACGGTGGGAACGGTGACGGAGATTTACGATTATCTGCGCCTGCTGTTCGCCCGAGCGGGGCGGCCGCATTGCCCCAAATGCGGCAAACCCATCGCCCAGCAGACCGTCGATCAGATGCTGGACCGGATCCTGGCGCTGCCGGAGCGGACGAAATTCCTCGTCATGGCGCAGGTGGTGCGCAGCAAAAAGGGACAGCACCGGCAGATCCTCGACCATATCCGCCGCGAAGGCTACGGTCGAGTGCGGATTGACGGCGTCGTCCGCGATCTTGGCGAGGAAATCGAGCTGGAAAAAAATAAGAAACATACCATTGAAGTTGTCGTTGACCGGCTGACCGTGCACGACGGCATTCGTCAACGGCTGGCTGATTCTCTGGAAACGGCGCTCAAGCTGGGGGACGGCGTCGTTTATGTGCAGATCGTAGACGGGGAGCTTTTGATGTTCAGCCAGAATTTCGCCTGCGTTGCTTGCGGGATCAGTCTGCCGGAGATCGCGCCGCGGTTATTTTCCTTTAACAGCCCTTACGGCGCCTGCCCGGCCTGCAGTGGAATCGGGAGCCATATGGAATTCGATTTGGAGCTGGTGCTGCCGGAGCCGGAGCTGTCCTTTGCTGAGGGCGTGTTCGCGCCGCTGTCGAAGAACCCCAGTTCCTACGCTATGTGCCAGATCGCGGCGGTGCTGGAAAAGTATGGTTATACGCTGGACACACGCTGGAGCGACGTGAAAAAGAAAGTGCGAGATATTCTGCTCTACGGATCGGGGGACGAAGCTTTCGACTACGCCTACGAGAATATGTACGGCGAGTATAAAGAATATCACAGCCCTTTCGAGGGAGTCATGCCGATGCTGTCGCGGCGCTATCGGGAAGCGGAATCGGATGAAATGCGCGAAGCTTACGAGAATTTTATGACCATCGAGCCGTGCCAGGAGTGTCATGGGGCGCGGCTGAAGCCGGAAACGCTGGCGGTGACCGTCGGCGGGAAGAATATCTACGAGGTCACGCAGCTCACGATTCGAGACGGCGATAAGTTCTTTGCCGAGCTGGCGCTTACGGAGCGCGAGGCGAAAATCGCGGCGCAGATATTGAAAGAAATCCACGCCCGGCTGGGTTTTCTCATTCATGTGGGGCTCGATTACCTGACGCTGTCCCGCGCCGCCGGATCGCTTTCGGGCGGCGAGGCGCAGCGCATCCGCCTGGCGACGCAGATTGGCTCGGGGCTGGTGGGGGTGCTGTATATTCTCGACGAGCCGAGCATTGGGCTTCACCAGCGGGATAACGACCGCCTGCTGGCGGCGCTTCGACATCTCTGTGATCTCGGGAATACCCTTCTTGTCGTGGAGCATGATGAGGATACCATGTACGCCGCCGACCAGATCATCGATATCGGCCCCGGCGCCGGGGAGCACGGCGGCCGGGTAGTGGCGCAGGGGACGGTCGAGGATATTAAGCGGGCCGCCGATTCGGTAACGGGGCAGTATCTCAGCCGGAAAAAATTTATTCCCGTTCCCGTGCGTCGCCGTCCGGGCAACGGTCATTTTCTGGAAATCGTCGGCGCGGCGGAGAATAATTTGAAAAATTTGCGGGTGAAGTTTCCGCTCGGCGTGCTGACGCTGGTGACCGGTGTCTCCGGTTCCGGCAAAAGCACGCTGGTTAACGAAATTCTCTATAAGGGCGTCGCCGCCCGCCTGTATCGCGCCAAGGGAAAGCCGGGGCGGCACAAGGTCATTCATGGGCTGGAAAATATCGATAAGATCATCAACATCGATCAGTCTCCCATCGGGCGGACACCGCGCTCCAATCCCGCGACATATACCGGGGTGTTTGACAGTATCCGCCAGCTTTTTAGCGGCACGACGGAAGCGCAGGTGCGCGGCTACAAGGCGGGCCGGTTCAGCTTCAACGTCCGGGGCGGGCGCTGCGAGGCCTGCCGGGGCGACGGGATCATCAAGATCGAAATGCACTTTCTGCCCGACGTCTACGTTCCCTGCGAGGTCTGCAAGGGGGCGCGCTACAACCGGGAAACACTGGAAGTAAAATATAAAGGCAAGACCATTGCCGATATTCTCAATATGACGATTTCCGAGGCCGTCGCGTTTTTCAAAAATGTTCCGAGAATCGCCCGCCGTTTGCAGGTCATCGACGACGTGGGACTGGGCTATATCAAACTCGGTCAGCCGGCGACTACGCTGTCGGGTGGCGAGGCGCAGCGCGTCAAGCTGGCGACGGAGCTGTCGCGCCGCTCGACGGGGAAAACGCTGTACATCCTCGACGAGCCGACGACGGGCCTTCATACGGCGGATATCGCCCGGCTTTTGGAGATTCTCCAGCGGCTGACGGACGGCGGAGATACGGTTATCGTTATCGAGCATAATCTCGACGTCATCAAAACGGCGGATTATATCATCGACTTGGGCCCCGAGGGCGGCGACCAGGGCGGAACAATCGTCGCCGCGGGAACGCCGGAAGAAATCGTAAAGTGCCGCCGTTCCTACACCGGGAAATACTTGAAACCGGTGCTGAAGGAAGCGGCGAAGGCGAGGCGAAAGTCATGACGGAAGCCGTCAGGGAGAAGCTTGCCCTTTTAGCGTCGTCACCGGGCGTCTATCTCATGAAAAACGCGCAGGGGAAGGTCATTTACGTCGGCAAGGCGGTAGTGCTGAAAAATCGGGTGCGGCAGTATTTCCAGAGCAACCGGAACCAGTCACCGAAGGTGCGGGCGATGGTGGCGAAGGTTGCCGATTTCGAGACGATCCTGACCGGCTCGGAGATCGAGGCGCTGATTTTAGAGTGCAATCTCATCAAAAAATATCGGCCGCGGTACAATATCAGTCTGAAAGACGATAAGACATACCCCTACGTTAAGGTCACGCTGGGGGAGAAGTTTCCCCGGGTGCTGATTACCCGGCGTATTTTAAAGGATGGGGCGCGCTATTTCGGCCCTTACACGCAGGTCGGCGCGGTACACGAGAGCCTCCGGCTGCTCCGGAGGCTCTTTCCGTTGCGCACCTGTAAGCACATGGACGTTGACCGTCCCTGCCTGGAATATCATATTAAGCGCTGTCTCGCACCCTGTACCGGTGAGGTTGATCCGGGAGAATACGCCAAAATGGTGACGGCGGTCTGCCTGTTCTTAGAAGGGCGGACAGAGGAAGTCGAGCGGATTCTTACGGCGCGGATGACGGCTGCGGCAGAGGCGCTGCAATTTGAGCTGGCGGCGCGCCTGCGCGATCAGCTCCAGGCGGTGCGGCGCGTAGCGGAAAAGCAGCGCATCGTCACCGGCTCCGGCGATCAGGATGCCGTCGGATTGGCACGCTCTGAAATGGGCGTTTGCGTACAGATCTTTTTTATCCGCAGCGGCAAAATGGTGGGGCGGGAGCATTTTCTCCTGTCCGGCAGCGACGAGGAGAGCAACGAGGATTTATTGGCGGCGTTTCTGAAGCAGTATTACCATCGGGCGGCCTTTGTTCCGCGCGAGGTTCTGCTGCCCTTTTCCCTGCCCGAGCAGACGGTTATCGCCGATTGGCTGACGGAGCGGAAAGAAGCCCGGGTGGTACTGGAAGTGCCGCAGCGGGGAACGAAGCGCGACATTGTGGCGATGGCGGAAAACAACGCGGCGCAGTACTTGTCCGATGAAGCGGCGCGCCTGCGGACGGCGACGGCCGAGACCGAGGGCGCCGTCCGAGAATTGGGCGATTATTTAGGCCTTCGTCATCTGCCGTGGCGGATGGAATGCTTCGATATTTCGCACATGCAAGGCTCGGAGACGGTTGCCTCCATGGTCGTTTTTGAGGGCGGCGTTCCCAATAAGGCGGCGTACCGGCGTTTTCGCATTAAAAGCGCCGAGGGAAAACCGGACGATTTTCGTTCCATGCGCGAGGTGACGGAGCGGCGTTACGGTAAAGATGAAGTTGAGGACATGCCCGATCTTATCGTCATCGACGGCGGCAAAGGGCAGCTCAGCTCGGCGCTGGAGATTATCCGCGGCGCGGGGCATAGTGAAGTGCCGGTCGTCGGGCTGGCGAAGCAGTTTGAATGGATCTTCGTCGAGGGAAAGTCCGATCCCGTCATTTTGCCGCGCCACAGCCAGGCGCTCTATCTTATGCAGCGCATTCGCGACGAGGCGCACCGCTTCGCTATCACTTATCACCGCAAGCTGCGCGGCAAGCGCAATCTCGTTTCGGTTCTCGACCACGTCAGCGGGATCGGCCCCAAACGGCGGCAGGCGCTGTGGAACCATTTCGGCAATTTAGCGAAGATTCGCGCCGCGTCGCCCGACGAGCTGGCGAAAGCGCCCGGCATGACGAAAAGCGCGGCGCAGGCCGTCTATAATTTTTTCACGGCGCAGGAAGCGCTGAGGCGCGGGGGCGGAAAATGATGGATCATAAGCTGTCGTTAGGTAACGAAGGCCGGGATCGTTAAAAATTTTTCTTTTCACTTGCATTTTTATGCGATGTCGATGTATAATTATTAATATCTTCATTTTGAGGAGGAGACTCTCATGAAAGTAAGTATTATCGGAGCGACGGGGTATACCGGGGCGGAGCTGGTGCGATTGATCGCCGGGCATCCCGAGGCCGAGATTGTGCATATTACGTCGGAGAGCTATACCGATCAGCGAATCTCCGAGGTATATCCGCATTTGGCGGGACTTTGTGAGAAGCGATTGGAAAGTCTGGAGGAACTTGAGTATATCGGGGCAGACAGCGATTTCATATTTATTGCGCTGCCCGCCGGTCACGCGATGGAGATCGGGCGCAAACTCGCCGACCAGCCGGTGCGAATTATTGATCTGGGGGCGGATTATCGGTTCCGCGATACGGCAGTCTATGAAGCGTGGTATAAAGTGAAGCATACGCATACGGAAGCGCAGTGTGTGTATGGGCTTTCCGAGCTTTACCGCGAGGCGATCCGATCGGCTTCGATTATCGCCAGCGCCGGCTGCTACACGACGGCCGGCATTCTGGCGTTGGCGCCGTTGGTGAAGGAACGGCTCATCGATCTCAAGAGTATCATTATTGACGCCGCATCCGGGGTGTCGGGAGCGGGACGGGCGGCGAAACTGCCAAACCAGTTCGCTGAAATGTATGATAATTTCAAGGCTTATGGGGTGGCGTCGCACCGTCATACGCCGGAAATCGAGCAGGCGCTGTCAGAGTTCGCCGGAGAAGCGGTGACGCTGAATTTTACACCCCATCTGGCGCCGATGGTTCGCGGCATTCTGGCTACGGCTTACGCTGTGCTGAACGAGAATGTCACTGAAGCGGCAGTTGACGAGGCGTTTTTCAAGCTCTATGGCAAAGAGTTTTTCGTTCGGCTCCGAGGGCGCGGCGCGTATCCGGAGACGAAGTTCGTGCGCGGGTCAAATTTCTGTGATTTGGGCTGGCATATCGACGAGCGCACGCATCGCGTTATCGTCCTTTCGGCCCTCGATAATCTCGGTAAGGGGGCGGCGGGACAGGCGGTGCAAAACTTTAATATCGCCTGCGGCTTCGATGAGTGCTCAGGGCTGCTCACCGCGCCGTTTTATCCGTAACGGAAGAAAAATAAAAATAGAGATACGCCGCAGGCGTTTTCAGGAGGAGAAAATTATGTTCAGCGAGAGCGAGATAAAACAAGGGGTAACATTTCCGCGGGGTTTCACGGCGGCGGGCGTTCGCGCCGGGATAAAAAAGAGCGGGAAGATGGATCTGGCGATCGTCTATACAAAGCAGGAAGCCGCGGTCGCGGGAACGTTCACGAAAAATCAGGTGGCGGCGGCTCCTGTTTACGTATCGAAGAAGGTCGTTGCCGAAGGCCGGGCACACGCTATCGTCGCCAATGCCGGGTGTGCCAACGCCTGCACAGGGGAGCCGGGGATGCGCGACGCGCGGGAAATGGCAGAACAGACGGCCGAGGCGCTGGGGTGCGCTGCAAACGAGGTTGTTGTGGCGTCGACGGGCGTCATCGGGGTGCGTCTGCCCATGGATAAGGTGCGCACCGGGATAAAAGCCGCGGCGGCGTCGCTTTCGCCGGACGGCAGCGCGGCGGCGGGGGAAGCCATCATCACGACGGATACTTATGCTAAGGCGGGCGCGACGGAGGTCGCGATCGGCGGGAAAAAGGTTCGTTTTGGCGCCATCGCTAAAGGTTCAGGCATGATTCAGCCGGATATGGCGACCATGCTTTGCTTCGTCACAACGGACGCGGCGATTGAGCAGAAGCTTTTGCAGGAAGCGCTGGCGGAAGTTGTCGAAGGAACGTTCAACATGATCTCTATCGATGGCGATATGAGCACGAACGATATGGCGGTCGTCATGGCGAACGGCGCCGCGGGAAATCCGAAGATTGCGGAAAAGGATGCGGATTACGACGTTTTTTGCGCGACGCTGAAAGAGCTGTGCACGGGACTCGCCCAGCGGATCGCCGCCGACGGCGAAGGGGCGACGAAGTTCCTAACGATCGAGGTGACGGGAGCCAAAACCTTCGCCGACGCCAAGCAGGTGGCGATGAGCGTCGCTAAATCCCCGCTCGTCAAGACGGCGTTCTTCGGCGAGGATCCGAACTGGGGGCGCGTCATCTGCGCCGTTGGTTACGCCGGGGTGCCGATGGCGCCGGAAAAAACGGTCGTGAAGTTCGGTGGGATTCCCGTTTACATGCACGGCACCAGCGCATTGTTTGACGCCGGGGCGCTGGATAAGGTTATGGCGGCGCACGATATTGTCATCACCATCGAGTTGGGACTGGGCGAAGCGTCGGCGACCGTCTGGTCCTGCGATTTCTCGTATGAATATGTGAAAATTAACGGCGAATACCACACCTGAGGAGGGCGCGTAATGTTTTCACCGCGGGATACAGCGGATATTCTGGTAGAAGCGCTGCCTTACATCAAGAAATTTTTCGGGCAGACGATCGTCATTAAATACGGCGGCAATGCGATGATCAGCGACGAGCTGAAATCAAAGGTGATCACCGACATTACCCTGATGAAATACGTCGGTATCCGGCCGGTCATCGTTCACGGGGGCGGTCCGGATATTACCGGTTTTTTGCAGAAAATCGGCAAGAAATCAGAGTTTGTCAGCGGGCTGCGCGTGACGGATAAAGAAACGATGGCTATCGCCGAGATGGTTCTCATCGGCAAGGTGAATTCGGAAATCGTCAATCGCTTGAGCCAGGCCGGTAATCACGCGATCGGCCTTTCCGGCAAGGACGGCAACCTGATCCGGGCGCGAAAGAAGCTCGCTGAAGTTCACCGTGAGGGAAAGATTGAACGCGTCGACATTGGCTATGTCGGCGAGGTCGAGTCGATCACGGCGTCGGTTCTCAGCGATATGCTGGAGGGCGGCTATATTCCCGTTGTCGCTCCCGTGGGCGTGGGGGAGAGCGGGGAAAGCTACAACATCAACGCTGATTATGTGGCGGCGAAGGTCGCCGGGGCGCTGCACGCGGAAAAGCTGCTGCTCCTTACGGACGTGGAAGGGATATACAAAAATTACGCGGACAAGTCGTCGTTTATTTCGTCGCTGACGGAAGAGGAGGCGCGGCGATATATTGACGACGGCGTTATCTCCGGCGGCATGATCCCAAAGGTGGAAGCGTGCCTCGGCGCGCTGGCGGAGGGGACGCGCAAGACTTCGATCATCGACGGGCGGCTCCCCCATTCGCTCCTTTTAGAGCTGTTCACGGAGCAGGGGATCGGCACGGAAATCGTACGCTAGGGGGAATCGTTTTATGAAAGAGCGGGACGAACAAATCTTTGCCAAGGATAAGGTGGCATATCTTCCAGTATTTTCTCGGTATGGCATTGTCCTCGACCACGGCGATGGCGCTTATGTCTATGACAGCAGCGGCAAAAAATACATCGACTTTCTGGCGGGCATCGCGGTTAACGTGCTGGGGCACGCGCACCCTGCGCTGGTGCGGGCCGTGACGGAACAGGCGAAGAAGATGATCCATTGCTCGAACCTTTACTATACGCAGGCGCAGGCTGACGCGGCGGCGCGGCTGGCGAAGCTGAGCAGATTGGGAAAGGTGTTTTTTGGCAATTCAGGAGCCGAGGCGAACGAGGGCGCGATCAAGCTGGCGAGAAAGCACGCCTGGCGAAAAGATCCGGGAAAAATTGAGATCATCACCGCCTATCACAGCTTTCACGGGCGGACGCTGGCGTCGCTGACCGCCACGGGGCAGCCGCATTATCACGAAGGATTCGGCCCTTTGCCGGGTGGTTTTTCTTACGTCGATTATGGCGACAGCGGCGCATTGGAAAAGAAAATGAGTGAAAAAACCTGCGCCGTTATGCTGGAGACGATTCAAGGCGAGGGCGGCGTCCATGTTCCGCCGCCCGGCTATCTGGAAAAGGCGCGCGAGCTCTGCAACAAATACGACGCCTGCCTGATCCTGGATGAAATTCAGTGCGGTATGGGGCGGACGGGGACATTCTTCGCCTATGAGCAATTTGGCGTCAAGCCGGACATCGTGACGCTGGCGAAAGGGCTGGCCGGGGGCGTGCCGATTGGGGCCTTCATCGCCAGCGACAAAGTGGCGGCGGCGTTTGCTCCCGGTGATCATGGATCGACCTTTGGCGGTAATCCGCTGGCCTGTGCGGCGGCGCTGGCGGTGCTTGACGAGATGGAAAAGCCGGCGTTTTTATCGCACGTCGCTAAGGTTGGCGCGTATTTTCAGGATCAGCTCGGCGCTTTGCGGGAAAAATATCCGCGGCTCATTACCGAAGTACGGGGGCGGGGCCTCATGCTGGGCGCACAGCTTACGCGACCGGGACGGGACGTCGTCAATGACTGCCTCGCCAGGGGCGCCATCATCAACTGCACGGCCGGCGACGTGCTGCGTTTCGTGCCGCCCCTCATCGTGACGGAGGAGCAAGTGGACGAGATGATCGCGATACTGGATAAGGTTTTATCCTTGCTGTCCTGACAGGTACCGGGCAGTTTGTCGATGAGAGGTCCTTATAGTATAATGAAAATAGATTAGCGGATATCAAATGTTTATTTATGGAGGTCTTATTATGTTGAAGGGACGCGATTTGCTGTCGATTCATGATCTGTCCGTGGAAGAGATCGAGGAAATTCTGGCGCTGGCACAGGAGTTGAAAGCGCAGCAGCGGGGTGGAAAGGGCTATAAGCTGCTTAAAGGGAAAACCTTAGGCATGATTTTCGAGAAATCATCTACCCGGACGCGCGTTTCTTTCGAAACGGGCATGTACCAGCTCGGCGGGCAGGCGCTGTTCCTTTCTGATCGCGATCTCCAGATTGGCCGGGGTGAGCCGATACAGGATACGGCGCGCACGCTGTCGCGCTATCTGGACGGCATTATGCTTCGTACCTTCGGCCATGATAATCTGGTGGAGTTCGCACAGTGGGCGACGGTTCCGGTCATCAACGGCCTGACAGACCTTCTGCATCCATGCCAGGCATTGACCGATATGCTGACGATCCGTGAATTCTGCGGAAAGAATCTGCGCGGGTTGAAACTCGCCTACGTCGGCGACGGCAATAATATGGCGAATTCTCTGATGTATGCCTGCGCCAAGATGGGGGTTGATTTCACTGCCGCGACGCCCGAGGGTTATGAGCCGGACGCGCAGATTATTCAGAACGCGCGGGCAGACGCGCATAAGCTGGGGACGTTTATTTCTTTGACCCACGACGCGGCGGAGGCGGTAAAGGACGCGGATATTCTCTACACGGATACTTGGATCAGTATGGGCAAGGAAAGCGAAGCGGATAAGCGCCGTCATGATTTCGCGGGTTATCAGGTGAACCGGGCGCTGCTCCAGCTGGCAGCAAAGCGGGCGATCGTCATGCACTGCCTGCCGGCGAGCCGCGGCGAAGAGATCACGGCGGATGTTTTTGAAGAGAACGCGGACATTATCTTTGAACAGGCAGAAAATCGCCTGCATACGCAGAAAGCTATTCTGGCGCTGACGATGGGCGACTGATTGATTTTAACTCGAATATTAGATTAAGGAGCTGTTTGATCTTATGGCGACAAAAGTAAAGAAAGTAGCACTGGCTTATTCCGGGGGATTGGATACGTCCTGCATCATCCCGTGGCTGAAAGAGAATTACGATGGCTGCGACGTCATCGCGGTCTGCGCCGATATCGGGCAGGGGGACGAGCTGGACGTTGTGCGGGAGAAAGCGCTGAAGTCCGGCGCGTCACAGGTGTTTATCGCCGATCTCACCGAGGAGTTTTTGACAGAGTATGTCTGGCCGACCCTTAAGGCAGGTGCGGTCTACGAAGGGAAGTACCTGCTCGGCACGTCGTTTGCCCGTCCCGTTATCGCCAAAAAGCTGGTCGAGATTGCCCGGCAGGAGGGCTGCGACGCTATCGCTCACGGGGCGACGGGCAAGGGCAACGATCAGGTGCGTTTCGAGCTGTCCGTTAAGGCGCTGGCACCCGATCTTAAAATCATTACTCCGTGGCGGGAGTGGGAGCTTAGATCCCGGGAAGAGGAAATCGAGTACGCAAAACGCCATAATATTCCCATCGCGGCGGAAAACAAGACGTACAGCATGGATCGCAATATCTGGCACCTGAGCCACGAAGGATCGGATCTTGAAGATCCGTGGAACGCGCCGCAGGACAATATGTTCCTCGTCACCCGCGTTCCCGAACAGGCGCCCGATGAGGACGAGCATATCACTATTGATTTTGAGGAGGGAATTCCCGTCGCCGTCAACAGTAAGCGGCTGGGGGCTAAGGCCCTTTTGACGCTGCTCAACGAGATCGGCGCCCAGCACGGCATCGGTATTACCGACCTCTGCGAAAACCGTCTCGTCGGCATGAAGTCGCGCGGCGTTTATGAAAATCCCGGTGGCGCGATTCTTTTTTACGCGCATCGCGAGCTGGAATATCTTTGCCTCGATCGGGCAACGTTCCACTATAAAGAACTGGTCGCTCATCGTTACGCTGAGCTGGTTTACGACGGTATGTGGTTTTCACAGCTGCGCGAGGCGCTCGACGCCTTCGTGGACAGTACCCAGCGCACGGTGACGGGGACCGTGCGGCTCCGCCTTTACAAGGGAAATATCATGTCGGCGGGAGCGAAGTCAAAATACTCCCTCTACAATCAGGAATATGTCACCTTTGAGGAGGACGACGTTTACAATCAGGCGGACGGCACGGGCTTTGTCAATCTGTTCGGGCTGCCGCTCAAGGTGCGGGCGCTCATGCAGAAAAAGACGGGTCTTTTGAAATGAGCGAGAAGCTCTGGGGCGGTCGCTTCACCAAGACGACGGATGAGATGATCAACGAGTTTCAGGCGTCCATCGGCTTTGATAAGCGGATGTATCGCGAGGATATCGCGGGCAGTATCGCTCACGCGACGATGTTGGAAAAGTGCGGGATCCTTTCGGCGGAGGATTGCGATCGTATCGTCGTCGGGCTGAAAGAGATAGAAAAGCAGATTGATAGCGGCGCTTTCCTTTTTGACGTAGGCCTCGAAGATATTCACATGAATATTGAAAAACGTCTGACTGACGCCATCGGCGAGGCGGGGGGACGCCTCCATACGGCGCGCAGCCGCAACGATCAGGTGGCGTTGGATACGCACCTCTATGTCCGCCGGGAAACTGTGGCGGTGATGGCGCTCATCCTTGATATGCAGCGGGCGCTGGTGGAAACGGCGGAAAAGTACGGCGACGTTATCATGCCGGGATACACGCATTTGCAACGCGCGCAGCCGATCCTCTTCTCGCACCATCTCATGGCGTATTTCGCTATGCTGGAGCGAGATTTTGCCCGCTTCGCGGGGGTATACGCACGCGCCGATCTCATGCCGCTGGGCGCGGGGGCGCTGGCGGGAACGACGTTCCCGATTGACCGTGAATTTGTGGCGCGCCAGCTTCATTTCGAGCGTCTCTATACGAACAGTCTCGACGCCGTAAGCGACCGCGACTATATCATGGAATTTCTCGCGGCGGCGTCGATCCTTATGGTACACCTTTCCCGGCTCAGTGAGGAAACGATCCTTTGGTGCTCCCGCGAGTTTTCCTTCGTCGAGCTGGACGACGCGCACTGCACTGGCTCCAGCATGATGCCGCAAAAGAAGAACCCTGACGTTTCCGAGCTGGTGCGCGGCAAAACGGGGCGTGTCGTTGGGCATCTTATGGCGATGCTGACGACGGTGAAGGGATTGCCGCTCGCCTACAATAAGGACCTGCAGGAGGACAAGGAAGGGATCTTCGACGCCGTTGACACGGTGAAATTCAGCCTGGCGGTCTACGCCCGTATTCTTCGGGGCATGAAGGTGAACCGGGCGGTCATGAAGCGGGCGGTCGAGGAAGATTTCTCTAACGCAACGGATTTGGCGGATTATCTGGCGAAAAAGGGATTGCCGTTTCGCGAGGCGCACGCTGTCGCCGGCCAGGCGGTTCATTACTGTATCGAAAGGAAGAAATGGCTCGCGGATCTCACGTTGGAAGAGTTTCAGAAATTCTCTCCGCTCTTCGCGGCGGATATTAAAGACGCTATTCGCCCGGAAAACTGCGTAACTAACCGCAACTCTTCAGGCGGCACATCGCCGGCCCAGGTGAAAAACCAGATCGAAGCTGCCCGACAGCTCATGGCGGCGGAGCGGAAAACCGTCGAAACATGGGAAAAAAAGCAGATCGATCGCACTTAAAAGGAAGAAGCGCTGTACACGTTCTATATCGCAGGCTTTGGGCAGAGCGGGGAAGGGAAGCTTTTCCTTTACAAACAACAGGGAACGTAGTACAATATGGTTCGTCGGGGCGTAGCCCAGCTTGGTAGAGCGCTTCCTTGGGGTGGAAGAGGCCGTGGGTTCAAATCCCGCCGCTCCGACCAGTTTATGTCAAGCGTGGCTTCGCTGTTTCTCAGCGAAGCTTTTTTACTGCGCATGGGAATTACGCAGGCATGGGGCTTGTTTTTTTCGGTGGATAAGATATAATACAAAAAGAGGAGCGCCTTTTATCTTTCCAGGGAGGGAGAAGAGTGATGGAAGGCCGACAAGAGATGATCATTTTATACATAGCAAGATGAGGAGGGGTGTATTGCCCGCCCTCTTTTTGGCGTTTTTAAAAGGATTTTTTGACGGGAGGGAATGCCTGTCGTACCAAGGAGGTAAGGTACTGTGTTTGAAGGAATTGGAAGACTTCATGATTATCTGCGGCGGAATAATCTGCAGCTGATGGCAAATCAGAAAATCGCGACGGGGCAGACCTTTGATCTGAATCACTCGCAGGGAAAAAGCACGTTTACGCAGCCGTCCGTTTCGATGCGTGGAACGCAAAAATCCACATCATCGGCGGACAAGCTGCGAATGGCGGCGATTCGGCAGAAACTCAAGAATGGAGATAAGCTGTCGTCGGCGGATATGAGATATTTGAAAGAAAATGATACGGCGCTTTATCGCAAGGCGCGGGTGATTGAGTCGGCGCGGGAGGAATTGGAGCGCGATCTAAAGCAGGCGCGGACGAAAGGCGAAGCTCGCTTGGCGATGGTGCGGGCGGCGATGAAGGTATCGTCGGAAGCGGCGATGGCCGACGCAACCGGCGCGGGAGACGTCGCGCCGAATGGAGCCGGAGAAGGAGCTGTCGCAGGCGTAGCGGCGCCTAGCGGACCCAGTGGCGGAGAAGAAGCTGCACCGGGGCAGGCGTCTTCGACTGGAGTATCGGAGAAGGTAAATATCACCGGTAATGGAGAGGCAGCGAGCGGGACACAGACCGCTGCGGCAAAGCAAACGGCAGAAAATGCGGAAAAAGAAGTTCAAGCGGCGATCGCGTCAGCGATGAAAGCCGCAACGGACATCATGCAGCAGACGGAAACGGAAAATCAGGAAGCGCAGAGTACGCTGGCGAGCTTCATGGATCATAAGGATGCGGGCGACACCGATGGCGCTATGCCGCCGACGGAGCTGCTCATTATCCGCGCTTTACAGAAAACATGGATGGCATATATCAACTCGGACGCGTATAAAGATCTGCCCAATGATACGATCGATGAGGAGCGGGAGAAGGAACGCGGCGTTTATGGGGTTAAGGCTGCCCGGCGAAAGAGGCAGCTTGAGGCGGCGTTCTCTTACCATAAGGCGCATACGATGCTCTATTTCAGGGATGACGCGAGCCAGGCAGGCGAAAGATAAATGCGGAAAATAAAAAACAGCGGATGCCGAAATAGCATCCGCTGTTTGCTTTTTAAAAATATCTGTAAACCAAATGCACGTGTTATTTGTCGAAAGCGTCTCGGCGCTTCGCGGGGCAGGAAGCGTCAGCTGTCGGCGTTCTCAGAGTCGTCGTGGCGCGGGTTCTTTGATACGATCTCGACGGCTTTGGCGATCTGTTCTACGACATCGGAGTCGTACTCGATGGACAACATGTCGATCCGTGCGTACAGGTTGCCCTTTTCCGTTGAGATGTAACGCGGCGGGAGGTGATTCAGCGCCAGGCTCATAATGTCCCGGTAGCATTTCTCACAGGTACAGCAGTTGGGGTATTTTTTGAGGATTCCTGCTAATTTTTGCTGAACGATATCTTCCATGTAATTTCTAAGTTCGAGCATGATATTCCGCCTCTCTCGATAAAATCATAATTTAATTATACGCTTTGCCGTTTCTATATGCAATAAGCGAAAAATCTTATCCCGTGGGTATTTTGCCGGAGGCGGTCAGTGATCGGAAGAGAGAATTTACGCCTTTGTAATATGGCGCGTGTAGAGAGAAAACAAATAATTTCGAAGTCGGAAAATCTCCTTGACAATTTTTAGGACGCAGTATATAGATATAGATAGAAACATGTTTTGCAGGGCTTTTGCCGACAGGCGCGCTGCCTTCGGCAGGCTGATGGGCGTCAAAAGGAAGCGAGGTGGAAGAGGGATAGCGACGCCGATGGCCTTATTAAAAGAAAGCGTGGTGGAACAAATGAAATATATAGAAGACGTAGAAGCAATCGAAGTGCTTGACAGCCGCGGGAATCCCACGGTGCGCACGAAAGTGACCTTGAGCGACGGGACGGTGGCGGACGCGACTGTGCCGAGCGGAGCGAGCACCGGGAAAAGAGAGGCGCTGGAACTGCGGGATAAAGACGCGCGCTTCGGTGGGAAAGGCGTATTGAAGGCCGTCGCCAATGTAAATACGGCAATTGCCGAGGCGGTGATTGGGATCGACGCCTTGGATCAGAATACCATCGATGAAGCGATGCGTATTTCTGACGGCACGGAGAATTACTCAAAATTAGGTGCGAATGCGGTCCTTGGCGTATCGCTTGCCGCCGCCCGCGCCGCGGCAAAAAGCCTGGATATTCCGCTTTACCGCTACCTCGGCGGAGCGAACGCGCGCGTCCTGCCGGTACCGATGTTTAATATCATCAACGGCGGCGCACACGCGAATAACAGCGTTGATTTTCAGGAGTTTATGATCATGCCCTTCGGGTTCAAAAAATTCTCAGAGGCGCTGAGGGCGGCTACGGAAATCTACCACGCCCTGAAAGGCATCCTGAACGCCGCCGGGCACAGCACCGCAGTGGGCGATGAAGGCGGCTTCGCTCCCAACCTGAAGGACAACGAGGAACCGATTAAAATTATTATGGAAGCGATCGCCAAAGCGGGTTATAAGCCGGGCGAACAAATCGAGCTGGCGCTTGACGTGGCTGCCAGCGAGCTTTACAAAGATGGGAAGTACGAGCTTGAAGGAAAGAAATTCAGCGACGATGAGTTGATTGCCTACTACGAAGCGCTTTGCCAAAAATATCCGATTTTTTCTATCGAGGATGGTCTGAGCGAAGATGATTGGGATGGCTGGGCGAAATTGACGGCGAAGTTAGGAGATAAAATCCAACTCGTGGGGGACGATCTCTTTGTAACGAATGAGAAAATCCTGCGAAAAGGGATAAACAGCTGTGTCGCCAACGCGGTTCTGATAAAGCCGAACCAGATCGGAACCGTCAGTCAGACCATGCAGACGATTCGCCTGGCGCAGCGCCGCGGTTACCGCTGCATCATGAGCCATCGCAGCGGCGAGAGTGAGGATAGCTTTATCGCGGATTTTGCGGTAGGAATGAATACGGGACAGATTAAGACGGGCGCCACCTCAAGGAGCGAGCGGAACGCTAAATATAATCGGCTGTTGGAAATCGAAACGGAAACAGACGAGTTTTTAGGTCACGAAATTTAAGCTATGGCGTATAGCTCCGTTTACTATGTGACGACAAAATGCCGCTGCAATGCAGGAATTTTCCGCATGCTTTTTTGTAAGAGAGGGCGTCAGCCGTTTCGGAAGCGTCTCCCACACGCCCTTTCAGAGGGGAATGGCTGAAGCATTGACAGGTGCAAAAACTGTGGGTATAATGTATCTCATGGCTATCGGGGCGTAGCGCAGCTTGGCAGCGCACCTCGCTTGGGACGAGGGGGTCGCAGGTTCAAATCCTGTCGCCCCGACCACCTTCGCGCTTGTAGCTCAGTTGGATAGAGCAACGGTCTTCTAAACCGTGGGTCGTGCGTTCGAATCGCGCCAGGCGCACCAGAAAATAAAAACCCGGAATCCTTTGCAGGGCAATGGACTTCGGGTTTTTGGCTTTTTGCTCTTTTGTGGGCGCACTTGCCGGAAAAAGGGGCGTTGGGCGTACTTTGGGCGCATTTCTATAATTTTAGAACAAAAACAGAACAAGATTCAACGCACAAAAAAAGAGGGCATATATCAGTAAAATCTGATAAATACCCTCTTTTTATTTTGACAGATAGAGACTTCCGACTTTGACGGCGATCTCTTTGTCGTAGGATGGGATCGCGTGTCCATAAAGCTCTAATATATGACTGATATGGGCGTGCCCCAGACGCCGAGCGACTTCAACAATAGGGATACCAACGGACAGAAGATCAGTGGCGTGCGTGTGTCGGATGCCATGGAAGTTGCGATAAGGGATATCTAACTTCTCCATGATTCTTTTCCAGCTATGCTCGATATTACGCGGGATAATAAGTTGATTCGTTTTCGTTCGGAATATCAGCCCGTCAATCGTCTTTAATTTTCGGTCACGTTTTATGGCCAGCAGGGCGTTCATAGTCTCCGCTGGGAGGGTGACAGTACGATTCCCCGCGAATTCCTGCGTGATCGCTTCCTCAATGCGTAACATATGTTTGACAAACCCACAATTGACGCCACATGGGAGAAAATTGTATACTCAAGAAGAGGAGCGCATGTTTATCCCATTTATCCGGAAGGGATGTGAAAAAATGACTTCGTTGGAAAAAATACGGAAATTGAGGGAGATCCAGCACCGGAAAAATTTGGCAAGGATTATCACTATTGAAGATGAAAGCTTGCTTTGTAAGCCAATCCGTTTCGCAGAAGATGAAGATGACTGGGCTTACGATGTCAAAGTGCTCAACGAGCCCGAATTTGAGTATGTGGTTCTTGAGGGATGCTACATCAAGAGCATTGAGGAAGTGCCACGGCAGTCGGCGGGACTATTTCTACAAACGAATCAAAACCACCAGTTAAACTGGTGATTTGAACAGGCCCTATAAGGGCCAATTACTTGTGGCAGCACCTTAAAAGGTGCATCGAATGGGTCTGACAACCACACGATTATCACGGGCAGCCCCCTACTCGGGGGCATTTTTATTTGCCTTTTTCACTCCTGCTACCCGTAAACGGGTCAACAAACTCTTTCAAACTCAACTGGTCTGCCATGATATCCTCTTGTAACTGATTTTTTATATACTCCTTGATCGCATTTTCATACTTCCCCACAGTATCTACATAATACCCGCAACACCAAAAATGACGATTCCCATACTTATACTTCAAGTGTGCATGTCGGTCAAACACCATCAAACTACTTTTACTTTTCAAATATCCCATAAATCCCGGCACACTCATATGGGGCGGTATCGTTACCAGCATATGGATATGATCCGGGCAGCATTCGGCTTCTATAATTTTCACGCCTTTTCGTTCACATAGATCTCTTAAAATCTTTCCTATATCAACCTTTATTTTGCTGTAGATTTCCTGACGGCGATATTTCGGGGCAAATACGATATTTACATCTCCACTTACTGTGTGATAAACTTTTTACGTCATTCATTGACGAGCGCCTCCTATGCTTACCTTTTTTTGTGGTTGTCAGGCCACTTATAGTTTGGCATAGGAGGCGCTTCCCTTTTCTTATGGCTTGAGGTTATATGGCGGCTTCCTTCTGATAAAGGTCAGTCAGCGCGTCTTGTAAAACCTTGGACACGTTAAGTCCCTTTGCCTCGGCGAAGGTATTAAGCCATGCGGGGAGGGTGAGATTTTTTCGGATGGACTTGCTGCCGTACTTTGCGGCATAGGTGTCCATATCGAGGGCGAGCAGGGAGACGAAGCCCTCGCCGATTTCCGGGTCTGGATGAATATCCTCCATGCGGCTGGCAGCGGGAATGGCCTTGCCATCCTCTAGCTCGCTAAGGATCCATCCCGATGCGGCATCTTCGCCCATTGCGATGGCCTCGGCGAGAGACGAACCGCCAGATACGCAGCCGGGAAGATCGGGGACGACGACCGCATAAGAGGGGGATTCGTCATCGGGATAAAATACAGCGGGATACACGAGGTGCATATATATGCCTCCTTTTCACAGCAGGGTCAGCGGTTAATTCCTGCACCCTTCAAGATATTCTTTACGATGATATTTGCAATGTCACCGGGGTGGTTAGGAACGGTTAAGGTTTTATTGACGCCATCTTTTTGATATTGGTTATGCGATCCTTTGGCGCGAACCACTCGCCAGCCATTTCGCTTCAAAAGACGGTCAAGCTCGATAAACCTCATCTCCCCACCTCTTGACCATATTATACATACTATGCGCGTAAAAGGCAAGCAGGATCTTATTTCAAAGGTGGGTCAAATATGATATTATTATCATAAGAGAAGAGACAGAAGATTTGCGGGGAAGTGGCAGTTGCATGGAGAGGGAAAAAGTGCGGGCGGTGGAGATTGGGACGGATTCGCCGGAAGCGACGGGTGCATTGGCGCGGAAGCTGGGAGACAGGCTGCGAGCGGGGATGGTGCTTTGCCTGGTCGGAGATCTCGGCGCGGGTAAGACCTTGTTTGCGCAGGGGATTGCGGCAGGATTAGGCGTTTCGGATGAGGTGACAAGCCCGACGTTTAATCTGATGAATCTCTATGCCGGGCGACTGTCAATGGCGCATTTTGATCTGTACCGCTTAGAAGATGAGGCGGAGCTTGATGAGATCGGTTTTTATGAATATACGGATGAGCCGCCGGGAGTGGCGTTGATCGAATGGGCGGATAAATTTCCCGCGGCGTTGCCGGAAGCGTATTTGCGAGTGGAATTGACGCCGGGAGACACGAAAGAGGCTCGACATATTACTTTTTCCGCAGTGGGGGGCGGCTATGACGAGCTGCTGGCGTCGCTGGAGGCACTGGGGAAAGGCCAGCCGGATGATTAAGCGGCGGGTGGGGGACAAACTATGAATTATATGGATGGGGCTGGAAAAGTCTGAGGCGAAGTGACAGCGAGCGACGGCATTGACTGGCGCACGATAAAAAGGACGACAGCGTTGAAAGGAAAATATGGCAACGGTTTTATACTGAACGTTAACAGGTGCAGTATCCGCGCTACCAGACGCTACGTGGTGAATAAGGGGAGCGTTGGCTGTGTTATATGGGTGTCAGCGCGATGGCGATGATGGATAAAAGTGAGAGAGGTGCGGGAGAAAGTGCTGGTTTTGGCTTTGGAGACGGCGACGATAGTGTCGGGGGTCGCGGTAGCGACGGAGGAGCGGCTGCTGGCGGAAGTGACGGCGGCGCGGCTTACTCATTCGGAGACATTGCAGCCGCATATCGAGCTGGCACTGGAGATGGCGGGTGTTTCCCGAGCAGAGGTTGAGGCGGTGGCGGTGAGTCTCGGGCCGGGGTCGTTCACAGGGCTTCGCATTGGGCTGGCGGCGGCGAAGGCGATGGCCTACGCTTGGAACGTTCCGCTTCTGGGGGTACCGACATTGGCGGCGCTGGCGGCGCAATTTCCGGTACCAGGCGCGCGCGTGGTGTCTTTGATCGACGCCCAGAAGGGAAGCGCGTATATGGCGGCGTATGAGTGGGGAGAAGATGGTCTGATCGAGTGGGAAAGGGCGACGATATACTCCTTGGATGAGGTATTGGCGCGGTGCGTGGCGATGCCGGGGCGGGTGCTTCTGACGGGTGATATAGCGCAGAAAAAGCTGGCGAAGCGCGATGATCTTCCCACGAATGTGCAGCTGGCGCCGCCGGATATGATTTTGCCGCGGGCTGCGGCAGTGGCTCGACTGGGGATAAAGCAGCTCAAGTCAGGCGACGCAGGCAGCGTTATGGCAATGGAACCGATCTATATCCGCCGCTCGGAAGCGGAGGTGCTCTGGGAGAAGCGGCAGAAGAAGGCGGGTCTATGATTTCCTTTCGGGAGATGATGCCGCAGGACGCGGCGGAGGTGGAGAGGATCGAGCAGGTGTCCTTTGCCGTGCCGTGGTCGCGTCAGTCCTTTTGGGAGGAAGCGGCCAACGAGCAGACACTGTATTTGCTGCTCCTTGAGGACGAGCAGATTATCGGCTACGCTGGGGCGTGGCTGGTACTGGACGAGGCGCAGGTCACGAATGTGGCGATTGCGCCGGAAAAGCGCGGCCAAGGATTTGGCCATAAGCTGATGGCCGAGCTGATGGCGCGCGCCCGGGAACGCGGCGCGCGTCGCATGACGCTGGAAGTTCGTCCGTCGAATACGGCGGCGCTGGCACTATATAAAGATTGCGGCTTTGCGGATTATGGCCGTCGACCGCGTTATTATCAGGATAACGGCGAGGACGCTGTTATTATGTGGAATATGAAGCTGTAGCGGTACGGAAAAGGATGGAAGGGTGAAGCGTGGAAAAGGGGCAGGAAGAAGCACGGCTGACGCTGGGGATCGAGACGAGCTGTGACGAAACGGCGGCGGCGGTGCTATCCGGCGGGCGGACGCTGCTATCGAATGTTATCGCGACGCAAATCCCCGTGCATCAGAAGTTTGGCGGGGTCGTGCCGGAGATCGCGTCGCGGCATCACATCGTCAATATTATGCCGGTCATCGATGAGGCATTGCGGCAAGCCGGGGTGGAGCTGGCGGCGATTGACCAGGTCGCAGTGACGTACGGGCCGGGGCTGGTGGGCGCGCTTTTGGTCGGCGTTTCCGCGGCGAAAGCGCTGGCGTTCGCACGGGATATTCCACTCATTGGAGTCAATCATTTGGAGGGGCATATTTTTGCTAATTTTTTGAGCGCTCCCGAGCTTACTACGCCTTTCGTGGCCCTTGTCGTGTCGGGGGGGCATACAGCGCTGGTGCGCGTCGATGGATATAACTGTTTTTCCCTTCTGGGGCAGACCAGGGATGACGCGGCGGGCGAGGCTTTTGATAAGGTGGCGCGGGTGATGGGGCTGCCGTATCCCGGCGGTCCGCAGATCGATCGGCTGGCGGCGGAGGGCGACGCGGCGGCGATCGATTTTCCGCAGGCGCTCAGGGACAGCGGCAATTATGAGTTCAGCTTCAGCGGATTGAAGTCGGCGGTGCTGAATTATCTGAACGAGCAAAAAATGAAAGGGGCGGCAATAAATAAAGCCGACGTTGCGGCGTCTTTCCAGCAGGCGGTGATCGAGGTGCTGGCAGTAAAGGCGGCGGAGGCGCTCGGCGAGACGGGGATGAAAACGCTCGTCCTCGCCGGCGGCGTGGCCGCGAACAGCGCGCTGGAAGGGCGATTGCGGCAGTTGGCGACGGAGCGGGGAATTACCTTTTACTATCCGAGCCGTATCCTCTGCACCGACAACGCGGCCATGATCGCTTGCCGAGGTTACTATCAGGCGCGTGAGGGGCGTTTTTCCGATCTGCATCTGAATGCCGTTCCCCATCTGGGGCTGAGCGACCTGGGAATATAGAAGCAGACGGTGACGAGGCAAGTCCTTTTTGCATAGCTGCGGACGAAGCAGCGAGAACAGGGAATTTTTAACAGGGAGACGAAAGGAGAGGGCAACGTATGGATGCGGATCGGGAAAGATTGACGGCTATTTTGCGGGAAAGCAGCCGGATCGTGTTTTTTGGTGGGGCAGGGGTGTCCACAGAATCAGGGATTCCGGATTTTCGGAGCGCCAACGGGCTTTGGAACGAAAAACTTCAAATTGAGCTGACGCCGGAGCAGCTTGTTTCGCACAGTTATTTTGAGCGGTATCCGGAAGAATTTTTCGCCTTCTACCGAGAAAAGCTTATCTATCCCGAGGCGAAGCCTAACGGCTGTCATTTGGCGCTGGCGAAGCTGGAAAAAATGGGGAAACTCCGCGCGATTGTGACGCAGAATATTGACGGGCTTCATCAGGCGGCGGGATCGGAAACGGTGTACGAGCTGCACGGCTCGGTGCTCCGCAATTATTGTCAGCAGTGCGGCGCTTTTTACGATGTACAGTTTATCCTCGATACTGCGCCCGAAGTGCCGCATTGTCCCGTTTGCGGCGGACTCGTCAAACCGGACGTCGTGCTTTACGAAGAACCGCTGGATAATCAGGTTATCAACGATACGGTCGCGGCCCTTGGTGAAGCGGATACCTTAATCATCGGCGGCACGTCGTTGGTCGTTTACCCGGCGGCGGGGCTCATCCGCTATTTCCAAGGAAAGCACCTTGTTCTCATCAATATGAGCGAGACCCGTGCCGACCGATTGGCCGAATTCGTCATTCGCGAACCGATCGGGGAAGTGATGGCGGCTGCCGTGGCGGCGCTATAACGAGAAGAAAATAATAAACATAAAGTTATGATTAAAAATATGGACCTTACGGCCTATATGAATCTCGTTTATCTGCCGGATAAAACCTTGCTGTTGTCAATAATTCATGATATACTGAAAATATAAAAATAGAAATTTAAGATATCGACAGCTTTTTACCGAAATCCTTCGTGTGGGGGCGCGGGGAAAGAGGGGAAAGAGCGAGCCTTTTCCTACGTTGCTGATATAGGTCAAAAGGATGGGGAATAGCAAACACGGGAGGGGAAATGGCAGGAAGGGGATGCCTTGCAGTATGGGAAGGCATCCCCTTCCTGCCAAAGACGAGGAGATGAGTCGGTGAGTGACCGTAAAGAACTGTATGCTTTTCCCCCAGAGGTACGGGAAGCGTATGAGAGGCTGAAATTTCCTTTTGCCGCTTATCAGTTTATAGACGGAGAAAGCTTTGTACTGTTAGTGTCCAATGGTTACTGCCGCATGAAAGATATCGACCGATCGGACGTTTCGTTATATGAAGCGAAAAGATTTTATGGCGGCGTTCATCCTGAGGATTTTGGACGAATTACGGAAACGGAAGAAAAATTTATCCGGGAAAAAAGCGATTGGAACGTCATCTATCGGAGCAAGAACCAGTTTGATGGGACCTATCATGAAATGCACGCCGTCGGTGCATTTTATAAAATGGACGACGGGGCGGACATCGCCTTTATTACTTATCGGGATTTGAGCCGGGAAAACCCGGAAAAGTCCATCAGTTATACGACGGCCGCTCAGATGGAGCGGTGCTTCCTTGATCCCGTCACGCGATTGCCGAACATCGAGTGTTATCATAAGTTTGCCGATGAAGCGATGATGAAAATATACGCAGCGGGCAGATCGGCGGCATGTATCTACGTCGATGTCGACGGCATGCGGTTTTACAACGAAGAATATGGCTTTGAGGAAGGGAACCGGCTTCTGCGGGTAATCGCGGACGCCCTGCGGTCGATTTTCGAGGGCGCGCTCATCACGCGCGTAGGAGACGATCACTTTGCGCTTATCACTTTTTGGGATGATGCGACCTGTGATAAGCTTACCGCTGTTATTCAGAGGGTCGGCAGGCAGGCGCTGGGACGCTCAACGGCGATCAAGGCGGGGGTATCGCCCCAGATCGGAAAGACGAAGGGCGATGCGGTCAAGGCGCTCGATCAGGCACGGTTTGCCGCGAAATGCGTCGGAAATGATTTGCGGCAACGCTATATCGTTTATTCATCATGTATCGATGAAGAATATTGGAACCAGCGTTATATCCGGGAAAAATTCTCGGAAGCGATCGAGAAACAATGGATCAAGGTGTTTTATCAACCCATTGTTCGCGCCCAGACGGGGAAGATTTGCAATTTTGAGGCGTTGGCGCGCTGGATTGATCCGGCGAAGGGGTTGATCCCTCCGAATGTCTTCATTCCGGTGTTGGAAAAGTATCATCTTATCCCGCAGCTTGGCGCGTATATGCTGGAGAGAGTGATTCGACAGGTGCCTATGCGCGCCGCGTCAGGGCTTCCCCTGGAGCCGGTTTCTGTCAATCTTTCGGCGCTTGATTTTGAAGCCAACGACGTAGTGGCGCTTATCTTGAAATTGCTTGAAAAATATAAGGTGGAGCCCAAATGGATCATCGTCGAGATTACCGAGCGGGATATCGCGCAGACGGCGCGAGCCTTCAAGCAGCAAATAAAAGCTTTGCGCCGGCATGGGATCAAGGTGTGGGTCGATGATTTCGGCAGCGGTTATTCCGCGCTCAACGTGTTGAATCAATATGAGTTTGACCTTATCAAACTTGATATGCAGTTTATGCGTCAGCTCGACGATAATCGCGGTGCAAACCGCGTCATCATTAAAGCGATTATTAACGCGGCGCACGAGTTGGGGGTAGAGACCCTGACGGAAGGGATAGAAACTGCGGCGCAGCACCAGTTCTTGCTGGAAGCTGGCTGCGATAAAGAGCAGGGATATTATTTTTCTAAACCGCGTCCGTTGAAAGAGAGCCTGCGGCAGGATCTTGATCCATCTTCGGGGCTTCTTCGGGAGACAGAGAAAGAAGCGCGGCTATATGAGCATATTCGCTAGATAATATAAGCTGAGGGAGAGATTTCCAGAGAAATATCGGCGCCTTGGACGGTCATGCTGAGATCGTTTTTCTAAACGAGATGAGGAAAAGCGCCGGTACCGGGAAAAACGAAAGGCGTCGAAAAGAGCGGCTGTAGCTGCTGGTGGACAGGCACAGGGGGAGCGAAACATTATGAAAAGAGCGATGAGGCAGGGACTCCTTTTAGTGCTTATTACCGTGGCGGTTGGAGGTTTTGTCGGCATTCAGCAGGCCAGCTATATTGAGGGGAGAAAAGAAAAGATATCGCTCGTTAATATTTCTCTGGCGGCACAGATTGAGGAAAAGATTAATCGAGAGATTTACATAACGAAAATTTTGGAGATCCTGATCCGGGCGAATGAAAATGAGCCTTTTTCGGCCTTTAATCATACCGCTTCGGAGCTGCTTCGGATCTCCCCGGAACGCAGTGCCATTCAGCTGTACTCCGATAGTCAGCCTGATATGCTGCCGCTGGAGGGGGGCGGACGAAGCGATCTTTTTGCGATGCCTGACCGGCAGACAGCGGCCGTTCAGCCCCGCAACGTAAGTCAGCGCATCATCGCCGGCGTGATTGAACGCCGACGAAACGGCAGCCATCTGGTTTCCTACAATCCTGTTTATGACAATCGGGGAGATTTTTGGGGGTTTTCCGTTGTATCGGTGAATATTGCCGACGTATTCAGGAGAACAAACGCCTTTCGTAATGTTACCCGCGATAATTACTGTACGATATCAGTGCGGGAAGAAATTGGCCCGCGGGCGGTATTTTCAAATATTGAGGGCGCAGTAGATTGGGACCCGGTCAAGGCGGAAATTCGCTTGGCGGATGGGACGGTATGGGTTATGGCGCTGGCACCAAAGGGGGGCTGGCTTAGTTTAGAGCAGCGCGGTTTAAACGCCGTGGGGGCTGTTCTCGCAATCGTGGCGCTTTACTGGTTGCTTTCCAATATCGGAAGGATTAAGCGCCAGCTCGTGCTCAATGAGCGAATGGCAACGCTGGATCCGTTGACGAATACCCTGAATAAAAGGGCGTTTGAGCAAAAGCTGGACCAGTTGGATCAGGGCATTGAACCTTACGGCATCATATTTCTCGATCTCGATTACTTCAAGGAAATAAACGATCAGTATGGGCATGACGCGGGCGATCGGGTTCTGGTGGAAGCGGCCCGGCGGATGAAACTGACTATGCGCGACGTCGATAAAGTATACCGGGTAGGCGGCGATGAATTTGTCATTTTTGTCGCCGGAGGATTATCAAAAGAAGTATACGGCATCGTACGCGATCGGCTGAAAACTCACATAGAACAGGAACCGATCCAGATCGGCGCACAATCGATCAATGTGCGCATCAGCATGGGTTACGCCAGCCGTCCCACCGATAGTAATATTGCCAGTGAAGTGCTGAAGGCGGCGGATCAACGCATGTATCAGGATAAGCAGGAGAATCATCGCCAGTGTCAGAACGCTGGATAAAAATTGCGACCCCAAGGGAATCTTTTCAGAGAGAAGCATGGCGTTGCTCTTTTGATGTGAAGGAGCGGAGCCATGTTGTTTTTTTTACCGGGTTGTGTTGAAAGAAGCGCTTCTTGAGGAGGCGGCAGGAAGGTATCATGAGTAAAAGCCGGGAGGAGAGCCTGATGAAGCGACCGAAGCGGGCAAAGCGAAGAAAAATGCGGAAAGAAGAGCTGAAGCAGCATGGTCAATGCTCTGGCGATGAGAAGGAACCGACGAACCGCTGGGCGAAGCTCAGAAAAGCGGTGAAACCAGTGGACGCCATCATCCTGCTCGTCAGTCTCATTTATCTGACGGCGTTGCTTGATTTTCACGCGATGGCGCTGACCGACGTTTTCTATTTGACGGCGATCATCATGTGGGCCGGATCTTTTCTGGTGCGCCTCTATCTTCTTTCGCGGCGTGGCGATCTGTAATGGTTCGCGGGGAAGTGAGGGAACGGGAATTTTCTCGGTTATGGGTCGTTTTCCTTAATTTTTTCATTTTCGCGTGACAATATAATACATTAAGGTAAGGGAAGGGGAATTTTCCGGCAGACGGAGCGGGGAAGGGGACTCATGCGGAGAGGAAATCGAATACCGGCGCTTCTTATGGCGCTTCTCTTGGCTGTGCTGGCGCTGGCAGGCTGCGCTCAAACGCCGCAGCTGAAGCAGAGTGCGGATGGGCTGACGGTCAAGGTGCTGGACGTCGGGCAAGGCGACGCCATCTTAATTCGTACCGCCGAGCAAAATATCCTCATCGACGCCGGCGATACCGATGAGGTAAAAAAGCTCAAGGCCGCTCTTGATCAAGAAGGAATTAAGACGATCGATAAGCTCATTATTACGCATCCGCACCGCGATCATTTGGGCGGGTCGGCGATGGTGTTTAAAAATTATGAGGTTAAGGCCGTCTATGATAACGGTCAGCTGGCGACGCCAAAATTCTACCGTGATTACTTAAAGACGATCCGGGACAGGAATATTCCCTATAAGGCGCTGCGCGACGGCGATACGCTTGATTTTGGCGGCGGCGCGGTGTTTACCGTGTTAAGCCCGACGGAGGAAATGATCGCCGAGGGCGGTCACATGCCGGATGGAAAGATTAACCTGAATCTTAATTCGATCGTGGGGCGATTGACGTATGGCAGCTTTGCGATGATGTTCACCGGCGACGCGGAAAAGCCGACGGAGGAGAAGCTCTTGAAACGCCATCGGGAGGATGACCTGCGGTGTCAGGTGCTGAAGGCCGGACACCACGGCAGCAAAACATCGTCGGGCGCTAGATTTTTGCAGGCGGTTCAGCCGGAGATAGCGCTGATTTCTTGCGGAAAAGGTAATTCTTACCATCATCCGCACCCGTCGCTGCGCCGTAATTATGAGAAGCGCCATATTGATTTTTATCGCACCGATGTCAACGGCACGATCACCGTCGTATCCGACGGCGCGGCGTACCGAGTGACGCCGGAGCGCGGTGAAAAGAACAGTAATAAGGAGAATTGAAATGGCGGGGGAAAAAAGCGAGCCGATAGCTGTCGGCGCGGTACTTGATCGCTATGAGGAGGATAAAGCAGTGCTTCTTGTGGGCGACGAGGAGCAGCAGGTGGTTTTTCCGGCGGATAAATTGCCGCCGGGGCTTGACGAGGGGGACTATATCCGTATGAAGATATCGTTTGATGAGGCAGCGACAGAGCGGGCGCGCCAGGAAGCCGCCGATCTCCTGCGAGAGATCAAGGAGAAAAATCCATGAAAGGGTGGCGTTTATTCGCTCTGGCGATCTTCTGTCTCTTGCTTTTGCCCGCGACGGCATTGGCGCAGCCGGCGCAGCGAGTCGTGTCGTTTCACTCGCAGGTGATGGAGGAGAATGGGCAGACCTTTTTGCGCTGTGAGATCGGCTTATCGCAGCCGCCGGCGGAATATACGGTGAAAGGCGGCGGCGTTCTTCGTCCGAAACGGCTTTTGATTGAGTTTGCGGATACCGGGATGGGCGATGTGCCGCGGGATGTTACGCTGGATGAGGCGTATGCCCGACAGGCGGTTTTTCGCGAGGAGGAAGGCCTCACGCGGCTCGCCATAGCGATGACTGCTCCGGCGGAAGAAGCGAATTATCGGGTCAGCACGCGGGAAGCGGATAAGAAGCAAAAATTGCCCTGGCGGCTGGTCATTGATATTTACGACGCCGAGGAGCATAGCGGGCCCGCCCTGATCGACGGCGTAAAAGGGCACACGATCGTGCTCGATCCGGGACACGGCGGTACGGATACTGGCGCCATCGGTGTTGACGGCTTACAGGAAAAAGATATTACGCTTCTCGTCGCGAAACGAGTGCAGCAGCTTCTGACAGATTCCGGCGCGCGCGTCGTCATGACGCGGGATGATGATCAAGACGTTTACGGCCCTTCCGCCACGGACGCGCAGGAACTGCAGGCGCGCGTCGACGTTGGCGAAGCGACGGGGGGAGCGGAAGTTTTCCTTTCCATCCATTGCAACGCTTTTGCGAAACCGGCGGCGCACGGTACCGAGACATATTATTATCCTAAAAGTGAGAACGATAAAGCGCTGGCGCAGGCGCTTCAAGACGGAATGCTCGATCACGGCAGGCTGCGTGATCGCGGGGTCAAACAGGCGCGGTTTTATGTCCTGCGCAATTCTTCATTGCCGGCGGCTTTGGTTGAGCTGGCGTTCATCACGAATTATGAGGAGAAAAAGCTCCTGGCGGACGAAGATTTCCAACAGGAAATGGCGTTAGGGATATGCGAAGGCTTGGCAAATTATTTCGCGGCGACGCGGTGACGGGCTGGGAGAGGAAAGGCGATGGAAAAAATGCGTAAGTACATGACAGGCTTTTTGGCGGCTTTAATAGCCGGGGCGGCGCTGTTTGCGGCGGGCTGCGACAAGACGGAAAAGACGCCGGCGGCTGATCCGGCTTCCGGAAAGCCCGGCGCTTCCGCGACGACGGAAAACTCGCCGGCACAGAAGCCGGCAACTGTGGAGGTGCGGCTCTATTACCCGGATAACGAAGGGGAAAAAGTCGTGCCGGTCAAGGCAAAAGTCGCAGAAAAGGAAAAATATCGGGCGGCGGTTGAAGAACTGGTGAAAGGCACCAGCGAACCGGGGCTGACGGGTATTTTCCCGAAAGGCGTCAAGGTGAACCGGGTAACGGTGAAAAACGGGCTGGCGATTGTTGATTTCAGCCCCGAGCTGGTGGAGCGTTTTGTCGGCGGCTCGACGGGGGAGGAAATGCTGATCGGGTCGCTGGTGAACACGCTGACCGAGTTCCCCGAAATCACTAAAGTGCAGATTACTGTCAACGGCAAGGAGATCGAAACAATTTCCGGTCACCTTGACACCAGCGCCCCTTTCCCGCGGCAGACGGATTTGCTATAATAGGTAAAATGAATGACCGCTCAGCGTTTGGCTGGGCGGTTTCTTATGAGAGGGGTTCACATATGGCAACGCAGATGCAGCTGGCGCGCGCCGGTAAGATTACTGACGCGATGAAGATTGTGGCCGTCGAGGAACGACAGACGCCGGAGGAAATTCGCGAACGAGTGGCGAAAGGAACGGTGGCCGTCTGTGCCAACCCGAACCACGCCAAGCTAAAGCCTGCCGGGGTAGGGGAAGGGCTGAAAGTAAAGGTCAACGCCAATATCGGTACGTCGAGCGACTTTCCCGATCTTGCGCCGGAGCTTTTAAAGCTCGACGAAGCGGTGCGCTGCGGAGCGGACGCAGTAATGGATCTCTCTACCGGGGATCGCATTGGCGAATCGCGGCGGGCGATTATCGACCATTCGCCGGTCATGGTCGGCACGGTGCCGATTTACGAGGCGACGGTGGAAGCGATCAAAGCGCGGGGCGCTGTGGTCGATATGAAGGCGGAAGATCTGCTTCGAGTCATCGAGCAGCAGGCGAAAGACGGGGCGGATTTTATGACCCTTCACTGCGGCTTGACCCGCGAAGCCATCGACCGCTTGCAACGTCAGGGACGCGTCATGGACGTGGTAAGCCGCGGCGGCTCGTTTATTACCGGCTGGATGCTCCATAACGAGAAAGAAAATCCCCTGTACGAAAATTACGACGCGATCCTCGATATCTGTGAAAAATATGACGTGACCATCAGCCTGGGCGACGGCTTGCGCCCCGGCTGCCTTGCCGACGCTACTGACCGGGCGCAGATTACTGAGCTGATGACGCTGAGCGAGTTGGTTGACCGGGCGTGGGCGCGCGGCGTGCAGGTCATGGTCGAAGGGCCGGGGCATGTGCCCTTCGACCAGATTGCGGCAAATATCAAGCTGGAAAAACAGCTTTGCCACAATGCTCCTTTTTATGTGCTGGGGCCGTTAGTGACGGATATCGCGCCAGGTTACGACCATATTACGTCGGCTATCGGAGGAACGCTGGCGGCGGCGAGCGGGGCGGATTTCCTCTGCTACGTCACCCCGGCAGAGCATTTGGCATTGCCGACGCTGGAGGACGTTCATGACGGCGTTATCGCGTCGCGTATCGCGGCGCACGCGGCGGACATTGTGAAGGGCGTTCCTGGCGCCGCCGAATGGGACAGAGAGATGGCACAGGCGCGCAAGATTCTCGATTGGGAGACGCAGATGAGGCTGGCCATTGATCCGCCGGTGGCGCGGGCAAAACGCGCGCAGCGCGAAGCGGCGGATACCGATGCCTGCTCCATGTGCGGCAACTATTGCGCCGTTAAGATCGTCGGTCAGTACATGAATAAGGGCGAATGATCGGGAGATTTCGGAAGGAAAGAGGAATTTTTCCCAGCGCCACGAATAAGTAAACGACAGTCGAAAAAAGCAGGTCGGAGCAGATCGCGCCGGTGTGCCGGGGATAAAAGCGAGCGTGGGCGAAGGAGGAGTTTGAGGATGGCGTCAATCAATCGTATTCTGGTTCCGGTGGACGGATCAGTGGGCAGTGGTCGGGCGGTGGAAAAGGCTCTTTTTTTAGCGGAGAAATGTGGGGCGGCGCTTGATTTCCTCTATGTGGCGGATGCGATCGGCGGGGAGAATCCAGGCGAGGTTATTTTTTCAGAAATCTGGAAGAATCTGCCGGAAGGTCTGACGGCGGAAAAGCATGTTGCTTCGGGCAACGTGGCGCACGCAATTTTAGATACGGCGGAGAAATGCCAAGCCGAGATGATCGTTATGGGAAGCCGGGGGTTGGGCATCTTTCGCGGCGCTTTTCTTGGCAGCGTCAGCCAGAAGGTCATAGAGGACGCGGCTATCCCGGTCATGGTCGTGAAATAAGAGAAATAAAAGCAAGACTTTGATGGCGGTCTTTGCCGGGCGGCAGAGGGACAGACGGCGCGGCTCGCAGGTAGTTTTAAACGAAGAGCAGGGGCTTTTGGAGGATAAAGCCCCTGCTCTTATGGGAGTGGCGGGGTATGATGGATTTTACGGCGATCGATTTTGAGACGGCGACGCGAAGCTATAATTCGGCATGCAGCGTAGCGGTAGTCGAAGTGCGCGGCGGGGAGGCAGTGGATTCGTACTATACGCTCATCAGGCCGCCGGGGCTGCGCTTTTCACCAGATAACATCGATATTCACGGGATCACACCGGAAATGGTTAAGGACGAGCGCGATTTTTCCGGGATATGGCCGGAGCTGGAGCCGTATCTGCGGGGGAAGATCGTCATTGCGCACAACGCGCCTTTTGATATGGGGGTATTGCAGGCATCGTTGGCGGCGAATCACCTGCCGCCGCCCCCTTTTTATCAGTGCTGCACGGTGCAGATCGCGCGTCGAGCCTGGCCGGGACTTCCCAATCATAAGCTGAATACAGTGGGAGGCTTTCTGGGTATCGCTTTTCACCATCATGACGCGCTGGAGGACGCTAAGGTCTGTGCCGCGATTTTGCTGGCGGCGGCGCGGGAGCGGGGCGCCGCAGATCCCGTCGCTCTATCCGAGACGCTTCACGTGCCGATTCGTCCGTTTATGATACGGTGAGAATTAAGATAACCGCGGTCTTGCTGTCATTTTGTGAAAGCAAAGGAGGCGAGCTGCCATGTGGCTGGTGTTGGCGTTATTGTCGGCGGTATTCGCCGCGCTGACGGCGATCCTCGCCAAGATCGGGATTGAGGGCGTAAACTCTCATCTCGCCACGGCGATTCGCACTGTCGTGGTGCTGGCACTGTCATGGGGGATGGTTTTTCTTGTACAGGCGGAAAGCGGCCTGGCCGCAATCAGCCGAAAAAGCTGGCTGTTTCTCATCCTTTCGGGGCTGGCGACCGGTGCGTCGTGGCTCTGTTATTTCAAGGCGCTGCAAATCGGCGAAGCCTCCTCGGTTGTCGCCGTCGATAAATTGAGCATCGTCCTGACCCTCCTTCTGGCGATTCTCTTCCTGCACGAGCAGTTCACCTTGAAATCCGCTCTCGGCGCGGCTCTCATCACCGTGGGAACGTGGCTCATGATAAAGTAAAGCGTGCGGGGAAAAGACGGAACGAGTATGATCCATCGGCAATAAGGAATAAAAAATAGCAGAGAACAGGCGCCGTGCCGGTTCTCTGCTATTTATATTTTATTTCAGCAGGCAATAACCGCCGAAGCGGGCGCAAGGAGCGTGCTCTTTTTCAATCGCTTCGTCGGTGCTGCGGTAGCGGCAGTTTACGATGGAATTGCAGGCGATCCGATTGCTGAGAAAATTTTGCACCAGATCGTCGGGACTGCCGGACAGACCGAGAAATACTAAGATTCCAGCTTCTTTTAGAGCGTTGCAGTACCCTGCTCCCATGCGGAAAGCGAAAACCACGTTGATTTTTTCTTTCAGTAAGGCAAGGAGGAGATGGGTCATGTTCTTGGCGTTAAGCTTCAGACGGCGCGTTTTAACGATCGTGTCCTGCTGTATTTCGTAACAGCGAAAGGTATCCGCGTCGGCGAAGTCGATGTCGGTGTTTTTGGCGGCAGGCTCAGGAATGATGATGCGGGCTTTTTCGCCGAAGGGTGTCGTGGCTCCTGTTCTTTTTTCGAGCTGCGTCATGCCGCAATGGATCAGTCCGTCGCACAGGGCGTAATTTCCTCCCGCGATGCGCAGCGGCAGGCCGTCGATGAGAAATTGCGCTAGCTTGCGGCGGGCGTCGAAGTAAAGGTGCTGGACGACGCCGCGGGAGATATTCATTTTCGCGGCGCACATTTCCTGTGTAAAGCCTAGATAATCAATCAGGCGGATGGCTTCGTATTCTTCAATGGTGAGTGTGACGTTGACGGCATCGCTGCCGTTTTTGGCGCTGAAATCGGTGTATTGGGGAAGAAAGCACACCCGGCGCTGTTTTTTCGGTCTGGGCATAAAGAAGGCCTCTTTCCTGCTGCTTTTTTTCTTTGCGCCGCTTTTGATGATGACGAGTTATATCGCCAGTATTTTAGCATATTTACGGCGCGGGTGAAAGCGTGCTGCCGCAGCGCCGTTAAACAGAACCAATCAAAGTTGTAAAAACGATACGGCCGTTTCTTCGTCGCAGCGTTGTCGCACGGAGCCGCGGGGGGCGACGATGGGGATACCGTCGCTGTCGGTCAGGACGTCGGCATCGACGCCGTAAACCTCGCGCAGCATGGCGGGATGAATTACCGCGGCGGGCTTCCCTTGCGCGTAAAGACCGCGCCCGGCAGTGAAGACGAATACTTCGTCGGCAAAACGCGCCGCCAACCCCAGATCGTGCAGTACAATGATAAAGGTAATGCCGTATTGCCGGATGACGGAGCGGATCGTTTCGCATAGTTCCAGTTGCTTTTGCAGGTCGAGGCTGTTCGTCGGCTCGTCCATCAGGACGATCTTTGGCTGGCGGACCAGCGTCTGGGCGATGGAAACGAGTTTTCGCTGGCCGCCGGAGAGAGTATGAAAAGGAGCGCAGGCCAGCGCCTCAAGATGGAAAAGGCGCAGAACGCGCAGGACGGCTTCGGCGTCCTCTGCGCTGACTTTCCAGCTTAGCCGGGGCAGGCGGCCTAAGAGAACCATTTCAAAGACAGTAAAGCCTGCCGGACGCATTTCTTCCTGCGGTAGATAGGCGATGAGTTCCATTTTTTCCGCTGTATTCATCTGCTTTATGTCGCGATTGCCATAACAGATGTTTCCACCGGACGGCAAAAGATCGAAAAGGCACTTGAGAAACGTCGATTTTCCGGCGGCGTTCGGACCGATGATGGCGTTGAACTTTTCTCGAAAGGTGAGCGACAGATCGGAAAAGATATTTTTCCCTGCGGTATAGCCGAAGGTCATTTTTTCTACCCGAATCATGAATAGCGCCTCCCCGCAGTAAAAATCAGGACGACGAAAAAGGGCAACCCAATAAGGGAGGTGATAAGGCCAATGGGGAGCAGTGTCCCGGGAACCAGCACTTTGGAGAGAAGGGAGGCGGCGGAAAGAAGAAAGGCACCGCAGAGGGCGGCGGCGGGCAGGAGGTAGCGGTGATCCTCGCCGACCAGTCCCCGCGCCAGATGAGGAGCGACCAGCCCCAGAAAACCGATGGTGCCGACGAAGGAAACGGCGGTCGCCGTCACGAGTGAGATGAGGATGATGACCTGACGCCTGAGTTGCGGCACATTTACCCCCAGGCTCAGTGCCCGGGCATCGTCCAAGACCAGCGCTGTAAGCTGCCAGGCGCGGCGATAGAGAAAAGCCAGCGCTGCCAGCACGACGATGGCGAGAAGCAGGGCTTTGTCCCACGAGGCTTTGGCGAGGCTGCCGAAGGTCCAAAAAACAAGACTTTGCAGCTTGTTTTCGTCGGCGATATATTGCAGGAACATCGTCAGGGAGTTGAAAATAAAATTCAGCGCGATGCCAAAGAGAATGATACTGCCGCGCCCGCTGCCGCGCCACGCCGCGAAGCGGTAAATGAAAAGCGCAGCCAGGAGGGAAAAGAGAAAGGCGTTGCCGGTAACAATGAGGTTCGTCGGGAGAAAGGGGAGCCTCAGATCCAAAACAATACCGGCGGCTGCGCCGAACGCCGCTGCGGCAGATATACCGAGAGTATAGGGGCTGGCCATGGGATTTCCCAGGATCGTCTGCATTTCACAGCCGCCGGCGGCGAAGGCGGTTCCCACGAGGAGCGCCATGACCGCCATAGGGAGTCGGATACTGCGGATAACGGTATCCGCAGTGGGATTGACGCTACCACCGGCCAAGACGGCGACGGCGTCCCAAATACTCAGATCCGATGATCCGACGACCAGATTGAGAAGGAATCCGACCAGCGTTCCGACGAAGAGAAGGCATAAAACGAGGAGCTTCTTTTTGGTGAGCTCCCGATAAATCAGTGTTCCGTCGGCGTTTTTCAGCGCGTTCGCCATTTTGCTGTCCGGTGCGGTCGGAATATTCACGGCAGCCTCATCTTCCAAAGCCCGTCACGGCTCTTTATGATCATGAAGCGATCGTAAAATTCCGCCAGCCGCGCTTCCGGGTCGATGTCCTGAAAAGCTTCCGGGTAAAAGCTCTTGGCGAAGCTCAGCGCCGGGTAGAATACGAAGCAGGTGCGAGCCAACTCATGCTGATATTCGTAGACGTTTTTACTGCGCACGGCTTTGAGCTTATCCCAGCCGGGACGTTTCACGATGTTGAACCGATCTTTTATTCCTTCTTCGGGAACGGTGCCCAGCCCCATTGGCGAGGAGCCGCTGAGGATGATGAAATCCGGATCGGAGGTCAGCACATATTCGGGATCGAGAGTTACCGAGCCGGGAGGGCCGGAAGCAGGCTTGCCTGCGCCCGGCCGATCAGCTAAGTTTTCGCCCCCGGCGCGAGGGATGAGCGCGCCCCAGCCGGATACATTGCTCCGGCTGGAAGGGCCGAAAACTTCGGCGGAGCCGGATTTTTCGTAGTACACTAAAGGTTTGGGCCCGTCGACCTTGGCCAGTCGCTCGTTTAGATCTGTAAATTGCTTGTCGAGAAAAGCCGCTACGGTCGCGGCTTTTTCCTTTTCTTCAAAAACCTCGCCCAGGAGGCGATAAAGATCCTGCGGCGACTGTCCCCCCGTTCCCGGGACGTCGATCAGGAGCAGGGCGATCCCGGCGTCCTTGAGCTTTGCCTCGATATCCATGGCGTGGAGATGTCCCTGCATGGCGGAGTTGACGATCAATACGTCCGGATGGGCGGTCAAAATGGCTTCGGCGTCAAAGGGAGCGTTATGCGGTGAAATGATCTTCCACTGATCTTTATATTGCGGAAATTTTGCTTCATAAATCTTATCATAGCTCTTTTTGCCGCCGGAATCCCCAACGCCTTTCAGCATGGAAAAGGCTTCTTCTCCTTTGAGCGGAATGATGAAGTCGATGAGATCGAAAGTGCTGATGGCGTAGCTTTTAATGGGCTGTTTCAGCGTGACGGTGCGCCCGGCGGCGTCGGTAACCGTCACCGTTTTCGCTTCCGTTTTTTCACCGGTCGCCGCCGAGCCGCCGCAACCGGTAAGGACAAAGAGCAGTGAGAGCGTCAGAACGAGTACGGAAAGTTTTCTGATCATAAAATCACCTGCGTTCTAAGATAAGACGCCCCGACCGGCGGGGCGTCTTAAGAATAATCAAAATGTGTACTGGTAAGAAATGTTGTAATTGATGCCGGGCTGGCGGAAATCACGGCTCTGCTCGTAGTACCGGTCGAACAGATTGTTTATTGCCAGATTGACGATGTGAGGGCCGAAGGCATAGGAAAACGTCAGATCCGCCACCGCATAGGGCGAGATGTAATCGGTATCGGAAGAGTCGGGGACGGAGCCCATATAGCGCAGATCCAGCGCGGCCTGAAGGCCGTGGGAATTATCCCAGCGCAAACCAAGATTGATGGTGGATTCCGGCATCCCTTTTAATGCCGAATGAAACCGATCGCCGCTCTTCGAGGTGCTTTGCCGGGTATAACCGGCGCTTATTGCCCAATGGGGATTAAAGCGATGCTCGCCGATAAACTCCAGCCCTTTGACTTTTACTTTATCGATGTTATAGACGATCGGCGGCCGAAGATTGCCGTTGGGGCCGAAGCTGATATTGAGAAAATCGTCGATATCGTAGTAGAAGCCGGTTATGCCGAACGTGGTTTTATCGCTCACGCGGGCGCGCCAGCCAAGCTCGTAGTTCATGCCCTTTTCTGGCGAAGGCACGCCCAGCAGTTCCTGCCACTGGTTGAGGGTCAGACCGGGAGCGAAGGCGTTGCGGTAATTACTGCTGCCGTCGGTATAGCCGGTGCTCCAGCGGCTGAAATCGGCGACCGTAGGCGAGCGGAACACCCGATGGGCGCTGATATGAACGCTCTGCCGGTCGTCCAGCCGATGCGATAATTTTACGCCCGGGGAGAGCTGCGTATAGGTTTTATCCCGCAATGCGCCGCGATCCGCTTGAAATTTATTGTGGTCGTAGCGCAGGGAAAGATCGAGAGAGGTCTTATCCGTCAGCGTCCATGTATCGGCTAAAAATACGCCGGTAGACGGCAGGTCGTAATGGCTGTTCTCGTTATTGATATCAAACTTCGTTTTGCCGTACTGGAGACCATACTGCAGAGTGTGCGCCCCAACGCGGCTTGTCTGGCGCCAGCTGAGACCGTAATTTCGGATGTCGGCGCTCCAATCCAAATACATTCCCACCGGCACGGGTCTGCCCATTCGCATGACCACCCGGTCGATATAATCCCGGCGCGTCTGTCGATAATCGTAGATGCCGATGGCCGTCGTCGGGCTTGTGTAATTGAGGGCGATATTGTCCGTTTTCCACTGCCGGTAGCCGTCGACCCAATTTTGCGGAGCGTTAGGCGTTACCGGGTAGGAGCTGTCATAACCCAGGTAGCGGGACGCGGGACTGCCGTTTTTGTTATTCCCGATGACGACGCCTTCCTTTTTATAAATATGGGAATAGGAAAGATTCAGGCGATCATTGTCGTTTAGCTTATATGTCGTGTCGAAATGGATGTCATGTGCGTCGGATTCGGTGTTCCGGTAATAGCCGCCGCTTTTCGATTTCGAGGCGTTAATGTTCCAGGAAAGGCGCTGGTCGGCTGTCGCTCCCTGATGGATTACGGTCGTTTTAAACGTGTGCCAGCTGCCGACGCTCTGCCGCAGAGTGGTTCGCGATCCTTTGCCCGCGGTGTCGTCCGTGACGATATTGATGACGCCGCCCACCGCGCCGCCGTAGAGGGCGGTAGCGCCGCGGGTAAGCTCGATCTTTTTGACCCCTGTGACCGGCAGCGCGTCCCATTCCAGCGCCCGACCGCCCATGCCGATCTCGCCGACGTCCTGCACTACATTGCCGTTGACGGCGATGACCGTCCGCTCGTGGTTCAGCCCGCGCAGTCCCACCTGAATGCCGGAATTTTGTCCTTTTGTCACCACAACGCCGGGCACGTTGAGAAGGATATCCGCCGCCGTTTTTATCTGACCCGCGTCGATGAGCTCTTTAACGCTGACGGAGGTTCCTGCTTCGTCAGTGTCATGAACGCGATCCGCCACCACGACGATTTCGTCGAGGTCAAAGGTCTGAAGCGATTCCTCAGCCTGCGCCGTAGCCGTCATGGCGATCAAGGACAGTCCGCCGGCAATTCCCATCATCTTTTTTCTCATCGGTGATTCGCTCCTTCATTATGTCGCTTTCCCTTACGATGTTACTTCGTCGTTTGCCTTAGTTCGCCGCTTCGCCGGGCGTTAGATCCCTGGCGTACGGCTTGATATCGATCAGGCTGCTCTGATCTACCGCGTCTAAGCCGGTTACATGCAGCGTGTTCCCCTCCCGGCGATCCAATTTTACGATACAGATATTAATGGGATTGGGCCGGTGGGGCGAGCGGCTGGCAAAAACGCCGCATGGCCTTCCTAAACCGGGCGGAACCGTTTGCAAAAGGGTGCGATCCGCTAAATGCGCTTCGTAGAGAACAAGATAATTTCGTCCCTCCTCCACGCCGAGAAGCGCGTCGCCGTATGCGGGGAGGATCTCGATGACCGAAGCCGCCGGAGAGAACATCCCCTGCCGCGGACAATCCTTCGGCTGGGGAAAAGGACTGTGAATGATGCCGATTTGTTTTACTTCCAAGGATGTCTTCACCTCTTTATAGCGTTTAAGATAATTATCATATGCAAAGTATAATTATTCTCAAAGATTTTGTCAAACACGGAGAAAAGAAAATATAAAAATTTTGACAGGCGATAGCGCCCTGTGCTAGAATGAACCGACGCGGAGAAGACCGCAGTTTGGCGGACATGGCGGAACTGGCAGACGCGCTGGATTTAGGATCCAGTGCCGCAAGGCGTGGAGGTTCGAGCCCTCTTGTCCGCACCAGAAACGAACAGGCGCGGCCGAGAGCGGCGTCTTTGATTTGCATTTTGGGGCCGGGTGTGCTAGACTGGCGTTATAGACGGCGATGAAGAAGAGGAGTACGCGCCCTGAGCGGCAGAGAGAGGGAACGGCGGGTGAAAGTTCCTGCGCGGCGGTGCGGAAGGTCGCTTCGGAGCTTCGCGGCTGAATGAAGTAGGCGGCGACGCGGTAGCGGCGTTAGGCGGCGAGCCGGGCGATGCCCGGGAAGTTAGGTGGTACCACGGAAGAATGCTCTTTCGTCCTTTAGGGCGGGGGAGCTTTTTGTTTTGTTGAGGAAGCGTTTCGGCGCGCTAAATAGGAAGGGCAGGAGAAGAGAGCGATGGAAGCAGCGGAGAGCAATATTTCCAAGGTTTATGAACCGCAAAAATTCGAGAAAAAATGGTACGAATACTGGGAAAAGAACCGGCTTTTCCACGCTGAAGCGGAGCCGGGAAAAGAGCCGTACAGTATCGTTATTCCTCCGCCGAACGTGACGGGGCAGCTCCATATGGGACACGCAATGGATAATACCTTGCAGGATATTCTTATCCGTTGGCGGCGGATGCAGGGCTATAATACTCTGTGGATGCCGGGCTGCGACCACGCCGGGATCGCGACGCAGGCGAAGGTGGAGGAATCGCTCCGCGAGGAAGGTTTGACACGCTATGACCTGGGGCGGGAGAAGTTTTTAGAGCGGGTTTGGGCGTGGAAGGAGAAGTTCGGCAACCGGATCATGGAACAGCTTCGCTCCTTGGGATCTTCCTGCGACTGGGAGCGGGAACGGTTTACGATGGACGAAGGATGCAGCCGCGCGGTGCGCGAGGTATTCGTCAGCCTTTATGAAAAAGGGCTGATTTATCAGGGAACGCGCATTACGAATTGGTGCCCCCGCTGCCATACGGCGCTGTCGGATATCGAGGTCGAGCATGAGACGGAAATGGGAAAGCTCTGGCATTTGCGTTATAAATTCGCGGATGCAGAGGAGTACATCGAAATCGCGACGACGCGGCCGGAGACGATGTTTGGCGATACAGGCGTGGCCGTTCATCCCGACGACGAGCGTTACCGCGGGATGGTGGGGCGGACGCTGATTCTGCCCATCGTGAACCGGCCTATTCCGCTCTTTGCCGACGAGTACGTCGATCCTAAGTTCGGCACCGGCGCGGTCAAGGTGACGCCGGCCCACGACCCGAACGATTTCGAGATGGGCGAGCGGCATGGGTTAGAGCAGGTCAAGGTCATCAATAACGATGGAACGATGGGCGAGGGCGCGGGACGGTATGCTGGGATGGATCGCTACGCTTGCCGCGAGGCGCTGATAAAGGAGCTGTCCGAGAGCGGCGTGCTGGTCAGCGAGGAGGCGCACGAACACGCGGTTGGCCATTGCTCGCGCTGCCACACGACGGTGGAGCCTCTGGTGTCGAAGCAGTGGTTTGTGAAAATGGAACCTCTGGCGAAGCCGGCGATAGAAGCGGTGCAGGATGGTCGTATCCGCTTCGTACCCGAGCGTTTTACCAAGATTTATATTAACTGGCTGGAAAATATTCGCGACTGGTGTATTTCCCGTCAGCTCTGGTGGGGACACCGTATCCCCGCCTGGTATTGCGATGACTGCGGCGTAACCAGCGTGTCGCGCGACAATCTCACGTCTTGCCCGGCGTGCGGCGGGACGCATATACGTCAGGAAGAGGATGTGCTGGACACATGGTTCAGCTCCGCTCTGTGGCCCTTTGAGACGATGGGATGGCCGGACGAGACGCCGGAGTTGAAGCAGTTTTATCCGACGAATACGCTGGTGACAGGCTACGATATTATTTTTTTCTGGGTGGCCCGCATGGTGATGATGGGGCTGGAATTTGGCGGGGATATCCCCTTTCGTCACGTCTTTATTCATGGGCTGGTGCGCGACAGTCAGGGCCGCAAGATGAGCAAGTCGCTGGGCAACGGTATCGACCCCGTCGAGGTTATCGACAAGTATGGCGCGGATACGCTGCGCTTCATGCTGGTCACCGGCAACACGCCGGGCAACGATATGCGCTTTTATTGGGAACGCGTTGAGGCGGCGCGCAATTTCGCCAATAAGCTGTGGAATGCGTCGCGGTTTATGCTGATGAACCTGGAGGGCTTCGACGAAAGTTTTACGCCGCAGGCGGACGATTACACATTGGCGGATCGTTGGATATTGAGCCGTTATGCCCGGACAAGCATCGCCGTTACGGAAAATCTGGAAAAATTTGAGTTAGGCGAAGCGGCGCGCGCCATTTATGAGTTTATTTGGGGCGAGCTTTGCGACTGGTATATCGAACTGGTGAAAGGCCGCCTTTATAATAGAGAAGAAGGGCGTTCCAGACAGACGGCGCAATATGTACTGGGCTATGTTTTAGAGCGCACCTTACGGCTGCTTCATCCGTTCATGCCGTTTCTTACGGAAGAGATATGGCAGCATATTCCCCATGAGGGGAAAAGCGTGATGATCGCGCCGTGGCCGACGGGAGAGGAAGTCTGGATCGATGACGCTGGGGAATCCTCGATGACGGCGCTCATGGAAACGATCAAGGCGATTCGCAATATGCGGTCCGAGGTGAACGCCGCGCCGGGGAAAAAGAGCGAGGCGATCCTGCACTTTGCCGACGCCGCATGGCAGACTGTTTTTCGCGAAAACGAGGGCTATATTAAGGCGCTTGCCGACGCCGATCCGGTGACGATTCTTTCCGCGGATGCGGCGAAGCCGGAAAACGCACTGACAGCCGTCGCGGGCGGAGTGGAGATATATCTGCCTCTCAAAGGCCTTATTGACGTGGAGAAAGAAAAAGCCAGGCTGGCGAGGGAGCAGAACACGCTGGAAAAAGAGATCGCTCGCACGGAGGGGAAGCTGGCGAACGAAAAGTTCGTCAGCAAGGCTCCGGCGGACGTGGTTGCGAAAGAACGCGCCAAGCTTAAGGAATACGAAGATAAAAAACAGATCGTAGCGGAGCGGCTGCGCTATCTGGCGGCGATTTGAGGGAAAACGAGATGATGAATTATCAGCAAGCGCTGGCATGGTTAGATGAACTAAATACGTTTGGCATTCAGCTCGGTTTGCGGCGTATCAAGCGGTTGACGGAGCTTCTCGGCCACCCTGAGCGCCGTTATCGTACGGTTCATGTGACGGGGACGAATGGAAAAGGCTCCGCCTCCGCCATGCTGGCGGCGGCGATCAGCTGCTCCGGCTTTCGCACGGCACTCTATACGTCGCCGCATCTCGCGTCGTATACGGAGCGCATGAGGATCGATGGCCACGAGATCAGCGAAGCGGCGTTCGCTCAGACGCTGACGAGGGTACGGCAGGCAGTAGAGAGATTGACGGCGGGGGGAGAGGAGAGCCCTACGCAGTTTGAAGTGTTGACGGCGCAGGCGTTTCTCTGGTTCGCCGAAGAACGAGTCGAGTATGCGGTCGTCGAGGTGGGGTTAGGCGGTCTCCTCGATTCGACGAATATCATCACGCCGGTTCTGTCGGCGATCACGAATGTGACGCTGGAACATGCCGACCGCTGCGGCGGAACGCTGGAAGGCGTCGCCCGCCATAAAGCGGGGATTATCAAGGCGGGCGTTCCCGTCGTGACGGCGGCGCAGGGGATGCCGCTCGATGTGGTTCGCCGGACAGCGAAGGAAAAAGGCGCGCCGCTTTATGTTAGAGGCGAAGATTTTACTTCCGTTAAGCGGGGAATATCAGCAGTGCGCCAGCAGCTCGTCTTTTCCGGTAAGAAAAACAGCCTTCGTGATTGGCCGTATGAACTTTCCCTCTTGGGCGAGTATCAGATCGAAAACAGCGCCGTGGCGGTGCAGGCTTTTTGGCTTTTACAGGCGATGGAGCCGCGTCTGACACTGGACGCGCTGCGCGCCGCGCTGGCAAAAACGATCTGGCCGGGGCGCTTTGAAGCGATGGATATCGGAAGGCAGCGTATTCGCGTCGACGGGGCGCACAATCCCGGGGGCGCGGCCGCGCTTCGTACTTCTCTGGACGTGTATTTTCCCGCGGCGGATCGGGTGTTTTTGCTTGGAATTTTGCGGGATAAGGATATTGACGCCATGCTCGCTGCGTTGCTTCGCCCTGAAGATCGGGCCGTATTTACGACGCCGGCTTCAGAGCGGGCGGCGGATCCGGCGGTGTTGGAGGAAAAGGCAGCGGCGAGAGAAAAGCGGGTGGAGCCGGATCCGGCGAAAGCGCTGGACCTGGCGCTCAAAATGGCGGGAGGAGAAAGTCTGCTCGTCGTCGCCGGATCGCTTTACCTCGTGGGCGGGATACGAAAGCTTCTCCAAGCGCGAAGGGACGGCGCATTATGAGATCGGCGAATACCTTTCGGCGGCGGCGTAATTTACTTTCGTTAGAGCAGCTGAATTTTCTTTTCCTGCGGGCGGCGGCGTTTTGTTTGGCGCTTTTCCCTGACGCGGCGATGATCGCTCTGCTCATCGGCGGCGGGCTGTGGTTCATCCGCTTAATGGCCGACAGGGAATTTCATTTCCGGCGGCTGCCGTTTGACCGAGCGATCCTGCTGTTTGCGCTTATCGCCGGGCTCTCCGTCCTCGTTTCGCCGGATCGGGCGTTCAGCTTTTACAATTATTATCATCTCGTGGGGATGTATCTCCTGGCGTATCTATTAACCGGACAGCTGGTGCGAAATGAAGATCAGCTTCGCCTTATTGTCGAGGCGCTGGCGGCGTCGGCGATTCTCGTGGTCGCCTACGGGTTCTACCAGTTTGCGTTCGGCATCGATACCGGTCAGATGAAATGGGTGGACGGCGACGCTTTTCCTGAGCTAAAAAAACGCGTTTTTTCTACCTGGGAAAACCCCAATATTCTGGCCGGTTATCTTAATGAGGTAATTTGTTTCGTTTTCGCTTTTTTTATGGCCGTTAAAGAGCGTCTGGGACGAATTTTCCTGGGCGGCGCTCTGCTAGCGCTCGTCGCCTGTCTGGGGATGACGTACGCGCGCGGTGCTTTTCTGGCGATCGCCGTCGTGATCGGCATTTATGGCCTTCTGAGGGATCGTCGGGTTCTGGCTGTGGAAATCGTTGCCATCATGCTGGCGCTGACCCTGGATCCTTTGCTTATGGATCGGCTGACATCGGCTCTTTTGGCAGCGGACACCTCGTCGGAAATGCGGCTGGCGCTTTGGGAAAGCACGGTGGATATGATCTTTGATCATTCGCTTCTGGGGATCGGGTGGGGCGCTTACTGGCTCGTCTATCCTCAGTATGATTTTTATATCAATGACACGGCCGTTAAAATCGTTCACGCCCATAATATGTACCTGAATCTCGCCGCGGAGATCGGCATCTTTGGCGCGCTGGCGTACTTTTGGACATTTTTCGGCACGTTGGGAATGGCGCTCCGGCGCGGCGCAGCGACGCCGTTCGTTCGATCGTTCCGCACGGGCGCTGCCCTGGCGCTGCTTTCGGTCGCACTGGGGGGATTGACGGACGACGTTGTTTTTAATATGCCGACTTCCATGCTCCTCTGGATGCTTCTGGCGCTCATGGCAGCGAGCGGCGAAATGAGCAAGGAAGATCCTGGGACTCAAGACTTAGGGAGAAGGGCGACAGAAACTTCAAACCGGGGGGCAGAGCATCGTTAAAGGAATGTCCGCCGTTTTTTATAAAAACAAGATATAGTATTCAAAAGAAGTATTTTACACAAAAATATTCAAAATGTAGAATGATTTTCGATTCAAATTGTGCGATTATTTCTAGCGAAATTGTCGAAAAAAACGAAGAAGAATTACCCTATCATCTTGACGATGTACCCCCTGAATGGTATACTCTTTATGGAAATAAATTGACGCGAAGATGTTGTAACATTCAGCCCTGACGCCGGGGGAAAGCCGATGCGAGCGGCTTTTCCCCGGCGCACGACGCATGGACTGCCAGCATGGCGCGTCAAAATATGGGGTCGCCGTGAGCGGCCTGAAATTAAGGAGGTTTTTTAATGATTGACATTACCGATCGCGTGCGCAACAAAGAACTACGGTCGAGGATCGTCACGGCGGAGGAGGCCGCGGCGTTCATTAAGCCGGGCATGAGCATCGGTACCAGCGGGTTTACGCCGTCAGGTTATCCGAAAGCGGTTCCTCTTGCACTCGCCGAGCGCATGAAGAAGGAACCGTTCAAGATCAATCTCTGGACGGGGGCTTCGGTTGGACCGGAACTGGACGGAGCCTTGGCTGACGCCCATGGTATCAAATTCCGCATGCCGTATCAGACCGATAAGTCGGTGCGCAACGGGATCAACAGCGGTGAGATCGATTATTGCGACCTTCATCTGAGTGCTTCAGCGCAGATGGCCCGTTACGGCTTTATGCAGGGCCATAAGATCGACGTGGCTATCGTTGAGGCGGCGGCGATTACGGAGGATGGCAACCTGATTCCGACGACTTCGCTGGGCAACGCGGCGTCCTATGTTCAGACGGCCGACGTGGTTATCGTCGAAGTCAACACATCCCAGCCCCTTGAGCTTGAGGGCATGCATGATGTGTATGTGCCGCTTGATCCGCCGTATCGTCTGCCGATCCCGGTCGTACGTCCTGATACTCGCATCGGTACGCCGTTCATTCCGTGTGATCCGGCCAAGATCAAATTCGTCGTTCCGTCGGATATTCCGGATAAGACGCGTCCTTTGGCGCCGATCGACGATATTGCCCGTGCGATGTCGCAGCACTTCATTGACTTCCTTAACGCCGAGGTCAAAGCGGGTCGTATGCCGCAGAACCTTCTGCCGCTTCAATCCGGTGTCGGCAACGTCGCGAACGCCGTCGTCAGCGGTTTCGTGCACTCGAAATATGAACATCTGACCGTCTATACGGAGGTTATCCAGGACGGCATGTTCGATATGTTCGACGCCGGCAAGCTTGATTTCGCATCCGGCACGTCGCTCACGCCGTCGCCCGACGGACAGAAGCGCTTCTATGCGAACATTAACGAGTATCGCAAGAAAATTCTGCTCCGTCCGCAGGAGATCTCCAATAATCCGGAGGTCGTCCGCCGTCTCGGCGTCATCGCTATGAACACGGCGATTGAGGCCGATATCTACGGCAACGTCAACTCGACCCATATCATGGGCACGAAGATGATGAACGGTATCGGCGGATCCGGCGACTTCGCCCGCAATGGCTATCTGACGGTGTTCTTCACCCAGTCGACGGCCAAAAACGACGCGATTTCGTCTATCGTCCCGATGTGCGCCCATGTCGACCATGGCCATCAGGATGTCGACGTTATCGTCACCGAACAAGGCCTCGCCGATCTGCGCGGCGTTTGCCCGCGCGAGCGTGCGAAGCTGGTCATCAACAACTGCGCGAACCCCAAATACCGTCCGCTGCTCCTCGATTACTATGAGAGAGCTCTTAAAGAGACGAAGAA
>ERZ773005.60-NODE-60-length-104253-cov-13.444951_pt1 | contig 104253 bp, 98 predicted proteins | sample MGYA00580666_ERZ773005 | MGnify/ENA primary metagenome ERZ773005 (study PRJEB29015, sample SAMEA2737999) | human oral metagenome | biome: human oral; feature: human-associated habitat; material: dental | place: China | collected 2061 ...
ATATTTTTTCATACTAATCCCGAATCGCCTTTCCTGTTAAGTCAATAAATACGTCCTCTAGGTTCGCTTGCTCGACGACTTGCTTTTTCTTGAAACCGCGCGCCAGCAGCTGCTGGATCAGATTGTGCGGCGTATCAATGGTGATAATCTTGCCCGCATCCATAATCGCCAGGCGATCGCACAATAATTCGGCTTCGTCCATATAATGCGTTGTCAGCACGATGGTAATACCTTCGTCGCGAATCTCTTTGATCAAATCCCAGAGATTGCGGCGCGCCTGCGGATCCAGCCCAGTAGTCGGCTCGTCGAGGAACAGCACCGTCGGATTATTGACCAGCGTCGAAGCGATAGCGAAGCGTTGCTTTTGCCCGCCCGAGAGCTGCTCGACGTAGTTTTTGGCTTTGTCGGTCAATTGCACCTTGGCCAGCAGCGCGTCAGCATCAACCGTCTGACCGTACAGGCTAGCAAACATTTTCAGCTGTTCGCGCAAGGTCAGTTTGTCGTAAAACATCGTCGACTGCAGCTGGATACCAATGATGTTTTTAATATGCTTCGGCTGCTTAGCAACATCAATCCCGTCGATAGTCGCCGTACCGCCATCAATCGGCCGGAGCGCCTCCAGCATCTCCAACGTCGTCGTCTTGCCGGCGCCGTTCGGCCCGAGGATGCCGAAAATCTCGCCCTTCTTGACCTCAAACGACACACCGTCAACGACGTTCTTGCCGCTGTAGGTTTTGATCAAACCATCGACGTTAATAATAGGTTCCGATTGAGACATATGATCCTTTCTGTGCGGTTATAAGCATGTATTTAAGCTTGCTTTTCCAACCTCTATCTTATATAAACACTATAGCATGGGCTAGTTAGAGATACCAAACAGACGCTCTACCTATTGCCGTAGGCTAAATAAGATATCACTACTGTGGAGCGAATATCCATAATTATATGTAGAATAATCGGCCAAAAAATCGATCCCGTCGCCAAATATACACCATCATCACCGCACCAATTATCCCCGTTAGCATAATACCTCTTAAGCCTTGATATAAATGCACCACACCAAATATCACTACACTAATGACAATCGCCAGAATAGCCAGGTCGGAACCGATTAAGCCAATTATAACCACCGGCAAAAACGCCCTAAAAAATAACTCTTCATTGATACCAGCCGACAACGAAAGCACCGCCGCCAAACTACGCTCCGAAGAATTGCGAGCTATGATACTGCCGCCACTAACTTGACCGATTTCTTGCTGAACTTTTTTACGATCATCGGCTGACGCTCGCTTGGCTTGCACCAAGGCCACGACGGTTAGCAACAGAACAATTACTGATACGCTCACGGCAGCCGGCACAAGGTTGACTCCAACTTCTGGCAGCGAAATGTCTACGCCCATTTTTGACAATATCAACAACCCTACGATGGACGGAAGTCCATAAAATAACCACGATGTAGCTACCCATTTGCGATAAAATCTTTGACGCGCAGCGGTGTCTTTTGCTTTGTCTAAAACCGTATATTCTTTGCGGTCAACGGCAATTCCATAGCCGATAATAGCCAAAATCACCAACAAAAATAAGATGAAAATATACATTATCCTCAATATAACACTCCGAACGAATTAGTCAATTAGCGGCAGCACAGGAAGCAATAGCCCAACATTCCAGCTGCCATTGTCGCCGCCCACCAATATATAGTATAATCTATTACATTCCAGCAACTTGAATACGATTTACTGTCATGATTCATATGAAACGCCCGCGCTCTGCGCCATCCAAGGATTCTTCAAAGAAGCGCTATGCCATTATAAGCGCAACCGTGGTTCTACTCCTACTCGCGTTATTAGGCATACTCGCCATTCAGCCAAAGATTGCTGATAAGCTGCTTTCTCCAGCGAACAGCGTACGCCTTGACCGATCGCGCGGCGAAGCGACATTCCCAGATATCGCGACGACGAATTTAAGCCCAACTCGCCAAAAAATTATCAGCTTAGCAAAGACTGAATTCAAAGCGCAATCCGCTGGCACCAAGTTCAGCCAAGGCGCCAAGGAGCCGTGGTGCGCCAATTTCGTGAGCTATATCATGAACCAAGCGGGCGCGCCGCTGAAAAACCCGCACACCGGCGGTTGGCGCATTCCGGGAACGTTCACTTTGCGCGAATATTACCAGGCGGCCGGCCGGTTCAAATCCGCCGATTCTGACTACCAGCCCCGGCCCGGCGACGTAGCAATTTATCGCAATTCGCCGGTATTTGGCGACCACACCAACATTGTCTTGAAGAACGATAACAGCGTCTTGACTACCGTCGGCGGCAACGAGGTGAATCGTATCCGCGTGTTTGTAAACCGCAGCAAGCAGTACGAGGGATTGTTAGGATACGGCGTGCCAGAAAAGTAACGCCTCATATTCATCTCATCGTTTCCGCAAAAAGAATCCGCCCAGCGCGCAGGCCGCCACGATGCTGACTACAGTAATTTTCCAAAACATCAGCGGATCATTAGCGCCAGGCACTGGCACATTCATACCAAACAACCCAGCAATCATCGTCGGGATAGTCAGCGCCACAGTGATTACCGTCAGTAGGCGAATTGTCTCGTTCAGTCGGGTATCCATCACCGCCCGGTAGCTGTCGCGGACGTTGGTGATGGTGCGCAGCAAGCTTTTACAGCGGGCAATCACCTGCTCCAAATCAATCGACAAGTCCTCGACATCTTCCTTATCATCAGCCCGCAGCCGCAAGCCGCTAGTCGCCAGCAACTTCTCGACCGCCCAGTTCATCGGAATCAGCGCGTCCAGGTAATCGTTCAATTTGCGCTCGTATTCCGCCAGAGTAGCAATATCTTTAACCCGCAATGTGTGAATATTATCGGTCGCTGCCCGCATCTGGCGGTTAATCGTTGCCACTCGCCGCTGGTACTGCGTTGCCACTGCATCAATCATCTCGACCAGCATCTCCACTGGACGATCGGTCTGCACCCGTGCCTTATCAATAAACGGCTGCCACAGCCTACCCAAGCTATCGCGTGATAACGTCACCATGTAACTTTTATTCAAGCAAAATAAAATCGGCGTAGTGAAATCGTTAAAATCATCGTCGGTATCTGGCAAACGAGCAATCAGATACGTCCAACCATCATCAAATTCTAAACGCGGCACCTCATGCGGATCCAGAGCATCGCTGATTAGGTCTTGGTCAAGACCCAGTGTCAGCAACTGGGTAATCTCGTCTTCACTCGGCCGTTCACAACGAACCCACGAACCAGCCCGCAAGCGTTCTTGCGGCTTAATATGCTGATTGTTAGCGCTCGAGTGAAGATATTGCAGCATTCCCTTTTTATACTATAATTCATGTTTATTTTCAAGAGTTCACCTCTAGCTCACTCCACTCGCTTTGCAAATGTCTCTTCAGTGCCGCATAGAAAAATCTCGGCAGTTTTCGGTCCGACACCGTAGAACTTTTGCAAGCGCTGAGTACATTCGTCTTCGTCAATGCTACTTTCAACCAACAGCATCAACGAACCATCATACCAATCGATCAACTGTTGCGCGCAAGTCCGCAGCGCCGTCGCTGTCTTTTCGTCATAACGAGTATATTTGCCTTCATCCAGCAGCCGCACCAAACGAGTTCGCTCAATTTCTAGCAATGCCCATGGCGTATCAAGCTGTCTCTCCACTAATAGTTGCCAAGTTCGCACCGCCACCGGCGACTGAATTGGCTTACCAATCAAGAATACCAGCAAGAACCAACGAAACAGATCAAGATCGCTGCCTAAAATATCAAGATTAAAATCGTCAGGATGATGAGAATTGGTCAATCGCGAAAAATTACTCACAAGTTTAGAGTATCGTATGAATAATTAATACTATAATCGTTAGTGCTGGCAATATTCCCTGTTTGAGCGCTGCCGTTCGTTTGTCTGGCGCCGTCGCGAAAAGAAAACTCGCTGCCACCAACATAGAACCACAACCAGCCGCAATGAGCACCAGGCCAGCTAACCTCTGCCCAGCCGAGACTGCCACGATCCCCGAGCGCTTCTAATGCTAGCAGCAAATTATATACACCTTGGTTAGCAACCATTTCCTTAGTAACTGCCAATAAAGCGTTCATGCTTACTAGTATAGCAGACTATTATACTGATGATTATGACTTAAACATAGCACCTACGTCGTTCAAAAAATTCAGCCCCACTAATTAAAAACCAAGATGTTATACTAGGCATATGCCAGCCAAAAAATCGTCAGTCAATTCACCAGCCAAAGGGACCGCAAAGACCAAGCCGGTTCGTGCTAAAATCAAAACCAAGGCTAAAAAGACTAATGCGATAGCTAAGCTAAAAAGCATACTGTTCGCTATGTTTCTGTTAGTAGTCATCACGGCTGCGCTGGCAGCGCTGGCTCATCTATACTTGAATCAGTCGTTACCGCACCGCCAGACAGCTTTATCCGACGAGCAGTATTACTTCACTGATTCACGCTATAAAGGCATACACTCCAAATTCGTCACCCGCGACACCAGCAGTGAAAAGGTTTCGATTGAATACCCGATTACCAAGAACGACAAAATTAACCAAACGATCGCTAAAGCAATTGATGCTGCCGACAGCGATTTCCGCTACACCGCCACCAACACGTCTACATTCGACCAGCCTCAACCGATGACCGAAACAATTAGTTATCAGATTACACACAGTAACCAAACGGCTTTGTCGATCATCGTTAATATTAAACAGGATTTGCATGGAGTGCATCCGGTAGCGCTGACACGCTTTTGGACATTCGACAAACAATCAGGAAACATTATCAAGCTGAGCGATCTAACGGCACGGTCTAACGAGGCAATCAGCACTATTATCACAACCGCCAAACATAGCGTTACCGAAACTCTTAGACATCGCCAGCAAACAATACCAGACCTCGACGATACCGTCACCAGCGAAGCTCTGTCCAACTTCATAATCACTGATAACAGTAATACCCTGGCGTGGCCGTTCGGGCAATCTGTGCTCTTGCCGTCATCGTACGGTGAGATTACCGCCAAGGTACCAATTGCCGCGATTGCTAAATATCTGCAAAATCCTCTCGCCAAGAAACTCGCCAATATTCCTAAACCAGCAGCGCCGAAACCTCCAACACCCGCAGCGCCAGCGTCTGGCAAGGTAATCGCGCTGACGTTTGATGATGGACCAGGAGCATATACCGCACAATTGTTAGATATACTCGACCAGCATAAAGCCAAAGCCACGTTTTTCTTGATCGGCAGCAAGGCTTCCGGCCAAGCCGATGTGCTGCGGCGAATGCATAAACGCGGCCATCAACTCGGCAACCATTCGTGGTCGCACCCAGAATTACCGAAGCTGCCTGTCGAGCAAATTGCCAGCGAAATTGATCGCACCAACGACGCCATCAAACAAGCCAGCGGCGTCAAGCCCACCGCCATGCGCCCGCCATACGGCGCCGTCAATAGCGTGGTAATGGAGCAACTGCGCCTGCGCGGCATGTCGTCAGTGCTCTGGTCGGTCGACACCCGCGACTGGGCCGACCGCAACAGCCAAATCGTCTGCTCGCGCGCCGTGGCTAGCGCCCACCCCGGCGCCATCATTCTGATGCACGACATCCACCAAACCTCCGTCGAAGCCGTGCCTTGCATATTATCGGCGCTCAAGCAGCAAGGGTATTCGTTCGTGACGGTACAGACGATGCTAGGAACAATGACGCCAGGGGTTGGCTATCCGTAGAGTCGTAGCCGGAATATTTGCCGACTTGCAGTGATATTAGTCTAGGCAGCTACTCTGCTTTATTCACCTCAAAAACCTTGTGCTTTGAAGCCACGCCGCGCACCAGCTTCACCGTTGACGGTGCCACGCCAAAATGCTTTGCCAATAGCTTCACCGCCGCCACATTCGCCCGCCCCTCAATGGCTGGCGCCTTGGTATAAACCGTCAGTGAACCATCGTCATTCGCCACCACTTCTTCACGATGGCGGGAGTTAGGTTTGAGATGGATGGAGATTTTCATGGTTATATATAAATACTTTTATACTTATCATTATACGTTATTTTAATGTATATTTTGCTATACTAGTAAGTAGGTTATGCTTGCATAAACTATAATATAGTATTATAAACGGAGAGCATATGACTAAAGAAGACTTTAAAAGAATTGAACAAAAAGCCTCAAAAGTGCTATCCGATAATTACATAATAGAGCCTTTTGTTAATGTTTTTGATATAGCAAATGGAGAGGGTATTTCAATTGAATATAGAAAGATGCCACGAGGCAATACTGATGTCTCGGGGTTTTTCGATAGCACAACAAGAACGATTTACGTAAATGTAGATAACTCCATAGCTCGCCGCACATACACTGTCGCACATGAACTTGGACATTATTTTCTGGGACATCAACCAGACGAGTATGGTTTATACCGACGAAACAATTCATACGACGAAATAAAAGAGCAAAAAGAAAAAGAGGCTGATTGTTTTGCGGCTAATCTTTTAATGCCCGAGGTTATGGTTAGAAAAGAACTAAAAGAATACCCGTTCCTAAAAAGTTCTATCCAACTATTGGCCGATAGATTCGGAGTTTCCTCTAGCGCGATGACCTATAGGCTAAAGAACCTAGGAATAATAAAATGACGGAAGAAGAAAAACCTGCTGTAGACCGTATAGACAACATAGAAAATATGCTTGAAGCTCTAGGTGCCGTCCCGGAACAAATTAAAGATGATTCTGAAATTGAGGCTTCTACTGAGGATAGAGTTAAGTCTAAAAGTGATTTAAGCTTAATTAAAATACAAGAATTACAAAGTATTATACATCTAAGAGAGACGTGGAGTTTAATACTACTCATACTAGTTGGAATAGTAATCATAAGTGATATTGGAATTACCTACTTAACGGGTTTCGGGTTTCTAAAATTTACAGAAATATCCCTACCTCTATTTATTGGCAGCAATCTTGCTCAAATATTTGCTTTGAGTACTATAGTTGTTAAGTTCTTATTTCGCACAAACACCGACTAAAACGACATCGCCTCCAACTCCCGCGGTAAAATCTCCTGCACTTCTACTGAACCTGCCACCAAGTGGTAACCGTGCAACCTTGACGGCAAATCACGCTCGACCGAACGCCAATTAACTGGTCGATTTTCATCAAAGTAATCCAGCAATTCCGCATTCAAAAAATGGTCGCGCGGCAGATCCACCGAACCGTCCTGAGTAACAACCAGCGCTATCGACAAGCCCGACGTCACGCCGTCTTCATTTTTAGCATACGCCGCCGTCACCAAATGAACCAGCGGCTCAAATTTCAATACTGACTGATCGCCCGCCTCCACCTGCGCCTGGCCGCGACGTGCTAGCTGCTGATTGATTTTTGTTGTCAATTCGTCAACACTTGGCTTACCGTCGCCTGCTCGACAATAATCGCAACCATCCGCTGCCTCGACATATTCCAGCAGCAAATCCATATCGACGTCAGCATCCTTAACGCCGTTTTGCGCCAATTGCTCCACCATTTCATGTAGCGCGCCCAGCAAACTATAATCATTAGCATTTCTAGCAGCATCACCGATACGGATGATGGCGCGAGCGATGGTAATAGGATTTTTAGACTTACTCATACACCTATTGTACCCTGATTTACCATAATTAATTTATCAATCCAGCAAACTCGCTCCGCCAGCGTCATACGCCGCGCGTTTCTGACTCCATTCGTTACCATAACGCTTGGCCTGCTCCAGCACCATATCGGTTGCTACCGCCTGCTGATCTGGTGGGTAGCCATATTTTGCCAACATCTTTTTAACGTTAACCCTCAGTTTTGCCTGAACATTCCTGCGCTCTGCCCAGTCAATCGTCGCATCACGACGCACCTTCTCTAACAATACTTTTGCGATATCGCGCAGTTGTGCGTCACCCAGCACTTCACGAGCACTGCCATTTTCAACCAGCGCATCGTAAAAGATAATCTCATCTTCACTTAGACCATCAACCGCACCGTTCTCAACAGTCTTGCGCACTTGCTGTCCGATATTGATTAGCTCCTCAATTACCTGCGCCGCCTCAATGGTCCCATTTCTATACCGCGTCAAGGCTTGATTGAGCAAGTCAGAAAACTTCGTATCCTTGGCATAATTTCTCGAAAATCGTAGCTTAATTTCATCAGCAAGCAGCTTTTGCAACGCTTCCACCGCCAAATTCTTGCGCTCCATATGACGAATTTCTGCCAAAAACTCATCGCTTAAAATTGACAGTTCCGGCTTTTCTAATCCCGCCGCCTCAAACACATCAACCACACCAACCGGTGCAATCGCTTTATCAACAATTTGTTTCAGCGCACTGCGATACTCGGCATCAGTCACCACCACCGAGCTGGACACTTTCTCCAGCCGGGCTTTCACCGCCTGAAACAACGCCACTTCCTCGCGAATTTCTAGCGCTTCGGGTCTCGGTATAGCTAGCGCAAAGGCCTTACTCAGTTCCAAAACATGCTGCTTCAGCCGCTTCTCACCGTCTTCCAACCCTAAAATATACTCCTCGGCATCCAAAATAATTTGCAGCTGCCGGCTAGTTGGTGCGGTAAAATATCGCTGATAATCAAAGTTACCAAACAAATCGCGTACCACTTCATAACGCATCTGCATCTGTGCCACTGCCTCAGCAATATCAAGCTGCGGTGCGCCCTGCCCGCCACTTTGCGTATAGTCAGAAATAGCATCACGCAGCGCCCCTGCCACACCCAGATAGTCAACCACCAAACCACCAGTTTTACCCGGAAACACTCGGTTGACTCGTGCAATTGCCTGCATCAAATTATGACCTTTCAACGGTTTATCTAGATACATGGTGTGCATATTCGGCACATCAAATCCCGTCAGCCACATGTCACACACAATCACCAATTCAAGCGGATCATTCGGATCTTTGATACGCTTTTCGATCGCTTTTACTCGCTGTTTATTACGAATATGCGGCTGCAAATGGTCAGGGTCGCTAGCACTCCCCGTAATGATCACCTTGATCGCACCGTGCGCATCATCGTCACTATGCCAATCTGGTCGGTACGCCACGATTCTTTCATACAAATCAGCCGCGATACCGCGACTCATCGTCACGATCATACCCTTGCCGCTCAGTACACTTTGCCGAGCCTCAAAATGCTCAATAATATCCAGGGCGATAGTATTCAGCCGCTCGCTATTACCGACGATGGCTTCTTTTTGTGCATACTCGGCCTTCAACGCATCCTGACGACTCAGTTCTTCGCCCTCCAGCAAATCATCAACTTCCTTATCCAGCCACTGCCGCGTTGCCTCGTCCATATTCAAATCAACCAGCCGACTCTCATAATAAATCGGTACCGTTGCGCCATCTTTCACCGCCTGCTCGACGTCATAAATATCGATATAGTCGCCAAACACTGCTGGCGTTGACTTATCGTCCGTTTCAATCGGCGTACCCGTAAAGCCAATGTAGCTCGCGCCCGGCAAGGCATCGCGCATATACTTGGTATAACCATATACCAGTTGGGCGTCACTGGCTCGGACATGCGCCTTCAAGCCATATTGACTGCGGTGCGCCTCATCTGCCATCACGATAACATTGCGTCGATCAGTCAAAACTGGTAATTTATCCTCGTCATCCTCAGGCGAGAATTTTTGGATTGTTGTGAAGATAATCCCACCTGATTCGCGCTGCAACAGCTTCCTGAGTTCACTCCGTGAATTAGCTTGCTTTGGGTCCTCTCCCAGGAGCTCACGACAAGCGCTAAACGTACCAAACAATTGACCATCAAGATCATTACGGTCAGTCACCACCACGATGGTCGGATTATGCAAATTACGCGACTTCATCAGCTTGCCAATATAAAACACCATACTCAAGCTCTTGCCCGACCCTTGCGTATGCCAGACTACGCCAGCCCGCTGGTCACCACGTTCACTACTAGCTGTCAGTGTCCGATCAAGTGCTTTATTCACCACCCAATATTGATGATAGGCGGCGACTTTTTTGATTAGCTTATCGCAGTCGCTCCGCTCAAATACGATAAAATTCTGCACCACATCCAGCAAGCGTTCAGGCGTACACGCACCGCGCAGCAACACCTCCAACATCGGTACATTACCAACTTCTTTTTCGCCATCAATCGTTTTCCACGGCATCATTCGTTCCAGCGGACTGGTGATCGTGCCCATCTCCGCCTCTAGTCCATCACTGGTCACACACAGTTCATTGAACCGAAATAAGTCGCTAATCTCGCGCTTGTACGTCTGGATTTGCTGATACGCCGCTACCAAATCCGCCTTCGTATCAGCCGCATTTTTCAGCTCAATCACCACTAGCGGCAGCCCATTTACGAACAGCACAATATCTGGCCGGCGATTATAATCACCCTGCAGAACCATCAGCTGATTCACCGCCACAAAATCGTTGTTGTGTGGCGAGGTAAAATCAACCACCTGCACGATATCGTGTTTCACTTCGCCACTTGGCATGCGGTATTGCACTGGCACGCCCGCCAACAGCAGTTGATGAAAATCGTGATTATTCTCAACTAAGCTCGGTTTGCTAATCTGCACCAACCGCCGCATTGCCTCCTTCAAGGCTGATTCTGGAATGTGCGGATTGAGCCGCGCCAAAGCACTATATAGACGCCCAGGCAATATCACCTGTCGCAACTCGCGCTCAACCGCAGCACCATCCGGACCGATATCCGGTCCATGCAAAATCTGCCAACCTAGATTAGATAGGATATCAAGCGCGTATTGTTCGATTTGAGATTCGGTCATACGTATTTATTCAATATTGTCTACTATTAAAATATAATTTCCAAACTTTGGGACTATTGTAGCACAAATCAACCTTGACCCCTACGTCATCTTCACTACAGCAACCGCCTTAGCGGCTATGCTATACGCGCTCAAATTGTTTATATCTTGCTCGCTAATAACTATGGGCGGCAGATCCTCTGTAGATTCTGACTCCAGAATAATCTGCTGGTTCTTAGCATCCTTGCGGAATTTCTTAAGATTTGCTGCTCCACCAATAATCGAAATGACATGATCACCATCCTTTGGACAGTAATTATCTTCCTTCCGAGCGATGATATAATCTCCATCATCGACCGATCTACCTCCAATATCAGCCTTATTCATAGAATTACCAGAGGCCTTCAAGGCAAATAAATTATTTATATCAGTCGTTCCAATAATGGAAGGTGAAATCTCTAGATAACTCTGAATTCTATCTTCGGCAAGTGCCGTAGCGTCACCACAATTTACTTCTCCATAATATGGAATCTTTATCAGCCCTTCTAATCCACTAGAGATAGCCTTAGTTATTGAACCATCTGATTTAGCGGTTAGTAAACCTTTTTCTACAAGTTTGTCAATGGCATACTTTACTCGATATGGGTGATCGACACCCAGCATCTTAGACAGCCTATAGTAGGTAATAGAACCTAAATCTTTTGTTTCTGCTATCTCTAAAACTTTTGCTTGGATATCATTCATTATTTTAAGTATAGCACACGAAGCACAGATTGTACAAATTACAATGCAAATGACTTGCATATATTAAATAATCGTAATATACTTAAATCAACGCTTCATCAAAATAAAGATAAGGCGGAGTTTTCGGAGGGTAAACTTCGAAAAAGACACCAGCGTGGTAACTGGTGTCAAGCACATAACAGACTAGCGGTCATATATGTGCTCCTTATGTTATCACAAATAAATAACTTAAGCCATATAGGGCAGTTCATAAGGAGAAAAACCAATGGACAAAACGACTTTGGGCGATTCAGCCCTCAACTTACAAATACTAAAACAACACACGACCGTTGTCGTCGAGCCAACGTCGCAAATGGGCGGGACATATGACTCGGCTGAAATAACGACTGTTTTCACGGTCAACAACGACCAAGAGCGCGAGGTAGAGTTTATCCTACCCTACTCAACGGTCAAGTTCAGCGCATCAATTGCTGTTATCTCAGCTGGAGAACAAGCTTATCGCGAACGAGAGGCAGAAGTGAAACGTATAAAAGGTGATCTATCTAGGATCAAGCCATACCTACAAAAGATTGGCTTATCCGAGGACCGATACGACACCGACAAAGAATTAAAGTCTATAGCCAAACAGTTTAGGGCTGGAAAGTTGAAGCTGCTGCAAGGCCAGGTAACCCTCAAGGTTCAGCTGTCAGCCGTCATTGATGAAATCACTGACGAAGATGGAGTGAAGCGCTATTTATTCAAAGCCTATTCTCCGCTACCGGCGTTTAGTATGGCTGGCGGTAGAGTCCCGCTGACGCTCACCGCCTTATTTAAGAGTGACGAGAATATCAAAACCCAAAACATCGCCTATAATGTTACTAATCCATTTGGAGATAATACAAATCCTGTGACAGAGCTAGTCAATCAACCGCTCGGGGAAGATATTACTTTCTTCTGGAAGTGGCAAACTGACCCAGTGGTTGAATTTACATATAATTACTAAAAGGTCAAAGGTGCTAAGAAAGAGTCGAGATTAGCTCGACTCTTTTCAAATTAATTCGTTGGGTTTAGTTGATACGTCTTTGCCAGATCTCCCGCCAATTCCAATTCTCCGTTTTCCCTCAATACTTCGAGTACTTTTGCGGCAAATTGAGCAATATCATCATCTTTTCCGATATTATAAATTTGATTATTTGAAGTTAGTATGTGTGCTATTTGTTTAATACTTTGTAGATTGTAGTAATCAAATACACCATCAACCTCAGCGACTGCAATATGCGCATTAGCAAACGAGTTAACCCCTTCTAAACTTATTAATGCCTCATTGATATCTTCACTAATAGATGATATTGGTTCGCGCGCAGTCGAGTCAATTAGTAAATATAAATTCTCATCAATAAAGTATGTAACAATATTCCCTTCATGGTTTAACCATATATCGTCAGGCTGCTTATTCATCAAAACGGTCAAACCAGTCTCCGCAAGATAATCCCATACTCTTTCCATCACTCCCTCTTCTGTCAACTTATCGTCACTATATTCCCTATCGAAATCATCATAATTATCAATGATTAACACTCTATCATTTTCTTCGAAATACTCTTTTAGCCTATCATCCCGAGTCATTAAAAATATTTTACGCTCAGGATTTGCTAGTACGTATTGATCAATTGTTTTTGCGATAAGCGTGTCTTTAAACCCCTTATCCCCGCTCTTTTCAAACGGCGGAGTACCCATAATTGAATGGTTGTATATTTCTTTGTAAGCCTTATTCTCATCAACTAAGTCTATAATATCGTATCCAATTGACTCATCTTTTGCTATATCATCGACCAGCTGTTTGGGGTTTATATTGTCAATTACACAATCTTCTATATTTAGAATATGCCGGTGTGGATTTTTTCGGAGACTATCCTTTTGGTTAATTAGGTATTTACAGATGTGTCTGCTAATCTCATCGTAGACCACTCGAGGTAAACCTATGTCTGCTCTTCTGCTTATTTTCTCCAAATCAGAACGACCGCCCAAAAAATACTGAGCGGAATCTTATTATCAATCACATTTGTATCCACAAATACTATCGGCCTCATCATACTATTTGACCTCAATTTTTCCTGACATCAACTGAGGCAAAAGCGTATCGCGAAGGGCAATTAAATTATATACCTGCTCATTATTATGCGATATTAAAGCCAGTAGCTCGCTAAATAGTGGTGCAAAAGCAGCAAGATCATTATCGTCCGGCAATTCTACCCGATAATTTTCGATCATTCCTTTTGTGATAAACTTTATTACCGAGCCGCGCGAACCGCCCGTGATAAGCGACAAATCTTTCTTCATTAAAAAGTATAAAAATCCTAACAATTCTTCGTTATGGGGTATTAATACATACGTACGCTGGTAAGCTTCGAATTTACCTGTATAGTACTTAATGTTAAAGTCCCCATTTCCGGCAATCAATATAGCCGATCCGTCAAAAGAGTAACTAGGTGCGCGTGAAATTGTTTGCGCACATGTGAAGAATGGAAATTTACCATCCTTGGTACCAAAATTTGCATCCTTTTTACCCGTCTTAACTGGAAAGAATTCCCCCAATGACCTTTTCTTCCAGTTTTTAGCATCAGGATTATCAATAAAATAATGGCGAAAGAGAGCTTGACCGAGCTGCTCGAGGGTTTCGTTCATGAGGCGATTGAGCTCGATTTTTTCATCAAGACTACTGAGAATATCGGCAATTTTCTTTTGTTCTAACGTCGAACGTAATGGTACTTGTTTAATATACGCAACATCACGATTTAGACCAGGGATAGCACTATGTGAATTAAGTTTGTTTAATCCCAGTGTTTTTAATACGTAATACCAGTATCTCAAATCATCGTCGGGATTCTTTAGTTTTACATGATACGTCGTATCAATAGGCCAAAAATCCTGCTTTGACCAAATTACCTCACCAACTGATCCTTTGCGCCCAATTATTATGCCCGGTCCACCAACCAGATATTTATTATGCGTATCAACCTGACCATTTGATCCAAAAACAGGGAATCGTCCGGAGACACGAGATCTCTGAGGCAGACTCTTACCATAGGCAAGTTCAATAATGTCACCGAGCAACACTTTCTTCATTATATACCGCCAATACAAGCTAAATTGCCGATAATCAACCAACGATCAACCAATTCTACCTCTGTTACTATTACGATTCGACGTACCAGAATCAACCAACGATCAACCAATATATTAATCATAATTCCCCCTCTGATTCATATATTGGAACATATTTCCTACTGCGAGAGCCTGCATCGGTATCAAATACCTTTATTTTGTTGTCTTTGACAGCCTGATTAAGTAGTCTAGATGCTGTAGCCTTATTGCCCTCATCAATATCAAATAATTCTCTAATGGTTGAATTCGTTGTATATACACCCTCAACCCACAAATAACAAGCATTGATATAGATAGACCACATCTTTTCTTCTTGAGTCATGTCTATCAATCTTTTCTGCCTTGTGAGTGTAACTATAGTATGCCGATTAGTAGCAGATACCGATGGAGCGGGGTATTTTAGTTTACTGGCCTCTTCCGCTATCTTGTCCCATCCTGTACCTCGCTTTTCACAGATGCCCAATTTAAACAACTCATCAGCCATCTTTTGATTTCTGGAAGTGGGCGGGTAGTCCACAAAGCGATCTTCCGGAACTATTGGTCTACCAGCATTTGTAAAAACAATTCTATTATTGAATATTTCAATCATAGGCTGCGTACCTTCAATTGTAAAATCTTGGTGTATTATTGTATTGGCTAGAAGTTCACGTATGGTTAGAGGCGGAAATCGATAGACATTTTTTCTAAGCGCACCTATTATCTCCTCACCGTCGTTAACTTGCTCCATAATAAAATTATGCAACCCTTTAAACCCAATAGCGTACCCGCGAACGCCAACCTGTTCTAGTTTCGAGGAGACCTTAGAATCTTCATCGTAGATTATTACTCGAGGGGCCTTGAGCTTTAATGCATCAAATTTTCTAATGTCTCTCGCTAACAGCAAAGCCCCTAGATTAGTTATGTCGTAAGTGGAGTCCTTGTTGTCAATGACAATATTACAACTAATAAGTTCAGGAAGGATGGCGTCACGTTCCACCGAGACGTTAGCTTTTCTCATCTCATAAAATGTATTTAGGTCTAGAAGATTCTCCACTTCCTCTATTGATAAATTCGCCATTGCTGACATAGTTTCATAGCTATTTGATACAACTTCTCTCCAGACTTGCTTTTCCGTCTCAGGAAAATTGTCAAGTTCTCGAGTATTCTTATCAATCCGCACATACGCGGTACCGTTAAATTTTGATACACTTGTACGATTCGCACATATAATTAATAGAACCACAGTCCTTTCATTGACCGTCACTGTATGAAAACTAATTTCAGGCTCTGGGTATATAGACTTTTTAAGCCATAATATAAGGTCTTCGTTGCCTTTCTTTTTCTTTTCTGGTTGAAATTTAGTGCCTACAATCTCGTGAGTTTCATCATCAATCCCCCATATAATATAACCTCTTGTTATATTATCTTTTATCATTATGTTGGTTATACCTGATATATTTTTAGCAATTACTTCTGGACTATCTTTGTTCATCTTAAACTCTACGTGAGACTTTTCAGTGTCCTGAGAAGCAAAGTAATTTATTATTTGAACTAATTTATCATCATTAATCATCGAGAGCCTCCAAATCAGCTTTAACTTTTCTCTCAGGCCTAACATTTTTCACCTCAGCCTTCTTCCGCACAGCCTTCGATTCCTCAAGCTGTTGCTGTTCTATATTTCTTGAGACCTCACGATCACCCTCAGTTTGAACTATAAAGAATTTCTTTATAGTTGCCGAAGGGTCGAGCTCTTTCTCTTCGTAGATATTCTTAATATGCTGACCTATGTTTTGCCTCGTAGTTTGAAATACCTGGGCCAACTGCACTTGAGTGAGCCACATATTTTCATCCTGCAATCTAGCTTGAATCTGCGGCTTTCCATCATCGCCAACATACACCACCATCTCGCTATTCGGGTTGTCGCCACTCATCATTTGATTTCTTTCTCTATCTTGGCAAGATTTTCTTTTATTTTCACCTCTAACTCATGACTCTTCGCAAACTGCCCTTCAAGCTCAGCCGTCAGCCTAGCAAATTTATCGGCAAACGGCTCATCGTCTTCTTCTGCCTCTTCGACACCAACGTAACGGCCAGGCGTCAGCACATAGTCATGCTGCTTAATCTCCTCTAGTTCAGCAACCTTGCAGAAACCTGGCTGGTCAGCGTAATCCGCACTGGCTTTTTTGTAATCATGATACGTCTTCGCTACCCTGGCAATGTCTTCTTCGGTCAGCTCGCGATTGCGACGGGTTACCATTTTGCCCAAATTACGCCCATCGATAAACAATACCTTGCCATGACGATTAGCCCGATCGCGCGACACAAACCACAGACAGCATGGTATAGCGACATTAAAAAACAACTGGCTCGGCAGTGTGATGATAGCGTCAACCATATCATTGAGCACTAACTGCTTACGGATATCACCTTCGCCGCCAGTTTGACTGCTCATACTCCCGTTTGCCAGCACAAAGCCTGCAGTACCGCGCGGGCTCAAATGGTGAATCATATGTTGAATCCACGCAAAGTTAGCGTTACCCTTTGGTGGCAGACCATACTTCCAGCGCGGGTCAGCCTGCAAGTGCTCTTGACCCCAATCGCTGATGTTAAATGGCGGATTGGCCAAGATATAATCAGCTTTCAGGTCGAGAAGCTGGTCATCCACCAGGGTGTCGCCGCGTTTGATATTCGCGTCAATTCCCCGAATTGCCATATTCATTTTAGCGAGTCGCCAAGTCGTTTCGTTCAGTTCCTGGCCATACACCGCGATATCGCTAACGCGGCCTGCGTGCTCCTCGACAAACTTCTCACTCCAGACGAACATACCGCCGCTACCGCAACACGGGTCATACACACGCCCGCTGTATGGCTCAAGCATTTCTACCAGCAGCTTAACGATGGAGCGCGGCGTGTAGAATTCACCGCCATGCTTACCCTCACTATCAGCAAACATACCCATAAAGTATTCGTAGACTTGACCAAGCAAATCTTTGGAACTGGCAGTATCAAATTTGATATTTGTAAATAAATCGATGAGTTCACCCAAGCGACGCTTATCTAGAGCTTCACGAGCATAATTTTTCGGCAAAACACCCTTCAAACTTGGATTGTCGCGTTCAATTGCCTCCATGGCGCTGTCAACTAGTACGCCAATTTCTGGCTGCTTGGCACTCGCCACCAGGTGCTCCCAACGAGCCTCCTTGGGAATCCAAAAAACATTCTCCGCCAAATACCAATCCCGGTCCTCAGGATCATAATTCTCATCAATCGCTGCCTGATATCGCACCGAAAACGCATCTGAAACATATTTTAGAAAAATCAGCCCCAACACGACATATTTATAATCCGACGAGCTGATATTACCCCGTAATTTATCCGCCGCAGCCCATAGCTGCCTTTCAAGATCCCTCATATTCATACGTGTAATTATATCAGATTCGGGGGTCGTTTACTGTGAATGTATCAGGCCCTTGTAGCTAGTTTTCGTGACAATAATATGATCATTAAGCGTAATGCCAAGTAGTTTCCCCGCTTCCGCCAGCCTGTTCGTGACATCTTTATCAGCCTGGCTAGCCTCCAAGCTCCCGCTCGGATGATTATGCGCCACGATGATCGAGGCCGCGCGGTCGGTGATGGCGTCAGCGAAGACCTCGCGCGGATGCACCAGGCTGGCAGTCAGCGTGCCAATAGTCACCACCCGCTTAGCGATCAAACGATTCGCACCATCCAGCGTCAGACAGACGAAATATTCCTGCTTTTTATCGCGAATATCGGCCAGCAGCTCAACGGCTTTTTCCGGGCTGTCAATAATTGGCTGATCGCTATCCAGCAGATACCGCCGCGCCAGTTCCAAGCTCGCCAGAACCACCGGGATTTTCGCCTCGCCCAAACCGACCACGCCACGCAGATCATCATACGAAACATCACCGCCTTTTTGACGCACAATTTTCAGCACCTCGCGCGCAATTTTACCGACGTCCGCCTGTTTATTACCGCTGCCAATAATCGCCATCAATAGTTCCAGATCACTCAGCCGCGCCGCGCCGTAGCGCGCCAATTTCTCGCGCGGCCGGTCCAGCGGATGACGATCGGAGATTTTCATGAGTACAGTATACCAAGAACTATACACTCCAATAAAGCTAAACCCGCGCCGATCGCCGCCCACGCATCACACACAACGCCACCACAGCCATACCAACTAGCCGTGAAACTAACGAAATATCACTTATACTAGATTGACTTGTCGTTATAGCTGCCAATTCTGGATTTAGTTGGCTATCATCAGCCCACAAGCCCGACAAGGGATGTGCGAAAGCGATTCTGTGCGTATCTTCCGCTTCGTCGTTGCTTGCGGATTGGCGAGCAGGGTTGTCGTAATCAGCCGCTTGTGTCTGGTCCGAAAAATCAACGGGCAGCTCGCTATTTTGCTCAAAATCAGGCACTCCAGAAGCGATGTCGTTAGCGATGGAGCTACCAGTGGCGATATCTTTAACGACAGTGATGCCAGCAATACCATTGTCCGTTGAAGTATCTTCTATAACAGCACCATCACGCTCATCATCCGCAATTTCGAGTAAATCAAGCAAAGTAGTCTCAGGCTTAATCGTTGTTTGGTCGGCGACGATAGGTGTTTTAGCAGCGGAATCTTCGCCAGCAGCACGTCCTCTTCTTAAGTCAACGTACACTGTCTCGCTTTCGTTTGGTAAGGCTGTTGTTTGCTGAGACTCTTCTATATTATCGCTTTTATAGTCAGGTTTCATATTCCCCTCTGGATCTGGCGATAGTTCCGGCGGCAATGATAAGCCTGAGACTAGATCAACCACACCTATCTCATCATCTGCAAAATGTGACATTTCCGGCGACTGTTTAACCACAAATATTTCGTCTTCGCTCGCCCAATTAGCAGTGGCTTCTTGTGGATTCGCAGTCTTATTACCCACGGCGAGCTTCACATCAACCGCTGAATAAGTCGCAGCTTGAGTATTATCAGTATCACCATCCTGAAACGGAATAAAATCAGCTTTTCTGGTAGCAGGTTTTCCTAGCGGCGTATCATTTTCCGGAGTAGACGCTGCAGGTATGGCTTCTTTATTCGTTGTGCTTAACACATCGTTTGTCGATTGTTCTGTCGGAGAAATATTTTCGGAATGTTTGGCTAGTTTAGTAGGTTCAGCTGCGGTAGAAGTTTCGGCAGTGTTGAGCTCGTTGTCAATTGCCGGTTTTTGCCCCAAGCTTAACCCCTGCTCCGTCGCTGACGCGGACTTCTCAGCCGCCGACATAGTGCTAGCTAAATCACCAACTTTAGCGAGCGAGACAAACAAGCCGTTATCAAGTCTAGCAGGCTCTTTCTCGATATCTTTTTGCGGCGAGGCGCTAGGCGCGGGCGCTTTGTTTCCGTAGTCATTTGTATGAGGCGACGAAAATGGACTGGTTAGGATTGGCGGTTTATCTTTCACTTGAGATGCAGAGTGATTATCGGTAGCGAATGTCACGTCAGCTGACCTCTCCGGCTCTGCTACCACCCGAGATAAGGTAGAGCCATCGGTATCGGTATCGACATTGGTAATCGTATCCGTTGCCGCCACTGTATCTAGCGCATCCAATTTATCATGCTGCCGTGTATCTGCGGACGGAGTAAGATTGCCGGAGTTACTCCCCGCATTATTTTCCGCATTCAGGCTGGTCACTGCAACCTGCTCGTCTGGTGTATCGTCGACCGCGGTTTTTAGATATTCGAGATTTTGAGATTGCGCCTTTTGTTCGCGCTCTGTCGGTGTAATAACGTTTGAATCGTCTGAAATTTTTTGGGCTGGCGCGGGGTTTTCAGTAGATGCTCTAGCAACTGCAGCGGCAAGTTCAGCAGCAACCGAAACGTCATGACCTTTATCCTCTACCCCCGTGCTTGTATTTTTTGACAAGTCCGGCTGGCTTCCTTGAGAATGATTAGCAGCAGACGATTTGTAAACTATCTCTGGTTTGCCCGGCTTAGGTGCGGTAGAAACAACAGCCGGCGCTGCTTCAGGAGCAATGGCTACTGGCGTTTCCTGAACAACATTTTTTTCCTCAGACACCAAGGTTTCTGTTTCTACAATGTCATCGTCAGGATTAGCATTATCAGGCACCGGCGTTTCATGTTTTACAGATAGCGGCTGACTATTTTCATCAGCTTGCTTTTTTGGATCATCGCGAATCGCCTCCATACGCGACTGCTCTGGCTCTTCCGGCTTTTTTGATTTTTCAGCGCATTCAGCTTTATCGAAAAACTTCGTTGGCTTAACTGATGATTCTTTATTACCATCGTCAGCAAGATCATCCTTAAACGATGATTCCGGTTCGCTTGTTATATTTTCAGCATTAACGGTTACTTTTGCATTATTCACCTGTTCGCTTGAATAACCTTCTTCGGAGTCCAAAAAATCCTTTTGTTCGCGACTATCAGTATAACCAGCTACCACCAGATTATTATCATCAGATAGCAATTCCTCCACATAGCTTTGTCGTTCCGGATCAGGTTGACGACTCTCAGCAGCGCCCCACATTCGCAAAAGTGAACAGTCGCCACGCGCCGCACAACTCAAGCAGGCTGCGCTCGCCATGCCTGTGCAAACAGCAGAAATCCTAGAAGCCGTTGTCTCACTGGCGGATTTTTCTGAATCAATTCCTGTGGCAGCATCAAGCGTTTCTTCACCGTTTGCCACCGCCACCAAATCAAAATCGTTTGCCGATCCGTCCGCGCCAGCGGTAGTTGCCGCACTATCAATCCCCGTTGAAAAATCTCCATTTGCTGAACCGCATCTCAATGACGAAAATACATCAAACCCTTCGCCGCCAGCCTCGCCTATTGTCGGCAGTTCCTCCAAAACCGGTGACGCCACCACCTCATTCATCGTTCAAAAAAGGTCTCCGTTGAAATCCGCGATTCATCGACGCCAGCAGCGGTTAATTTTTGCCAAACGTCACGCACGAACGGCAAACTGCCGCAGACCAAAAAGCGCGCATCGTTCGGTGTCTCAGCAACAATCTTCACCACCTCAAACCGCCCGTTAAACCAGCCATCTTTTTCCTCAACTTGCTGACGAGTACTAAACTTTTTGACGGTAATATTCGACGCCGCCAATTCCTCGGCAAACACCATATACTCCGGCGATTTCTGACTAAAATAGAGAAAGGTCGGCTGCTGGGCATCCGCCAAAATACTCCAAATCGGACTGAGTCCGCATCCCGCCGCGATGCCAACCAATGGCCGCTCGGTTTGCGGGTTGAAATCGCCGTACGCCCGGCTAATGTGCAGCGTGTCACCAACCTGGCGCGAACACAAATAGCTCGAAAACTCACCGCCAACATCTTTCACGGTAATCGACATCAGTTCCTCATGCGGACGCGAGGAAATACTATAAGCCTTGCCTTCGCGCACCTGACTGCCCTCGATAAACACCGTGATATATTGCCCCGCCATAAAGTCAAACGGCCGCACAACATACAGCGTCGTCACCTCGGAGTTTTCCTGGCGCACCCGCACAATTTCGACGGTTAGTGAATCACGCATTCGTCAACATACCTTTCCATTATGTTTTGAGCAGCTCTAAATTCTTCGTCGGTAAAGGTGTGGTAATTGGCAAATTTCGGGCTGATAGTAGTGCCAGTGCGAAAATGCTGCAAAGCAAAGCGCTTGGCGCCCTTGACCAACTGACCAATCTTTTCAAAATCCGCCACTTCCAGCTGCTCGCGAACGATCGTCGTCCGAAACTCATGGCCAATCCCTGAGTCAATCATCAGCCGCACGTTGTCTTTGATTGCCTCCAGGTCAATCGGCCGGGCCGCAATCTCCACATACTTTTCCAGCGGACCCTTGACATCCATGGCGATGAAATCAATCGTCCCCTCCTCGACCATACCGCGCACCATGTCAGGATGCGTGCCGTTAGTATCCAGCTTGACATCAAAGCCGAGGCTCTTGATCATCCGGCACAGTACCGGCAAGTCCTCGTTGACCGTCGGCTCACCACCAGAGATAACCACACCGTCTAGCTTGCCGATGCGCGATTTCAGAAAAATCATCGCCTCCTCGACTGGGATGCTCGGTGCCAAGCGCTCGGGCAGCACCAGTTCGGGGTTATGGCAATAGCCGCAGCGCATGTTACAACCAGAGAGGAACAGCGCTGCCGCCACGTGACCCGGATAGTCCACCAGCGACAGCTTCTGAATCCCACCAATCGCCACTTTAAGCTGGGACAGCGACGGCGTTGACTCGCTGATGTTCGGCGGCATCGTCATAATGCTCCCTCATGTCAAATTCAGCTTGTTTGCCATTGTTCCACTGAGCAACCGGACGCAAGAAACCAACTACCCGCGAGTAAACCTCAGTCGCTTCGCCGCAATTCGGACACTCTGGATGCTCGCCGACGATATAGCCGTGATTGGTGCAAATCGAGAAGCTTGGCGTGAAGGTAAAGTACGGCAATTTGTAGTTTTCGCAAATTGTCTTGACCAATTTCTTGAGCGTTTGTGGATCATCCATGCGCTCACCGAGGAAGAAGTGAATCACCGTACCGCCAGTGTATTTGGTCTGCAAATTATCCTGCAAATCCATCAGCTCGAACAAGTCGTCGGTGTAATTGACCGGCAAGTGGCTGGAGTTGGTGTAGAACGGATGCTTAACCGCCGCGCCCAAACCATTGGCAAAGTGTGCTCGATCCGGGAAGCTGGCTTTGTCAATTTGAGCCAAACGGTAGGTTGTACCCTCAGCTGGCGTTGCTTCCAAATTGTAATTATTGCCAGTTTCTTTCTGGTATTCGACCAGCCGATCGCGCATAAAATCAAGTGTCTTTTCAGCAAAAGCCTTGCCCTTTTCGGTACCAATGTCGACGCCCAGCAAATTCAGTGCCGCCTCATTTGTACCGATCAAGCCAATCGTCGAGAAGTGGTTCTTCCAGTACTCATTGAACCGCTTTTTGATATCGCGCAGGTAGAACTTGGTGTACGGATACAGATTTGCTTCGGTTAAGCGCTCCAAAACTTTACGCTTGGTCTCTAGGCTATCACGCGCCATATCCATCAACTCAGCCAGGCCCTTGAAGAATTCTTTTTCATTCTTGGATTTCAGCGCCAGGCGTGGCAAGTTAATTGTCACTACCCCGACCGAGCCAGTCATTGGATTACTACCAAACAACCCGCCGCCGCGATATTCCAATTGACGATTATCAATACGTAAACGGCAGCACATCGAGCGCGCATCCTCTGGGTCCATATCGGAATTAATAAAGTTCGAGAAATATGGAATACCGTACTTAGCGCTAGCTTTCCATAGATTTTCAATCACCGGATTATCCCAGTTGAAATCCTTGGTGATGTTGACTGTCGGAATTGGGAAGGTAAAGACTCGACCGTTGGCGTCGCCTTCAGACAACACCTCCAGCAGTGCCTTATTAAGCGTATTCATTTCTTCCTGATAGTCGCCGTAATTGGTATCCTGCATCTCACCGCCGATAATCACTGGGTTACCCGCCATATGCTTCGGACACTCCAAATCAAGTGTAATATTAGTAAACGGCGTCTGGAAACCAACCCGCGTCGGCACGTTGACGTTGAAGACGAACTCCTGCAAAGCTTGCTTTACCTCATCGTAACTAAGCTTATCATGGCGAATGAACGGCGCTAGTAATGTGTCAAAATCCGAGAAAGCCTGGGCGCCAGCTGCCTCGCCTTGCAGGGTGTAGAAGAAATTCACCACCTGACCCAGCGCCGAGCGAAAATGCTTAGCTGGCTTGGAAGCCACCTTACCTTTGACTCCAGTGAAACCCTCGCGTAACAAGTCCGACAAGTCCCAGCCAACGCAATAAACACTCAAGAGATTGAGGTCGTGAATATGTAAGTCACCCTCTTTATGAGCCTTACCGATTTTGGGCGTATAAACCTTGTCCAGCCAATACGTTTTAGTCACTTCAGCAGAAACGTAATTGTTCAGCCCCTGCAAGCTGTAGCCCATATTCGAATTTTCATTCACTTTCCAGTCGAGATTGCCTAGGTATTTATCAATCAGATCAACATGCGCTGTCGAAGTAATCTCGCGAATTTTCTTGTGCTGGTCACGGTAAATGATGTAGGCTTTGGCGGTTTTTTTGTATTTGGAACCAATCAGAACATCTTCGACGATATCTTGGATCTCTTCGACACCTGGCACACGACGCGTTTCGCGAGTTTCAAGTTGCTTAAGCACTTTGTCAGTTAGCTTGGCGGCAACTTTTTCGTCGAACTCGCCAGTTTCAACTCCAGCCCGAGCGATTGCTTTAGTGATTTTTGCCGAGTCAAATTTCACTTTGCGACCGTCACGTTTCTTGATGGTTTGATACATACTACCCCTCCTGAATGCATCATTAAAACGCTCCATATCTACCCCGTGGAGCGACACGTAATCGTGTATTTGTTTTACGAAAACACCATATATAGTGCTTACATACAAATTTACACCCAATATATGGTGTTAGTCAAGCTTTTTACATTGTATTATTTACAAATAGCTAAATTGAAAAACCCCGACATATTATCGGGGTTGGTATCACTCCTTTCTGATGGGTGGATGACTCGAGGCATTACGAATTTCGTAATGCCTGCTTGAATTTCATAAGATTATCCTCAGCATCCGTCAATCTATTTTTTGCCTGTCGCAATTTGCGATAGGCCCGCGCCAACTTTGCATCGGCGTGACGAACCTCGCTAGCACATCGCTTGTGATGACGATAACCACGATGAGAAAGCGCCCAGTTCTTTTCGGCGAACCAAACCGCATCCTCTGCGTCTTGGAATGTACGACGGGCGCGCCGTAGCGCGCGCTCGGCCCGCCGAACCTGGCGGCGTGCGGCCTCTTTAGTTACACTCACCATAAGAAAATCCTCTCGAAAGGAACGATATCGTAGCGGTTGCTACGAATTAGGTGTATAATACCACAATCAGACGTCAGTGTCCATAGCGATTAACTAAATAAACACGCTCCAATCTATTAATCGGAGCGTGTTTACTGACCTAATTAATCCCATGGCTCCGGCAGCTGGGCTCGAACCAGCGACCTATTGGTTAACAGCCAACCGCTCTACCACTGAGCTATGCCGGAATATTTTCTGCATCGTCGCAGATGTCAGTATTGTATCGTATTCCGCAAAAAGTGTAAAGTCTACTGCGCTCGCAGGTTATCAATCTGCTTGGCAAGATCGGCAATTACCGGCCAACTTGACCCTTCTGTCATGATCGAAAGCACATATGTACCGTGCGGGCTGTAAACTATCGCCGAATCGTGCAGCAATCCATTCATGAAGCCAACTTTGTCCGCAACCGTACCTGATACGCCTGCTGGAATACCTTTGCGGTAAACATTTTTCTTCATCGCTTCGATCAACCGCTGCTGGTTAGTACTAGAGAAATTCTGTCCTGTCGCGATCATGCCTAGCAGCAACGCCTGATCATTAGCTGTCGTGTATGGACCACCGCCTTTCATGAATGTCGAGTTTTTGAGACCGATGCTATTCGCTTCGCTAGTAAGAGCGTTCACTCCGATTGCGTGCAAAAAACTCTCGGCGCAAGCATTATCACTCAGACTAATCATTTTATTGAAACAAGCCTGGTCGCTATCCCAGCTGCGCGCACCGCTATCAATCCGCTTCAGCACACTGTAAGCGACTAATAGTTTGTAAGTGCTAGCAGTGACGAATTGCTTATCGCCATTATACTCGGCGCGGCGTTTTTTGCCGTCAAGTTCGATCATCGATACGCCATACGTGCCAGGGTGATCCTTGGCGAAGTTCTCCATTAAAGCCGACAAACCGGCGTCGCTAGAGCTATACGTCCGTGTATATTCTTCGCGCGGTGGCACTGTCTTGGTAGCAGCGCTAAGTTGCAAACTGCCGCCATCAACCGCGCCCTGCAACTTCTGCAACATCGCTGGCAAGTCAAGCGCCTGCCCCGAACTGCCCGTTTGCTTACTGACAACCGTGAAATCATGCGTGGTAATTTTCGAGACACCAGGCGCCACAGCGACAATTTTCGATACCTTATCATCCAGCCATTTACTAGTACGCTCAGTATTGAGTATTGCTACCAGCTCCTTGTCTTTAGCGACAAAATCAAGCCAACTGTAAACTGTTTGCGCATCGACTGCAATAGTCTTGTCTTTGGCTTTAATCTGAACACCATTTGTTAGATGTTTGGTTAGCTTTTGCGCTAACAGCTTAGCTTTATCGTCACTAACAGCTGGCTTGATGTCTATTTTATTGACATTAACCGTTGTCGGTTGCTGTAATTTCGGTTTGATATTACGTACAGATTGTTTGATTTTAGCTTCGTCGCATTTGCCGCCAAGCTGAGATTTTTGCACCTCAAGCTGCGCTCCATTGACCTTAAGCGTAGCGTTAGTCGGAGTCACTTGACAGTGAGCGACTATCTTTTCGTTAATGGCGGCATCCGTATGGCTAGCAAATTTAGGCGCCGGCGGCGCACCATAATTCAAGCCATGCCAAAACAACGAAGTCGGCACAAGCCGTAGATACCAATGATAATCATACTGTTTAATCCGCTGCGAATTATCAACCGAAGCAGCAATATCGCGTAGCTTTATACTAACCGTCGGCTTATCGGAATTATTCATCGCAGCACTAAGAGTGTGGTCATTATAAGCCTGATTGGCTTTTTTAGTTGCTGCATCTTTAGTCATGCCGCCAATGGCTAATCCATCGATATGTGCAAACGGCAAAGTCTTATCATTAGGATAAGCCAGTTGCACGACCACTAATATCAAGATTAATACCGCCGTCGCGCCGACAGCGTATTTGCGAAAATTTTTGCAGCGAAACAAACGTTGTATTTTTATCTGCAATGAAGCGGCTTGATAATTTACCTGCCAATATGCGCCGTAAAATATACTTTGCAACTTCGAGCGCCAAGAGTTGCATCTAGGAGTATCAACCGTTGACTTAACACCAGTGTAGCGCCGCCGGCGATACGGTTTACGCGCTATCCGTCTCATCTGGCTCCTCGTAACCAAGAATTTGCAACGCTGCTTGAAGTGTTTGAATATCTTGGTGTGCTTTACCATTATCAAGCTTTTGTAAGTCAGATATCTTAGCACGAATATCGCGTTCAGTCGTCGATTCTGAGGCGCTAGATGCAAGCTTCGGCATTGCGACTGTATCTATTATTTCAAGCGACCGCGCAGAATTATCGCGCTTGCGCAAATGGCCGCGAGCAATCAGATTATCAATATGCACCGCTACTGTTGAAACGCTTTTGTAATCAAGCGCCCGCATAACTTCGCGATAACTCGGCCCATAGTTATTTTTCTTGATAAAGTCATCAATGAATAGTAGGAGCTCGTGCTGCTTCTTGGTCGGGTTAATCGCCCGCTTTGGCGATTGCGCTCGTGCTACCATAACCTTCACTATAGCGAATCAGTCGGCCTTTGGTCAAATGGTCGCGCAATTATTAGCGCTGATAAACCCCACCAAACCAGCGCCACTACATCATCAGCAAATACTGGCAAAAACAAACCGACGATACTCAGGCCAATACCAGACAAAAACACGCCAAGCGCTAGCCAGTCATCCCGCCGCCGCCACAACCGCCGCAATACGGCGACCAACACTGCCAGATAGATAGCAAGACCTAGCCAGCCCGCTTCGTGGGCCATAAATAAATACTGGTTTTCGATAATCACTCCCGAGTCTCCTAGCAACGACGCCGATCCAGTACTACCAACACCAGCACCAAATGGTTGTTGTGCCGCTCTGACAATTCCATCACGCAGCGACAAAATATGGTCGTCATTTGAAGTTCTAACGGCTCCTGTAGCAGGATTATCATGTAAAATCACATTGTGCATAAAGCTAGTATTACGCAGCAGATAGACGCTACCTGCCATCGCAATTAAAACGCCCGCCGCAATTGCTAACCAAATTTTCTTAGACAACCTTAGGCCATACTTATAGACAAAAAGACCAGTTAGCGCTGCTAGAGTTCCTAGAATTGCTGCGCGCGAATAGCTAATATAAAGAGCTACACCAAAACCAAACACCGCCAAAACTCCGTATAAGCGTAGCTTAGAGCTGCGCCATTTTGTCACCAAGAATGTCGCTGTCAGTACTAATCCGCAAAGCGCATACGCCCCTAGCGGGTTCGGTCCACGCAGCGTACTACCGAAACGTATATAAGAATCATTTGAATCAACTGTCATATACGGTGCAATTGTTGACTGGCTATAGCCAAAATTTGTTAAGAAATCCCGCGGTAAAACTAATTGCAAACAAGCAAAACTGATAATCAATACCGATGTTGCCAAAATGTATTTCAATAAAATCTGCCGATAGCGAGGATATAAGTAAATAAAACCATACATCGTCGCTGCCATTAACCCCCAACGTAGATCGATTACTAACCCAGCAATTACTGTTGCTGCTGAGTTACCAGCAACCAGCAAAGTCCCCGCTAGAACCAAATTCCACAATGCATAAACAGCCAATAGCCATAGCAATCTATTATGCAGCCAGCTTCGCCACGCACGGCGCTGCCAACCCAATATTATGACAATGATAAACGCAATTGCCAGCAATACTTCTTTCCAAGCCTTCACATACAAAGCAATCGCCGGCCAATGAACGCTAGCAAATACTGTCATCGGCGTATGAATTGCTAAACCTAGCATAATCGCACACAGCAAAATCAACGCCGTTTGCGTCAACCGCCGCTCTATTCTCTCAGCAAAAAGACCGCTCATGCTATCCATTATAACGAAAGTTGATATAATGGTAGTAATATGCCATCCCATAATACCAAATCATATAGTCTCATTCTGATGATGGCTGATGCGGTAATGCTAGCGATCGTTTTCGCAGCGGCGTATTATATTCGCACCCAAGTCGATCAGCGCGTTCTCTTACATGCAGTTTACGTGTACGGATACATTATCAGCTTTGCGGCAATTGCGCCTGTTTGGATATTGATTTTTGCTTCGCTCGGACTGTACAATCCGGGTATTTATAATCGCCGACTAGTCGAGTGGAGCCGCGTAGCACTTGGTACATTTATTGGTATACTACTAGTAATCGGCTGGGAGTATTTTACAAGCACACACATCTTCCCAGCTAGACTGGTGGCGCTCTACGTTTTGGTTGGTTCGACCATCGCTATAATTACGGTACGCGAGATTATCCGTACTGTCCGCAACGAATTATACCGCTATGGACACGGCGTTAGTCGAGTATTAGTGATTGGCAATTCCGACGCAACTACTGATATTGCCATGTCGTTAGGCTCTACCCACAAATCCGGTTACCAAATCGTGGCTTTTGCTGGCCCAGCGAAATTATTGCCACCGCATCTCGGTATTGTTCATTACGGTCGCGTTGAGTCGGCGCTCAAGGATATCAACAAACTCAACGTCAGTACCATTATTCAAACCGACCTTTACGCTAGCGAAGATCGCAACCATCAAATTTTAAGCGCTGCACAGATCGCTCATATTCAGTATAATTTCATTCCGGGCGAACCAGAATTCTACACTGGCAAAAACACTGTCGATGTTTTCTTGGGTTACCCGATGATTACCGTAAGCCAAACGCCGCTTATCGGCTGGGGTGCCATTGCTAAGCGGTTGTTTGATTTGCTAGCTGTTGTTATTACTTTGCCACTGTGGGGATTGGTGGTAACGATAATCGCTATTTTACAGAAAATCTGCAATCCAGGACCAATATTTTACCGCTCTAAGCGCTTGAGCCGCTTCTCAAAACCGATTCGCCTATATAAGTTTCGTACCATGGGCGCCCAATACGGCAAAAAAGACGCTAGCATTGAGTTTGAAGAAATGGGTCGGCCCGACCTCGCCGCCGAATATCGCCGCGACCACAAGGTCGAGAATGACCCGCGCATCACTTGGTTTGGCAAGTTTTTGCGCGACACCTCGCTCGATGAATTTCCGCAATTTATCAATGTACTGCTAGGTGATTTAAGTTTGGTCGGACCGCGGCCAATCCTGCCGCAAGAAGTTAAATTCAGCAAAAGCCGCACTGCTCTGCTGCACAGCGTCAAGTCTGGCGTTACTGGTTTGTGGCAAGTGTCAGGCCGCAGCAACTTAAGTTTCGAAGAACGTATAGAACTTGAACTTTACTACGCGCAAAACTGGAGTTTTTGGTTAGATTTGCGGATTCTTTTCAAAACAATCGGTGTCGTACTGCGCAAAACAGGAGCTAGATGATGAAGCAGCCACGTCTTGCAATTGTTTGCGATTTTTTAGCAGCCACGGGCGGCGCCGAGAATGTCGTCTTAGCGATGCACGAAGCTTTTCCCGAGGCACCAATTTACACTGCTATTTATAACCCCAACAAAGTGCCAGCTTTCGCTCAGCTTGACGTACGCACGTCGAGGTTGCAAAAATTGCCGCAAAAGCTGCGCAACTATCACAAACTATTCCCAACCTTAGCTGTCAAAGCGATGCGCCAACTCGACCTCAGCGAGTTTGATATTATCCTGACAAGCTCGTATCTACATGGGCATCAGGTTACCAAATCGCGCCCCGACCAAGTTATTATCAACTATTGCCATACGCCGCCGCGCTACTATTGGAGCCACTACGACGAATATCGCCGTGACCCGGGTTACGGCAAGCTTAATCCGCTTATTCGCTTGCTGATGCCGCTATTGGTACCGCATCAACGCAAACTTGATTTGGAGGCAGCTAAGCAAGTCGACGTGTTTATTGCTAACTCTACCGAAACGCAAAAACGCATCAAGAAATACTACAAACGCAGCAGTACCGTCATTCACCCGCCGGTGGATACCAGCCGCTTTACGCCCGCCCGCAAACGAGGTGACCATTACGTAACGATCGGCCGCCAACTGCCATACAAGCGTTACGATCTAGCCGTCAAGGCCACCACTAAGCTTGGCAAAAAATTAGTAGTTTTTGGCAACGGTCCAGCCCATGAACAACTAGTTAAAGCGGCCGGCCCGACCATTGAGTTTCGCACGGACCGCTTCGGCGATGCCTCAGATGCCGAATACGAAAAAGCGATCACCACTGCTCGCGGTTTTATTTACGCTGCCGATGAAGATTTCGGGATTGTCACTGTCGAAGCGCTGGCTGCCGGCACCCCTGTCATCGGACTAGCTCGCGGCGGTACTACCGATATCGTTACCTCGCCGGAGGTCGGTGTACTATTTCAACAGCAAACTGTTGATGACGTTGTTCGCGCCATCAAAACTGCTGAACAAACTCCGTTTCATCCTAGCACGCTCGCTCGCACTGCTAAAAGGTTTGATAAAGGACTCTTCTTGACGAAGATTAAGAAGATTGTCCGCGACAACACTCCTTAAGCAACTATTCGCTTTTTCGAGTATACTAGAACTATGAAAACAATTTTAGTCACTGGCGGTGCTGGCTATATTGGCAGCCATACGCTAATCGAACTTATCAACAACAATTTTGACGTAGTGGTCGTCGATAATTTGGTTAATTCTAGCCGCGAAAGCCTGAAGCGCGTCGAGGAAATCACTGGTGTAAAAACACCGTTTTTTGAAGCCGACGTACGCAATCAGAAATCTCTTGATGAGATTTTTACAACACATGAGATCGATGCGGTGATTCATTTCGCCGGACTCAAAGCGGTCGGCGAATCGGTTACCAAGCCTTTGGAATATTACGATAATAATCTTACTTCAACTCTAGTACTACTCGAAACGATGCGCAATCACAACGTCAAACAATTAGTCTTTTCGAGCTCCGCCACCGTTTATGGCACGCCAAGCGAGCTGCCGCTGCGCGAGACATCAACAGTCGGTATTGGCTTGACTAATCCGTATGGCAGAACCAAATACATGATTGAGCAGATTCTGCAAGATTATTGCACCGCCGACCCGACTTTTCAAGCGACAATCTTGCGCTATTTCAATCCAATAGGCGCTCACGCATCGGGCCGTATTGGCGAAGATCCGAATGGTATCCCGAACAACCTTCTGCCTTACGTAGCACAAGTGGCGGTTGGCAAATTGCAAAGTGTCGGCGTTTTTGGAAACGACTACGATACGCTAGACGGCACTGGCGTGCGCGATTATATCCACGTCGTTGACCTAGCACGCGGGCACGTAGCTGCCTTGCGGCACATGCAAACTGGCGCCAGCGTTTATAATCTCGGTACCGGACACGGCGTTTCGGTACTGGAAATCATCAAGGCATTCGGCAAGGCCTGCGGACGTGATTTACCATACGAGATCAAACCGCGCCGCGCTGGCGATATCGCCGCCTGCTATGCTGATTGTAGCAAAGCCGAACGCGAACTTGATTGGAAAGCCGAACTCAGTATCGAACAAGCTTGCGCTGACAGCTGGCGCTGGCAGTCGCAAAATCCAGACGGCTACAATAATCTGTAAAATTAATAAGCCGCAACATTCAAACGCTGCGGCTTTTTGCTTAGCAAAGCTTATTCTTTGCCGGTTGCCCGGTTAATTCGTGTCGACGAGTCTGGCTTGCCTTCGCCAGCATCGAAGCGCATTTCTATGTTGTATTTTTTGCATACTTCTGCTTCGGGAATAGCTTTTTCGGTGTCGCGGTCGCCGCCGTTTGCAAAGATGAGCTCGTCACCCGGATATTGGCCAGCAACCATCTCGAGCGATTTAATCTGAGTCGGGTCTTCGTCAATCGACAATATTACCTGATCAACACCTTTTAATGCCCGCATTAGACGCAGACGATTATTCTCGTCCAAGATAATTTTGCCTTTTTTGAGCAACTGCTGTTTGTCGTTATTGACAATTACAATTAACTTGTCGCCCATCTCAGCCGCCGCCTCAATCATGTCTAGATGTCCGCCATGCAGCGGATTAAAGTAGCCGCTAACTATTACTATTTTCATAATCCTCCTCTGTCACTATCTTATTATACCTGATATAATTATAATTATGACCAAAATGCTAGTCACGGGAGGCGCGGGGTTCATCGGCTCGAATTTTGTGCATTATACCGTCAAACATAAGCCGGAATACCAAATCACAGTGGTCGACAAAATGACCTATGCTGCTAATCCACACAATCTTGACGGCGTGCGCGAGCAGATTGAATTCGTCAAAGGCGATATTTGCGATGCCGCACTGATGGATCGGCTGATTGCCGATACCGATATCGTGGTGCATTTCGCTGCCGAGAGCCATAATGATAACAGCCTACGCGATCCGAAACCGTTTCTGGATACTAATGTCTACGGTACTTATACGATTTTGCAAGCTGTTCGCCAGCACAATAAACGTCTACACCACATCTCGACCGACGAGGTATTCGGCGATCTGGAACTCGACGATCCGAGCCGCTTCACCGAGAACACGCCGTACAATCCATCCAGCCCCTATTCCAGCACCAAAGCTTCTAGTGACATGCTAGTGCGCGCCTGGATTCGCAGTTTCGGCATCAAAGCCACCATTTCCAATTGTTCGAACAATTACGGCCCGCGCCAGCACATTGAAAAATTCATTCCCCGTCAGATCACCAATGTTTTAAGCGATATCAAGCCAAAGCTGTACGGCACTGGCGAGCAAGTCCGCGACTGGATTCACGTCGATGATCACAACTCGGCAGTTCATCTCATCTTAGAAAAAGGCAAGCTCGGTGAAACGTACATCATCGGTGCTGACAATGACCATGTCAACAACAAAATGGTGATCGAGCTAATTTGCGAATTGATGGGCAAAGGTAAAGATTGGTACGAGCACGTCAACGATCGCCCAGGCCACGACATGCGCTACGCCATGGACTCTAGCAAATTACGCCGCGAACTAGGCTGGCAACCGCAATATACTGACAACCAAACTGGCATGCACGACGGATTATTACAAACCATAGAATGGTACCGCGAACACGAAGACTGGTGGAAAGCCCAAAAAGAAACCGTTGAAGCAGCATATGCAAAACAAGGACAATAATTATGTTTGATCCAAGTAATTATAACGAGCTTACCGTCACCGAATCACCAATCCCTGGCTTATTCGTCATTACCCTGCCCGTTCATGGTGACAACCGCGGCTGGTTCAAGGAAAACTACCAAAAAGAAAAGATGGAAGCGTTGGGCCTGCCGTCATTTGACATCGTGCAAAATAACATCAGTTTCAACGACAAAGCCGGCGCCACCCGCGGCTTGCACGCTGAGCCGTGGAATAAATTCATCTCCACTGCCAACGGCCGCGTATTCGGCGCCTGGTGCGATCTGCGCAAAGGCGACAGCTTCGGCCAAGTTTTTACCCACGAAATCAATCCTGGCACAGCAATTTTCGTGCCTAAAGGCGTCGCCAATGGTTATCAAGCACTTGACGACAACATTGCTTACACCTACCTGGTTGATGCGCACTGGTCGCCAGACGCCAAATACACCTTTGTCAATCTGTTTGATCCAGCGCTCGGTATCGACTGGCCGATTAGCAAAGAGCAAGCGATAATTTCCGAAAAAGACGCCGCTCACCCGTTGTTAGAAAACGTAATTCCGATGGAGGTTTGATGAAAGATAGCGAAATTGTCATTATTGGTGCTAACGGCCAATTAGGCTTGGCGCTGCAAAAACAGTATCCAGGAGCAATTGCCCTAGATCGCCAGCAGCTTGATATCACCGACCAAAAAGCAGTCAATGATTTTGATTGGAGCCACACTAAAGTGATTATCAACGCCGCTGCCTTTACTAATGTTGACGGCGCAGAAAGCGCAGATGGCCGCAAAGCTGCTTGGCGAGTTAATGCGACAGCTGTCGGACAGTTAGCTAAAATTTGCATTAAACACGATATCGCGCTGGTGTATATTTCTACAGATTATATTTTCGATGGACAAACCGCACCGCACACCGAAGACGAACCGCTCAGTCCGCTCAGCGCGTACGGCGCATCAAAAGCTGCCGGCGATATCGCCGCCTGCATTGTACCGAAACATTATATTATCCGTACTAGCTGGGTAGTAGGCGAGGGTAAGAACTTCGTAAGGACAATGCTTAATCTAGCCGAACGCAGTATCTCTCCGACCGTCGTTGCCGATCAAGTTGGCCGCCTAACTTTCGCGAACGAACTTGCCCGCGCTATTGACTACCTGCTGTCGCAACAGGCCGATTATGGTATTTATAACGTCACTAATAGCGGTCCACTCGCCAGCTGGGCAGATATTGCTAGGAAAATTTTCGAATTTGCTGATTATACCAATTTAACCGTCACCGATACCACTACAGCCGAGTATTTTGCTGGCAAAGATGGGATTGCGCCGCGGCCGCTCAATAGCGACATGAGTTTAGATAAATTGCACAGTACCGGATTTTCTAGCCGCGATTGGATGGATGAATTAAAAGAATATATAATTGAGGAGTAATCATGAAAGGAATAATTCTAGCAGGTGGATCTGGTACGCGGCTTTGGCCGATTACCCAGGCGATAAGCAAGCAGTTGATGCCAATTTACGACAAGCCGATGATTTATTATCCGCTTACCACCCTCATGCAGGCAGGCATCCGCGATATTCTAATAATCACCACACCTGACGACCAAGCTGGTTTTCAACGACTGCTTGGCGACGGATCACAATGGGGTATCAATCTGGATTATGCCGTTCAACCAAGTCCAGACGGTTTGGCACAGGCGTTCATTATTGGTGAAGAATTTATTGGCGATGACAAAGTAGCATTGGTCCTTGGTGACAACATCTTTTACGGTGAGCGTTTGGACGAATCTTTGCAGGAATGCACCAATCCTGATGGCGGCACGGTTTTTGCCTACAAAGTTTCCGACCCAGAACGCTACGGTGTGGTCGAATTTGATGAGCAAAATCAAGCTATTTCCATTGAGGAAAAACCTGTTGAGCCAAAATCGCACTTCGCCGTCGTTGGTTTGTATTTCTATGACAATGACGTGGTAGAAATTGCCAAAAATGTTGAACCATCTGATCGCGGTGAGCTGGAGATTACCGCCATCAATGCTGAATATTTGCGACGCGGAAAACTGCAAGTTCAAACGCTAGACAATGGTGATGTTTGGCTTGACACCGGGACGATTGACAGCCTGACTGACGCTTCAGACTTTGTCCGTGTCATCCAGAAACGAACTGGCCGTATCATTGGCAGCCCGGAAAAAACCGCTTTCAATAATGGCTGGATTTCTGATGAAGAGTTGAGTGCGTTAGCAAAACCACTTAAAAAATCTGGATATAGCAACTATTTTACTAGATTGATATAATATACAGTAGTATGAAAAAAGTTTGTGTTATCATACCCGCCTACAATGAAGGTGCCGTCATCAAAGACGTCATTAAAGCCGCTAAGAGGGTTTTTTCAAAAGCCAAAAAAGAATATTCAATTGATATAGTCTTGATAAACGACGGCTCAAAAGATAACACTCTGCAACAAGCTAAAAAAGGCGGGGCTATAGTGATTGACCACATTCTGAATTCTGGGGCGGGCGGTGCAACCTTGACAGGACTGGCCTATGTACGTCAACACGATTACAACATCGCTGCTACCATGGACGCTGACGGCCAACATGACCCCGAGGATGTTTTGGCAGGAATTAAGCAAATTGACTCCTCTAACACTGATCTATTAATTGGCAGCCGACTAATCAACAGTGAAGGCATGTCTAAAACCAAAGTGTTAGGCAATAAGGGTCTCAGCTTCATCACTTATGTCCTCTTTGGTATCGATGTAACTGATTCGCAGTCTGGCTTGCGAGTTTATTCGCGAAAAGCCATCGATAACCTCGATTGGAAATCAACTGGCTACGAGTTTTGCTCAGAGATGATCTGGCGTGCCAAGCAGTCCGGAATGATTATCGCTGAGTATCCGATCAAAGCAATTTACACTGACTACTCCCGCGCTAAAGGCCAAAACAACTGGAACGCCATCAATATTGTCAAACGACTGTTCAAACAACGCTTAACGGAGTTATTCGAATGAGATATCTTGTACTCGTCCTACTTAACGTGCCGATCATTCTCGCGGCGCTCATCAACATCGTCACCCAATACAAACTACGTAAAGTAAGCCCGGCACGCTTTCGTCACCAATTAATCATCTGGCTCGTCCTAATGATCATACTGATCGGGTCGTTCCCGTTGTATAACATTTCAATTGGCCACCCGCCGCTCGACTCATCTGAACTCAGTTTATTTGACATCCTACAGACTACTGCAATTATTCTACTATTTTACACCGTCAATAACCAGCGCCAGCGCATTGATCAGAATGAACGAAGATTACGTGACTTGCATCAAGAATTATCAATTAAACTGTCAAATGAAAAATACTATTGATATTATCGTACCATACTGGGGTGATTTTTCACTGCTAAGACAAACTGTCGACTCGATACTAGCACAAACTAGCGATGCTTGGCATTTGACTATACTCGACGATCACTATCCAGACAAAACTGCTCAAAGTTATTACAAAGAGCTAAATAACAAACACATTACCTACATCAGGCACCGCAAGAATATCGGTATTACCGCCAACTTTAATTATGCCATTCAGTACGCAAGCGCACCGTATTGTATGATTGTTGGCTGCGATGATAAATTACTACCTGATTATGTCGAGACTACGCTAAAGAATATTGGTGAGGCAGACTTCTATCAACCTGGCGTTCAAGTAATTGACGATAAAAACAATGTGTATTTGCCATTAGCCGATAAAGTTAAGCGAATACTTCAGCCCAAAAAATCTGGTATGCTAACCGGTGAAAAACTTGCCACATTGCTTTGTCATGGTAATTGGCTTTACTTCCCATCCATCACCTGGAAAACCGACACCATCAAGCGATATTCGTTCGACACAAAATACAAGATTCTTGAGGATGTCATTATTGAGCTAACAATGATTATTGATGGAGCCTCACTTTACTTTGATACCACAGAGACTTTTCAATATCGCCGTTTTGCCGAATCGCTGTCCAGCAAAGAAAAAGGTAAAAACGGCATACGTTTCGGCGAAGAAAAAGAGGTTTACAACACTTTTGCCGACAGGTTTGATAAAATTGGCTGGAAAAAAGCCTCGCGTGCAGCTAAATTTCGCATTACATCGCGCATTCACGGCCTTATATCGCGCATAATGAATTAAGGCAGTTCGCTACCTTCGAAACAGGGAAACACAGAGCTAAAACCACTATTTCTTCGCAAACTTGCGCGTAACCGCCCAAGCATACAGTCTGACGATTATCGACTGTGGTAACGCATCGTATAGACACCAGTTAATATCCTTCCTCGCTTCTGGCATTTTGGCATTTTTCCACGGCGTCATGGTTAAATATTTACGCCATAAAGGCCCAACCGGATTACCATTACCCTGCTGCCATGGCCGACCTGTCATCCCAAACTGTGAATGAATAATTTTCGGTGTGTAATAACTTTCCATAATCTCATCGTAGCTATAAAAGCTCTCTGGCAAGAAACCATTAGCCTTTATATATTTTTTAATATCATAGCCGTAGAAAACGGTTGAGAAATTGTACTCCACACCAACTTTTTTAATTTTACCTTTGAAAAATACGTTACATAAATCTTGGTCGGCTATCTCGTAGTCATTGTGTCGCAAATGTTCGCGCATTTTAGCGTCAATACCGTCCTTCATCCACTTTTTGTGGTTGATGAGCATAATGCCGCAATTAAAGTAGCCATCGGTTGGCTTTAAGCCGATCATACTCTTATGCGCATCGACCATAGTAGCATCGTAAGATAGCGCCATCACATTATCTTCAAAATCAAGCTCCAACAGACCATCAAGCGCACCACTGATGACGGTGTGCGGGTTGATATATAAAATACGATCAGTCTTGATGTTGATTCTAGCAAAAGCCAACATTTTATACCAGGTGATATACAAACCTTTCCATGCTTTAACGCCAATCTCCTTCAACTCATTCGGATAATTCGAAACGTCGACAAATGTGACAGTGGCATTTTTATAGCTGCCGACCATTTTATTGAATTTATTGATACTACTTTTTTTGAGTTTGTGTCCAAGATAGAAAATATTTATCTGTTTCAAATGTTTGTTATTCTCCAACAGCGATATGATGGAAATCGCGCTCACCGCCGCATAGTTATCATCGCTCTGATATAAAACGTTTAAAATTCCTTTATTCATAAATCCTACTCATTCACTGGTAATTGTTTAACATATTCTTTCAATAGCTCTGTGTAATCACTTGGCGAAAAGCCTGTTTGTCGCAGTTTTGACAAATCCATATCACTGTTGAGCGGGCGCGGCGCAAAGCCTGGCTTACTGGCTGCATATTCCTCAGTAGAAATTGGCTGCACACGATTGCGATCATGCCCGGCATATTCAAAAACGTCGGCCGCGATCTCGTACCACGACTTAACCGGACCATCATTAGTGACATTATATAATCCATATGCCACACTGTTATCCAGGAAATACTTAGTAGCTCGGGTAATTTCTGACGTGAACGTTAGCCGACCAAATTGATCATCAACAACTTTAGGATCGATGCGCATATCCGCCAGGTTTTTCATGGTTTTCGGCATATTGTGGCCATCACCAACTACCCAAGATACTCGCATAATGTAATGTTTTGGCACCAAACTAACCACCAAATCACCAGCCGCCTTACTTTCTCCGTATACCAACAGTGGCGCCACTACTTCGTCATCTTTGTGGTTTTTCTCACGACCATCCCAGACGTAATCTGATGAATAGTGAACAAGAGTCTTGTCTTGTTCAATTGCAATTTTTGCCAAGTTACGCGGACCATAAGCATTAGCCAGCCAAGTTTTAGCACGAAGCTCTGGCGTCTCAGAGCCGTCAGCATTGACCAGCGCCGCCGAATTCAAGATTACATCGTATTTTGACCAATCAAACGCATTCACCTGCGCTTCGTCAGTAATATCTAACTCTTCCCGTGCCAGCGCTTTAGCATCTGGAAACATCGCCTGTAGAGCCTTGCCCAGCTGCCCACTTGCACCCAAAATAACGTATTTTTTACTCATTAGCTTTTATACTTCCCTTCGTTTTACTAAGAATTATATCATCTTTTAATGATCTATCGTATATAAAGAACAACAATGCAACCTGCAAAAAGCTAATAAGCATAAATGCGACCACACTGCCCAACATCGCAAACTGACCCACCAGATAGGCAGACATTCCCACCGCTAACATATCCGTGAGAAGTAGCGTATAAAATTGCCCTTTGAACCGGCGCATGATGATTAAAAGGTTAACGTAAATCGATACAAAAGCATTAGCCGCCGCTCCAATAACCATAATAGTCAAATCTAAGCGGAAATTATCAATAGCAATGCCAAAAATGGTATTCAAGATCCACACACCAATCAAATAACTCAGCACAACCGAAACAACTCCTAGCCCAAATGTTATTTGATTTATTTTGCCCACAATTCGCGCAAATTCCTTGCGTTTTCCTTTATCTAACAGTTCAGACAGGCTCACAACGTTTGGTTGAATAATAAATGATATAAAAAGCCCCAGTAGCGTAATAGGCATCGCCATAATACCAAAATAGCCAATTTGGTCAGGGTGTGCTTTATCCAAAAAATAGCGCGGAATATTCAGCGAAAACATCGTCAAAAACATCACCACGAAGACCGGCGAAGTTCGTTTCATAATTACTATAGCCTGGGTGATATATTTTCTCACAATCTCTCTACTCACGGCGATACTTTCAACTCGCTGCACCCACAGGATATCATAAAAGAAAATTACCAATATATTTACTAATAGTATCGCCAGTGCGCCATAAATAACGTTTTTGGTGAAAAAATCAACCGCGATAAATGCGCCAAAACCAAGGATAGCTTTCATAGTCAACGATATACCAGCAATATACAACTTCCGATGGATTTGCAGAACGCCGTATAATGAATCGGCGATAGACTCTAGAATCTTAAAGACCACCAAAATCATAATCAAACTTGTTTTTGTGGCGTTATATCCGTTCAATAAACAAAACGCAATCGCAGAAATTATCACAATCAACGATGTAACAAAGCGAACGGTAATATAATCACCGCTCGAGAATTCTCGTCTGACGTCAGAAACCTGATATGTTCGCCCACCCCATAATGATACCGCCCAAAACACCACCGAAAGCGACAGTGCAAATGAAAATAGCCCAGAGTCATCAATACCATTCAGGCGTGTAATAATAATTAGAAGTATCGGTGAAATAGCGCTCTGTAGAAAAGACCCCAGAGAATTCCAGATATAATCATTCTTTTTGCTCACTCGACAAATCCTTGCATTCAACTTATCCGCACGTTATAGCAAATTGTTTGAATCGTATAAAATGTCAGCACGGAACACATAAAAGCCAAAATTAAATACCCGCAAAGATTCTTATTGTTCGTTTCTATTCTTATATATTTTCGCAACCACACAAACAATGGATACAATAAAATAAGGAAAGGTATAAAATACCTGCCTTGCAGCCCATAGGCGTACTGAGCCTTAGAACCCAGCATGTCTGGCCGCAAAGCCCAAGAAACGTACAAACCATACGTGATAGCAATAATCATAATTAGCCACGTAGATATCATAGCTAGGGACATTCTTGTCGCAGTTTTTGATACTAGTTTTTCTTCAGCAGGATTGCTAGTTAAACCGACAACCACCACCAGAACAATCGCCATGGTCACTACATAAAATGGTAGATGATACCCAAACGATGAAAAGCTGCCCACTGCGCTTCGCAATAACCAATCCGCAAAAGGAATACCTCTCACTATTATATCTGGGTTAATAAAGGTATTAAACAATATTCTTGCTAGCCTATACGGTCTTTCTGCTACTGGATTCACACTAGCTGAGGCAACAATTGTTTGGTCTTTATAAATATAGGCCCAAAGCGCTATCACCAATATAATAAGCGCTCCCGCACCAAACGCAATACCAAACCTAGTCAAGCTCTTCGGGATATATTTACCTTTAATTGCGATTTGCGGCACAAGTCTCGCCGGCAAGAATAAAATCGGCAACAAAAGTATAGCGTTTGTCGGTTTGGTAGTTGCCAAAAATATACTGAAAGTCATCAGCATCATAATCTGACGCCTGGTCATCTGTTCTTTTTGTGTAAATATATTGAATAGATAAGTTATAAACCCTAAAACAATCACATTATTCATTACGTCGCCGGACAATGTGCTAGCCATATGCAATAATGTCGGCATCAGACCTATGATAACCAACATCCACTTGCCGATTCGAGCAGTTTTGATGATAAAAAATAATCCCGCACAATACACCAAAAGATTAGCAATTCTGCCAAAAAGAATCATCACCCCAGTACTTGGATGTATTAGTTTAGCTAGCGATATACCAATTACTTGCGGAATATGTAACACAGGATTATACCCAGTAGCAGTACCACAGTCAGTAGTTATTTTGTTAGACGGATTGATCTTCCTCTTATCAAATGAAAAATTGGGTTTTTGGGCATACACCTGATAGAAGGCTCGTTCTTTGATGTCCACTGGCAAGTGACATTTGTGGCCTATTTCTCCTTCTGTTAATTCGTAGCTGCGTATAAAATGCATATTCTCATCGTTAGCACTTAACTGCGGAATAAACACCGTAGATAGCAAGCCAAAAAAAAGCGCCGGCACAACAAAAACATATTCTGGCCTGGTAAAGAACTGTTTAATTTTGCTCATAGCTGATTTATGTTTAATCATCGTATTGTCGCTACTCATATAATGCTAAAATCTTACGCGATAGCTTATCCCAGCTTCTTTTTTCAGCAGTAGTACGGCCATTTTGCGTTAGTCTGTGATATTCATCACTATTGGCCGTGATTTCCTCGATCCTCTGAACAGCACCATCAATATCTTTGATATCGTAATAAATAGCATTCTCGCCATCTACAATATATTCAGCATTACCGTCGTTTTTCACTAATATCGGTAAGCCCCCTGTAGCTAGTATCTCAAGCGGCGGATACGAGAAGCTTTCGAGAACGCTTGATTTAACTAATATGTCATGATCAGCATAAATCCTACCAACTTCATCTGAGGGAATCTTGATATACGTATGATCAACACGATACCAATCTTTTGGTGCGGCATTATACGATAAATATGATATTTCGTATTTATCGGCGTCGAGCTTATTAGTAATTTTAAACGATTCATCAACCCGTTTATATTCGCTAGAACTATCGCCTTCGACTAGTATTTTAATTCTGCGATTTTGCCAATCTCTCTGATGATACGGGAAATTATCAAGCTCAATACCGTTAGGTGCATATTTAGCATTGCGATCAAACTCATCTTTTAGCCAAGTTTGACACCACTTAGAGATAGTTATAGGATGCACCCTCTCGTTTCTATAAGTAGCAAAGACTTTTCTTCTGGTAGCGTCACTACCTTTATAGAAATCGGCTTCCATATTTTGTACTAGATAGAGTTTTTTACCGCTAGATTTCATATATGTATATTCGTCAACCATTGCTACACTGTGCCAAAACGTTGCAACAAATCGGTCAAAGTGCATCCGCAGATTAACCTTATCCTTAGCCCTGAAACTATTGATCCGGAAAATATCGTAGAGCTTGTCGTCTTTATTGTTTAGCTCTTGCCATTGATCATTTTCGTGATAGTCCATGCTTTCAACACCATAAACAATATTCCCAGCTCGCCTCAAGACGTTCATGTGTTTTTTAACCACCATGTTGCCACCTGAGATAGCGCTAATGTTTACGCCGCCAAAGGCAATTACTGGCGGCGTAATCTCTTCTAAGAAATCACGAAGTGCTACGGCCCGGCGTCCAGTAGTCTTGTAGTTTTTTCGTACATATTCTCTAGCCTGCCTAGCAATATTTTCTCTCAGAGTAGTATCTTCCACTAGCTGACTGATTCCTTTGAACCAGCCATCGGTAGTATTATCTACCAAAATTCCCGTCTTGCCATTATCAATAGAAATCTTGAAAGCGCCGACGTCACTAGCAATTGTCGCGACCTCAACCAGCGAAGATTCGGACCATTTATTCTCAGATTTTGCTCTATTAAACACACTATCCACTAGAGGTGATAACGTGATATCGCATTGTCGTAATTCATAGGGTAATCGACGCCAATCAACATATGGTGTAAAAATTAACCGGTCTGCAAAATCTTTCAGCGGCTCTGGCGCTTCTAATCTACCGGCTAGTTTGATATACGTATTTTTGTACTTTTTTAGAATTTTGATAAGAGCCGGAGCAACCATCTGAAAATCTTCATTATGGGTATTAGTACCTGAAAAGTAACCGATAACAATCTTTTTCGCATCACGTGCTACTTCTGCAACTGCCTTATCTGCATAATAAATCATTTCATCGCTCATTGAATTACGATCAATATAAACATCGCGGAAGTTGTCATATTTTTTAAGTTCATCAGCCAGACCTTCAGTAGTAGTAATCGCGTAGTCACAGCAACGCATGAGCTTATTGTGGCGCTCAACCCCATTGTCATACAGTATTCTATCCTCAGGAAGCATAGCCTGCACCACCGGTAATTTATCAGTGTACTTTCGATCGATTACTAAATCATCGACAGCGTATATTGAAACTTTATTTTTGCGTCGGATCTCTTCAAAGATACTTTCAAATTCTTTAAGCCACGGACAACGGTAAAATATAAAGACATTATAGTGTTTAATATGTTCGGGTTTTAGCTCGTAATAAAATACTTTACCGACCGACATGCCGACCGATTCAAGAGATTCTATCATGTGGTCAGTGCGATAACGATCTAACAATTCATCACCAATCGAAACCAACAGAACATCTCCCGCTTCAACAGACGGCGTGTTCTTTCGAATCCGCTTTTTAATGCCGTCTTTGACATACATAGATAAACCTTGGCGACCATTAGTTCGGTAGATATAAGCGATAGATCTAGCTTTCTTCTTGGCGTCACGGTATCTGGTACGAATACGGGTTTTATGTTTAATCTTTTTTAATACATTTTTCATTGTTTTTCACCCCTTCTTAACGCCAACTTTTTTATAGCACTGAGCGGAGTTATGATTGTTTTCCCTACTTTGTATGCCCTAGATGACAATAGGCTAGCCATTTGCTTGTCTTTATCTTCTATGGTCTTAGTTATAGTATTTGTTAAATCTTTAATTTTTCCTTCTTGCGCCTCTATCAACGATCTTTGCCGGTTAATTAAAGCTAGCCGATTGTCATTAATTTCAGACAGCGATAGTAGTTTCTTAATAACTTTAATATGATCTATATCTTGATATTTTTTAAGGTACTCCAGCTGAGTATTTACTAATCGTTTATTTCTACTCTCAATAGCAGCGGGATCTATCGGCCGCGAATCGGAACCATCGCATACTCGATAAACAGTAGTAACTTCCGGTATATACGTTAGTTTAGTATTATGAAATAAATCTAGCTGAATGTTAAACGTATCATCAACTGCTTTGTCGTCGAGTTTCTCATTAACTTGTTTCATCAGCGCTGCATCAACTAACCAGGTGGAGGCCATCGTAAAGCCTTTATCTGCGAAAATATCTTCGTACGAATCCGACATCTTCATGTGTCCATTCTGAAAACCAAATTTTTGGAGAGTTTCTCCTTTTTCGTTAATAATATTAAAGTCAGTGTTACACCATTTAGACCTTCTGTTTTTCTTTAATGCATCAACTTGTTTTTGTAGCTTATAATCGTCAATCCAGTAGTCATCACCATCGCAACGCGCTATGTATTTACCCCTTGTTTCTTTACAAGCCTTTTTCCATGTTCGCGTAATGCCCAAGTTTTTCCTATTGAAGATAGCTCTTATTTTATCAGAATGCTCACTAGCATATTTTCTAATAATATCTGGAGATTCGTCTGTCGATTTATCGTCTATGATAATAATCTCATAGGCAAAGTCAGTTTTTTGCCTTAAAAAACTCTCAATAGCATCAGCAATCCAAGGTCCTTTGTTATAGTTTGTGCAAACAATAGAAACTGTCACCTCACTCATGACAGTCATTATACCACTAACTGTAGTACTTCACCATAATCGCAAACAGATGAGCGGTTAAAACGACCATCGATCCGGCAATAACAATATTTCGATATATCCTTTCGTTTTTGACGTAAATATAGCGCCGCATCGGGATAACAGCTAATATAAATAGCGCCGGATAAAAATACCGCGGCTGAACACCGTTGATAATACCATCGCCTGATTGTAACACATAAGCCATCACATGCATCGCCGCAAAACTACCAACAATTATAGCCACAACCGTAGTCCAAGCTGCCCACGAAAAGTATTTGCTTGATTGAATTTTTTCCTCTGTCTTTACCGCTACAAAAATACAAAATGCTACTAACATGTTCATTAGCGAAATCGCTATACCAGGCAAACCGACTCGGTTTTTAATACCGAGACCAATATTTTTGTATAGAAAGTCCCTATTAGCCCATTCGTAGAACATGGTCTTGATAAACGCTTTCGGGAAAGATAGTACTAAAGAAGTTAAGCCTGGACCAGTCGTTCGTGGCAAGGTAACCGACGATACCTTCTGCCAAATGATACCAGCAGTTAATGCCAGCAAAATTATTAGTATCTTCATAAAGATTTCTCTGCGTACGCCTGCTAAAAATACGATCAACGGTAAGAAACATATGCCAGGAAATACACCTTTCGGAACCATCAGTAAGCTCATTGATACCAGCGTAATTAGCATGATTTTCTTCCGCTCGACCAAATAATCATCTTCCGCTAGTTGCCGACTTCTGATGATGGCCGCCACCAATATCGCAGCTACACCAAATAGAATATAGTCGGCGCCTGGATTAGTTATTTGCATCAGCGAATGCGGCAACAAAGCAATGCCTACTAACGCCCACTTACGATTAATTAACAGTTTGATAGCTACGCAGACAAGCGTTATATACGCTATCAAAACAGCTATCCTCATTAGATAAGCAATAACAAAGATCGGCCAATTAAAAATTCGCCCGATATATACAGCTGCTAATTGCGGTACGTAGGCGACTGGCGAATAGCTGGCAGAAGACGCGCGGATTTCTTCCGTATCGTTGTTGTCGACTTTGATAGAAAGAGAGCAGCTGGCAGTTGTAGGCAACTGCTTGCCATAATTAACATACTTATATTCGTATACATTACCGCGAGTAGCAATTTTATTCTGCAAACAACCAATAGTCTTGCGAAAAGCTTTAGGCATAGTTACTTGATTGTCATTCTTTGAAGTCAACAACAACTGACCATTAGAAATACCCCAAGCGCGAATAAAATGGGCTTCCTCGTCGGCACCAGTAAAAATCGGCGTGACTAATATAGTCAGTAATCCGAAAAACGCCGCTACTATAGCAAAGGTCTTTACCGGACTATCGGCTATCGTTTTGATGTATTTTTTCATGAAGCTGCCCAAATTTCCGTTGCTAATATTTATATTATAGCAATTAGTTGCTAAACACTGTTATTTTATCAAATACGTGCTACAATTAACACTAGCATGAAGACAAAAAACAAAAATCCTAGTCGTAGGAAGAGAATTTTAATTATTATCCTTATAATAACTATTATCGTGGCTATCGGTCTCGCAGCCTATTATAGTTCAACTATAGGATCACCTGCCAAAGACGAGCCAAAAAATAATAACCTCGAGTCGTCAGTTAATTCAACTTCAGATAACAACGACTCCAAGGCATACCCGAAACAAAAAAAAGCAGTTACCAACACTGACCCGCAAGCACCAACAACTATCGACAAAATGACTGGCAAAACGATCGTAACGGTCGTTACTTCAGCTAGCGTATCTGATAGTACTGTTTATATTCGCGGTGGTATTAATAACGCGGTGTCAGAAGGTGAATGCTATGCTCAATTAAAAGGTCCATCGGGGTCGTCCGTCAAAAAAAATACTATTCTGCTACCAGGAGCCACTACCGCCGATTGTAAAACTATCAAAATCCCTGTATCAGAGCTATCGCCTGGAACCTGGACATACAGGTTAAATTATTCATCACCAACTGCTGAAGGAGTATCTAGTGAAAATTCATTCCAAATTAACTGATCGTCGCCTATTTAGGGTCGTTCTTGTTTTCGTATTGTCTATTACAGCGGCTGGTTTCGGGTTATATATAGCAATTCGCGGCAATACCGCCAATGCTGTATCAGCTAGAGATTTCAGAGCTGGCAATATAATTAGTGATTATGTTTTTTATAACAAAAACGCCATGAGCGCACAACAGATACAAGATTTTTTGAATAGGTTAATACCAAATTGTTTAACTTGGAACCCCACTACATTTGTAGACGGCGAGCACAAAGTTGTCGGCCCACCATACGTTTGTATCAACAACTATCACGAAAATCCGCACACCGGCGAAACTTCATTTGAACGAGGTGGCGGCTGGTTCCCAGGCGGTATGTCAGCAGCACAAATTATTTATAATACTGCTCAAGAGAACGGCATTAATCCGCAGGTCTTGCTAGTTATGCTCAAGAAGGAGTCGCTCGGCCCGCTAACTAGCGATAACTGGCCGACAAAATACCAATATAAGTATGCTATGGGATACGCCTGCCCGGACAGCGGACCCAATCACTCAGCAAACTGTACTGCATCTAAAGCGGGTTTCTATAAACAGATTAAGCTTGCTGCTTGGCAGCTTAAATACTATCGCGAACACCCAAACGATTACCGCTATAGCTTGGGCTGGAATAATATTCAATATTCGCCAAATCCTGCTTGCGGCACTAAGCGCGTTTATATCGAAAATATCGCTACTTTGAGTCTTTACATATACACACCATACACGCCAAATGATGGCGCGCTTGCTAATTACCCAGGCACCGCTCCTTGTGGTGCTTACGGCAATAGAAATTTCTTTATGTTTTTCAGTCAGTGGTTTGGCAGTACACATAGTAGCGGTTTTAAATCACTAGACATCCCTAGATGGATGGAAATATCCAGTGATAACGCCCGAAAAATTGATATATCTAACGCTAAACCGCAGGGCGATATATTAGCCCGTGGTCGACAGCTAAAATTTGTTGATAAGATATTGATAAATAATACTTGGTATTTACGGACTGAGTTTGATCGAAATATAGGCGCTTTTCAGGGGGTTCCACAGAGCCAATTAAGAGACATACCTTACTCTTCAATCGTTCCGAAGTGGCTCACTGTGACCACTGACGGCAATAAATCAATTCCAAGCACCAGAACAGGTGCAGGAAATCTGCTTAAAGGTACCTCTATTAAGGTAGTAGACCAGATTACTATCGATGGTAATCTGTATTATCGAACCGAATACGACCATGCTCGTGGCAATAACGTTGGTATCCATTCTAAATTTCTAGGTGATTTCCAAGCAATACCTCTAGAAAACCCTCGTAATTTCTGTCCAATAAATATTCATTCAGTTGAAAAAATAAACCCTCAAACCAATCAAGTTACCGAAACTATAACTGTAAAATCTTTCAACATAACTAAAAAAGTTTTAGTGAACGGAATCTGGTATTACCAGACTAAGCAAGATGAAAATTCGCTAAAATTTATTGACAGTAGAACTGTCGCCGATGCCTGCTATGTGCCGTTTGAAACTCCTCGAAAAATGTTCTTAAACAAGAATTCTTATAAAGTCGATCCCTATACTTCAAAAACACTAGGGTCATTTACTAAAGGTACCGTAATGTCGCTCTCGGAAAAGATATTCATCAATAATCGATGGTACTATCGAACTTCACATGATACCGATCTAGGGATCAGCAGTGCTATTACTGCTTCGTCATTTAGTGAAGTTGTTAAAAATTAACTAAATATCTTTACGATACGTCGCTTGATTGCCCTTATTAGTAATTTACTTGATGCTTTTATACCAGGATTTTGCTGATTGTCTAGTTTAATAATTGTAGCGTCACGGTCTCGTAAAATGCCTAGTACATTCACATAGTCGCTCATTATATTACGATATACTCGCCATAAATCGACGTCCTGTGCTGCCAAAGTTATGCCAACCAGGTTACTGTCTTTGGTTTTAATATTTATCTTTTTAGCTAGTTTTTTAAATTCTTTACATAATTTTTCAATACCCTCTGTCGTATGTAGTCGTTCCAAATGCCAATATACACTACCAATAAGCGCGCTCTCGAACGATTCTCTGTAAGCTGGATAGTCACCATTCTTTGTTAACAAATCATGAAGTTTTTGCCAAGCCTTAATTGAATCGATTGGATATTTGTCATTTCGAGCACTATTACTTGTCGGAATCGCCTCATAATAGCTAATATAAACTCCATCCAAAAAGGTTATCTTATCAGTCTGCGCTAACACCGAATAAGAGAACAAGACGTCTTCAGCTCTATGTAAAGATTCGTCGTGTAAAATTGCTTTGTTATCCAAAAAACTCTTTTTAAACAGCTTAGACCAGACATTAAAAGGAATTGTGCCAATTTGCGAAGATTTTATATCACGCAAGGAGAATAAACGCTGACCCGGCAGATTAATCTTGCTGACAACACTGGCAATTTCACTGCTATCAGACACATTGATAATCTTGAAATCCTCGACCACTACGTCGGCATCTGTAGCGATAGCACGCTCCATCGCTTTAGTAATGAGGTTTTCATCGAATAGATCATCGGAATCTAAAAACTGTACATATTCACCAGAACATTTACGAAACCCGTTGTTTCTGGCATTTGATAAACCGCCATTTTCTTGATGAATAATTTGCCATTTTTGGTTGGGATTCTCAGTAGTTTTTTCTAGATATTTGTCTAAAGCTTTAGCTAATTTATTATTGCTGCCGTCATCGACAATCAATACTTCAAGATTACCATATGTTTGCTTTAAAATACTGTCCAGACTATTCCATAAATAATCCTCTGGTGTATTGTACACCGGAACAATAGCCGATACTAATGGCTTATTATTTTCCATTTAATATTCTTCTTTTAATATTACCAGTTAATCTTCTTACTGTAAATTTTACACCCATTAGTTTATTTAGTTCTATTTTTTGATCTTCGACAACATGCTCTAGATCAGACATCTGGTTCAGCTTATATCGATTAAGAGAGGTCTCTATGGATAATTGTTTAAGATTCATTTGCGATAAGAAATAAACTCTATCTAATACCTCATCAAAACTTTTATACCCTATTTCACTTCTAGAAAAAGACTGTTGATTATTGTAGCCAGTAAAATCTGAGCAAGTTATGATTAACGATTGGCGGTATTTTTTATAGTCAGGCTTATTAGCTTTTGGTTTGTTTATATCAAAAACCTTGCCTTCTAAAAACTCATCCTCTGTTAAATAATAAGCTAGTTCTCCTAAACCTCGCAGGCGGTAGTCGTTGCCGCCAATAGGATTATCCTTCCTAATTAAGACTACCGGAGTTTCCAGCGCTAAAGATGGTAATGCCGTATGAAGTCTTTCGGTAATCACACAAGTCGCACTTTGATATAAATAAAGGTATAGTTCCGCCAATTCATCTCTTACTTCGGTATTCTGTTTGGTTGATACAACATTGCTCAAATACACAATTTTTTTGTCAGTATTTTTTTTAATATAGTTATAGATTTTTTCACTAACGTCAGTAAGTAGTATAAAATCATGTTTTTTTATATTTTCATCTTTTTGAAGGGTCAGTGTAACACAACCAGAAAGATAAGCTTCAATACCATGAGATTCAAAAAATTTTTTCGTAGCTGCATCTCTAGCGCCAACTTTCCCATGAGCATTAAGCTTCCGCCTACTCTCATCTGTTAGAAAAGCTTTAACCACCCTATTATCCTCTTGCTCTACATAAAGCGAGATATAGAGTGGATTCAAAGATTTGTCTTTGATAGGCCAAGCATACGGTTTATGCATATACCATCCGTTAGTTATCAGTTTCACTTTTTCTGTTGGTTCAGGATTATTCCATAAACCCACCAGATCTCGATCTATCCTATAGTCAACTGTCGGCAAAAATCTCCTGGCTGCAATAGATTGAATATCGTCGCCAATGTTTTCAGTAGTATATGTATAAAGTGCGTATTTCATTTTAGGCTTTTTTAATCCTAAACTTTTCTTTTGGTTTCCAGTGAGTGTTCCGCTTCTTGATGTCTGAATTAATTAGATTAAATTTCAAAGCTTCGTTAAATAGAGCATAGTTTCTGCTTCTGTCTAGCTTTTTAACGCCTAGCTGTATAGAAAACTCTCCGTCTGGAAAAATATTTTCTAATTCAAGCTTAAGGTTAAGGGTTTCACCTTCACGTATAATCAAACCTTTTGATCCATCGTCGTCACTAGCCCAGCGATAGATAGCTTCACCATTAGCATTATTCATCATGACGGTCACCACCCCATCCTCAATCAGCGTTTTTGCCTTAAAATCAATATTAAATATTAGGCTATCACCTGTATTATTCATTGAAATTTCTGTATCAATTGCTTCTTCGCCAAATTTACTATCTTTGTCCTTATTTTTATTCTTTTTAGAAGCTAGCCTATTATTCAAAAGCTGATATTCACCAGCCACTTCAGCTGTATTGCCAATTTTGACTATTTTACCCTTGTCAATCATCATAGCTTTAGTACAAAACCGCTGAACCGCCCCCATGTCGTGAGTTACTAAAATAACTGTACATTTACGCTTACGCAGCTCGGCAAAATATGTAAAACATTTCTGTTGAAATGCTTCATCCCCAACAGCCAGAACTTCATCGAGTAGAAGTATATCGCCTTGGGCACGAATAGCGATAGAGAATGCTAAACGAACTTGCATACCGCTTGAATAATTTTTGAGACGTTCATCCATGAAATTATGCAGCTCAGCAAAATCTACAATATCATCATACATAGCCTCCATCTCATCGTGGCTAAATCCTAGTAGTGCACCATTCAAAAACACATTCTCGCGCCCTGTTAGCTCCGGATTAAAACCAACTCCCAGCTCAATGAATGGCACTAAGCTGCCATTTACTTGCACTAAACCATCTGTCGGCGAGTAGATCCCGGCTATTGTTTTTAAGAGGGTACTCTTACCACTACCATTACGTCCGACAATGCCAAAGAAATCGCCTTTTTCAATTTCAAATGAAATATCTTCGAGAGGTGTAAAATCGCAATATCCCTTTCGACCTTTAAATATATTTATCAATTTTTGTTTAATACCATTACTTGATTCTAGTGGAATTCGAAAGGATTTTCTGAGATGCTCAACTTTGATAGCGATTTCTTTACTAGCCATTTATATCTCCTCTGCAAAATACTTCTGCTTTTTCTTGAAATAATAACTACCTAGTACAACAACCAAGACAATTACTAGAAATGGGATGACAGTTTTCCATCCTGATACTGACGACCACAACGTCATAGAATCTTTCGTAACCAACATATAGCGAATATCTTGCATGATTTGTGCTACCGGATTCATCAATAACCACTTTTCAGCACCGGCCATTTGCTTAGCTACCATCTGTAATGGATAAATTATAGGTGTGGCATAAAACGCTGCTTGTAAAAATATCTCCCACAAATAACCAACGTCACGGTATTTCACATTAATTGCCGATAAGAAAAAGGCAAGCGCCAGCGAAAATATATACAACTCGATAATCAACGGAAGCACAAGTAAAGCTTCTAAACGTATGTGTACACCGTTAATTAAACAAAACACCACTACAACAATCATGTTAATCATAAGATTAATAAGAGCTGAAATGGTACCCGAAATCACAATGATATACTTTGGGAAGTTTATTTTACGAATCAAATCGCCCCTATTAATAATAGCCTGAAGTCCTTGTGTTGTCGCTTCTGTAAAAAACTGCCAAAGGACTGTTCCAAGCAAAAGATATATAGGAAAGTGTTCAATATCACGACCGAGCCGCAAAAACTTATCAAAAACTACATACAGTATAGCGAACAAAAATAACGGTTTCAGAACCGACCATAGATAACCCAGTACCGAACCTTGATAACGTAACTTGAAATCTGTAATTACAAGCTCTCGCAGCAAAATACGATTTCGTTTACTCGCAATATTTTCCAAACTCATAGTGTTATGCAGTATATTATACCACGATAATCTAGAGTGCACAGTTTATAGTAGATTATTGTAAAATAGCGTAGAATAATCATATGAAGTTAGCTATCATAGTTCTCAACTGGAACGGCGCCGACGATGCGCTTGAATGTATTGAATCTCTCGCTCAACAAACTCTCAAGCCGTTAATTATTGTCGTCGACAACAATTCTAGCGACGATTCAGTTGCTAGGTTTAAGGAATACAAAAAGACACACTCGTCTGTCGATTGTGTAATTATCGAAAATGACAAAAATTTAGGCTTTGCCGGCGGTATCAACACCGGTCTCACTTACGCGCGAGAACATGAGTATGAATATATCGGCGTGCTTAATCCTGACGCGATTGCCGATAAAAATTGGTGCCGCGCCCTTGTCAACGAACTTTCCACTCACTCGTATTGCGGTATCGCAACCGGTATCATGCAGCGACGCAATAGCAAAACGCTCGACACGACAGGTGATATTTACACCACCTGGGGATTGCCCGGTCCGCGCAACCGCGACGAGCCTGTCGCCAACGCGCCAACTGCGGCTGGCGAAATCTTTGGCGCTACTGGTGGCGGTGCGCTTTATCGAGCAGCGATATTCAACGATATCGATATGTTCGATGAAGATTTTTTCATGTATTACGAAGATGTCGATTTGAGCTTCCGCGCCCAATTAGCTGGTTGGAAAGTTCGTTTCACACCTAAGGCTATCGCCTACCACAAAGTCGGCGCCAGCAGCAAAAAAGTGCCTGGTCTAGCCGTTTACAACACCTTCAAAAACTTGCCATCAGTCTTTATTAAAAACGTACCCAGGCAGCTTTTTTGGTATATCGGCATTCGCTTTTTCTTGACATACTGGCTAATTTTCGCCAGCGCCATCCGCCACGGCAACGGCTGGCCAGCTTTCAAAGGCATACTGGCGTCAATCATCCGCAAACCAGCCGCCTACAAAAAACGCTGGTCCATCCAAAAAAATCGCAAAGCTTCCATTGATTATATCCGCAGCGTTATCCATGATGGGCTACTGCCAAACCAAACTGGATTAATTAAATTCCGTAAGTTTTTTACTGGGAAATATTAATCAGTATGCGCCTATTAGAATACGAAGCAAAAAACTTATTGTCGACATCTGGTATACCAACTCCGCGCAGCAAAGTGTTTACTGATAGCGAATTGCAAGAGATCTCTGCACCGGCTGTCCTCAAATCACAAGTTCCCGTCGGCGGCCGCGGCAAGTTAGGAGGCGTGCGCATAATCCGCCAGCAAGTAGAAATAGAGCCATCCGCTCAAGCAATTTTTGATCTAGAGATTAAAGGTTTTTTGCCAAATAAACTGCTCGCCGAGGAAATGTTAGATATCGACCGCGAATTCTATTTTTCGCTGACCATCAATCGCGAAACAGCAGCAATTGAGTTGCTAGCACATACTGGTGGCGGCGTTGATATTGAAGATCAAAACACCGAAGACTTCTTTCGGCGAGACATTAGCGAAACTTCTAGTAGCAGCTTTGAGGTTTTAGCCGATGAACTAGCTGACTATTTTGATATTGCCAGCAAAACTTTTTTACTGCAAGACATTATCCAAAACGCTTACCGTTGTTTCATAAACAACGATTGTCTAATGCTCGAAATTAACCCGTTAGTTCTTACTAAAAACGGCAAGTTAATCGCTGGCGATGCCAAAATTACCGTCGACGATGCAGCGGCTTTTCGCCATCCCGAATGGCAATTCGAAGATAACTCTACTGATCACAATCTCGTCATTCTCAACCCAAACGGTACTATCGCTACCGTCGCTAACGGCGCTGGTCTAGCTATGGCAACTGTCGACGCAATCGCAGCGCGCGGCTTAAACCCTGCTAATTTTCTAGATATCGGCGGTACGGCTAACTCTGATAAAATATTGAGCTGTTTCAAACAAATTACCAAATTCCCTAACGTTCAAACAATTATCATAAACATATTCGGCGGTATCGTCCGCTGCGACGACGTAGCCCGCGCCATCGTCGAAGCGCGGCAGCAAATTCCTAATTTACCACCGCTTGCTATCCGCCTTACCGGCAATCATGAAGCCGAAGCTCGCCAACTGCTCCAACAACATAATTTACCGCTGTTTAATAACCTAGAATCAATTCTGGAAGGTTTATCATGACGCCGCAGCTCTTCGCTGGCAAAAATGTCATTATCCAAGGAATTACTGGCAAAAACGGTCGGTTTCACACGCAAAATATGCTAGCAAGCGGTACGCACATTGTTGCCGGCACTTCGCCCAACCAGTCTGTTAGCGAAATTTATAAAATTCCGGTTTTTCGAACAATTGGTGATATTCAGAAGCAATTTACAATTGATATTTCGATAATTTTTGTACCGGCACCACATGCCAAATCCGCTATTATTGAGGCCACCCAAGCGCAAATACCGCTTATCGTTTGTATTACCGAAGGTATACCAATACACGATATGCTAGCAATTAAACATCAGTTGCGCGATAGCCGATCGGTTTTAATTGGTCCTAATTGCCCTGGCGTGCTCTTGCCAGGAAATCAATCGCTCGGCATCATTCCTGCGAAGCTCGCTTGTCTTGGCGATACAGCCATTGTCAGCCGCAGCGGTACATTGACCTACGAAGCGATGAATCTATTGACGCAAGCCGGCTTCGGGCAAAAATATATCATTGGTATTGGCGGCGATATGATCAGTGGCAGCAATTTCATCGACTGCCTGCAACTATTTCAAGACGATCCGGCAGTCAAGCGGATTGTCATGATCGGCGAGATTGGCGGCACTAGCGAGATTGCCGCAGCAGATTATATTAAGCAAAATATCAGCAAGCCGGTTTACGCTTATATTGCCGGACATAGCGCGCCGCGCGGCGTTCAAATGGGCCACGCTGGCGCGATTCTCGGTACTAATGTCCTCGAGTCGGCCGCCGCTAAAACCAATTATTTACAACAGTCTGGCACTATCGTGGCCGAGTCAATCGATGCCTTAGTTAAATTAATAAAGTGATATAATTAGCCTATGAAGAAGATGATTACTGTATTGATTCCGACCTACAATGAGGAAGTGGTTTTGCCGCAATTGTTCGCGCGCCTCAAGGATTTGCAGAAAGCCATCAAAAAATACCGTCTGGAATTCCTGTTCGTTAATGATGGCAGCAGCGACAACACTCTGAGTATAATCCAAAAAGAGGCTAAGCAGAATCCTTCAATCGCTTATGTTAATCTATCGCGCAATTTCGGCAAAGAAACTGGCATGCTAGCCGGATTTGATTACGCTAAAGGCGACGCATTAGTTATCATCGACTCCGACTTACAAGACCCGCCTGAACTAATTCCACAGATGATTGAATTGTGGGAACAAGGCTACGACGATGTTTATGCCCGACGCCGCAGCCGCGAAGGCGAAACTTGGCTCAAGAAAAAAACTAGCGAATGGTATTATCGAATTTTGCAAAAATCAACGCGCATCCCAATTCAGCGCGATACCGGCGATTTCCGCCTACTCGACCGCCGCTGTATCGAAGCTCTCAAACTGTTGCGAGAATCACAACGTAATACTAAAGCTCTTTTTAGCTGGATTGGCTTTAACAAAAAAGAAATTCTCTACGATCGCGATCCGCGTGCCGCTGGCGAAACCAAATGGAATTACAGTAAATTAATCAACTTAGCCATTGACGGCATCACCAGCTTCACTACTACGCCGCTGCGGATTTCGTCAGTTCTCGGGATGATTATATCATGCGGTGCATTTATATATATTCTTTATTTGTTAGTTCGCCCACTGTTTGGCGTCCCGACTGGTGCCGGTTATTCCTCGCTGATGGCAGTGATTTTATTTCTTGGCGGTATTCAATTGATTAGTCTTGGTATTATCGGCGAATATATCGCCCGTGTCTTTAGCGAAACCAAGAATCGCCCTAGCTATTTCGTTGCTGAATATCACGAATCTAAAGAGGCCAAGCGTGAAAAATAAAATGCAGATTGGCCGCTTTGCTATCGTCGGCACAATCAATACAGCGATTGATTTCGGCTTGTTATTTTTACTAACTTTTTTGGGATTGCCAAAAATCGCTGCTAATACCGTTTCGACTGGTTCGGCCTTTGTTTTCAGTTTTTTTGCCAACAAAAAATACACTTTCAAATCTACTAACAAAAATATCAAATATGAGATAATTTCATTTATAATTATTACGCTATTCGGGCTGTGGGTGTTGCAAAACGGTATTATTTGGCTGATTACTCCGCTCATCAAAAACATTGTCTCGCAGGAACAGCTCGCTCTATTCGCCGCTAAATTATTAGCTACCGCCATTTCGCTAGTTTGGAATTACTGTTTGTATGATAAAGTTGTTTTCAAAAAGGAGCTTTTATGAGTCATATCGCTATCGATGCGCGCGTCATCAACTCTGGCACTGGTACTTACGTAGTTAAGTTGCTAGAATACTTGCAGCAAATCGATCATACCAATACTTATAGCATCCTGGTGCCAACCAAAGACAAAGACTATTGGCAACCAACTAATCCCAACTTTAATGTATTAACGATTGATTTCAAAAATTATTCGCTGGCTGAGCAAATCGGTTTCAAAGCTTTTCTTGACGATCTTAGTCCTGATTTGGTCCATTTTTGCATGCCCCAGCAGCCAGTTTGTTATCGTGGCAAGCACGTGACCACCGTCCACGATATGACACTGCTCAATACTTACAATTCCGACAAAAATTGGCTAGTTTTTCATGCTAAGCAGCTAGTCGGTCGCTGGGTTTTCAAGAAAATTGCCAAAACTAGCCAGCATATTATAACCGTCTCGAACACCACCAAGCGCGAATATCAGGCATTCTGTGGTATTGATGATGATAAAATTACAACAATATACGAAGCTGCCGAGATTCATCAGGGCGGTCTGCAGCCGTACAAAACACCATTTACTCGCTTTATTACCTATGTTGGCCAACAGCCAGATTACAAAAATATCCGCCGCCTAGGTGACGCGCACCAGAAGTTGTTGCAAAAATATCCAGACCTCGGTTTAGTGTTGGTTGGCCGCATCAATGCCGCGACTCAGCGCAACAAAGATTATTTCGAAGCCAAAGGTTATAAAAATATTCATTTCACCGGTTTTATCCCGGATGCGGAGCGCGATTGGATTCTAACGCGAGCGCTAGCTTATGTTTTTCCGTCACTACTCGAAGGATTCGGTTTGCCTCCGCTTGAAGCGATGTCGTATGGCACGCCAGTAGTTTCGAGTAACGCTTCGTGTATGCCGGAAATTCTCGGCGATGCCGCGCTATATTTCGACCCGCTCGACACCGACGATATTGCCGCCAAAATTGATATGGTTATAACAGACAAATCGCTCCGCGCTAGTTTATCCAAAAAAGGCAAGCAGCAAGTCGCAAAATATTCTTGGCCGCGCATGGCCGAACAAACCTTGCAAGTCTATGAAAACGCTATCAAAAACTAAAGCCTCATCTCTTTGAAAGCTTTTTGCACCAAGTCATACATAGTTTGGTATATCGCGACATCAGTCCCTCGCTCCTCGGTATATAAGTAAATTACGTTATCGACCACTTCGATCGACACTTCAAAACCAAGAGCCACCAATTGTTCCATATATGTAGGATTCAATAATTCAAAGCTAGCTGCCTGGTCGGTATTAGAAGCGTAAACCTCGTATTGTTTGTTGAACTGTCCCCACTCCATTTCGACTTTTTCCAGGCCGCGGATACCGCCGAACCGCAGTTTTTTCTTGCGGCGAATAATGATTTGCCCATATTCTTTAGGTACGTTAATCTGAGCAATTACTACCGACGATACATCATTAGCACGCTGATAAGTATATAGCTGAACCAGCAATGACTCGTTATACAAACCAACCACATGATTATTGATGTCCGAGACGCCAAATTGTGCGCCGCCAAACAGCTGGCCGCGCTTCGGAATAAACAGCCAACCCATATCAGCGCTATAACAATAATTATTCTGGCGGGCAAACTGGTCAATTTGCGCATTATACATTGCCGGATTAGCCGTCGCTTGATCGATGCCGTCGAGCAACCAATCGTTGCCATGGCGCCGGAAGCGCCAATATTCAGTAAACTGGCTATTGTCTGTAAAGAGAATTTCGCCGGTAGAATTATCGATCAGCAAATCTTTAGCGCTCGCCGAAAAACCAATCGTCACCGTATCCTGACTGTTATCAGCTGAATCTAACATATCGACAACTTCAACGTCGCTAATATTAATATTCGACATCCGGTTAGTCCGCTTCATCAGCTGTAAAGTGTAAATCAGCAGCCCGGCATGATAAGCATAATATTCTGTAGTATAAGCTTCGACTGCTTTGCTGTTTTGTTTCGACCAATCCTTCTGGTAGCGCAAGAATATTTGCTTGGCGTGATTAATTAGCCTGTTTTCGCTCCAAACAGGATCAGCAGCGCTTGCCCGCTGCAGTTTGTCGCGTACCAATTTGCTTTGCTTAATTTTGTTGTATAGTTCGTACAATCCGGTAGACATGCCAGCCACCGCCCCTAAAGCAATAATTATACCAATCCAATTTTTAGCTATCAGGACAAAAGTCGCCGCCACCAGGCTAAAACCAATGATATTAGCAGCAACAAAAGGCATCCCCTCGCGGCCGAGTCGTTTGCGCAGCTGCGAACCAACGATATAAGCCGGTATAAAGCCGATCATCACTAAACCACCTCCAGCACCACCACCTGAACCACCCGATCCGCCGCCGCCGGCACGGGCAAAGAGCTCGATATTAATCAAAAATAATTGTTCCATCGAGCTCTCCTTACATCGTTAACTTATTGGTTATAGATATTTAGAACTTTATTTCGACTGGCTTCTCAATAGCCGCTCGTTCACTTTCACTAACATCAAAGAATTCTTTATCAACGTTAAACCCAAGCATTCCAGCAAAAATATTAGTCGGGAAGACTTTACGCTTAGTATTAAACTGCGTGACATTAGCGTTGTAAAAGCGACGCGACGCAGCGATTTTATCCTCGGTGTCAGTGATTTGCGCCTGCAGTTCCATAAAATTACTCGACGCCTTCAATTCCGGGTAGTTTTCGGATACTGCAAACAAGCTTTTGAGCGCCATAGTTAGTTCGCCATCAGCCTTGGCAGCTTCAGCTGGGTGTGTAGCCGACATGATTGCCGAACGTGCTTTGGTAACCTTTTCGAAGACGCCGCTTTCGTGCGCTGCGTAACCCTTGACAGTTTCCACAAGATTCGGAATCAAGTCAGCACGGCGCTTGAGTTGCACTGATATATCACTCCAAGATTCGTCAGTCTTGATATTTAATTTAACTAAGCTATTATACATGCTAGCGATCGCGCTAATCACTATAACTAGCAAAATAACCGCCACAATTATAATTATTAATCCGGTGCTCATACTCCAAATCCTTTCGTTGTTGTACTTATGATTATACCGCTAGGAACTAGCTTGTGCAATAACGATATAACGCTGACGCCCTTCGCCTTCGGAATAAGTGCGAATATCGCTATAATCGGCAGCAACACGGTGAACAATCCGGCGATCAGCAGCGTTAATATGAGCGATATGCGAATCACCAGTCTGACGCACTTCCTCAATCCAACCGCGAGCTTTCTCGGCAATTTTTTCTTCACGCTGCTTTTTGTAGTCGGCAATATCGATAATTACACGGGTAATTGCCGCATCGTTGTTACGTAACACTGTTGACACTACGTATTGAAGGCTTCGCAAAGTTTCAGCATTACGGCCAATCAAAATACTATTTAGGTCACTACTAGCTATATTAATCGACAATATATCATCATTATACGAAGCTTCAACTGCAATATTTTCACCAAAAAACGATAAGATGTCTTCAATAAATTTCTTTGCGTATGCTATAGATTGTTCTTTATCCATATTCATCCTCTCCTACTTCGCTTTAATCCGCGTAATGTGCGCTTCTTTGGCATTTCTCTCGCGAGTTTTAGCCTTTCTAGATTTCTTGGATGGAACAGGCATTTCTTCGGCAATCTCGTGCATCTCTTCGATATCTTTTTGTAACAAGAAATGTTGCTGGGCAGCCGCTACCAAGTTTGATGCCGTGTAATACAACGCTAATGCTCCTGGCAGACCTACCATAATCAAAAACATCATTACTGGCATAAATTTTATCATGCCGCGCGTCATAATACCACTCATCTCTGATGGGTCTGTTTCTTTACCCTCAGCAGCATCTTTCATTAAATCACGAAAACGTTTCTGTTTTTTATTATCAGTCGGCATCGTTTGTTTGGTAATGAGATATTGTGTCGCTGCCGATATAGCTGCCAACGCTAACAAAAACAAATCGACACCATGGCTGGTGAAAGTTGTTTTAGTCAAATCAACGAATCCCAACATTGTGTGATTGAAATTTGCTGGATTCTGAATAATCGACTGGATAACGTCTATATTTTTAATTGGCTCGTAAAGGTATTGACTGATTACATCACTTTTAAGCGAAATAATGATCCGAATGACTTGGTATAATCCTATAAACACGGGTAATTGGATAATTAGCACCAGCATTGAACGCATCGGCTTAATACCATAGCGTTTATACAGCTCCATCTGCTGCATAGCTTCAGCTTGACGATCGCCTTTGGTTTTTTTCTTTATCTTGGCTAGCTCCGGCTGAATTTTGCGCATTAGTTTAGTCTGATGAAGCTGGCTTTTGACTAGCGGGTACATCACCAAGCGCAGCAATATCGTGAATATAATAATCGCCATACCGAAATCATGCCAAGGAATGATGCTATAAAGAAACATCAAAGCGTTGAAAATCGGCTGTGCAATTATTACTTGGAATAAATCATGCATAAAAAAACTTATATTCTCCTCATTGCAAATACCATCTGTATCATTATATCATCTCGAAGGTAAATAATCAGCTGATATCAGTGTATACTTGCGTAAAAACCGCATCCAGCGACGATTTTAGTTCGTCTGCTGGTAAATTTAGAGTCTCGCTTCTAGTAACAATAACTGCTATATCGACATTTTTAACACGCGGCAGAACATCGATCCGTAGCCGCTCATAAATTCGACGACGAATACGATTGCGCCCAACTGCCGATTTATGAACTTTTTTGCTGACTACTACCGCAAAACGTGGATTAGATCGGTAGCGGTTGGTAATATATTTGACCGTGAAATAACGCGATCTAATAACTCGACCGTTTTTGTATAAAAACTTCAGACTACCATGTCCGTGAAACCGATATTTTGATGCAATCATAGAATATAATTATCATTATAACAAAATGGCACCAATAGCTGGCACCATTCCTGAATTACTCGACATTACTGTTTAGAGTGCGATACGAGCACGACCTTTAGCCTGGCGGCGCTTAAGAACAGCGCGACCCGCCTTAGTGGCGCGGCGCGCACGATAACCGTGCGTCTTGGCACGATGCCGAGTGTGTGGTTGATACGTTCGCTTTGGCATAACTGCTAATTAGTATAACAATTCCGTTATAAATAATCAATATATGGTTGCTTATGTGTCGAAATTATACTATTACTATCTGTCTTTATCCACATTTTCGCTTCGTTTATCCACAAATTTAACAGAGGTCGTTCTATATTGTGGAAAATCTTACCTCTGTTTTGTAATATTATTAATCAGCACAAATTACAATACTTTTATAGTTGTGGAAAACTTGCAAATCCGCTATCATTGTAAGTAATCATTAAAACTTGTGAGGGTATACATCATCAAAATGAACAATTCATTGTGGCAAAGCGTTTTAGGGGAAATCGAATTGTCTGTATCACACGCGAATTTTGAAACTTGGTTTCGCAATACCGAGCTATTATCCTATAACAAAGATACGGTTACCATAGGTGTGGTTAATGTTTTTGCCAAATCGCAGTTAGAAAAGCGTTTTGATAAGCAAATCCGCGAAGTCCTCAAAAAAAATAATCTCGACGCTAGAAACGTTAATTATCAAGTTAAAAATGCTAAAAAAAAGATTACCAGTCGCGAAACCACAGCCTCGCTACGTGATCGCGCAAATGAACTAATTAGTCACACGTCATCTAGCAACAAAACGTCGACTACTGGCATCACGCTTAATCCGCGGTATACCTTCGATAATTTCGTAGTCGGATCCTGCAACGACCTGGCTTATACTGCATGCCAAGCTGTTGCCGCCAACCCTGGTACTAAATATAATCCGCTTTTTATATACGGCGGCGTTGGACTCGGTAAAACTCATCTTATTCAAGCTGTTGGCAATGAGATCGTCAAACGCAATCCCAAGATGAAAGTAGCTTATGTCAGCTTTGAGACTTTTACTAAGGAGTTCTTGGATAGTATTCGCTTCAAAATCGCCGGTTTCAGTGATAAATACCGCAATGTAGATGTATTAATTGTTGATGACATGCAGTTCATCACCGGTAAAGAAAAGACTCAAGAAGAATTTTTTCATACTTTTAATGCACTACATCAGGCGAATAAACAAATTATTATCGGTAGCGATAAGCCGCCACGTAGCATCCCGACATTGACTGAGCGACTACGCAGCCGCTTTGAGTGGGGTATGGCAATTGATATTCAAATGCCCGATTTTGAAACTCGCTGCGTCATCATCGAAACCAAAGCTAGTATGTCTGGCGTGACGCTTGAGCGCGAAACTATTGAATACCTAGCGCAAAATATCAAAACTAATGTCCGCGAGTTAGAGGGCGCACTCAACCAGTTGCTCGCCTACTCGGAAATGCGCGGTACCACGCCCGATGCCGCCACCGCCGAAGGGTTGCTCGGCAATGTCCGAAAAACCCGGCCGCAACACCTTACCGCCAAGCAGGTCGTCGATAAAACTGCCCGCCATTTTCAAATTGACAGCAAAGAAATGTGCAGCAGCAAGCGCGACAAATATATAGCCACGCCGCGGCAGATTGCTATGTATCTGCTGCGCAGTGAACTACATATGAGCTTCCCGCGAATCGCCCAGGAGCTTGGCCGCAAAGATCACACTACCGCTATTCACTCTGTTAATAAAATCGAAAAAGCCATCAAACTTGACTTAACAATTCGCGAGCAGGTCGCCGAAATCCGGGAGAAACTTTATGCTTAATATCTGTGTAAAAAATGTGTACATCCAGTTCAAAGCTTCGAGTAAAAACTGTGTTCACTTATCCACCGTTTGGTGCTATCTGATATCACAGACAGTATCTGCGTGGATAAACTATCTATTTTTACTACATACTTCCAGCTATTTTTCCGCTATTTTTTCTCCTACTAAGTATGGCTATTTTCATCTGTTAAAATCATACTTTTCCCCATTGTCCACAATACCTACTATAAACGTTACTAAATTATAAAAAGGAATTAAGGTAATAATTATGGAGCTATCTGTCACTCAAGAAAACTTCGCCCGCGCGTTAACTATCGTTGGGCGCATAGCTAGTAATCGTGCTGGACTACCAATACTTAGTAACGTACTATTGCGCACAGAAGGTAACAGACTATTAGTAGCGACTACTAATCTAGAAATCGCTGCGACCTGCTATATTGGCGCTAAGATCGTTAAGCCGGGCGAGATGACTCTACCAGCGAAGCTGATTAGTGAATTTATCGCTAGTCTGCCGCGTGGTACGGTTGATATAGTTAGTAAAGGTGCATCAATGACTATCACTTCAGGTAATTATTCATCAATTATGTCAGGAACTGATGCCAGCGAATTTCCAGAACTACCATCGATTGATGAAAATCAGGCTGTTGCTTATACTATCGCCGTTTCTGACTTCAAGCAAGCGACTAATCAGACGATTATTACTACTAGCAATGATACGTCGCGCCCAGTATTGACGGGTGTTTATTGGCATACGGATGACGGCAAACTATATCTAGCGGGAACTGATGGTTATAGACTAGCGCAGCGTCGATTATTCGATACAACTAGTGAGATCGCGGCAATTGTACCAACAACAAGTTTGCAAGAGGTGTTACGAACAATATCGGATAGCACTGATCAAGTCGAGGTGTTGTTTGATGACGAACAAGTGCGTTTTCGGGTAGATAATTCCGAAATAACTAGTCGTCTGATCGAAGGCAGCTACCCGAAATATCAACAGCTTATTCCGGCGACTTCTGAAACGTCAGCGCGCGTCAAGATGGATGATTTTGCACGGATCGTTAAGATTGCCGGCTTGTTTGCGCGCAGTTCTGGCGGCAGTGTGACAGTAACGGTCGATAGCGATAAGCAAAATATTAGTATTCATTCTATTGCTAGTGAACTTGGCGAAAATACTAGCTCGATTGACGCCGAGACGATTAATAGCGGTGTTATCACGCTTAATTCTCGCTATATCACCGATGCGCTAAGCGTCATTGATAGCGATAGAGTCGATTTCCGTTTCAGTGGTAAATTATCGCCGTGCGTCTTGTCTCCTGCTGCCGATAATCCAGACTATACTCATATAATTATGCCGTTGAAGAGCTGATATGAAAATATCGCGGCTAGCAGTCCAAAACATCCGCGTTCATTCGCTCAAAACGCTAGATTTAGAACCGGGAACGACCTTAATCTCCGGCCCTAACGGTTGCGGTAAAACGTCGTTAATTGAAGCGCTATATATTGCTTTGCGCGGTAAATCGTTTCGTGGCAGCGACGAATCAATTTGTTCTTATGGTGCACAAATGTATCAGATAGATGTAGTAACTGATGAACTGCAATATCATGTGATTTATCAAAATCAATATAGTTCTAAGCGAAAACAATTCGTTATTGGCGGTAAGAAATACGGTCGCATGCCGTACGTTCTCAAATATCCAATTGTATTGTTCGAACCGGATGCACTAAGGATTATTAATGGTTCGCCGCAGCGCCGTCGAGATTTTATAGATGGACTTATCCAGCAATATGATTCATCATACTCGCACGAATTGAGTCGCTATAATCGCGCCCTATTGCAGCGCAATAAATTACTCAAGAACCCGCTACTAAGCGATGATGAATTATTTTCTTGGAATCTGATATTGAGTGATTATGGTGCCAAAATTATCAACAAACGCCAAGCCGTAATACGTGATTTTGATAGCAAAATAACTGATATCTATAGAAGAATCGCTTCTATAAATGACAAAATTAGCCTGAAATATTCTCACGAAAGCGAGGCGTCGGCTCAGAAACTCCTCAGAGAATATGAAGAAAAAACTAACTACGATAAGGCGATTGGCGCTACTAGTACTGGTCCGCACCGGCATGATTTGGCGATATATTTTGGCGGTAATCCGGCTTCCAAAATTACTTCTCGCGGTGAGGCGCGAACGATTGTCTTGTCATTAAAATTTCTTGAAGCATCTTATATTGAGCAACAAACTGGCAAAAAACCACTAATTCTACTAGATGATGTCTTCGGTGAACTAGATCAACACCGCCAAGATTGTCTGCTGAGCGAATTTGTTGATAATCAGATTGTGATGACTAGCGCTAATCGTTTAGCTATTTAATGATTTGCTCATTAGCCCACGACAATATTTCGGTATTGATTGATCGGTAATCGTTTGAGCGGAAGAATACCTCAGCGTTTGTTTTGAGTGTCCATTTTGAATTGTCTTTTATAGCAAGAATATATAGTGTGTCAGATTCGGTACTATATTCTTTGGTGTATTTGAGTGCAATTAAGAACCATTTGCCGAAATAGCGCATAGCTTTAGGCTGGATAGCGTATGATTCTTTAGCCTTCGGGTATTTATCTTGAATTAAGGAGTTGATGTCGGGCAGTGCTGCCGACATAAGCGACTTATATTTCTCGGCCGAGTAATCTGGTTTAATTGAGATTGTATCAAATGGGTGCTGCGCAGTTATATTTCCGTTTGCGTAGCCGTTATTACCCTTGTACTCTATAGAGTATTTGATATCTTTGGCAAGCCATACTCGATCGCCAGATCGTGAAACGGCAATTTTATTATTCCTATCTTTATCGCTGTAGGCGACAACACTAGAAGCGTTTTCGAAATTAACTTGCACTAGCGAATGCGAAGAAACAAAGTTTATAATTATAATCAGTATAATTGAAACAACAATTATTGAAATAATTGATAAAATACGTTTAGTTGTCATAGACTTTCCCCGTTAATGGATTAACGTAACTTCTAATTGCTATGTTAAGCGTAGTTGGATCGTAACCTTTACTTTTTAGCCAAGCTAGAGCAGCCTTGCGTCCGGATGGCGTGGAATACGATATATAAACTTTTATATCGGTATAGTCACGGCCATAGTAGGAATAGCTAATTTTATACGGGCCTGATATGTCAGTGTGTGGCAAGATGTTCATAATTTTGTATTGTTCGCGCATCGCTTTACCGCGTTGGTTAGCTGCTATGTCGTAGGCACGTTGTATTTCTGATGAATGGTTTTTCGCCCATTTTCTAGCCTTTTCGGAATTAGGTGATAATACTAAAGTAGTACTATCACTGTCTTTCGAAAAATATTGGTAAGTTTCAGCATCCTTGAAACCATCTTTTTTAGCTGAGACAGCGTGCTTGCCCGGCGTTACGTATGGATCGTGGCTAGTCTCTTTACCGTCAATGTAAACTTTGGCGTCGGTCGGCGAAGTAGTGATAGCAATACGAACCTTACCGGCACTATTCATCAGCTGTATTATGTATAATAGTACCGGTGTCGCGACAACAAACACCGCTGCTATAATAATGACAATTAATCTCTTTTTTTCATAATTCATTCTTTGGAACCTCCCTTTAGTCTAAACCAAGAGTATGATGGGTCGCCAACGCCTTCGTATGCCGACATCGGTGCGTGGTCGCACTGCGATGCGGATGCTACCTGCGTCTCGAAACCTTCAACTTCACCGATGTATAGATAGGTGTGTCCAGGGCGAATTGCGATATCGCCAGGTTTAACGTCGCCAGGGTCGACTTTTTCGTATTTTGGACTGTTCATGGCGTAGCTCAGCTGTGCGCTAGTGTTGTTTTTTTCGGGATTGTATTCTGGGTCAGCACCACTATCCTGCATGACGCGAGTGACGAAGGCGCCGCAATCGACTCCGCCACCGTAACAACTATCACCGACGAAGCCGCCTTCTGATTTTGCTTTTTGAATAGCAGCTTCGTATTCAGGTTTTTTCTCTTTCTTAAGTTTTTCGTATTTTGGCCAGGCATAGTTTTTGGCTGTCTCGATGGCGCTGCCGGCTACCGCGCCACCACCGCAATTTTTTCCAGACGATGTGGTGGTAGACGACCCCTTACCATATGTGCTGAGGGCTAGCTCGGCGGCAGCGTAGCGGTTCGCCATGTTAGGTATGCCGGCGGCTTCCATTTTTTTCTCATACAAGTCGGTAGCTGCTCTGACATCAGTGACTGTTTTGTATTGTTCGATGAAGTTAGCAACGCCAGTCGGTGTCTGTGTGGTCATATGCCACCAGACGACTTGGAGCTGGGTTTCGAGCTTCGAGATGTCACCGGTGATACCAGCTTGCTTGGCAATACCGAGAACTTTTGACCCTGGAGTCCACTGGATAATTCCCCATCCACCACTAACACCAGATGGGTCTTCAGTGTGATCACCTCCTTCAACTATTGTCGGGTCGCCTTTTGATTCTTGCGATATATTACCGACTACACCGGCAGCTTGCTCTGGAGACAATCCTTGCGATATGAAATAGTTGTATATTTTCTCGAGATTATCGTTACCTACTAGTTCACCGGTAGCATTACTACAGCCACTAGCCGCTTTTTCTGAATAGAAAAGTATATCGTTGTTGGCATCTGGTATTTCTAGAGCATAGGCTTTTGGGGTAGTAAACAATGCGGTTATTACCGTCACAAACAGCAACAAGTAGTTTTTCTTCATTAGTATACTCTCCTAGCATATTCCCAATGCCATTGCTCGGGTTGGTGTCTTTTGCCGTCAGGTTGAGCAGGTGCTGGCTCTGCCCAAGGCGGATGTACGAAGCCATATTTGTGAGCGTTCGCTTTAAGCCAATTATAAATATCTGAGCCAAAGTCGCCTACCTGGATATCGATAGCTAACCCCCAACCATGGTTTGATCTACCGCCTCTAGCTGCAGTTTGGCCGCTTGAGAATAGTTTTTCTTGTTCTTCGAAGGAGCGGTAAGCTGAATTTACTTGGAAGTCTGCACCCTTCTCTGCTTTGTAGGCTTTATTCATTTCTTCCATAGCTTCTGCTGCTTGTTTGTACATCCTTTGTCCAGGAGCAAAGGATAATTCTGCTAGATCAGAGTCGGCGATTTTACCATTCTCCTTGCCTGGCCACGTTGGGTTATCTGGATCGCCTCTTGATTCTGCTTCTGATAATGGTTGGGCTTGCTCAAATTCTGGCTCGCCAATAGCCGAACTAGCGCCAGATGAATTCTCTTCTTCTGATTGTTGTTCTTGGGTTAGCGATCCGTTTTTGAATGCGTCGGGATCCTCGTCCATATTGTCTATCGCCCGTTTGTCAATCTGATATAGACCAAACAATGCGTATTTTCTCTCATTAACGACACATCCTTTGATATTTATACTGCTGGCCACATTGCAGGTTTCTGTCCATTCTTTTAATTCACTACCATCTACGATGTTGCCATCTTCGTCTATTTGCCCCATTGAATTCAGCTCGCTAGCTACTTGGTCAGGCTCGATACCCATGTATTCATTTGGTATGCCATATTGCACATCGCAGGCTGGTCCGACGGCTATGTCAGATTCAGCTGCTAGCAGTGCATCTTGACTGCATTTGTTAGAGTTAATGACGTTTTTGGCGTAAGCTGCTGGGCTAGTGAAATTGAATAAGGATGAACTAGAAATTGATGAAATCGCAGAGATGAATGATAAAGGATTTGAGACCGAACCTAAATATGGTAAGAATCGTATAGCTATAGAGCCTAGAAATGTGTTCGGACTAGATATATCAAATGGGCTGTGGTTTAAGCGATCCTCTTCGGCCATAGCTACGCGTTCCGGTTTGACGATATGTTCGTCATAGGCAGCTTTTTGTGGTAGGGTGAGCGGTGAATTCCCAACGTAGCTGGCTTGGTCAGCCATACTATTTGACCAGGCAATACCGCTTATATCACCAATATCAGTGCCAGTCGCTCCTTTGGTTTTGTCGCCAAGGAAATACTCAGCGATTTTATTAAAATCAACTAGACTTCCGAATTTGTCGACAGCGGTTTGTACAATATCACCTATCCCTTCGCTGATCTTTTTTTGCACACTGTCGATAGATAGAATGCCCTCAATAGCGAATTCACCAGCTGTCCACGCCCAGCCTATAGGTCCCAACCCATTTTTGATACCGTCAAATACGGCGACTGCGACTTCTGCGGCTGTCGAGCTAACCAAATCGCAACCGGTTTTAACAGCGCCGCTATTGACGATTTGTAAATACTTAGCCATAGTGCCGCCGACGCCTGGTATGTATGACGATTTATTACCAGATACACCCAAGCCTAAACTATATTTCATCAAACTAGAGTCCATAGCTGATTTTTTGATAGTGCCGTCGGATTTTTTGTAGGTTTGAGTCAGGATAGTTGCGGCGTTTTCGACTAATTTTGGCGTGGCTTTACCTTTTTTGATAGCGTCAGCCACAGTCAGAAATTGATAGCCAATTTTAGCATATTGTGCAATACGATAGCTACGTTGTATATTAACAAGAACATTTGGGGCTCGTGCAGCAGAACATACCACTTGTGCCATCATTAGCTTGGCGTCATGAGTCTTTTTGGTAGATTTTTTCGCTTCTTTTTCGGCGAATTTCCCGGCTTCATCAGCTATCTCTTTTTTGATTTTGTCGCCGGATTTGTTTTCAGTTTTTGATAACTCGTCGGTTACTTCGGCTAGATCATTCTTAGAACGTTTAGACTTTCTGAGTTTTTCGGATAGTCGTTTACCGATACCAAGTTTTTCGAATAGCTTAACTGCTTTATCGTCGACCCAATTAACCCAGCGCGGATTGTGAGCGCGGCGAAAAGCGCTGCGAACCTTAGGATTTTCTCTGATTGTTTTTTTAAAGTCTTTCGCTGATATTTTTTCTCCGTCGATTTCGTAATGAGTTGGCCTGGTGCCGCCAATTAGCTTATTCTCTTCGATAACATTGCCGTCTTTATCAAGTGCTTTGATACCGGATTTCTCTAGTTGCTTGAGCTGATAACTTGTTGGTTTAGTGTATCGACAGGCGAACTTGATAAGAGTACATGACCCTGCTGTAGATTCATCAGCTAGACGCCGTACTAATATACGATTTGATCGCGACATAGAAGTATAATGTTGCTGATCAAGAACTGTCATTACCTGTTCTTTTACAGATATCAGCAAAGAACCCATGACGCCTGTCGATCCGCCAATGCCAAGTATGCCGCCAGTTAATAAGCCAAGAACAGCGCCAGTAGCACCGAAACGTTTAACAAAACCTTTTCTACCTTTTTTTTCTTTGTCGCGTTTCTTGTATGTGTTATTTGTCCAATCTGATCCAGGTTGTCTAGATTGATTTTCTTGATCGCCTATATCGCTAGCAGCATTGCTATCAGAGTAGTTTTCATCGTTATAGGTATTTTTTTTCCTATTTTCCATGCCTGATAGGTTTTGACCGACAGTATTATCCCAATGCACCTGGCTTGGCGATTGAATTTCTTGTTTATGGGCGTCAAGATTGTCGACGTTGTCGTCGTAATCAGTGTTTGATTTCTCTGATGTACCCAGTGGCATGAGTTTATTATAACCTTTTTAAGCTATTGTGTCTGCCCTTCTGACGACGCAGCAGCTGCAGCCTGTTGTAAGGTAGCTTGTGGATTAGTAGTAATCAAACCAGTCTCGGTATCGCTGGCGATGACTTGGATGTGAACGTGGTTCTGTCCAGCGAAAAATAAGCCTTGTCCGACCGGGAAATTAGCTAAACGCTTGCGCTCTTCTTCGGTTAATTTAAACACATCGCCTAGCACATCGACAGCGCTAGATGATTGTTTCAGCAGTAGCTGCATCGATGAGTTCGAAACAATAGCGCGGCCCATTTTGCTACCCATAAAGTCTTCGACGTCCTGAGTGATAGTCGTCAAGCCTAAATAATATTTGCGGGCGCGCTTGGCCAGGCTGAACATGAAGTTCGCTGAATCGTCATATTTCATCAGCTGCCAGGCTTCGTCGACGATCAACATACGTTTTTTCTGTTGGGTACGGACAATATTCCAGATGTGGCTAAGGACGATATACATTGCCACTGGTCGCAATTCATCTTCGAGATCGCGAATATTGAACACCACCATATTATTATTGATATCTATGTTGCTTTGCTGACTGAAAATACCAGCAAAAGTACCAGTAGTATATTTACGTAAGCGCTGCGCTAGCTGTGGGCCGGTACCGCCCATGTGTAATAACGTATCATATAAATCACCCATTGTCGGTGGTACAGAAGTATGCGTAAGCGGGTCGCTAGTAATACCAACGCGAGCATAAGTGTCAATTAGTCCCTGATCTAGGTCAGCCTCTTCGGCTGGCGACAAGCCGATGCCAGCATTATTTGCTGAAGCACCGCCTAGCATTAGCCGCAGTAATCCGTGTAATGTTACTAGATTAGCGCGCAGAGCGTCATCTGCTTCGTCGCCGTCAATTATTTTTGGCAAATCGAACGGATTAATACGTGTATCACTACTTAAACTTAGCCGCGTATAACTGCCGCCGACAGCATCGCACAACTTTTGATATTCGTTTTCTGGGTCTATTATTAGGATATCAGCGCCCATCATCATACTACGTAAGGCTTCTAATTTGACAGTGAATGATTTACCAGCACCAGATTTCGCGAAGACTACCATATTGGCATTTTCTAGAGTAAAACGGTCAAAGATAACTAGGCCGTTGTTGTGCATATTAATGCCGTATAGAATACCGTTTTCTTGAGTTAAATCAGCGCTTGTAAATGGAAAGCTAGTACTAATTGCTCCAGTATTCATATTACGGCGAATCTGCAATTGATCGCTCATTTGTGGTACTGTACTGTTTAAACCTTGTTCTTGTTGGCTAGAAGCGGTTTTACTATAAATCAGCATTTGTCCAAAAATTGTTTCGATAGTGTGCTGTATATAGCCTAGCTCTTCAAGACTGTCGCCGTAAATAGTTACATACAATCCGTAACGAAAGAAACGTTCCGAACCTACTTGTAATTCATTACGTAACTCCTCGGCGTCAGCTAGGGCTGCTTCTTTACCCGGGTCGCGAGTCTTACCTTTTTCGGCATTAAGAGCCATATCAGCCTCAAGCTGAGTCACTTTTTTGCGCAAGTTCTTTAAAACAACGGCAGTATCTACAGGATAAATAAACATGCTAATATCGATGACTTGATCAATATTAATAACCCCTGATAACCAGCCGGTATATAGTAGTCGCGGATAACCGTAGACATATATAGTTCTGCCGTATTTAGTACCGATACGGAAATAGCTTGAGTGGATTTCTAGACTGCTTGGCGCTATCAAATCACGCAGCGTATTCATACCCTTCAAGAATGCCTGCTCTACTTCGGCTTGTTCGCGTTCGCGTTGTTGCGCGGCGATATCTATCGGATCAGCTTTTTTCTTATGCGCCACTAGGATACTCCTCTATTATTAATAAACGGATTAGCTTCTTTTTCTCTATCTTTCTCGGTACCTTTACGTACATACAACGAGGCTACCTCGTGGAAGTCGCCAAGCGGCTCGCGTACGGCCGTATCGGGGTTATATATATTATAATAAAGCTCTCCGAGCTGCTTGGTATTGAGCTGTATAGATTGTACGCCGACACGCATTAAACCGCCAATTACAGAATCGACTCGGTTTTTGATTTCTTCCTTAGCTTTGATATAAGTTTCTTTATTAATTTTGGTGACGGGATCTTTATTGCCGCCAAACACCATCGAAAAAAATCCTTTACTTTGCTGCATGACATTGACAGTGTCGCCTGTTGGGAAATATGGGATCACCACGAAAAAACTCTTATCCATGATATTCGCCTCTTGGGACAGTACATCAATGAAATTGATATAATCGTCCATCAGTACGCCTAGAAGCATGTTGTCTTCGTTGACACGGAAGCTTTCAAGTTTATCTAAATATGGACCAATATCGACACGTTGCGAACGGACAAATATTTGGATTGGAAAATACAGGGCATTCAGGAAATCCTGGTAGCTCAACTCGACGCCATCACGCTCGCGCGAACTCATAAGATCGAAGTTGATAGATTTGCAAGCTACTACTGCTCGGAACGACCCGTCACCCATGATAACCATACTATCTCTTAATTCCGAAAACAGTAAGGTGTTTTGAGTACTTGTTGATTTGGCCTTTTGTTGCTTCTTTTTCTTGGAGTTTGAAGAGTTTTGACTATTAGGGTCTTCCGGAGTAGAGCTGTTGGGGCTCATCTGGTTGATGCTTTGACCGCCATTATTCATAGGCGGTACAGGTGGGTTTTGTCCGGAACCGACATTATTCGGTGACGGTAATTGCGGCGCTAGTTTCTGCTGATCTGGCGGCATACCCATCCTTTCTATTATTTAGTGTAATGATACGAATATTTCACTATCATCGTTATTTTTCTTGAGCTTGTCAACTTCCCTCTGTATAGTCTCGACTGACAAACCGCTATTATTAGCTATACTCATTATAGCATCTGACGTGATGTTAGTGCCAATATTTGGTTGTCTCACGCCATTCTGGTTCTGTGTATTAGGTTGGTTAATTTGATTATGTGGTGGTTGCTTGTCGTCTGTTCTTCTTGGCTGTATAACGGTTTGATGAATAGTAGGATACGGATTGAATTTTGATACACGACCATTTTGAATATCGCTATGATCGTCAGGCATGCTTGGCGACTGCGGTAACGGTGCTGATGTAGGCTGTGTTTGACGCATATTTTGCATAATCTGAGTACGGCGATCTTGATCGGCATGAGCTATCATAGTGTCGAACTTCCTAGCTACACCACCATCGTCATCCATCACGTCTACAGTCTGCTGTGCTGCATAGTATTGGTCAGGATTCATTGAACTATTAGGGACTGGTGCGGTAGCATGACGAATCGACCATCCTTCGGTGTCAGCAATATTGGCCAAATACGATAGGCGTTTTTCGGTTTCATATTGAGTCAGTTCTTTGGTGAGGTGCTCATCGACAACTTCTGGTGTGGTTATCTGTATTAGAGAATCAACACCGTCCGGTTCCCACACGCGCTTGCGTGGTTTTAACATATACGACACTATTGCCGCTAGATATATCTCCATTGGCTGGTCTTTGCGTAGTGGTAATGCTAATGCGCCGAAGAGTAATATAAAGGGTAGAGGTATCAATGCCAAGGCGATAAAAATCTGGCTCAATCCCCAGGCCATGGCGATACAGATAGCCACCACGATCAAATAGATAAATTGTCGGAAACTGAATGGTCCAATTAATTTATCTTCGGCTTCAACATCCTGTGCTACTTTGTATTCTGCCATATACGTCTATTATAACGCATTTATGCAAGTCCAGCTGATGGTGGTGTTGGTGGCTTTGGTTTTTTGTAATCATCGTTAAAGGAATTGGATTTACCTATGTCAAGTCTAGTAGGCTTTTGTGACGGAACCTCATTGCTTGCTGATGGAGATGATGCTCCATTACCTGATGATCCGCTATTGTTACCAGAGAAATTATTCGTTTGGTTGGTGTTGGTCGTAAAGGTTTGGTTATTGTAATTATTAATTATCGTTGGTCCTCTGTTTCCGGAATTGTTGCTATTACCGCCACCAGAGCCAGAACCACCGCCAGATCCGCCACCGCTATTACCGCCACCGCTAGGTGAGGAATTGGAACTACTACTGTTCGATGGAATACTGCCACCATGTGGTACATTTAGCGTGCCGCTATTACCGCCTCCAGAGCCAGAACCACCGCCAGATCCGCCACCGCTATTACCGCCTCCACCAGAGCCAGAACCACCGCCAGATCTGCCACCGCTATTACCGCCTCCACCAGAGCCAGAACCACCGCCAGATTTACCATTATATGGAATACGTTCAATTTCTGAAGCTACACCTTCGCCCACACTACTCTTGAGTCTAGAGTTGGACTCAACCTGGGCGCGTGAATTCACTAGACTATCCATCATTGAGCTGTCGCCACTAGCTTGAGCCTTTTGGGCGGCGTCTACCATTGCTTTGACGCCTGCTTTGTCTGAGCCTGCTAATCCAGCACCGCTAGCCTTATTATTGAGATAATATTCAATAGCTTCGTCTTGATCATAGTTTCCTTGCCGCATAGCTTCTAATTGTTTACCGCCAAGGAATGGAGCTTTTTTGGCCCCCACTTGAGCGACAGCTGCGGAAGCTTCTTTGCGTAGAGAATCTTGATCGCTACCACTGAATTCACTGGTAGCATTTGCTAATTGCATTGCTTGATCCCCGGTCATGATTGGAGCTAAAGCTCGCATGGCTGCGCGCTGCTGATAAGACGATATTTTTTTACCGTCTGCTCCTATACCTTTTGTGGCTGCCGTCATCAGTTCATTAGATTGGAAATTATTACTGGCGATCCAAGCATCAGCGGCTTTCATTCGTTCGTTATCTTCTTGTAAGAGAGCTTGGTTACCTAACAAGGAACGCTTATCTCCAAAATCACCCGAGAATCTACTTTTATTAAATCCAGCATTTCTATTAGATCGGAATTGCCTAAGGGTCGCACGATCTCGCAGTCCTAATAAACCGCCTCTTCTTTTGAAAGAACCGCCCTGTATCTGGGCATCTCTGAGGGCTTTTTTCTCTTTCCGATGCTTCATATATTGCCCATAAGTACTACTATCTAGTTTACTTTGAGCTCTATCGTTGAGAAACTTATTTGCACGATCCTGAAGTCTTCCAACCATAGAGGCAATGCCGCCGACAGCCATTGCTGCCGCGATTAGTTTTGGTACTGCTAATAATGGGGCGAACATTAATACAGCGGCTAAGACTTGTTTGATAACCCTAACTGTATCGGTTCCATCTAGGTCAGAGACACTGCCTTGAAGAATTCCTGCTGCTAAGCTACTAGCTCCATAAATTAAACCTATAGTAGGATAAACCAATAAGGTAGCCTTGAACACAGTCCACCACTTTTTGAAAAGATTTTCAGTGTTCGGCAGTAGCATGGCGACGAAGGCTAGTGGTGATAATATTACACATAATATAACTAAAGCCTCACGCACTCCCAGTAGAAATACCGTCGTTACAACCGTAATACATATAAATATTAAAGCTGATAAAATTGCAGACATAGCGAATAGACCTGCTGTAACGGTAGTGGCTATTGCTACTATAGTAGTTACAGAGTTACCGCTTTGTGACCAGGAACCATTCGGAACATCATCTCCTACTTTCGGCGCAGCTATAAATTGGTAGGCTGATTTACCTATAAGGTTTGATAAATCTACCATTAATCCGCATAAGTAGAATGATACATTAACTAATATAATACCTACTACTAGTTTCGGCAGCATTCTTTTGATACCGTAATTATCTATGCCATGGCCAGTTAATTGCGAATAAATAATGACCAAGAAGGCAATAACAAACAAAACATTAGCATAATCCCGAATTCTCGACCAATAGGCATATGGCGAAGATTCTGATCTATCAGATATAATCGCCTCATTGCTTAAGTGTAGAAATTGCTCAAGTTGTTTCTGTGCTCCATCCGATATATCTCCTAAGATGTTTATTATCGGACAAAGAATCCAACCTAAGTAGTCGATTTTGCACTGTTCTTCGTCGTCGCCTTTATTCTCTCCGTCGTTACCACCACCGCCATTGTTATTATCACCGTCTTTATTACCACCACCGCCATTATTATTTCCTGATAGACCTAAGCCTTTGATATAGGCTGCGTACTCATCCGCCCAGCTTCCGCTTAGGAACGATACCAAATCTTTACACGTTGTTCCATCTTCGCTGAATTCGGTAATAGGCATAGGATAGACTTTTTTTGTAGCATCTTTTAGGCGGTAAACGTGATCTTCAATACTGCCGCTACTAGTGACAACCTTAGCAGTGGCGTCACTCGCTCCCATATCACCGCTACTTACGCCAGTGCCTCTATCCTCATATCCACATTGATCATGCAACACTCTACTGGTCAAATAATATTTCCACGCATTTGTAAGAGGGGCTGCCTTTACTAGAGCATCGTGTGTGGCTTTGTAATCTATTTTTGTTTTTTGATCGGAGCCTCCGCTACATTCGGCTAGTCCCGTGCCATCACAGAATATACCATACAAACTACCTTGAGTGTAGCCAGCAGCCTTAAAAATTTCTTTAATGCTGGCATTAGATAGACTAGTACAATTCATAGTGCCACCGTCGCCATCATATGATGATATACCTGATTGCACTTTACCATGTGCGATTATAGAGTTGTTTCCTTTTTTATTATCATCGAGATCTTTAGAATAAACATATCCACCGCCTTTCATGTTGCCGAAACAAGTTGCTAGAATATTAACATCAAGAGCTGTTATAGCTTTTGATGTGTCTGATGGCCATGGTACGTCTTCGGCTGCGGCGCGCTGAGCGGGCAGTGCTACAAGAGAAATTAGACAGATCGCTCCAATTAACAGTAGAAAATATTTTTTTATTCTTCTCATGGTTATCTACTAGATAGTGTAGCAATATATAGTGAAAAATACTAGATTAAGGATATGAAAAAGATACCACCGTAGTAGGCGGTATCTTAGTAATTATTGTATTAATAATATTAATCGTCAAAGTGAGCACCCATAGGTGGTACCATCAAGATATTATGAATATAAAGCTGGTCTGGGTCGCCGTTGCCTTTTGGGTCGCCTTTTACTTTAGAACCCGGTATTAATTTACAGCTAACACCGAAATTACGTCCATTATGATCGTCATCCCATCCTTCGGCATTTGACTTTGATGTTACTTCAAAATCTATATCTATACCGGAATTACTTTCGCTATACGAAATTTTGTAGCCTGGAACAAGCTCATATAGCCGTTTATACTCTTCGTTATTTGTAGTACCGAAGGCGTCTGGTTTTTGCTCTTCATAATACCTACCGCTTTGAGTTGCTCTAAGGGTATTATAATCCAAATCTTTCTGCAATCTTTCATAAAATCTATCCATCTCCGATGAAATACGATCGTTGGGTCTAGCTGTAGATTCGCGAAATATACCTTCGAAGTAAGAATTAATAGGTATAGAAATCTGGCCAAACTTTTCAACTTTCCTAGACACGAAGGCGCGCTGACCCCAATATGCCATGTCGTTATCTACATCTTCTCCCTTATTTTCGTTCAGGAACATGCCAGGATTGGTGTAGTGATTTATTGCGTTTGTTAGGTAACTAATTAACGCCTGAGCTCTTTGGTCGCAATCTTCTTTATTCTCTGCTGACCCTGGCAACTCCGAACGCTTTGGTGGCGTGAATACATTTACGACTTGTTCCTTGGGTATCATTTCTGATATCTCAAACGGCGAAGAGTCAATCTCTGGTGTCGGGGTTGATGTCGGAACTTCGTAATCTTCAGGTGTGCTAGACGGCGCACTATGTGAAGTCTCGTTACTAGCACAAGCTGCTATGACTGTACTCCCCAACAATATACCAGCTCCTGCGAATAGACCGCGGCGGCTGATCTCTTTATTATTTCCTTTTTCTGTCATAAAGCTTCAATCCTCTCCTCTGGATTAGTGGTTTATGGTTGTACGTTAAAGGATAAGTACAACCTTATAGTATACCTTTTTCAGCAAAAAGTCAAGTGGCGTATAGGTGTGGTCAGTACTAATCGCCATTGTATATATCCTTAGTAAATTCTTTCATGACACGCACTGCTTCATCGGATGATAGCTGACGCAAGGTAGGCGTTTTGAGTACTTCAACAGCCATTCGGCGCATAGCTTCACGGTTAGTGTTAAATTTATTGATCAACGAGTGGCGAGCGTCAGCATCAGAAGCAGCCGGGTTGTTGCTGCGCAGCTTCTTCAATTCACCAGCAATACTATCGTTGATGAGGCGCTCGAACTGCTCTTTATTCATCTTAGCGCTGTTGATGTCGCTAAACAGATCTTGCAAAGCATCGGCATTAGCTTTGGCGACGATACCGGACTTCAGCTTACCTTCAAGTATCTCACGGTATGAGTTGTAGTATAGGTCGTGAATGGTGAAATCACCATTTAGCTGCTGTTTGAGTGATCTGTCGGCGAACATTGGACCAGCTTCCATAAACTTGGTGCGGATAGCCGCTTGGTTTACGGTGCGGCGCAGGTCGTAGTTGTGTCCCACGATTTTGTTACCATTTTCATCAGTATGAATGCCGGTGCTGAGCCAGATTTTCTTCTTTTGCTTATATGAACCTACGTCGAAGATTTGATCAACGGCCATTTCGCGGACGTATTCGTCATTCTTGTCGAATGACCATCGGCGACCTTTATCATCGGCGACATCTAGGCTCATGATCTCATTGCCATCGGCATCTGTTCCTAAATTACCAGTAGCTAGAGCTTCGATTTGCGCAGCATCAAGCTTGAAGTGATACGATAACTGGACTTGTTCAGCAACGCGATCACCAGCTTCTTTACGAGCCTTTGTGACGCTAGCTGCTAGTGCTGACGCTTCAGTGCCGATACCGGCGGCATATTGGCGAGCTGGTTTGTTATCGACACGAACAGTATTATTGAGCATTATTGAATTAATCTCGCTGGCCAACTCTTGTTCGGCTGCACGTTTGGCGCTACCAGCCAAGTTGGTCTCAATATTAGCCTGCTTGATATCGCGAGCGATATGCAGTACGCGTTCTCGTGAATAAGTATCGGATTCAGTACCGCGCAGGTTCATAACATGTTCACTCTGGTCGCCCTGGGCAATGATTTCGGCGTGCATCTTGCCAAGCTTTTCTTTAGCGCGCGCGGCATCGAATTCACTCTTCTTAATCTCTAATTCGAGTGCTTTATGGGTTGAGTCTGTCTGCGCCAGTGTATCCCAACGAGCTTGTTGATCGTTGGTGATACGTTGTTTATGTGCTTCGACAGTGCGACGAGCGGTTTCAACTTCTTGCCCAGCACTAGTTTCATTAAATTCGTTTTGAGCACGAGCTTTGTCTATATCTGCTAATTGCTGACGTTGTGTAAGATGATGATGTGCGCGGTAGAAGTTGTTGCCGATTTCAGCTTTGCGGGCTTCGTTTTCGCCTTCGACTGCTTGCACTGAAGATTTGCCGTGGCGATTGTTATCCCATTCAGTAGCATTATTAGCGGCTGCAGCTTCGTAAGCGGAAGTAAGCCCTTTAATTCGTTGACTGCGGCGGTGATGCGCGCGAACGGCCGAGTTGACTAGGTTAGCGCGACTACCGTGAGACTTGTTAATAGCGTTGGCAGCCTTTCTTAATTTACTTGACTTCTTGAAAACACCCCTATCGGTATTGATGAGATTCTTGCCGGATCGAACCTTTGATGCCTGATAAGCTGCGCGACCTTGCGCCCAATTGCGCGTACGGTCAATTAAGCCGCGGTTTGGATTATTTATAACACCAGCAATTCGACCTAGTAGTCCACCACTAAATTTGACAATGAGCGGCGTAACGGCGACTGGTGCTATCTGTACGGCCATACCTATAATAATCTGTATTAATGAGTCGCCAGCATTGGCGATAATGGCATAGCCAGCTAATTGTGCCGCTCCAAACAAAAACGACACTATCGGGAACATTAATAGCATCGTCAAGAAAATATCTTTCCATTTATCAAAATATTTGTTTGTGCTAGGCAACACATAACCGACAAAAGCTAGCGGCGCTACGATAACGCAGAGCGTGATGAGTGCTTGACGTGCGGCTAGAATAATTACCGCAACAACTGCTGCTAGGATAACGCCTACTAATATAGGTATTAGAAGGGTTAAAGATGCACCGATACCGCCATTGGCTATTACAACCGCCCCTAATGTACCACCTCCTGCTAATACAGCGCCGGTGACTTTGATCCATGATACATCATCCCCTAGTTGGTCGTATCCGGATAATCCATTTCTAACGTCTGTGAAAAATTGTTGTACACTTACGCCTAAGACATTGGAGATATCAATACACGCGCCAGCTAGCCAATACGACACATTAACTAAAATTGCGCCGATTACTAATCGTGGCAACATTTGCTTTAGACTGTAATTAGTTAATCCTGTATTGGTAATTTGCGAGTAAATGATTAGCAAAAATACAAGTACAAAACAAATGTTTGATAGATCGCGAACTTTCTGCCAAATTTCATAGATTGGGTTATCGTTTGTATTAACCTGGAAAGTCTTTACCGTCAGGAAGTCTCTCAGCAAATCCATTAAATTATCCATGCGATCTGCTATGAAAGTCATCGCTGGACAAACAAACCAGCCAACACCATCCATTTTGCAACTACTTTCATCGTCATCAGAATTCGAATCTTCTGATACACCTGTCGATGACGATGACGCATCGGCTATGCTTATGTTGGTGGATGACGATTGTGAGGAAGGGTCATACACACCGTCGCGTAATTTGTAGCTAACGGCCTGTCCTTCGCTGGCAGTTTTGGCGTCTGATTCAGCTAAGATGAAATATATAGTCGAATCGTCTTCGAATTTGTAACCATCGTAGTTAGTTATTGGCAAGTCTTTGGTTTTCGCGTCGCTTGCTAAGGAATTTTTTTCTATTCGTGTATAAGTATGGTTCTGGTATTTGACGGTGTCATTTTGAGTGTTGCGTTCGGCATCGGCTGCGGCAGCTGATTGTGGTAATATAACACTTGCAAACAATGCTATCATTACTGACGATAGCACTAATAAACAGGTCTGCAGGGATAATCTACCCTGCAGGTGTGACTTTACCCGATCCCACATGTCAACTATTACTGTAGCATTTTAGTTACGAAAAGTCAATTATATTAGGAAGATAGTCGTGTCTTTATTAAAAGTATTTGCATATTTGATAGTCTATAGTTATACTAACAGATAAGGAATGATAAGCATCGTATCATCATGAAACAGAAAATTGCAATTGTATCTCTTATCGCTGCTAGTGTTGTTGCTTGGTTTTTAGTGTCGCCGATGGCTTATGCTGATGGAGAGGTTAAATGCGCAATTCTACCTCAGTCTATTTGTGATGCAGCAAATTCGAATAATGGTGATGTTACACAATCTGGTGTGTACAAACTGCTCATCGAAGTACTTAAAGTACTCACTGCACTAGTGGGTGTAATAGCTGTTGGTATGTTTGTCTGGGCGGGTATTCTGTATTCCAGCGGTGATGGTAACAGTAATCGAGTGTCTCAGGCGAAAACAATTATCACTAATACAACTTTGGGTATAGTAGCATATGGTTTGATGTATTTAGCGCTAAACTGGTTGATACCGGGAGGAATATTTAATTAAATGAGACGGATTATTTCGGTAATTAGCCTAGTGACAGCTAGTATTTTTGCGATGCTATTTGTTAGTCCTACCGTGTATGCAGCAGATTCTTCATGTGATAGCTATGTTTTTGCTATACCAGCTTGGTATAACGGACTAATGGGACGTAGCAGTGGTTCTTGCCAATTTGAGGCTGAAAAAATGGGCGGAGCAGACAAAGACAAGCCTGACGTCGTCAGGACTGCTGGTAAAATCGGTTCCAATGTCGTACAAGCTTTGATGGTTATAGCAGCCTACGTAGCGGTATTTTTCCTGATTAAAGGTGGATTTACTTATATTTATAGTGCAGGATCCGCAGAGAACATTAATAATGCTAAAAAGACAATACAGAATGCACTCATTGGTTTAGTCATTGCCGTCATGGCGGCATCAATAGTTAATGCTATAGGAGCTGCTATATGATAAAAATTTCAGAATTACTCAATCTAGCGGCTGTGAAGATTGACTCCGGCGCGATTAATTACAACCCGACAGCTAGAGGCAATGATGCCTTGCGTAATATACTGAATACGGCGTATTTTTGGGCAACAGTAATTGCCGTGATAGCTATAATAGCAGCTGGTTTTTTCTATACTACCTCAATGAATAATCCCAATCAGGTTGCTCGTGCTAAAAACGCTATTCTCTATGCCATCGTTGGTTTAGTTGTTGTTATAATGGCATTCGCGATAACGAACTTTGTAATGGAGGCTTTGTAAGATGCGACAAAAGTTGGCGTTATTATTAGCTGTAGGAGGTACTCTCATATCATCAATAGTATGTACAGCGTATGTGTCTGCTATCGATGTTAATAGTAATTGTAGTTCTATAGGCGTAGCCTGTGAGACTGTTCGTGAAGATAGACTTAATCTGAACAATCGAAATACAGTATCAACAGCAGTTAATTGGGCTCTGTGGCTATTAGCGGGCATAGCAGTGATTATGATTATAGTTGGAAGCTTGCAACTTGTTTTTTCACAAGGCGATCCTAAAAAAGCGGCCGATGCTAGGATGACAATAACATATGCCGTCGTTGGCTTAGCTGTTGCTATGTTGGCAACCGTAATTGTACAGTATGTTACAGATAATTTATTATAAAAGTAAAAGGAGAACAATTATGAAAAAATTATTTTTAGCAACCATGGCTACTTTGATGTTAGGTATTGTTGTGGTTGCGCCTAAAGCTATGGCGGCAAGTTGTGGTTCGGCTAGCCAGTGTATTTCTGGAGGACTAAATGCTGCTGGCGCCAATACGTCAGCGGGGAGTCTTAGCGATGTATTATCAACGGTTACTTCGGTATTGATGTTTTTGATCGGAGCTGTTTCGGTAATTATGATTATAGTTGGTGGTTTTCGCTACACTACTTCGCAGGGCGATCAGGCAAAATTACAAACTGCCAAGAATACAGTTATGTATTCAGTAATTGGCTTGGCTATAGCAATATTTGGTTACGCAATCATTAGCTTTGTTATATCGTCGTTTATCGGTTGAGCTGGTCGCTTAACAAAAGACGGTGTATATGATATATATAGTAGTAGTTAATCGTACGAAGAAAGGACAGTCATACGTATGAAAATCAAATTTAGAAAAGAACAAATTCTGGGATTACTAGTAGTACCGGCGCTTGTAGCCGTTGGTTGTTCAGCACCGGCATTTGCTGCAGATTTGACTCTAAGTAACGGAGCTAATTCCGCTAAAGGTACCGATCAGGCGCAATGTCTCTTTGGTAACGAGCCGGGTTGTGATCAAGGTCAAACCCCTATCTTTCGTACTGTTACCAATGTCTTGTTATTTATTATCGGTGCAGTATCGGTGATTATGTTGATTATTGGCGGTTTTCGCTATGTGGTTTCGCAGGGCGATCAACAGCAGGTACAATCAGCTAAGAACACTATTCTCTATGCTGTCGTTGGTATTGTGGTAGCGATTCTAGCTTATGCGGCAGTCAACTTTGTGATTGGTAGCTTCGTTAAGACAGAGTAAGTAAAGCTATTAGTTATAGTTATAAATAAGACAGAGTAAGTAAAGCTATTAGTTATAGTTATAAATCAACCGCGCTAAAAGCGCGGTTGATTATTTGTAGCCAAATACTTACCTTTTAACCAAATATATAGAATTTAGCAAAACGTCATTTTGCTGAATTCTACTGAATAGCGATTTTTTTGGCCTGTTCTTGTTTTACTTTAGTGAAGCTAATAGTTAGGACGCCATCCTTGAGAACTGCCGAAACTTCGTCTTCCTTGACGGCTACTGGTAGCGCTAGCGTACGACTGAATTCACCCCAGTAACATTCCTGAATATGCCAACGCGAAACCGCCGTGTCATCTCCGCTTGATAGTGTGCCGCTGATAGTCAAGATACCGTCAGAGATACTAACATCCAAATCTTCTTTATTAACACCAGCTGTACGAGCTTTTATGACAAGCAGCTCATCAGTCTCGTATACGTCGACAGCTAACTGACCTGGAAAATCGTCTTCTTGATCTTGCCAGGCTGCATTATTGTCGGTTGGTTGTTGCTGTGCGGCGGCTGCCGGAGCGGCTGATGTGTTGTTATCATTTGTTAAGCTGTCGTCATTTAGAAATGCTGCAGCCAGTTCGTCTTCGATCAACAGATCGTCATTTTGTCTACGTGCCATTGATATCCTCCACTACTCTCGTTGGCTGATTGAAATAATATAGCTATATTATAAATGATAGATAGCGTATAATCAACTGTATAAACCATAAGAGTGTAAAAAATACAATGAGAATCTCGCTGTTTGATCTATTAGCACCTCACTACTGTTGTTCTTGCGGTGCAGTTGGCCGGATAATTTGCGATAATTGTAAAAAACACATCGCCTCGCGATCGTTTCGTAGCTGTTTGGTTTGCGCGAAAACTATCCGCAATTCAAATGGTCTGTGTCGTTCTTGCAAACAAAAAGTACCCTTCAAGCGTATTTGGTGTGTCGGTGAGCGCTGTGATGCACTGAAGTCGTTAATTGATGCCTATAAATTCGAACGGGCTAGTGGGGCTTATCATGAGATCGTCGACCTGCTAGACGAATACTTGCCTAAGCTTCCATCTAATACGGTAGTCGTGCCTGTGCCGACGATTTCGACACACATTCGCCAGCGCGGCTATGATCATGCAGCGAAACTAGCTCGCGAACTTGCTAAACGCCCAAACTTCCCTACTTGACCGTATTAAGGCGGAAAGCTTCGACCGTGCAGCATACTGCCACCAAGGACAAGCGTTGGCGAAATGCGCGTGAAGCATTCGTTTGTAATAAAGTCGAGTTTGATAGCTGTGTTATTGTTGATGATATTTATACGACCGGTGCTACGTTGCATTATGCCGCTAAAACTCTACTAGATGCTGGTGTTGAGGATGTATCGGTGGCGATTATAGCGCGCCAGCCTACTCGCAGTAAATAATTTTTGCTATAATAAAGATTACTGGAGAGGTGACCGAGTGGTTGATGGTACTGGTCTTGAAAACCAGCGTGGGGCAACTCACCGCGGGTTCGAATCCCGCCCTCTCCGCCATTTCATGCTTACTCGAACCCTCGGTAGCTGACACGCTGCCGGGGGGTTTGCTTGAATAGGTTGACTGTGATTAAATAGCAGCAACCATGAGTGAAGCACTTCCTCCGCGAGCATCGTCAGCCAGTCAGAGAGAGACAGGCTGGTTGAAGATGTTGCAGTCGAAACGGGGTGCGAAACTTACGCCTACAGTCAATCGCAACGCGAAACCCTTGGAAGTCTTGCGATACAGCAAGCGGAAGTTGAAAAAATGCTCGCGTCTGGAAGTGTCAACCTCAAGTCACTGTTCGATTTGTTTCGCAGTGCCGCACAAGAGGGCAAGCGCCCCAAGGTAAAAGTACTAAGTGCCTACTCAGTGTTGGTTGATCCGATCGTGCCTGTTCCGGGGAACATTTTTCCGCCACCTTCGACTACCGAATGAGGCTTACTTAGTTTTCTGGCTATCAATTAGTGGTTTCCAGGGTAATTTACTTGGTTGCAGAAAAGCTAGCGGCTGGATGCGCCGTAGCCACCAGTAGTGGCGCCATTATTACTACCACCACTACCAATGCCGCCCGTGCCGTTAGAGGCACTTGGTATGAAGTTGCCAATAACGAAATTGACTGCCGCGTAAGCTAATATTGCGACGACGATACCGACTAATGCATACAAAATAGTGTTTTTAGCGGATTGAACTTTTGAGGCGTCGCCGCCGGATACTACATATTTCAGGCCGCCAATGATTAACATTATTACGGCTATTGCACCAACAATAAAGAGCAATACGCTGCTAACTCTCGAAAATACACCAGATTCACCAAATAGCGTAGCCGGTTGGTCAGCGCCGCGTGCTGAATTAGCTCCTTCGACAATAGACCCGATAGCTGCTGCTGGTAGCGGCGAAAGCAGCATAGCGACGACACTGACCGACGCTAGTATTCCAATAATAACGTTACTATGCTTCATGATAATTTTCCTGAAGTCTCCTTCTAAATACTAGTATACATGGTTGTTGCCAAAAATCTATGCACAACACCGAAAATATGCTAAACTAATGCTGACTGGAGGAGTACCCAAGTGGCTGAAGGGGACGGTTTGCTAAATCGTTAGTGTGGGGAGACCTGCAGCGGGAGTTCGAATCTCCCCTCCTCCGCCAGGATAGAGATTGCATAGCGAATCTCTATTTTTTATGGTAACTATCAGGCTGGCATGATATAATGCGGTTATGCAAGACGACTCATCGCAAGATTGGCAACAACCGGCGGAAGCGGCTTCTGGAACGCCTTTTCAAGCGGTAGCTCCGGCGTCAGATGCAGAATCAGGGAAGCTCTCGGCGGCGCCAACTACTGATAATACGGCATTAGCTTTCAGTAACGATGATGCGCGCTCACAGGCAAACGATGAATTTAAATCAGAGGCTTCTCAATCAGAAGCGGCAATAGACTCTAACACTAGTGTAGACTCTGAGCCTAACGACGAAGAAATATTAGTGCGCTGGCAAGGCCCAGAGCATCTTTACAGCGAACGTTCTACCCAGTGGTATGCGGCTTTGGTGTTAGTAACGCTGATTTTGATGGCTATTGCCTACTTTGCTTTTCGCTCGTTGACGTTTATGATTTTGCTACCGGTGATGGCGGTGGCGCTTGGAGTGTACGCACATCGTCCACCGGAAATAATTGATTACGTTTTGACTCGTAAGGGTTTGTATGCACGCGATCGACTGATGCCGTATGACCAATTCAAATCGTTTGATGTCGTTACTATCGGTAATGTACACCATATCGCATTGATTCCGCGCAAGCGTTTCCAATTAGGCCAAAACATCTATTTTCCAGAGGAATCAGGTGAGAAGATCGTCGATATGCTGGCTGCTCGCTTGCCAATGAAAGAGGTTAAGCCGGATTTCATCGATAAACTGCTGGCAAAACTTCATCTGTAGCAGGTTTATAACTAGCTTGTGAAAACTGGCATAGTATGCTACTATTAGTTGGTTAGCACCCGTAGCTCAGCTGGATAGAGCGTTGGTTTGCGGTACCAGAGGTCGTGCGTTCGAATCGCGCCGGGTGTACCACGATGTTCTTATACGGACCCAGGCCATGAGGACTGTGGCCTGGGTCTCGTGTCTGATAGTTGAGACGTCTGCCCTGTTGGGCGGGCGTTTTCGTTGTTTTGAGGTTGGTTTCGTGCTTACCGTCCCGCTTTGAGTCCGTCGTTCCACTATCATACGTTGGTGACTGTGAAAACTTACCAGGTATTGTTGCAAGTCAGGTATGTATTAGGCGGCGATGCACATCTTTTGAACCCTCTTTATTTGGACTTGATAGTTATCCGTCGAGATGGTTGGCAGAGGCTCTCAGAAATAATCCATAGATATATACTACTGAAGTCTTCATTGAATAGAAAATAGTAAATAGTAAATAGTAAATGAAAGCGAGTTACGCGTTTATTTGCGGTGCTGCTGGTCGGCAACAGCATCTCCTACTCTTTCCCCTTGCCTTTAGCCTGTTTGTCGATGACGATCCGTACATCCGTGCATCTCGCAACTTTGTCCACGGCCTTCGGGGCCCAGATACAGATGTCGATTAGGGCGGCACGGTGATCGTCTGGGAGCTTACGACCTATTTAGTATATATACAATTTCCGCTATTTGACGATAGACAAAGTGTCTCCCTGCTCCGGTATAAGTAATGAGATGAATTTTCTCCTGTTTTTTGAGGGAAATCAAAACTTTCTGTATGTCGACTAGCGCATCGTGTACTTGTTTGAGTGGATACTGTGCTAATAGTGTGCCTAACGTCATCCGGCAGATTATTGTTTTCTAATATAGTTATAAATGTTGTATGTTCTACGGGTTTCCAGGTATCGCATCGCTCTGCGCAATTAGTGAATGGCTGATTTCGCAGCAAGCGTTGACGAGTCTGTGTATCTGACAATGTGCCTACCACTAATCCATTACGCTCATTGCGACCAGAAATGACGAAACCGGAATCGTAGTCGATATGCATCTGACGGACTAGGTCGCCGCTAAGGTGACTAGCGAAAACCGTACTGGCGAGATTGCTGTAGTAGAAGAAGGCGATATATCCGATGATAAGAGTAAATGTTAATGCGATTGGAAGGATCCGCCGGATTGTTACTTTGGTGATAGTGTAACGCATAACTGTAATACAGCATAGTTACTTGCGTTCACGATTGCAAAATAGCTGAACCCTAATAAGGCATCGATGTAACTCGCGGGATAGAAACGATGATGATTATGGCACTGAAGGGGGCTTGTTACTAGACAGACTGTTGCAATGTGATGCCAAGGAACTCGACTCGGCCCTTTATACCAAATCCTAGTGTCCTGAGTTGTTAGGGGGGCTGGGATGATACGACGAGGACTGGTTCTGGCGGAGAGACAGGGATTCGAACCCTGGGTACGATTACTCGCACACACGCGTTCCAGGCGTGCACCTTCAACCACTCGGTCACCTCTCCTTGCGCTTAATTTTACCAAAAATTTCGCAAAATCTGAATTGTAGTTGGTAAAATTAGGCAGATTGTAGTATTTTACACAATCTTCATCGGTTGATTTATTAAACAGCACTTGTCTATAATAGATTAATATGACAGCTCGAAAGACAGCAAGGCCGATAATTCAACTTAAAAATCTTACAAAAGTATACGGTATAGGCGACGCGGCGCATGATGCGCTTGATGAGATTGATCTGACCATCCGTGAAGGCGAGTTTATCGCCGTGATGGGGCCGTCCGGCTGCGGCAAGACAACTTTGCTTAATATCATTGGTTTTTTGGATCGGCCGGATAAGGGCGAATATTTATTTGAAGAGAGGTCAACTGCTCGTTTATCGGAGCGGCAGTATGCCAAAATTCGTTCCAATAAGATTGGTATTGTTTTCCAAAGCTTCAATCTGATTAATCGTTTGACGGTACTGGAAAACGTGGCTTTGCCGCTTATTTATAAGGGAGTTTCTAGGATTAAACGTCTGGAGATGGCTAGCAGTATCCTCAAATCTTTCCATCTACAAGAGCGTGAGTATTATATGCCATGGCAATTATCTGGCGGGCAGATGCAGCGAGTGGCGATCGCTCGTGCTTTAGTAAATAAGCCGAGCATTATCCTAGCCGATGAACCGACTGGTAACCTTGATAGTCGTTCTAGCCACGTTATCATGGAAGAGTTGGCTAATCTACACAAAAAAGGCAATACTATTGTCATGGTGACTCACAATCCGAACTTGACTAGCTATGCCAGTCGTGTCATCAATATGCTGGATGGCAAAGTTGCTAGCGATCGTCGTGTGACAGTAGAATCACACGAGGAATCGAAAGCAGTGGCGATATCGTTGCATAAATCTGACAAGCCTAAAGACAATGATTCCAAAAAAAGCAAAAGCGCTAAAGACACGGAAAACAAGTCTAAGAAAACAGCCAAATCCAAGAAGAGTGAGGACGACAAGAAATGAGGTTGATGACAGTTGAACATATTACCGATGCCTATCAGACATTGCGACGTAGTCGCGCGCGTACAGTATTGACAGCTCTCGGCATTGCTATCGGTGTAGCTAGTGTGACTTGCATCTTGACTATTAGTGACGGCGCTCGCGGGATGATCTCTAGTCAAGTTGATACTTATGACGGTAAGTTGATGATTGTCCGGCCAGGAACCCAAACGCGCGACTTAAACGCTTACCTTAACCCAGCTGGCCAGCAGCTTTTTGGGACTAGTTCACTAACTGAAGCTGATATTGATGCTGCTAAATCTATCGATGGTGTTGGCGCGGTTGTTCCATTGATGATTTTGAATGCCACAGCTAAAACCTCCCGCGCTGAAGCCGCTAATAATGTTGTACTTTCTACTACGCCATCTTTTGCGAAAACTGCCGATTTTAAGATGAGCGCTGGGCAATTTCTCGGCGAAGAGACTGACGATTCAGTGGCAGTGATTGGTAGTGAACTGTCAGCCAAGTTGTTTAATACTGATCGTTCAGTCGGACAGATGTTTACTATGCACGGACAGCAATTCACGGTGATCGGTGTAGTCAAATCAGGGGCAAATCCAGTGAATTACAACACTGTTGATTATGGTAATGCTATCTTTGTTTCATACAATCAAGGCAAGCTGTTGCACAAAGGTAGTACGCAGATTCAACAAATCAATGTTCTTGCCAAAGACAAAGACAGCGCCCCTGCTGTCAAGAGTAAGCTAAAGGAAAAACTGCTCAAACAGCATCTTGGTGAAGAAAACTTCATGATTCTAAATGGCGCAGATATCGGTCGTCCGGCTGGTGAGCTATTTAGCGCTTTGACAGCGGTAATGGCAGCTATCGCGGCGATCTCGCTGGTTGTGGGCGGCGTTGGCATTATGAATATTATGCTGGTCGGCGTAGCTGAGCGTACCCGCGAGATTGGTATCCGCAAAGCGGTTGGCGCTAGCCAGCGGACGATTATCGGGCAGTTTTTGGTTGAATCACTAATGATTAGCTTACTAGGCGGTACTTGCGGTTATTTGGCAGGCTATTTGCTAGCCTTAATTGTTAGTTCGCAAATGAGTTTTGCACCGACAATGACATGCTCAACAGCGGTAGCAGCGCTACTGATGGCAGTTGGTTCTGGCGTTATCTTTGGTACTTACCCTGCTCTCAAAGCAGCGCGCAAGAATACTATTGAATCTCTGCGGCAATACCACTAGGCGTTCGCAACCCGCAAAAAAGCGGTCGCACAAACAAAATAGACAGCTGGGCTGTCTATTTTCGTATTATAGTTTATTAACTCTTTATCTATTTATCGAGAGCCTTTTTGAATTTTTCGATTAGATTGACTTGGGTCGGATCGACATTATTGAGAATTGCCACATAAATGCTAGCGAAATCTGCCAAAACGCAACCCCACAGCATTTGCTGTAGCGGCGTTTTGCCAGCTAGTGGTACGACGGTTGATTTCGGACGCTTGCCAGATAACATGCGGTCGGTTAGCGAGAAACGCTTGAGGATGCGCGGGTGCTCAAAATCACTCAACAAATCAAATACAGCGAAAGGCTTTTCTATCGGATGGCTAGTCCAGCCGACAAATTCGTTATGGCTAAATTCTGGCAAATAGTTGCAAAAAGCGACATTTTTGGCGTTTTCATTCCAGCTAATTTTCCATTTATAAGCTAGCGGCGCCATTAGGCTGCCGCCATAAAAAACCGGCGTTTTGCCGACGGCAATCAAAGCTAGCTGCTTGGCGTAGTTTTGCTTAGTTGGCACATCTTTGACCCAGAGCGAGCTCTCCTTCTCTAGCCAGGTGCTAGCAGCAGTTAGCTCGTCGATATAAGTGCGATCAATCAGTTTAAAAGCGTTTAATACTTCAAGTAATGCTCGCAGCGAATAAACTACCGCCATACGCGGCTGGCAATCTTTCGGGATGAGTGCCGATAGAATGCGTTCTTTCTTGGCGATTTCGTCGACTTTGCCACCAGTAGCAATGATAGCAATTTGGCAGCCGCGTTCAATTGCTTGTTCGAGGCACGACAAAGTTTCTTCGGTGTTACCCGAATGGCTGCTAGCGATTACTAAAGTATCGCGGCCGACATAATGCGGCAAATTGTAATCTTTGATAACATCAAACGGAATCGTCAAAGCTTCCTTAAGCAGCGACTTAGCGAGATCAGCTGCCAGCGCCGAACCGCCCATGCCAGCCACAATAATATTGCGCAGCTCGCGGGCATCATGCTCGGCATCGCGCAGCTGGCAATCGAAATTCGCTTGCTGGTAAATTTTGGCTGCAACCTCTAGGGCTCCCCCACTGTCTCTTTGTTTTAAAATATTAGGGTCGTCCAACATAATCAAATCACCTTTCTCTTGCGATATTCCATATAGCTATGATACAGTATATAATAAATCAAGCATAAAAGTAATGAGAAGGTGGGCACATGGATATAAAATCGCAAACTACGCAGCCAATCAGTGACGATCAAGATCTCGCCAAAGTGTTGGCCGGTGTAAATAACGGAGCAAAAGCGGCTAACACGCAATCAGCAACACCATTGCCACCACTGCCGGACTTGCCACCTGAACCAGAGCCGGAACAGCAACCGGCAGCTTCGCCAGCGCCGCAACCAAAGGCTGCTAAAACTGCGGCAACAACCGATGCCAGCGACCTTGATACAGTCAAGAATAATGCTATTCGGGAGTTGCGTCCGCTTGTTGGTAAGCTTAATATCTCTGCTGAGGAGAAATTTGATACATATTTATTACTAATCCGTTCGACTGATGACAGAACGCTAATTCCTCCTGCTCACGAGGCAGCTAAAGAAATCACCGATGAGTCTCGCCGTGCTCAAGCATTGTTGGATATTATTAAAGAGATTGATTTTTTGTCAAACCCACAGTAAGCTAGCTTTAGTCGGATGTTAGAGGCCATCACTTCCTACAGCATCTTCGGAAGTGCTATACTATAGCTATGTCTATTCGTTTTGCTACAGATAATGAAATTAATTCCTGGGATGAGCTGGTGGTCAATAACGGCGACCGCGGTAATATGTTGCAGGGGTCAGTCTTTTTGAACCTGAAGCGACTATCTGGTTGGCAGCCGCGGTTCATTATCTGCAATGGGTTAGCGATCGGCGCGATCGAAAAGCACATTCCTCTACTTGGTAAAGTTTGGTATATTCCGAAAGGTCCCGGAGTGGCTACTGCTAAGGAGCTCGCCGAGGTAGTACCGGATCTACGCGATTTTGCTCGCCAGCAAGGTGTCTTCACTATTAAAATCGAGCCGGAATTGCTGCGCGGTGCGGATGTTTCGACAATTAAATTATTGCCGACGCAGCCGATTCAATACAATGCTTCGACAGTGGTGGTAGATTTGCACGATGATATCGATACGATTCTCAAAAATTTGCCGCAAAAAGGACGCCACGCTATTCGCCGGGCTGACCGCGACGGCGTAGTCGTCAAGCGCGTGCCGGTCGACGACGAAACTTGTCGCCAGATGTATGCTCTATTCAAAGAGACGGCTGACGGCGCCGGTTTTACGATTCGTCCGGCGCAATATTACCGTGAATTTTATCAGCGGTATGTTGATGCTGGCCAAGGGCAGTTATTTTTTGCTTATTACCAAGATCAATTGGTGGCTGGTGCTTTCGCGGTGATTCTTGGCACCAAAAGCACTTACAAAGATGGCGCTTCGATACGTAAGCGTACCGCATACGGTGCTAGCCACCGTTTGCAATGGGAAGTGATCAAGTGGGCTAAGGAACATGGTGCGCTCGAGCATGATCTTTGCGGCACGCCGGCATCCGACGAAATGAGCAATCCAAACCACCCTCGTTACGGTCTAGGGCGTTTCAAAACTAGTTTCAATAAGCATATTACCGACTATATCGGCGCTTTCGAGATTTCTGTGTCGCCTATCAAATCGCGCCTTTGGAGCAAATATGTTGAACGGCTAGTGCGACGACTCTACTTCATGTGCCATCATGAGTCGTATTATTGATTAATATTTTTGAGTGATGTCGATTTTCGGTATTAATTAATAATTCTGTCACTAGCGATTCGTCTTTGCGATTGCCTGCCGCACCGTCTCAATTTCGTTCCATGGATGCGTACCATCGGCGCGCTCAATAGTTTTTTCATGACCTTTACCCAGGAAAATAACGGTATCGTTGAGGCTAGATACGCGTGAAACTGCGAAATTGATTGCCGCGGTGCGATCTGCTATCAAAAATAGATTTTCATCTCGTTGCTTGCCAGATTTTTCGGCGCCAGCGGCAATTTGCGATAATATTTTGCGTCCGTCGACGTCGCGGTCGTCTTCTTCTGTCAACACAACTTCGTCGGCATATTTGCCGGCAATTTCACCCTGGATGGCGCGCTTAGCTTCATCGCGGCGGCCAGCCGAACCGAACAAAACAACCAACTTGCCTTTCGTTGTTTTTTTGACATCATGCAGTAGCCGTTCGAACGAATCTGGCGTGTGCGCAAAATCGACGATCGCCGAGTAAGCTTGTCCGGCATCAACAACAGTCATTCGTCCTTCGACCCCAGCTAGCGCAGCAATTCCCTGCTCGATTTGCTTCTTGGTCAAGCCGACTTCGTTGCCTACGGCCGCTGCCGCTAGACTGTTATAAATATTAAATTCGCCCGGTATGTTGACGTGCATATGGTATGAATTATCACCAACGTGTGCGGTGTAATCGCTACCTTGAGCATCTAGTTTGACATCTTGGGCACGCCAGTCGCCAGCTTTGATACCGTAGCTGATTGATCGCTTGACGCTGCGGCGAAAAGCATTAGCTGATGGATCGTCGGCGTTGATGATGCCAACGCGGCTAGCTAGCTTAAAAAGTTTGGTTTTGGCAGCCAGATAGCGGGCAAAAGTTTTGTGATAGTCGAGATGCTCGTGCGTGACATTAGTCATAACGGCGATCTCGATAGGCACGCCGAAAGTACGGTGTTGCGCTAAGGCGTGGCTAGTTACCTCTAGTACCACCCATTCAACGCTTTGCTTTTTGAATTGCTTGAGTCTTTTTTGCAGCAGCGATGCCGAAACAGTAGTCATGTGGGCAATTTGCGGCGTGATGTCGTCGCCAACACCGTAAGCGACAGTTGTCATCAAACCAGCCTTGATGCCGGCGTTGGTGAGCATTTTATGGATCATAAAGCACGTCGAGGTCTTGCCATTAGTACCGGTTACGCCGATAACGCGCATTTTGCGCGCTGGATAGCCGGCTTTGGTAGCGGAAACAGTCGCTGTCAATAAATGATAAGTCGGTTCAATAGTTTGATATAGACTCGCAGGTATAGCCTTTTTCAGGGTTTTTTTGAGTGAATTCATACCGGTATTATAGCATCCGGACTTCGCTGGTGATACAATTAAGACGATGAAGGTCTTGGGTATTGAGTCGAGTTGCGACGAAACTGCAGCAGCTGTTGTCGAAGACGGCTTTCGCATGCTGTCAAATGTCGTACAGTCGCAGATTGATATTCATGCGCATTTTGGCGGCGTAGTGCCCGAAATTGCGGCGCGCAGCCATATTGAAGCGATTGGCCCGGTGATCGACGAAGCGTTGGCTCAGGCGGATTGTAGCTGGGGTGATATCGATGCGATTGCAATGACGTATGCACCAGGATTAATTGGCTCATTGTTAGTCGGGACGCTAGTAGCGCGGACGTTGGCGGTTTTGCATGATAAGCCGCTTTATCCGGTGCATCACGTCGAAGGCCATGTGTATGCGAATTTCATTACGGAGCAAAGAGTAACGCATCCTGACTCTTCCCGGCTCATTTTGCCTAAAACTCAGCCGTGTTTTCCGCTTCTCGCACTGATTGTCTCTGGCGGCCATACTCAGCTGATGCTTTTCCGCAATCATGGCGACTACGAGCTACTCGGCCAAACGCAAGATGACGCTGTCGGCGAGGCATTCGATAAGGTCGCTAAGATTCTCGGACTCCCCTACCCTGGCGGCCCGTCGATTGCCCGTGCTGCCGAGCAAGGTGATCCGGATAAATATCATTTGCCCAAAGCCAAACTAGATAATCCGTATAATTTTTCATTCTCAGGCCTCAAGACAGCCGTTCTGCGGGCCGTTCAGCACGCAGTGGGCAAAGACTTCACTTTTCCGTCACACAAGCTTCCAGGGCTTCTCACGAGCTCTCAGCAGCATGATTTTGCGGCCAGTTTCCAAAAAGTGGCGGTTGAAACGCTGGTTGAACGCACAGTGCAAGCTTATCGCGACTTCCAGCCACAGTCGGTGGTAATCGCCGGCGGCGTAGCGGCTAACCAAGAGTTGCGCCGCCAACTGCGCCAGGCGCTGCCGATAGGTATCGAATATGCGCCAATTCAGCTGTGTACTGATAACGCGGCGATGATCGCGGCGCTTGGTTACCAGCAGGCGCAGTACAGCGTGCCGGCAGATCCATACGCTCTCGAGGTAATCCCTAGTATATCAATGGTCAAAACTGCTTGGAACAAGGCTGAGGCGTTGTAAATGGTACAACTATTTACCTCTGTTAATAATGATGGATTAGTCAGTATATTGAAGAGCGGTGGTATCGGCGTCTTACCGACTGATACAGTGTACGGCTTGGTGGCGCGTGCTAGCGATCCGGCAGCTATTAAAAAGCTGTATGATGCTAAAAAACGGATTAGCCAGCCAGGGACATTAATTGCTAGCTCGATTGACGATCTGGCGAAGCTGGGGCTAGACACTAGTCAGTTATCACTGGTGGCTCGATTTTGGCCTGGCCAAGTTAGCGTTGTTGTTAATGCCGCTGGCGTTGCCGCTTACCTCAAACAAATGCGGCGTAGCCTAGCGGTGCGTATTCCCGATAACTCTGCGCTTTTGCAGCTTTTAGTGCAAACCGGCCCGCTAATGACAACTAGCGCGAATGCTCCGGGCGAACCGACAGCAACGACAATTGCGGAAGCAAAGGCTTATTTCGGCGATAAGATTGATTTTTACGTTGATGGCGACACAACAATCGGCGATCGGCCGTCGACTATCATCGGCTTTGATGAGAATTCGCGAATAACAGTTTTTCGCCGTGGTGTTGTTGACATTGACAAATTACTTGCCAAGTAATTTTTTGGCGCCGCGAACGATTTTCTTAGCAAATGGCAGGCCGTAATTCCAGACCGGATAAAAAGCATTCATCGGATAATCGTAAGCGCCAGCTAGCGTGTCTTCGTGGCTAGCAAAACCGCGCTTGAAGTTGCTGATACCGTCATTGAGCAAACCGTTCAAATCGTAACGCTCTACCCCCTGCTCTTTGCACTTGGTGATGGCGTGCCATTTTAGCGTATAATTTGCCCGCAAAGCTTGCCCGCGCTGGTTCATGCCACCGTATAGCTCGAATGAAGTTTGGCTACTAACTGCCAGCCATAAGAACGCTACTGGCTTATCGTCCTCGTAGGCAGCGAAAATTTGCGAATATTTGCCTAGCTTATCATGAATATCATAATAATATTTGTCATTATGCAAGGCGAATCCAGCGCGGCTAGCGGTTTGGCGATAAATATCAAGGCAAGCGGCGATGCCGCTATGTGATTTGATCTGCTTGATAGTTAATCCGGTACGGCTAGATTTGCGGATATATTGGCGAGTCTTCTTGGTCATCGCCGATAGCAGCTCATCAGTAGTTTTTGACAAGTCAAGAATTAGCGTTCGCGGTAGCAAAATTGTGTTTTTGGAATGACGCCAACCTTTGGCTTGGGGAGGATTTTCGGTGTCGGGTTCGATGGTCAGGGCAACGCACGGCAAATTTCGTTTGGTATAATCGGCGATTGCGACCAAAACTTCAGCTTCTCTTCCCTGCTGGCAAACAGGTCCGCGCGGGATATAGCATAGCCGATTAAGCGGTTTAGGTAAACTTCGCAGCAGTATTTGCGCAGCGCCAATAACTTCATCGTCGTCAGTGATAATAATGCGTTGGACTTGCCAATTGTGAGCAGATTTTACTTCACCCCAGCCCCAAAGTTGCAATGGATGTCCGCCGAGCGTGTTAACTATATTGTCCCAAGTAGATTTTTCGTTGCATAGAGTCGTTTCAATCATATACTTAGTATACATCGTTTGTGTTATAATAAGATAGAATATAAACACGTGGAAGAAAAGGTGGCAAGAGGTAGGTAGCAAGTTGTATAGTTGCTATGCTTAGTTGTTTTCTGACTTTCACGTGAAAATGAATCGAGAATGAAATGAGCTTGGCTAAAACGTATACTCCAAACGAATATGAACCGTCGATATATGCCCTGTGGGAGGAATCAGGCGTTTTCAAACCGAAAGGGAAGGGCGAACCGTATTCTATCGTCATGCCGCCGCCTAATGCTAACGGCAATTTGCATATTGGACACGCTTTAGGCTCGGCGATTCAGGATATTTTGGTGCGTTATCACCGGATGCAAGGTCACGATGCGGTATATATACCGGGGGCGGATCATGCTGGTTTTGAGACTTGGGTAGTTTATGAACGCGAGCTCGAGAAGCACGGCAAAACGCGCTTTGACTTTAGTCGCGAGGAGCTTTATTCGCAAGTATGGGATTTTGTAGCCAAACGCCGCGGCGATATGGAGCTGCAATTGCGGGCGATTGGTGTCGGTGCGGATTGGGATAATTTGGTGTTCACGCTTGATGATAAGGTTATCAAAACAGTCTACGATACTTTCGAGAAGATGTGGAGTGATGGTTATATCTATCGCGGTGAGCGCATTGTTAATTATTGCACCAAGCATCAGACCAGTTTCTCTGATTACGAGGTAGTCCACAAGAATGAAAAAGGGAAGTTATGGCAAATAGCCTATCCGCTAATTGATAAAGTTGGCGAGATAATTATCGCTACGACCCGGCCAGAAACGATGTTTGGCGATGTAGCAGTGGCAGTCAATCCGAATGATGAGCGCTATAAAGATTTAATCGGTTGCAAAGTGCTGTTGCCGATTGCTAAACGTGAGATTCCGATAATTGCTGACGACTATGTCGACCCTGAATACGGTACCGGTATGGTCAAAATTACACCAGCGCACGATCCTAACGATTTCGAAGTGGGACAGCGTCATAATCTAGAACTTGTCCAGGTAATCGATTTCGACGGTAAAATGATTAACGTGCCACAGCAATTTGTAGGCATGACGACCTTGGAAGCTCGTAAACGTGTCCTAGCAGCACTGGAAATAGACGAATTGCTGCGCGGCGAAAAGGATATTGAGCACCAAGTTGGACACTGTTACAAATGTGGTTCGGTTATCGAACCGCTAGCCAAGGAGCAGTGGTTTGTCAAAATGCGCAAACTGGCTGATAAAGCCATTGATGCCATCAGCCGCCAAGAGGTAACTTTTACGCCTAGCAACAAGGGCGACATTGTTATCAATTATCTCAAAGATATCAAAGATTGGAATATCAGCCGCCAGATACCGTGGGGGATTCCGATTCCGATGTTTCAGTCCAAGACGGATTTGAACGATTGGCGTTTCAGCACGGATGTCGATAAAAAAGAAATCGTTGTAGATGACACAACATATCGGCGTGAAGAAGACACGCTAGACACGTGGTTTAGTAGCGGCCAATGGCCGTATATTACCACTGATTATCTAGATGCGGGCGAACTAGCCAAATATTATCCGAATACCGTTATGGAAACAGCTGGCGATATTTTGTTTGCCTGGGTGGCGCGAATGATTATGCTGGGGCTTTACCGTACTGGACAAGTGCCGTTCAAACACGTCTACTTGCACGGGCTAGTGCTTGATGAAAAGGGTATCAAGATGAGCAAGAGCAAGGGTAATGTTATTAACCCGATGGAGACTGTTGCAAAATACGGTTCAGATGCTTTACGCATGGGAATCATCGCTAGCCGCAGCGCTGCTCAGCCGCAAGCGTTTAACACTGGCAAGGTTGTAGCGGCGCGTAATTTCTGTAATAAGCTGTGGAATATCGCGCGTTATACTGAGGATATCGTCGGCGACCATTCGCTAGAGACCGATCCACAGCCGCAATCACTAGCTGACCACTGGATTCTTCGCCAACTAGACGAAGCGACAGAGGCGCTCGATAAGCAATTACGAACTTATCATTTTGCAGAGGCTAGCGAGACAATCTATCATACTGTTTGGGATGATGTAGCCGATTGGTATATTGAATCTAGCAAGATTGAGCAGAATGTTGACATGAATGCATACGTTTTGGACACAGTATTGCGCTTAACACACCCATTTGCGCCGTTTTTGACCGAAACGATTTGGCAAGCTTTGCCGTGGCACGACACGATTCTGGCGGGTGAGACCATGCCAGTTCGTAAAGAATACGACGACATTGCCGCGGCTGAATTCGGCCGGCTCAAAGATTTGGTGTCGGAAGCGCGCTACGTAGTTAGCGAACTGCCAGGCAACAAACGTTACGGTTTGCTCTATATGGACGATTCGCTGGTGGCTGATAATGCCGATTTGATCAAGAAATTGGCACATGCTACTTCGGTCGAACATGTTGAGCAGGCTAGAGGATTACGCCTGGCGGCTAGCGGACGCGATGCATGGCTAGATATCGATGATGAGACGCTTTATGAACATCAGACCAACCTAGAGAAGCGCTTGGCTGAGGAACGCCAGCACGTACAGATGCTGGAATCGCGGTTAGCTAATAAAAACTATGCAGCCAAAGCGCCGGCAGCCTTGGTCGAAGAGTCGCGCAAGACACTCCGTGAAAAACAAGAGCTAATTGTACGGCTACAAAACGAATTGCAAGTTGTCGCCAAGTCTTAAACTAATCAAGAATCGGCAGATTTGCATTATCGAAAGCGTGCCGTCCGCCTTCTTCTAATAAGGCTAAAATATTTTTGTGGTGGTGGCGGCGATCCGGTGAAATGCTAGGCGATTGGTAGCGAAAACTGTTGCTGAGCATGCCTTCTGAGAGATTATGTTCGGAATGGGTGTGCTGCATTCGCGACTCGTTGATGGTTCGTAAATCTTGCGAACTGAGCTTTTGCATGGAATAATCATGCGTCAAACTGATATCAATAGCATGCCCGAAATGCCCGTCGTGGACAGCAACGCCGCTAGCTATCAGCAGACTGAGCGCGGCGAATAAGGTGTTAACGATGTAAGTAAAATATGTCATAATTATGTTTGTTTTAAGGTATTGTGCTTACAAATATAGCACAAGTATGATAAAAAGTC
>ERZ773005.61-NODE-61-length-102442-cov-15.830496_pt1 | contig 102442 bp, 91 predicted proteins | sample MGYA00580666_ERZ773005 | MGnify/ENA primary metagenome ERZ773005 (study PRJEB29015, sample SAMEA2737999) | human oral metagenome | biome: human oral; feature: human-associated habitat; material: dental | place: China | collected 2061 ...
GAGGACCTGACTACGAATCAGGGCGTCATAGGTTCGAATCCTATACGCCGCACCACTTGAACTTAGGAGCTCCTTCGGGAGCTCTTTTTTGTTATCTAACCGGTCTTAAAGCTACTTCTCCAGAAGAATTTGCATACAAATAACTGTACAAAATATGAGCCTCATCGAGCTCATCCATTACTTCTGCCATACATGTTTCCACTGCTATAACATCTAAATACTCTTGTGGATCCAAATCTTTGAGTCCAACTCTTCCTTTAAGTGAAATCCAATTTCTTAACACTTCAACTTGATCTGGCGCTATTTGAATCTCTGAATAAAACTCCTTATGCCCAAATCCTATTTCTGCTTCTTCTCCCTGAACCAACTGCCGAATAACAATTCTTTCTTTTACTCCAACTCTATTCTTCATTTCTACCTCTTTTCTTTCTACTTTGTCATCCTAAGTATAGTTGATTTATAGAACATATGTTCTATAAATCAATAAAAGAAATGGTCTCCACAATTTTTTGAAGACCATTTCAAAAATTAAGTCAATTTTGATTAAAAAGAGAAACTATTCTGGACGAATAACCTCAATGCCGCCCATGTAAGGGCGAAGCGCCTCAGGAACAGTAACGGAGCCATCAGCGTTCTGATAATTCTCCATAATTGCTGCCATAGTACGACCAACTGCCAGACCCGAGCCATTAAGCGTATGAACTAAGCGAGTGCCCTTAAATTCTGCTGGATCCTTATAGCGAATATTTGCGCGACGTGCCTGGAAATCCCAGCAGTTGGAGCAAGAAGAAATCTCCTTGTATGCGTTATAGCTTGGAAGCCAGACTTCGATGTCGTAGCACTTGCATGCAGAGAACCCAATATCGCCGGTGCAGAGAGTAACCACATGATAAGGAAGACCCAAAAGTTGAAGGATCTTCTCGGCTTCCTGAACCATAGACTCAAGTTGATTCATGGAATCCTCAGGCTTTGCAAACTTGACCATCTCTACCTTATCAAACTGATGAACGCGGATGATACCGCGAGTGTCTCGACCAGCTGAACCTGCCTCCTCGCGGAAGCATGGAGTGAACGCGGTATAGAGCAAAGGAAGCTGAGATGCATCCAGAATTTCATCACGGTGGATGTTAGTGAGCTGAACCTCAGCAGTTGGAATGAGGTAAAGGTCAGGCTGAACGTGATACAAGTCTTCCTCAAACTTTGGAAGCTGACCAGTGCCATAGAGTGAATCCTGGTTAGTAATGACTGGTGGCCACCACTCTTTGAAACCTGCCTGGTTATGTGTATCAATCATGAAGTTAATAAGCGCACGCTCCATACGAGCGCCCATACCACCAAGAAGGTAGAAACGAGTTCCAGCAAGTTTGACACCACGGTCAAAGTCAATCATGCCCAGCTCAGGACCAAGGTCCCAGTGTGCTTTTGGCTCAAAGTCAAACTGAGTTGGCTCTCCCCACTTGCGAACCTCTGGGTTATCGGAGTCATCCTTGCCATAAGGAACGGATGCATCAGGAATGTTTGGAATAGCTGCAACAAGGGCTGTGAGCTCCTCCTCAACCTCGCCACGACGCTGGTCAAGACTAGCGATACGATCTTTGTTAGCTGCTACCTGCTCCTTAGCTGCCTCGGCCTCTTCCTTCTTGCCCTCACGCATAAGAAGACCAATCTGCTTAGAAACAGCATTGCGCTCTGCCTGAAGCGTCTCTACCTCAGAAATTACGCTTCTACGCTCCTCATCAAGCTCAAAGAATTTCTCGCAATCCCAATGGGCGTTTTGCCTAGACTCGCAAGCCTTATCTACGAGGTCAGGATTCTCGCGCACAAATTTGATATCAAGCATGCAGCTTCTCCTTGAATCAACACTTTTTGGCAGTGCATTTTTTCTTATAGCCTACCAAGTATATACTTGTATTTAGATTCTTAACCCTTCACATGTTCTGGAGTAGGATTATGGACGCAATTAACTCATTTTTTGGTTGGCTTTTTGGTGATAAGACTGGTGCATTATTCCTTGTGCTTGGTGGAATTTTGCTCTTTTTAATTATTTCTTTTGTGCTTGAGCGCAAAACAAAAAAGATGTATTTCAACCACAAAAAGACTGACGAAGATTGGGATCTCTTTGGAGATGACTCCGAAGAAGGCTGGTCTGACTTCGAAGCAGATAATAAATAAGCAACAAAAAAGCCCCATTAAGGGACTTTTTTAAATGCAAATGGTGCGGGCGAAGGGACTTGAACCCCCATGAACTTGCGTTCATACGGACCTGAACCGTACGCGTCTGCCAATTCCGCCACACCCGCGTGCTAGGGAATAATACTACAACATTTTGTTTTCTTCTAATGGAAAAACGATAGATATATAAGAAAATTCTTTTCAGCGGTAGAATATAGAAAGTCACGGCCGACAAACACACTTTAAACACAGGAGGTTGCCGTGAGTGACTCGCGGTCACAGACCACGCAGACCACATATATACATGCACCTTCTGCTCAGCAGACAACTTTTGCGGCTGAGCCGGAAGTTTTGCTGGATAGATATCGCGTTCTTGCCCGTAGAGGCAACGGAGGCTTTGGTACTGTTTGTACCTGCTGGGATACTCGCTTGCAGAGGCGTGTAGCTATCAAACGCATGCCGCTTTTAGGTGCTTCCGAAACTCCTGGTGTGCTGGCTTCCACGGTTGATGAAGCGCTCTCAGAGGCACGAACTGCCTGCTTATTAGCACACCCCAACATTGTGACCGTTCATGACTTTGAAATTGAAAGCAATTACGCCTACCTAGTTATGGAGTTTGTAGACGGTCTCAACCTTTCTGAACTCCTGGCTCGTGTTGAAGGCGGCTATCTTACCTACGCTGAAGCTGCTCACATGGTCTCTTCACTTGCAAAGGCGCTCCAGTACGCCCACGATAACGGCGTTCTTCACCTGGATATTAAGCCAACTAACATTATGATTGACCGTCAAGGTACCGTAAAACTTGCCGATTTTGGTATGGCAACGCTTGCTTCGGCCGCTGGTTATGGCGGTGCTCGAGGCGGCACGGTAGGCTACATGCCTCCTGAGCAAGTTGAAGGCATGCTTGTTGACGAACGTGCTGATATTTTCTCGCTTGCTGTTGTTTTGAGACAAGCCCTTACAGGGTCTAATGTATTCTCAGGCAGAACTGCAAAAGAATCACTTGATCGTATATACAAAGGTCCAAAGATTCCTCTGTTAAAAGAGGATCCTGAAGTTCCGTTTGCCGTAGACGCAGCCTTGACGCAAGCACTTTCTCCTGAGCCATCTCTGCGACAGGGCAGTATTTCTGAATTCGCGCAAGAAATCGTGACTCCTCTTGGCAACGAAAAACAGGGCGAGAAAAGCCTCAAAGCCTTAGTAGCACAGTCAGAAGAAGAAGAGACCGAGACCTGGGATGTCAAGCATCTTCCTCTTTCAATTCGTTTCCCCTGGCTGCCCTCAGTTGCTGTACGTGGCACATCCGCACTGATCACCGGCGTTCTTCTCGCCCAATTGTTTCAGTTTATTGAACCAGATTCACTCATATTTATTGTTGTGGGCTCCCTTGTGGGAGCGGCAATCGCCGCTCTTTGGACACCCTTAGGATCCGCGCTTGTCATTGCGTGTACAGCGTACGCTCTGGCAAGCATTAGTCCTACCAGCACTTCATTCCCATTTGCAACGCTTGTAACCTTAGTGAGCGTTATCTGGTGGGCATTTGCGGGAAGAGCCTCAAAGCTCAGCAGCATTAACTGCTTGCTAGGTGCGTTATTGCCTACTCCTGTTTCGGCACCAGCTCTTGCCTCTGCTACTATGCGACCTTTGCCTGCGGTTTTGACAGGAGCCTTCAGCTATCTCTTTGGAACTCTGCTTATTAAAGGCATGTCTTTTGGATTTGCTGCAACACCTCTTGCCTATGACTACACCTCACTAGCCGCAGGTCTTCCTTTCTGGACCCGTTTTGGAACATGCGCACTATCTGCTCTTTTAGGCTCACTGATAAGTCAAAAAAGACGTCGCGGATGGATGATTTTTGGACAAATTGTCTGCGCTACAGTACTTTCAGGTGGCTTTATATGGGCAGCTTGGATGGAGAATCCCAATTTTTGGGTAGTTGAAAGTATAGTTTCAGTACTAATTACGGTATTCTTATGTGTGTTTGTATGTATTGCAATTGTCCTGATAGGTCCACTTCAAGCGGATCAGGAAGGCGAGGAATTAAATGAGCTTTCTTAGTGACTTTGAAAACCGTATTGGTTCGGTCTTTGGTGCCGCACCTCAAGGATATGCAGAGCCCTTCTCTTTTAAGAAGCTAGCCAAACGTGCAGCTAAAGAGATGGAACGTGAGACCTATGAAATCGACGGTGTAGACACTGCACCTGCCTTGTATACCGTTTTAGTTGCTCCTCAAGATGATTCACTGATGCGTCCTCTTTATGCTGATCTAACTGCAGAGATTTCTAACTTTGTGGCTACTCAGGCTCAGCAAAAAGATTATGTGTTTGTAGGTCAACCTCTTGTTCGTTTTATGGTTGATCCTTCTCTAAAACCTGGAAAATTTGCCGTCTTTGCAGAAAATGTTGATGGCAATACTCTTGACCAGCTGCGTAATGAAGAGCGTGCTTTCTTGGGCGGAAACTCCAGTGTTGGAGGAGCTGCGGCACAGATGCCTCAACAACACAATTCCCGCGCTACTGTTCGACCAGAATCACAGCCAGAGCCAGATCCGTTGTCTGTAGTTCGACCTGTTTCTGCAGATAATGCAACGCCAGAGGTGTTGGGTGATCTTGCTGGTACAGATGCCGGTCTTGCGGTAATGCCACCAGATTTTGTTGAGGCTCAAGGTGCAATTCCTGTTGTTTCTGCAGCTGAATCCACCCCTATGCCTGTTCTTCCTAGCTCAAATGAACTTCCAGACCTTCCAGTAAACGGTGCTATCCCAACAGCAGCTCCCGTTCCTATGACTCAGCGTCGTATCACACCTTCTCTTGATGCGCAGCTTAATGGCATAGGTGGACGTTCTTCTCGCAATTTGCAAGGCACGCCACGCGCAAATATGGACGCTATCTGCATCTTAATTGATCGTCAGAGTGGACGTTCGTATCGTGTTGAGGCTCCTCGCGCTATCATTGGTCGTGAGCGTTCTCAAGCAGACATTGTTCTGCGTGATCCCAACGTTTCAAGACGTCATGCTGAAATGACCTACGACGGTCACGATTGGCACATTGCTGATTTGCACTCCACCAACGGAACGCTAGTCAACGATATCGACGTAGATGAGGTTATTCTGCGCGATGGAGACCTTATTACCATTGGTCTTATGGACCTTCAGTTCCGGGAGAACTAATGATTGATTTAATTCTCTTTGCAGGACGCGTTCTGCTTGTTGTCCTGCTTTACATTTTCTTATTCTCAGTCATGCGCACAGGTATTGGTCTTGTCCGTGGACAACGCAAAGACGGAGCTATTTGGTCCGTCGATGTCGAGAAGGGCGTCAAATCCTTACGCGGCCTTCATGTTGACATCTTAGGTCCCGTTGTCATTGGGCGCTCTCCTTCTTCTGACATCGTGATTGACGAACCTTACGTTTCTGCTTCACACGCTCGCTTTACAATCCAGGGCCCTGCTCTGGTGCTTGAAGACCTTGGATCCACAAATGGAACCATGGTTAATGGTCACATCATCGAACAACCTGTTACCCTTCGTGACACAGATGAAGTTCAGGTCGGCGATGTGATTATGCGTGTTGGACGTCGATAAGAGGCTCATGGTTTCTTCTGATACAACACATATTTCTGATACACCTACTCAAGAGCCCGTTAGTGCTCCTGGTCGTTGTGAGTTGCCACTCGATGGCCGAGGCGATACAGAAGCAGTTTCAGGCTCTAACACCTTTATTTCTTGGGGCGCTCGCTCTGACGTAGGATTAGTCCGCGATCACAACGAAGACTCATTCCTTCTGCGCACTCCTCTCTTTGCCATCTGTGACGGTATGGGAGGACACGCTGCTGGCGAAGTAGCAAGCTCAATTGCTGTTAAAGTTATTGCTGAGCAGGCTCCAAGTACTGCAGACGACGTACGTCTTGGTGCTGCAATTGAGGCTGCTAACCAAGAAGTCATTGACGCCCCTGCAAAGGGTGTTGGCAAACCTGGAATGGGTTCCACTGCTTCCGCTGTTCTCATTGAAGGCAATCAGATGGCTGTTGCCCATGTTGGTGACTCCCGTATTTATCTGCTCCATCACGGAACTTTGGTTCGCATTACTCACGATCACAGCTACGTTGAGGAGCTCATTGATTCTGGACAAATTACTGCTGATGAGGCTCGCACACACCCTTCTCGCTCAGTAGTTACACGAGCCCTTGGTTCTGATCCAGACATGTATGCAGATCATTTCTCACTCGAAGTATCTGATGGTGACCGCATCATTTTGTGCTCCGATGGTCTTTCTGGCATGGTTCCTGATGACGAGATTGAATCTATTGCCGTCTCTAACGTTACACCACAAAAGGCTGCCGATAACCTTGTTTCTGCAGCTCTTACCTATGGTGGATCAGACAACATCACTGTTATTGTCATCGATGTCTTAGACGACGGTATAGCCGATCAAACAAGGCGACATCTTACCCGTGGCGTCATTGCAACGTTTATCTCGTTCCTTGCGCTCTTTGCAGCCACTATTGCTGTATTCTTCCTATTTGTAAGCAGCGAGTGGTATTTGGGAATCAACGGAACTACCGTTGGTGTATATCGAGGTATTCCTACAACAATTGCTGGCATAAATATGTCTTCGCTTGTTGAAACTACGTCAATCGAAATAAAAGATTTGCCTGACGCAGTTCAAGACTCGCTTGCCGACGGAATCCGTGTTAAAGACGAGGATGAAGCACACAGCACCGTCGAGGATTACCGCAAGCAAATTGACGATGCCAACAATCGAGCAGTTAAAAAGAAAGAAGATGCTCAATCTAGCGGAACACCAACAACAGAAACAACAACTTCAACAACAAATTCTGGGGGTGAGTAGGAATGGAAAAAGCAGGTGGATTAAGGCGTAATACGGAACTCTTCTTACTGTTTGTTGGAGCGATTCCAGTATTTCTACTGTACGCCATGTATATGATTACTGCTCGTTCAACGCTAAGCGTTGAAACTATGGCTGTTCCTATTGGCCTCTTCGCAGCATTTACCGTAGCTCACATCGCTATTAGATTCCTTGCTCCCGCAGCTGACCCCGCCATTCTCCCTATTGTGTTTGTGCTTTCGGGAATTGGTATCACCATGGTCACTAGACTTTCTCCAAATCTCGCAGTCAACCAGACTATTTGGCTTTTTATCTCTGTTGTTGTCATGATTGTGGTACTAGCGATCATTAGAAACCTTGACGCGTTAGCGGACTACAAATATTCCATTGGTATTCTCGGTGTCATATTGCTTCTTTTGCCAATTGTTATTGGTCAGGACCGCTACGGCTCAAGGCTTTGGATTTCGTTTGGTCCCTTTACTTTCCAGCCTGGCGAGATTGCAAAGATTGCTATTACGCTCTTTCTAGCGTTTTACCTTGCGCTTAATCGAGAAGCTCTGTCGGTTTCCATGCGTTCTGTGGGGCCATTCCGAATTCCTCGCTTCAAAATGCTACTGCCCTTATTTGTTATGTGGGGCATCAGCCTGATTGTTGTTATTTTTGAACGCGACCTTGGTAGCGCACTTCTTTTCTTCGTTTTCTTTGTCATTATGCTTTATGTTGCAACAGGTCGCGCTAGCTACGTTTTTGTCAGCGTTGCGCTCTTGGCCATCGGTGGCGTGGTACTTTACCACTTCTTTAGCCATGTTCAGACTCGTGTCAACATTTGGCTTGACCCCTTCAAAGATCCTTCTGGAGATGGCTTCCAGATTGTTCAGTCTCTCTATTCCATCGCAGATGGAGGACTTGCTGGTACAGGAATTGATAAGGGAATGCCTACCCTCATTCCTGTTGTCGAGTCTGACTTTATTTTCTCTGCCATTGCTGAAGAAATGGGTCTTTTTGGTGGAGCAGCAATTATTACCCTGTTCCTGCTCCTTACAGTGCGTGGTCTTGCAACGGCCGCTCGTGCAAAATCTGATTCATCTGCCTTTGCCGCAGCTGGACTTACCAGTGTTTTAGCGTTCCAGACCTTCCTTATTATTGCAGGCGTCACTAAACTCATGCCTCTTACTGGCGTCACTCTACCCTTTATGAGTCAGGGCGGCAGTTCTCTGCTTTCCAGCTTTATCATTGTTGCCTTACTGCTCAGAGCAGGTGACGAGGGAACTGGTCGCGAGACAGAACTTGAGCCAAGCAAAAAAGTACTTGATTCCCAGAGGCTTGAAATTTCTTCTGGTGGAGCTCACGCCTCTTCCGTTCTGCACGGTAGTCACATCCGCGGAGGCTTTGATCTGCAGTCTGAGGAGTCAGGTGTTTTAGGTCGCGTTGCTCTCGGAAAGCGTCTAACCAATTTGGTTACCGTATTTACCCTCTTCTTCACCGTTCTTCTCGGCAATCTAACCTTCCTAATGGTAATTGACGCCCCTAGGCTTCAAGCACTTCCTACCAACAACCACACTATTGCTAAGAGCGCTTACGTTCAGCGCGGTGCCATCATAACCTCTGACGGAGTCACACTGGCAGAAAGCGTCAAACAAGACGACGGTACCTACGTGCGCAACTATCCGCACGACGGTATGGCTTCTCACACGGTTGGCTACATCTCTACTCAGTACGGAACTGCGGGCATTGAGTCCTCAATGAACGAAACACTCACTGGCCATGCAGATCATTCCGATTGGAGAAGCGCTCTGTACTCGATGGCTGGTATCAATACCGCTGGTTCAAGTGTTGTTCTGACCATCAATTCCCAAATGCAGGCCGTAGCAGAAGCTGCACTCCAAGGTTATTCTGGCTCTATTGTTGTTATGGATCCATCTACCGGAGCTGTACTTGCAAAGGCTTCAAGTCCTTCATATACCCACGCTGAACTGGGTACTATTATTGAATCCGGAACTGGCAGTCAGTTGGTCGACAGAACTACCCAGGCACTCTACTCCCCTGGTTCATCCTTTAAGACCGTTACGCTTTCTGCTGGTATTGATACGCACAAAACCACGCTGGACACCACATATTCCGCTCCAGGAACCATGGAGCTTGGCGGTGGTACTATCCACAACTATGCCAACGAGGACATGGGCACCATTCCTCTGCGTGAGGCGTTTGCCCGCTCTTCCAATACGGCTTTGGCACAGCTTGGTGTCGCACTTGGCGCAGACAACCTGGTCAGCTATGCGCGCGCCTTTGGTTATGGCACCGCACTTGGTCAAGATTTCTCAACAACGCCATCGCTAATGCCAAATCCTGCTGAAATGACCACCTGGGAACTTGCCTGGGCATCCTGTGGCCTTCCTGTTGGCGAACACGCAAGTCCCGCAGGACCTCAAACTACCGTCATGCAAAACGCTGTTGTTGCAGCTGCAATTGCTAACGGTGGTGTGGTTATGAACCCTTACATTGTTGATCGCGTTCTCTCGCCGGAGGGAGCTGTTGTTTCTACAACGTCACCAAAATCGCTTGGACAAGCTGTGTCTGCAGATACTGCTGCACAGGTTCGCGAGGCAATGTTGGGTGTTGTAGAATCTGGCACTGGCATGGGAGCTCGCGTTCCAGGTGTCAAGATTGCGGGAAAAACAGGTACAGCAGACGTCGAGAATGGTAACTTTAACTCGTTCTTCATTGGTTTTGCACCTTACGACCACCCAACCCTTGTTGTTTCTGTTGTCATCGAGGGCAATGGCGAGAACGTTTTGGGTTACGGTGCTCAAGTTGGTGGACGTGTTCTTGCACAGTGTCTAAACATCCAGGCTTTGGGGGCTGCTTCGTAAATCTCAAAGCATCACGCGACCTTCTCCCTAAGTAGTTGGGTGTGTTCTAAGATGGTAAGTAACGTGGCGAGAAAATCGCACGCTTGATAGGAGTTGAGTTATGCCAGGTAGAATGCTCGGTGGGCGTTACCAGGTTCAAGACAAAATTGGTACCGGTGGAATGGCAACCGTTTACCGCGGACAGGACCAAGTTCTTGGTCGTACTGTTGCCATCAAGATGATGCTGCCACAGTACGCAAACGACCCGTCATTTGCTGCTCGTTTTAAGCAGGAGGCGCAGGCCGCAGCAGCGCTCTCCAGTCCATATATTGTCTCGGTCTATGACTGGGGCAAGGATGGCGAGTCCTACTACATTGTTATGGAGTATCTGCGCGGTACAGACCTTAAGAGCGGCATCCGCAAGCATGGAGCTCTTGATTCCCGTAAGGTTGCTCAGATTGGCTCTCAGATTGCCCAGGCGCTCTCTGTAGCACACCGTCACGACATCATTCACCGTGACATCAAACCACAAAACATCATGGTCCAGCCAGATGGCAACATTAAGGTCATGGACTTTGGCATTGCTCGTGCAAAGAACAGTAGTCTAACCACCGATAACTCTGTTCTCGGTACCGCTCACTATGTTTCTCCAGAGCAAAGCACCGGCAAACCTTTGGGACCAACCACCGATATCTATTCCCTGGGTATTGTCATGTACGAAGCTGCTACTGGTCGCGTTCCCTTTGTTGGCGACGATGCAATTAGCGTTGCCATGAAGCAAGTCAATGAGGCTCCTCAGCCACCATCGCTCATTAATCCCAACATTGACCCTGCTCTCGAGGCAATCATCCTTCGCTGCATGGAGAAAAATCCAGGGGATCGTTACCAGAGCGCTGACGAGCTTGCTCGCGCTCTTCGCGATTTCATTGCTGGTCGTGCCACTATTCCAAGTAACACTACTGTTAGCCCTCGCATTGTGACGCCGCCTCAGCCAACTTCTAGGCTTGATCGCCGCGGCATCGAAGGCTCCAACACCTACATGACTCGAGGTGGCGATACTGGTCGCTTGAACCGCGTTCATTCTCGTGAAGAAGCTGATGAGCTGGACAAGCGCGAGAATAATCGTCATAAGCGCAATATTATCCTTGGTATTCTAGCTGCTTTGGTTGTCGTAGCTCTTGCTGGTTTTGCCATTGCACACATGCTCGGCAACACCTCCCAGCAGTACCTGGTTCCACAGTTTGTTGGGCAAACAAAAGACCAAGCGACTCAGGCACTAAATGCATCTGGCAGCCACTTTAAACTAGGAACTGTCACAGAAAGCTATAGCGATTCTGCTCCTGAAGGCCAAGTTATTGATCAGACACCAAGTGCTAACAGACAAGCTCCTGAAGGAACCGCTGTTAACCTTGTTATCTCTAAAGGCGCTAAACCTGCTGCGGCAGTTAAGGTACCCGATCTCACTAACAAGAGTCCATCAGAGGCCGAGTCGGCTCTTGCTGCTGTTGGTCTCAAAGCAAGAAATGGTGATTCGGTTGAGTCGGACAATGTAGCTGTTGGTTACGTTGCAACACAGGAGCCAGCCGCAGGTAGCGATGCCAAAGCTGGTGACACCATCACCTATCATCTGTCTTCTGGTAAGGGTAAGGTAGACGTCCCAGATGTCACAGAGATGACTTCTGAGCGCGCATCTGACGTCCTGAAAGATGCAGGATTTAAGGTAGAAACTCAACAGCAGTCTTCATCAAGCGTTCCTGAAGGTCGTGTTATCTCCCAATCCCCAGCTAACGGCAAGGCAGATAAAGGCTCTACTGTAACTATCGTTGTTTCTACTGGTGCTCAGAGCGGATCTGTTCCAAATGTTGTTGGCAAAGACTTTGAGACCGCTCAGACCACGCTCGAAAACGCTGGCTTCCAGGTCAACACTGTTTGGGTCTATGACGACAACGTTGCCACCGGTAATGTTGTTGGCCAGACGCCATCAAGCGCTGTACCTGGCGCTACTATCACCATCCGCGTATCCAGTGGACCGCGACCATCAGTGTAAGCGCTGCGGGCGTGCGGGCGTAGCGCAGCTCCAAGCACGAAGCGAGCACGAAGCGAGCACAGCCAGTACGTTCGAAGCCCTGCAACCAGGTTCGGTTGCAGGGCTTTTTGCTGCTGCGAAAAAAATAGTTGAACACACCTATGACGGATAATCTACCAAAATGACGTATACATGACGCTGAAAATACCTCAAACGTGCAGATTATCGTCATTAGGTGTGTAATATGCCCGCAATTGTGCAGATTATCCGTCGTGGGTGTGTTTTTTAGATACGGAATTTACCTATAGTTAAATTCTTTATATAAGTCTATTCATTATTCAGCATATTAGATGATGTTTATGCATAGAAATGTATATCTAGTAGTGAGACCGCCTAGCTGTCGGGCTATCTTAATCAGAAGCATGGCGATTCTTCAGCAAGACCTACCAAAGCTACACCATTTTGTACGCTAGTCCTAAAAGGCCGCCGCTCAACACCTTGCAGCAAAGAAAAAACCGACAGCACGAGACTGTCGGTTTGCAATCAATGGTGCCCCCGGGCCGATTCGAACGGCCGACACCCGCTTTAGGAGAGCGGTGCTCTATCCCCTGAGCTACGAAGGCATGTGGGATATTCTACTCACGTAGGCTCGCGTACGCAAATCGTTGGCGTTTGTGTGGCGAGAAGTGCTGCGGCGCTTGCACCGCCGATACCTCGCTCCATCAACGCTCGCGGCGCCAACGCTTGTGCGCCAGCAGCGGTGCGAAGCGCTACTTACGACCAGCCTTGCGCTCTGCCCTCTTTCTATCGTACTCGGCCTGACGCTCAAGATAAAAATCGTTGAGCTTCTTGTCAGTCATACCAGCAACCTTAGCCTCAACCTTCTTGCGAAGAGGACGCATCTTGAAGAAGCTATAGACAACCGAGCCGAAGATGCAAAAGTAAGCAAAGACCAGCATGATAGCAGAAATCATACCAACCCCAGTATTCAAATCCCTGGACTCTGGGACTAGATACGAGAGCGCTAGTGTAATGATGGTTGCTACAAAGCCAAGACCCAGGAAGACCCACCAAATGCGCTCAGCACGGTGATAGTCTGGATCCGCGCGCAGCATAGCCTCAAACCCGCGACTACGAATATCCTCACGCTCACGCTGACGGGCACGTGCGGCACGCTTCTCCTCTTTGCTCTTCGGAGAGCTAGAACTACCAGAGCCACTCACGCGTACAGACGCAGCTGCTTCTCGTGCTGGTTTAGCAGAAGCAGCAGATTTGCGAGCAAAAGCGGAATACGAAGGACGCTCAGTCTCCTCAGAGTTTTCTTTCTTTGAAAGGCTTGCGGTAGCCTCACGCGCTTCTTTGGTTGCGCCTGTAATGGTGTCACGCAGTGACATTGGTCTCCTTCAGTGGTACAAACTCAGTTCCCGTAATAATCTGGAATGCCGTACGATAACGCTCGGACGTGCCTTCAATTACCTCTTCTGGCAGATGAGGTGGCTCTCCTTGCATGTCCCAGTGGGCTTTCAGCCAATCCCGTACATACTGTTTATCATAACTTGGCTGAACGTGTCCCTCAGTATATCCCTCAGCAGGCCAAAAACGGCTTGAATCGGGTGTAAGGCACTCATCAATAAGTGTAAGTTTTCCATCGATAAAACCAAACTCAAATTTGGTGTCCGCAATAATAATTCCACGAGTCGCGGCATATTCTGCTGCAGCCTTATAAATTGCAAGCGAGGCTTCCTTCAACTGAGTTGCAACATCCTCACCAACAATCTCACAGCAACGCTCAAACGAGATATTCTCATCATGATCACCAAGCTCTGCCTTAGTAGAAGGTGTAAAGATTGGCTCAGGAAGCTTTGAGGCCTCGTTTAGACCATCAGGCAACTTAATGCCACAGACAGTACCGTCCTGGTCGTAAGTCTTCTTACCAGAACCAGTAAGGTAACCTCGTACAATGCACTCAATTGGTACAGTTTTTGCCTTTTTAACCAGCATAGCGCGGCCTGCAAGATACTTAGTGTAATCTGCAAACTGCTCAGGAGTCTGGTCTGGCAAAACAGAAATCATATGGTTAGGTAAAAGATCCTTAAAGCGATTAAACCAAAATGCGCTAATACGTGTCAAAATTTCTCCCTTAAAAGGAATCTCATCAGGGAGAATAAAGTCAAAAGCACTAATGCGATCGCTCGCTACCATCAAAAGTTTGTCGCCACAATCGTAAATATCGCGAACCTTACCATGCGAATCGGGACGAAGCTCAGCTCCAGCCACAATGACCTCACTTCTGCGCAGAGCGCATTGTATTGCAGGACTTTTGATTGTACGGCAAAATGTCCAAAAATCAGCCTACAACAAAGTTTCTGTAACAGAGATATTATTCTGGGCAAGTATCGGGAGGTACAGCGAGAAAGTAGTACCCTTTCCAAGCTCGGATTCCACTGAAATAGTGCCGTTGTGACGGTCCATAATCTCTTTTGTAATTGCTAAGCCCACGCCAAGGCCACCCGACGCACGCTCACGGCTTTCTTCTGCACGCCAGAATCGCGAGAAAGTCTGTGGGATGTCCTCAGGGGCAATTCCCATACCATCATCAGCCACAGAAATAACCGCATCGGTGTTGTCAATTGAAACGGTTATGACAACATGGCCTCCGTCGTCGGTATAACGAATGGCATTACTCAACAAATTAGTCAGAGCTTCTCGGATCATATCCGAATCAATGTCAACAAAACAGTTGCCCTCAGGCGTCTTATCCACAAAGGTCAACGTGCGATTATTTTCCTTAAAAAGTGTCTCTTGCATGGCAACAATACTTGCCACCATTGCTACCACATTCACGCTTTCCGGGTTAAACTTTGTCTTTCCGTTCTCGAGCCTTGACAGGTGGAGCATGGCATCTACCAGGCGAGAAAGACGTCTACTCTCAGACACAATATTTTCTAGTCGCTCTTCATCAGCAGGTAAGATGCCGTCTTGAATTGCTTCAACGGTGGCCATAATAGCCATAAGTGGAGTTCTGAGCTCATGCGCCACATCGCTGGTCAAACGGCGTTCAAGCTTAATATCTCTTTCGAGTGAAGACGCCATATCGTCAAATGTTTCTCCCAGACGTCCCAGTTCATTCTCGCCACGGATGCCTGAGCGAGCCGCAAGATTTCCGCTTCTAATCTGAACGGCCGTCTCGGTAATAAGGCGCACAGGCTTAGTAAGAGAACGTGAAGCTAAAATACCAATCAAGCCAGAAAGCGAGATTGCAATGGCTGCAGCAAGACTGATTGCCTGATAGGAACCATTACGGAATGCAATGTCTCGCTGGGTTAAGAACGGTTCAGAACCAAACGTCCAAATTCTAATGCTGCCCACAGATTCACCCTGCAAGTTTTGGACAACCGCATAGACCACGGCATCTCCTGTCTGAGGGCCAGATGACGCGCCATTTACACCAGATCTACGTGCATTTGGTGCAGAGTTGTCATACAACACCACGCCAGAGACATCCAAGACCTGAATGCCAATATCGGGATTAGACGACGCAGCCTGACGCGCAATAGAGAGTACGTCAGCAGTCCAACCTTCTGCTCGCGCGTATGCTTGAGACATATTGAGCGCTGTAGTATTAACGGTATTTTGTAAGTTTTCCCTAGTGTAAGCAGTAAAACGGATTTCCCACACAATACCCAAGACAGAAATAAGTACCAATACTGTCATGACAGCGGTTAACGCAAAGAAAGCCGCCATGTGAGCAGTAAAGCTCTGAGCACCAACGGGATCCGGCTTAATAGTTTTATAAGAACCCTCATTTTCCTGAGGGTCCTTAAGAGAATTTGACTGATGTTTCTTAAAAAGTGCCAAAGCTCTAAAGCTTAAGCCTCATGGCTAGCGTTGCCAGCCTCAAAGCGATAGCCAACACCGTGAACAGTGAACAGCCAGCGAGGATTACGAGGGTCATCACCTAACTTTGCACGCAAGTTCTTAACATGCGAATCAATAGTACGCTCGTAACCTTCAAAATCATAGCCCAAAACCTTCTCGACAAGCTCCATGCGCGTATATACACGGCCAGGATAACGAGCAAGGGTTGTGAGCAGCTTAAACTCTGAAGCAGTAAGGTCAACTTCCTCATTGTTAATGAGAATCTTGTGACCGGAAATATCAATGGTGAGAGTACCGTAATCAAGCACGTCAACAGCGGTATCTGGCTCTGAATACGTGCGGCGGAACAGCGCACGAACACGCGCCACTAACTCACGAGGTGAGAAGGGCTTAACAAGATAATCATCAGCACCAAGTTCAAGACCGATAATCCTATCCTCTACCTCGCCTTTTGCGGTAAGCATAATGATAGGCACATTGGAGGTATCTCTGATTGCACGACAAACGCGCTCTCCAGAAAGTTTTGGAAGCATCAGATCAAGGATAACTAGGTCAAATGCATGTTTCTCAAACTCCTCAACTGCACTCTGACCATCGCCAACACCCTTAACAACGTAATTTTCGCGCTCAAGATATGCTGAGACGGCGTCACGGATGACTTTCTCATCTTCGACAATCAGAATTTTCTTCTCGTCGGAAGCCATTGTCTCCCCTTTTCTTTTGCTCTGTATGCATGTGCTTATGACACGTTACAATTGTTCATTAATTATTTCTAATCATTCTATCGCTATGTCTACAAATAATCTACAAAGAAAATACACGAACTGCCACAGAGGCAGGATATCCGCTAGTAGGGTCCTTAACAGTTGAGAAGGTTACAAAAGAATCGCAGTTGCCCTCTCGAGCAGGAAATTCTCCATAATCAACGCTTCTATCCATCGAATAGAGCCAATTTGCCGTTTGATTTTGCGTATCAACAAGCACATAAGAAGCACGACTCTTAACTATATAAAGGCTACCTTTACCTGCAGATATTGCATAAGGTTCACGCTCAATAATGTAAGGGTTTTCTCCTGAAGCGGGTAAGATGTACGTTCCCATCTTGCCTAAAAGACCACCTGAGTCATAACTTGCTTCAACGGACACAATAAACTTATCGTCTACACGGCTTGCTGCAAATGGTTTAACGGATTGAGGCATAACTAGCTGATCAACCTTAGTTTTGAGGTTATCCCCCAGCAGATATGCCGTAACGCCATAGTAAGTACCCTCAGAGGCACGAACTCGAGGAGTAAGGGTAACTACGCCCTTGGAGATAGATGGTGCAGTAGCAAATCTACCTGGTGATTCAACAGCGTCTGTTCCTTCAGAATCACCCACACGCCACACGTAGCAGTGAGAAGACTCGCGAGTTTTCTCGCCCGAGGAAGAAGGCTGAACAACCCAAACTACCTTATCGTCTCCACAGGCAAACGGTGCAGGGTCCCAGTTTTTATCAGCCTTGTAAAGTACCTTCGCGTCTCCTGTAAGCTTGCCATCAGAAAATGGAGCGGCAAAAAGCTCCCAATCAAAGGTTGTAGTATCCACCTCAACCCAGGCGTAAACGGAGTCGGAGCAACGAACGTCGTAAATGACCGCAGTAGTATTGTTCATCTGAGCTGTAGAAACAACGTCAACAACCTGACCAGACGTCAGCGAAAGAGCAGAACCCTTCACCATTGGCGTAGCAGACGCGCCAGCCGTAGTAACGGGAATCCAATTACCATCAGCGGGGTGTAGCACGCTTCCTAAAGGAAGTGTCCATGTCTGGCTTGGCTGGACAGAATATTCCGCTGAACTATAAGAGTCCAACACATTAGTGCCAGCAGACTCATCAAGTACCAGAGGTTTTCCTACACCTCCCAAGCCGTCTTGATGAGAGCAGCCCTCCGCAATGCTAATTGCGCCAGCAACCACCACACTAGCTGCTCCCGTCTTAAAAAAGTTTCGACGAGATATGTTCCCAAAAAGAGTCACGATTTAGTCCAATTCAAGATGCTCAAGACGATCGAACAAAACGTTTGAACGAGTGAGGAATGCACGGGGATTAAAGATTTTCTCAAGCTCCTCATGGCTCAGCGTACAAGCTGGATCTGCCTCAAGAAGCTCCTGATAAGATGGTCCTTCCTTGCACTGCTGAATATCTGCCCACACCTTCATAGCGTTGGACTGGACAATCTTGTATGCCTCTTCACGAGTAATACCAGTATTAACCAAAGCAAGAAGAACCTTTGACGAGAAGAGCATGCCGCGCGTCTTATTAAGATTGGCCATCATCTGCTCTGGATACAAAACCATGCCATCAAGCAAAAACTCAAGCTTTGACAACATATGGTCAAGAGCAATAAAGCTGTCTGCCTGAGCAACACGCTCAGCAGAAGAATGACTAATATCACGTTCATGCCAAAGAGCAACGTTATCAAAGGCAACCTGTGCATTGGCTTTAACCACGCGAGACAAACCACAGATTTTCTCAGCAGTAATAGGATTGCGCTTGTGAGGCATAGCGGAAGAACCCTTCTGTCCCTTGCGGAATGGCTCTTCAGCCTCGAGAGTATCGGTCTTTTGTAGTGCACGCATCTCGGTTGCGACGCGCTCGCAAGTAGCGGCAACAGTTGCCAGAACACCAGCAAGGTAAGCGTGATGGTCGCGAGAAATTACCTGGGTTGAAAGAGGGTCGTGGACAAGACCGAGTTTCTCGCAAACGTACTCCTCAACAAAAGGATCAATGGAAGAATAAGTTCCAACAGCGCCAGAAATAGCGCCATAAGCAACGTTTTTGCGAGCATCCTTCAGACGATCAAGATCGCGTTTGAACTCCCAAGCCCAACTGCCAAACTTCATACCAAAGGTCATAGGCTCTGCATGAATGCCATGAGTACGACCAACGCAAAGGGTATCGCGCTCCTCAAAAGCACGGCGTTTGCAGATGGCAGCGCAGCGACGAACCGCAGCAATGAGTAGGTCACACGCCTGAGTGAGCTGGTAGCAAAGAGCAGTGTCTCCCAGATCTGTTGAGGTCATACCATAGTGAACCCAACGACTTGGTTTGAGCTTGCCCTCTGGAACCTCAGCATCAATGTAGGAGCCCATGTTAGTTAAAAAAGCAATGACATCATGGTTAGTAACAGCCTCAATCTCGTCTACTTCAGCGCGGTTAAACGCAGCGTGCTCACGAATCCAAGCTGCCTCTTCGCGAGAAATACCAATAACACCAAGCTCAGCCTGTGCTTCGCACGCAAGAACTTCAATCTCCTGCCAAACGGCGTACTTGTTCTCCAAAGAAAAGATGTGGCCCATTTCTTTGCCGGTGTAGCGATCTACCACGATGAGACTCCTTCTGCTTGTAAAAGAAAAGGTCGAGTACCACTATGGTACCCGACCTTTGAATTACCTGGTGGGCCGTTAGGGATTCGAACCCTAGACCTTGGGATTAAAAGTCCCCTGCTCTACCAACTGAGCTAACGGCCCATTATCGGGCGTGGCAATTTTACCACGCAACTAAGATAGTGTAGCAGTTTACTCCCATGCCCATTGTCCATTTACGAAAATTGGTATTTCTTTTCCATCGTCAGAAATTCCCCAAATATTCAAATCGTCTGAACCAATCATAAAATCAACGTGTGTGGTGCTCTGATTAACACCATGGGCCAAGAGCTCATCTGAGTTCATCTCAAGACCGCCTTTCAGACACTCTGGGAAGCCCATTCCAAGAGCCAAGTGGCAACTGGCATTCTCATCATACAGAGTGTCATAGAATAAAATGCCACTTTGGCGAATAGGAGTATTTTTAGAGATAAGAGCGCATTCTCCCAAGTATTTACCGCCCTTTTGAGAAACAATAGAGGTCAGAACATCTTTACCTTGCTCAGCGCCGTAATCAACTACCTCACCGTCTTTGAAGGTAAACCAAAAGTTCTTAACAATCTGACCAGCGTGAATCAAAGGTAGCGCAGAATGAACGATGCCATTTACCTTGCGATAGTTTGGTGTTGTAAAAACTTCCTCAGTAGGAATATTAGGGAAGAACAACGTTCCATCCTGTGTCTTTCCAGCACCGCCTTCCCAAAGATGTCCTGGATTCATGCCAATAGTCAGGTTAGTTCCATTTGAAGACTCATAGCGAAGCTCTTTAAACTGATGAGAGTTCATGAAACGCTTGGTCTTCTCAAACGTTGCATTATGAGTCTCCCAAGCACTCTGAGGATCTTCTCCGCTTGCATGAGCAACGTCCAAAATAGCAACCCAAAGCCTGTAAATTGCCTCGGACTCAGAAAGCTCTGGGAAAATTACCTTTGCCCATTCAGCTGCAGGAACACCGGCAATACACCAAACATTTTTGCCAAAATCCATACCATTTCTAAAAACGTCACATTCCAGATTCCTTGCACGAGAAACAGCAGCTGGCTTCTCTGGATCAATACCTTTTAAACCGTTTGGATCATCAGATGAGAGGAACAAAAATGCTGCGCCCTGCTCCGCTAGAGAATTAAGCTGCTCAATCTTCCAACTTGGCGTCTTAGAAAGACGTGCTAGATCGACGTTTTCATACATGATTCTTGAGGACTCTTGATCGCCCCAAATAACCGTAACAAATTCCGCACCAGCCGCATAAGCTGCTCGTTGAACTCTACGAACAAAATCAGCAATCTCAATTGATGCGTTAATTACCAGCTGACTTCCCTCAGAAATTGCGCATCCCTTCTTCACAAGAAGCTCAGCGTACTTATCAATCTGATCAGACAGAGCATCAAGAGCAATCTTTACCTCTTGGTCTGTCATAGGAATCTGTGTCATGTTCTTCCCTTCAACCATCAATCGCTTAATTCAAGAAATTAAGAGCAAGCTATTCGGCAATATATCCAAAATATTTCCGTTCAACTTCTACCCGAACAGCCTTCTTCACAACGCCAAATTTCAATCTTGTCCATAAAAAGAGCCCCAGAGGGCTCTTTTGTATCTTTGGAGCGGGCAACGGGATTCGAACCCGCGGATGATGGCTTGGGAAGCCATTGCCTTACCACTTGGCGATACCCGCAATTATGTAGATTTTATCACAGTATTTTTTGCCATTTAATTGCTTGCTCATCAAATAGATAAAAGTTTGATGTGTAATTTTTTGCCTAGCTGCACGTATACCAAAAATATGCACCTACAAAAACTTTCTTTGAAAGAAATTAGAAAGCTAGTGGTCAGAATAGGTACAAAGTCACTCTTTAGCATGCTCTCCAACGAAAGGAGCGCTATGCAAAAATACTTCTGGCGAGAAACCCCCGCACACCACTACCCCACTTCTTATAGACACCTACTCTCCACCCGACAGCTTAACCTTCCTCGGGCAAAACTACTTGGCGGAGATCCAATCATGCCAAGTATCTTTCCTTCTGTAGGACATGCGGGTCTGCGATTGCGTCTAGCAGATAGGTTTTCTCGCAAACCCGAGGCTCCCCCATAAAGAAAAAGACCGGTAAAACACCGGTCTCTCAAGAGAGCTGTTTTGTTACAACATAATTAGTTTACGCTGTGATGTAGCACAGGATTCTTAGATAAGCACTCATTACAAATACCTGTAAAGCACAAGGCGTAAGAGTCAATCTCACCACAAGAATCCTTGGTAAGGCTGGTAAGATCCTTCAGAACAGGTCCATCTACATCAAAGACGCGACCGCATTCATGACACTGAAAGTGGGCGTGCTCAGTTGTGGTTGGATCAAAGCGGGAGATATTATCGCCAGTATTAACAACCTGGAGCTCACCTGCATCAACAAGCTGCATAAGGTTGCGATAAACGGTTCCAAGAGAGATATTCGGTAACTCCTCTCTTACTGCCGCATACACGCTATCTGCTGTTGGATGATCATGGCGACCTTCCATATATGTTCGAATTGCCTCACGCTGCTTACTGTAACGCACGATAACCTCATTAAATAGTAAGTGTTACTGATTATTAGATACGTTAACACTAAATATCTATATGTTGCAACAAAAGCTCACGTTTATGCATCAAGAAAACCTCGTTATACACAATCTACCTCTGATTTTTCAGTTTGGAGGCACGTATGTTTATCACAAAATCCTCAAAACCTAAGAAAAAAATAACTGCGCAGAAATGCTCTCTTGCTTCTGCTTTTCACTTTTGGTTTATTCCCCTATTGATTGGAGCTCTTTTACTTAGCCATCTTTTACTAAAGCCTGCTCACAAACTTGCCTTTGCCCAAGATCCTTCTTTTACTGTTGCCCAAAGAGAAGACTTCCCCGGTGGACAACAAATTCCTATGTGGACTGCTAGTGATGGTACTTATCTCTACTGTGGAGACGAGTTTAATCACTACGGTGTATGGCCAGGGGCAACTGGAAGTATAGTTGACCCACAATCTTATACAAAACTTACTTCAGCTACCGGCGCTCGTGGTGGAACTTATACAGATGAGCAACTTCGAGCTATCGACTCCATCATTTATCACGGAGCTACTGCTTCCCAAGAGAAAGACGTTTATGGCTATACGGGCTGGAAAGCACGAGCTATCACACAGTTTGCGCTTTGGGCTGTTATGCGCGGTGAAGCTCATGCCCTTGCGGTTAGCGTCCCTCAAGAAGAACTCCATCAGCCAATTGAGAGATTCTACACCGATGCCATGAACTACGCCCACAATAACAGCGGTGGTCCAGAGAACGGGATCGCAAAGCTTTTTGTACCCACAGGTGACAAACAGGTCCTATTTTTCTTCGGAGAACAATCTGGCTCTCTCAAGATTACTAAAAACTCCTTATTGCCTGCTATTACTTCCAATAATGAGCATTACGCCTTAGAAGGTGCTGTCTACGGAGTATATTCCGATGAAGGTTGTACCAATCTTCTTGGTAGCCTCACACTTGATGCATCTGCATCCGCAACAATCGACGGACTGCCTGTTGGATGTGTATATGTAAAAGAAACCTCTGCTCCAAAAGGTTTTCTTCTTGATCCAACCGTTCACACCGTAGAAATAAAAAACCAAGAAGAAAGCACTCTCGCGGTTACCGACACTCCTATCGGAGACTTCAATCTACGCATTTCAAAACAAGACTTTGACCACAGTACCAACCTCGATGAGGGCAACCAAGCAGAGCAACAGGATACTTCTCCCCAAGGAAACGCAACGCTGCAAGGTGCACTTTTTAAAGTAACCTATAGCGGATCCTCTGAAACAACATTAAGAACATGGGTTTTCTCGACCGACGCCCTAGGCTTTACTTCTTTTGATACAGACCATAAGGTCTCTGGAGATGACCTCTTTACTCTTGGCGAGAAACCCTGGCTTCCTCTGGGGTATTATCAAATCGAAGAAATTCAAGCACCTAAAGGTTATAAACTTCCAGATCTTTCATTTCAAACTTGGAAACTATCAAGCCAAAATGGAAATCTTGTCTGGACAAACCTTTCTAGTGGAAAAGAAAATTCTTCATCTGAGCACTCCTTTATTTTTAAAGATGAAGTAATAAGAGGGAACCTTAAGATTAAGAAAATCGGACACACTTCTTTAAGTTCATCCGATGGTTATTCTGAAATAAAAGAAATGCCAAGTCTAAAGGGTGCCAAAATTGAACTTACTAATAACTCCACTCAACCTGTTTTCTATCAAGATAAATGGGTTGCTCCTCACGAAGTTGTCACTACAGTAGAAACAGATGAATCTGGCGTTGCTGCAATTAAAGACCTTCCATTTGGTTCCTATTCACTTAAAGAAGTACTAGCTCCAGCAGGTTACTCTCTCAATACAGAATGGAATCCAACGGTTACCCTTACTTCTGAAGAGACTGTAGAAGCGCCCGAACTCATTGATGAGAGAATTGCTCTACAAACAATACTTGTAGACACTTCGGGGTCCAAAACTCCCAAATATACTGAGACATTAAATCTTGTTGATCACATCAAATATGAAGGTCTCACTCCAGGAGAAGAATATGAAATTACTGGAGAACTCTATGAAACAAAACAAATCCAAGAAGGTGCAGCAGAGCCTATCGCTCGCGGAACCGTCCGTTTTAAAGCTTCTACCTCATCGGGAGAAGCCGCTGTTCCTTTTTCTATAAGGACTGCTTCTCTTGAGGGTAAGGAAGTTACTGCCTACGAAACAATCTCAAAAGATGGAGAAAAGGTTGCTTCGCATACCGACAGTCACTCTGAAGCTCAGACTATTCGTGTAGCCCCTAAGCCCCATCTTCCCGGAACAGCAGATAATGCTTACGAAGTTCCTCTTTTATTCGCTCTGGCAGGCACGTTACTCATTGGATGTACTCATTTATTTGCTACAAAAATAAGACGTCTTTTTTGATTATGTGATCTTCTCTTAAAACTAAAACAAAGAAGGGGTAGAAATCTCTACCCCTTCTTAAAAACCTGTACTGATTGCTTGTTCGTTTATGAGCGTCTAATAAGCTCGGTAACAAGGGCTGCAGCGTCAGCACACTGATCAGCACTAACGTTCTCACGAACATCAGAGGCAGTGCGGCTAAACGCAGGAAGACCGTCCTCATTCATTCCCATCAAAGTAACAGAACGAACTGAATTCTGCATTGCAGGAGTTGCATCAGTGGTTCCCCAGTCAAATGAACTCTGCTCAACATCAATATGAAGATCAGTCGCAATAGTAGAGAGGAGTCGAGTCATTCTACGATCAGCACGACGAACGTTACCAATTCCCTCATTCTTAAGAATAGAGAGCGAACCAGCGCCAACACAATCAAGGTTGATGAGAAAAGCACCACGAATATCAGTTCTGTGCTTTGCAAGGAACTCTCTCATGCCTGCGTGATCAAAATCAGATGCACCAAGCGCAACAAACCAAATGTCATGCGAAATGAGCTCATCATCAGAAAGCGAAAGAACGGCATTACGAAGATCGTCCTCAGAGATGGCAGATGCATCCTCAGAGTCATCTTCTTCACGATTTTCTGCAGATGGAGCCGCTCCTCCCTTCCAGTCATCTGATGGCCCATCGTTGCGTCCAAAAAGCCTGAAAGAACGACGCTTAGCCTCAGGAGTCTTTACGTCTTGTGTCTCCGTTAGACTCTCATCGGCTGAAATGGTGTCAAATGGACCCTCCGCGTCTTCTGCTTCAGGAGTAGGTTCAGGTGTTGAAGCTGGAACATAATGAGGAACTGGTTCAGAAGATGGAGCCAGTGGATCTACAGCATCGCCAGAAGGATCAGGTAGGTCGAAAAGTGACGCGCGACGAGCAAAATCGTTTTTAGAATGGAGCTCATGCGCTTCTCCAGGCTGTACTAACGTTGCGTTTGCATCTGCAGACTCGTGAACCTGTTTCATGGTTGCATTAAGTTCATCATCAACAGAGTCATAGACAACAGTATTGTCAGATGCAGCATCCTCAGCCTGCTCTTCTTCTGTTGTGGCATTTACAGCCTCCGCAACATCATCAAGAGATGCGGTCTGACTGGCACCAGTAGTGTCATAAGCAACGTAGCTTACTTCGCAATCCTTAGGAAGAATGCCCAATGAATTGAGAACTTCCTCGCCATGACGAACGCCTTCCACCTCATCAGGCTCTGGGATAAGCGCAGCAGCATCTCCTGCAAAGTGATGAATAACCTCAGGACGATGTCCAGTAGGACGAACGTTTTCGAGAATGCCAAGAAGAGCCGCAACTGAAGACTTATTGTTGTTTGCGCCGATAGTACATGGTGCAAAACGCTCTGCGATAGTTGCAATAGATAGCGCAACAAGCGGAAGAGCTGCAAGAATACCAACAATCCAGAAAAAGATACGAACTGAATCAGGAAGGAAACGAAGAATCTGAACAAAAGTAGCAACAAATACAGCAACTACACACCAACGTGCATACCTTTGTGCAAGAGGTACGTACTTCGCAACAGGAGACTCAACAAGGAAGTTTGTATGTGGAGAATCATAATGAGCAACAATTACGATTGGACGATTACCTTTTGCAACAAGCTCACCAGTAGCCTCATGCTTAGCGACAACATTCTGGCTTCTAATGGAAGATCCAAATGTACCGAGAACGTCATTGCCAAAATACTTAAGACAAGTGAGTGCACCAAAACCAACAACAAGCAAAACACCAAAAACAATGAGTGCTACGTTACTAGTTCCTGCAAAAATAATGCCAATGAAGAGGAAAATTAGATAGACTGAATAGCCAAGACTCTTAATAGACTTAGCATCAAATTCTTCAATAGTTGCTTCAAGTCCGTGAATTTTCATTTCTTCAGCAATAGTTTGAGCAGCCTGAAGCTCCTCTTGGCTACCGGCAGGAGCAATATCAATTTGCTCATCTAGATAGTCAACATAGTCATGTGTAATGGCCATACTGCGTCCTTCGTTGGCATGTCTTCTGACAGGTTTCATATATACGTCATTAGTATACGTCTTATATCGAAATATAGCGGTTAAAGTGTATTTTTACACCTAAATTTAGAAATTCTGCACTAAATATCAAAAACTTTCGTATATGTTTAGAAAGATTTGAGTTCAACTAGCAAAAAGCAGGCGGTGAATATGACTCCAAACGGTAAAACTCTAGGTAATAATGAGCTAGGTGCCTGGAGGGTTTTCTCGCTATTTATGTTGTTACTCCAAAAAGGGCCTTTGCCCTCTTCAGAGTTATATACAGCGGTTTACTCTGACTTATCTACTGATTCTGCTTTAAGAACGTTTTCAAGAGATCGTGCTATTCTGAAGCAACTTGGATTTGCAATCACTGAAATAAAAACGGGAAAAGAAAAGTCTTTCTATCTTTCGGAATCAAACTTCTTTGAATCCTCCTGCGACTTAAGCGATAAAGATGCCAATCAGCTGCTTGTTATCTGCAGCGCAATTCTGACTGATACAACATTTGTATATCAAAAGGAATTAAGAAATGCTCTCTCTAAAATTGTTGGCAACTTTTATTCCTCAGACTCAGACGAGTCAGACAATCAAAAACCTAGTGCTTTTTCTCAGAGCAAGGTTTTTCCTATTCTTTACGAATCACTCAGCTCTAAACAACTGGTAAAGATTACATATACAGATTCACAGAGCCAAGTTAAGCAAAGGCTTCTTGGTGTTCTGGACTTCTTTGTTTCACAGGGGCTTCTATATTTTGTGGCTAAAGATTTTTCGCACAACATAAAGACCGCTCGAATCAAAACCTTCCGCGTTAACCGTGTTATAGATGCTGCGATTCTTAAAAATGAATCCTTTTCTATACCGATAGATTTTGACTCAAAAGACTACAATCTTCTCGATTTCCAGCTCGGCGCACAGGCTGGTACTCTTGCTGCGTTTGTTCCTAAAAACATACTCTCTGCTTTTGAACATTTCTCACAAGGACAGGGTGACGTTGAGCTCCTCTCTAATGGCGCTCTGTGGACCGTCGTTTATGCTCATGAAGACGCTGCACTATCTTGGATTCTTGCTCATGGATTAATTCCAAGATCACCGAAGTCTCTTCTCGCAAAATGGAAAGAGTCTTTAAGCGAGGTTGCCAATGACTGTTAAAAATACTTCTTTAGGCAGAAAAAACATATCGTCGCTTGTCTATAAACTTGTGCTGCTTGCTGCTGCACTTAGAGATTCTTTTGACTCAGTTGAGTTAAGTGCCGTCCGGTCTCGATTTGATATATCCACTGAAGAGGCTACTGTTCTTATGGAGCTCTTACAGCTCACGGGCGAGAATGGCTATCTTCCCCTCCCTCTTACTGAAGACCAAGATACTCTAACTCTTGTTGGAGAGTCTCCTTTTAAAACTCGTAGGCTTGTTCTGACAAAAGAGGAAGCTTTGGCACTTAAAGAAGCTTTTACAGCACTCGCTTTACCCAAAGAAAGTGTATTTTGGAAACTGATTAAGTCTCCATATGCACCATGCTCTGCTTTGGAAAACCCCTCATCTACGTCTCTTGTTACTAAAAAACATTCCGAAGAAATAGATGTTTTTATCACCTGTTCAAATGCAATTGCAGAGTCACAAGTTATTTCATTTGAATATCGCTCTGAACTGACGGCCGAAGAAACTCAATATGATAAAAATTTTGCTATTAATCAGAGAGAAGTTCTTCCCCACCATCTGTTATACGGAGAAAATGGTTGGCTTATCGAGGGAATTGACTTAAACCTGGAGCAACAGAGGGTCTTTAGACTCAATCGTATAAGACACATTAAAACGCACCCCGCTTCGTTAATACAACGAAAACTTGCAGAAAATGTAAAAGAGTCTGATACACAAGAAAAGACTCAGATGGTAAGACTTGTCTTCCTTGATAAGAACGCGCTTATGCGATATTCGTGGCCAGGACTCAAAACGGTCGGAAATCAACGCAATGCTGCAGAAATTAAAACAACTATTCCCTACTACGGTGGAACATGGCTTCTGCAAAGGCTGATAGCCCTCAAAGGAAAAGTAAGAACCGAAGATGAGACTGTGATGCAAGCAATGCACAATTATGCTGCGTCTTTGCTTGCTGCAGAAGAACAGATTTAGGTCACGCTATCCGAATCAGCAAATGTTCTACTTGCTTAATCGTTGGTTATCCGTTTAATAGGTTATCTGGTTATCTGGTTAGACAACTAGAAGACTGATACTACGCGTCGTGTTCTTCTCGCCACTTAGCAATCTGCCCAGAGATGTTCTTTGTTGAGACACGTTGATAGTTCTTGTTAGGTAACGATTTCAAAAACGAACTGCCATATCGTTTGGATACCAGCCTTGAATCAGCAAGTACTAAAACGCCCTTGTCCTCAGCGCTCCTGATAAGACGACCAGCTGCCTGTTTTGTTGCAATTACTGCCTCTGGCAGAGAATAACGCCACCACGCACGGTCTTCTCGCACCTCACGCTCTTTGACCAGGGGCTCATTAGGGCTTGCGAACGGAAGTTTAGGGATTACCACGCACCTAAGCGTGTCTCCCGCAGCATCAAATCCTTCCCAAAATGATTTAAGAGCAAACAGCGAGAGGTTCTTTTCGGCTAGAAACTTTTCACGAATGCGCCGCGCGGAAGAAGATCGCTCCTGGCAGGCAAGAGTGAGGCCATACTCGCTCAAACGTGGCTCTAGCACTTCGTAAAGACGCTCCATATCGCGCCTGTTAGTAAAGAGCGTCAACACCGAACCGCCCATCTGAACATGGACGTCAAACAGCAACTTTTCTAGAGCATCCAAATACCCCGGATCAGTTGGTGTAGGCATGTCTTCGGCCACAAAGACGCCCATGTGGTTCTCGTAGTCAAAACTGGAGTCTAAATGCAAACTCTTGTGCTCAAAGGAACCTCTGTCCAGACCAACAGCATGCTCAAAATGAGAGAAATCGTCTCCAACAGCAATAGTTGCCGAAGTAAATACAACGGAATGCGTCTCAGGAAGCCACTTTTCCGCCAACTCTGCTCCAATATCAAGCTTCTCGGCCATAAGGGCTTCAGAGCCAATATCACGCTTTAGTCGAGTTAACTTTGCCGAATAAACGTAACTCTTGTCCGTTCCCTCACAAATGAGCTTCAGTGACTCCAGGAGGGTGCTGAGAAACATTCTCGACTCGCTCAAATTGCTCGCAAGGTTTGGAGCTGATGCAGTAAGAGCCTCGGTGGTCTTTCCTATTCTAAGTGCCGCCTCTTCAAGGGCAGAAAGAGCAACAGAAGCGGTCTCCAAAACCTCTTTCCATTCCTTTGTTTCTCTCACTTCATCGTTAATCCAAAGCTGAAGGGAGTTATAACCACCATCACTTTTAGCCAATGGAGTCAGTTCATGCACGGTAACCATGAGGTTGCCCATTGCTGCCATAGCTCGTTGAACCGCAGCAGCAGAACGCGTGAGAAGACCAGTAAGCAGCGTAGAGTCTTCAAGATTGGCGGCGCCCACCATAGCAGCGCGAATAGCCCCGGACTTAATTCCTCCAAGCAGCTCAAAGCTGTTTCTCATTTCCTTAGCAGAAATTTCTATTGCCCATTGATGACGAGCTTCAGCTTCAAATCCATGGGCCTCGTCAATGACCCAATGCCTTATAGGAGGAAGAATTTTGCCGTCAGCAGCAACATTTCTTAGTAGCAGAGAATGATTAGTCACCACAACGTCTGAAGATCCTGCGCGCTTTCGAGCTCCATGAACAAAACACTCGTGCGGGTAATATGGGCACTTTGAGCGCAGACACTCCGCCGCTTTAATAGTCACCATTTCTCGCGGAACCGAGCGCCAACGAATGCCCAATGCATCCAAATCACCATCAGCCGACTGACACGCATACGCGTAAATCACTGCAATTGCGGTCAACATATCTGATGCAACGCTATTACTAGAACGGCCTTCCTGATCAATCAACGTCAACGGCAACTCCTCAAGAGCTGCTCTATCAACACGGTGCAAGCATGGATAGTGCTCGTATCCTTTTAAGCTACAAAAACTCAGCCCGTTTGGCAGCGCTCTTGCAAGTGCAGGAAGATCATGAGTAACAAGTTGATCAGTAAGCGCATTCGTTTTTGTAGCAATACCTACAGTAACATCATTTTTCTGTGCAAATAACGCCTCAGGCAGCAGATATGCAATCGACTTGCCAATACCAGTTCCTGCTTCTAGTTCTCTATGCGATGAGGTCACCAGAGCATTTCTAACTTCAACAGACATACTTACCTGCTCGCTGCGTGTCTCAAACTTGTCATACATCTGTGAGATAACGCCCGGTTTTGCAAAAGCCCTGTGAATCTCGTCTTTAGAAATCGGCAGCATAGTAGGCGTCTCTGGGTCGTCTGCGTCCCTTCTCGCCTTTGCTTTTACATCTGCAACAAGCTGACTACGAATATCTTTAAGCGAGAAAAACGTACCCGAAATCTCCGCATCAGCAAGTTCCGCGCCTGTTGCATCTTTCCTTGCGATGCCACGCTGAACAGCTTCTTTTTCTTTCATCTGCGACAAATACGAAAAGATTGGCCTGAATTTCCACTCCACGTTATCGTGCATTGATGCCAGTTTGGCGAGAAGACCACGGGGTAGATTCATAAGTCCCAAAAGCAGGATACGCCACATGCCGCAAAGGGCGTCTACGTCATCACTTGCGCGGTGCGTGACCTTCATGGTACCAAACGCTTCAGCCATGCTCGAGAGCTTGTGCGAAGAAAGTCGGGGTAACGCTATGCGCGAGAGTGACAGCGTATCAATCCAAGTATCAGAAACCGAAGTTCCACCAGGTACTCGTTCAATAAACGTACGGTCAAAAGTGGCGTTGTGAGCCAAAACAGGAAGTCCGCCAACAAACTCTGCAAGTGCAGCAACGGCTTCTTTTGCACTTGGCGCGCCCTTAACGTCTTCGTCAGTAATTGAAGTTAGGGCTGTAATCTCTTCCGGAATTGGGCATCCAGGATCAACAAAAGTCTGAAAGCGCTCTATGATCTCTCTTCCGCTCAATTTGGCAGCAGAGATCTCAATAAGTGAGCATTTCTTAAAGGACAAACCTGTTGTCTCAGTATCCAAAACAACAATATCATCCTCTAAGACATCAAACGACTCATGCTCAGCCCTCTCTGCAAGCTCCAAATACTTTTTACGAACCGTAGCAGGAGTGCCCGGAAGAATGAGTTCTTCTAGTTTTTGCGTAGCATCTTTAGTGCTGGTCATAGCCTACAAATCTACTGACGATCCTCAAGCGCAAACTCAATAAATCGAGTACAGAGCTCAGGGAAATCAATACCGCCGGTACGAGCAGAATCGGGCAGCAAAGAACGTGCAGTCATACCAGGAATGGTGTTTGTCTCAAGCACTACTGGCTCACCGTCTTCTGTAACAATAAAGTCACTACGAGAAACACCACGGCAACCAAGCGCATTGTGGGCCTTAATTGCCAGCTCCTGGGCACGCGCATACACTGCTGGCTCAAGACGAGCGGGAATAACGTGGTGCAAAGATGCGGGCTCGTATTTTGTCTTAATACTGTAGAACTCATCACCAGTAACAATCTCAACGATTGGTAGAGCGGTTGGGTTATCGTTACCAATAACGGGAACAGTAATCTCTGTTCCCACTACACACTCCTCAATCAAAATACGCTCACCCTGCTCACCTGCAAGTTTAAGTGCAGCGGGAAGCTCTTCTCGCGAAGTAACGCGCGTAACACCGTAGCTGGAGCCGTTGCCAGAGGGCTTGACAAACATTGGGAAGCCGAGGTCCTCAATAAGCTTATCAACTTGCTCATCTGTAAAGACAGTGCCTGAAGGAACGTCAATACCCCTAGGAGTTGGAATGCCTGCCTGCCTATACATAAGCTTCGACAGCTCTTTTTCTGTTCCCATAGCAGACGCAAGAACGCCCGAAAACGTGTATGGAATGTGCAGAATCTCAAGAAGACCCTGGATGCAGCCATCCTCACCAAAACGGCCATGCATTGCAACGTACACGACATCATAATCACCCTGAGCAAGGGCAACCACAAAGTCTTTCTCTGCAACATCAAGCAGGTCAACATTGATAAAGCCGGCCTCTTTAAGTGCTGCTGCACACTGCTTGCCAGACTCCATTGCAATCTCATGCTCGTCTGACCAGCCGCCTGAAACAACTGCTACATGAAGTTTTTTTAACTCTTCACGTGTCATTTCCGCTCCTTTAGATAAGTCTCCCATAGGGTACACTCTAGTAAACGTATTTCTTCTAAGATACCGCAGATAGCTTAGAAGAGGTGGAGAAGGACAAAAATGCAATCAAATAATACTCTTGACGGCACAAACACCACGGTTGACGGTGCAGACACTCCTACGCCTGATTCTCGACCACAGAAAACAGCCGCTAAATCTGACCTTAGAAGCCTTTCATCGGAACAAATTCTTGACTTGGTAACTTCACTTGGTCAGCCAAAATTCCGTGCAAAGCAAATTGAAGAATGGATTTGGTCTAAGGGTGCTACTTCTTTTGATCAGATGAGTAACCTCCCAAAAACACTACGAGAAGAGCTGTCTAAGCAGGTAATTCTTGCTGGAGCTGAGCAGGTTGTTCGTCAGGTTTCTGAGGACGGAAGCCGTAAATACCTGCTTCGTTATCCTGATGGTACCTCTGTTGAATGTGTCGGTATGCCAAATGGTAACAAGCTCTCTGTCTGCGCTTCCACGCAAGCTGGATGTGCTATGGGCTGTGCTTTCTGTGCAACAGGTGCTTCTGGCCTCACACGTTCTCTTTCTGCAAGTGAAATCTACGAACAAGTTATGCATGTTCGTGACGACTTTGACACACGTGTTACCAGCGTTGTTCTTATGGGCCAGGGTGAGCCTTTTATAAACTATGATGCCACTCTCACCGCTATGAGGCGCCTCAACTCCCCCGATGGAGCCGGTATTGGAGCCCGTCATATTACAGTTTCTACCTGCGGAGTTATCCCGATGATTAAGCGTTTTGCCTCTGAGCCAGAGCAGTTTACGCTTGCAGTGTCACTTCATTCCGCAGTTCAAAAGACGCGCGATGCTCTCATGCCAGGAGTACGCAAATACTCACTTATCCATCTTTACGACATTATGGGTGAATATGTCGATAAAACCGGTCGTCGTCCAACGTATGAGTATGCGTTAATTAAGGGTGTAAACGATTCTGACAATGAGCTTGGAGCTCTAAGGGACTTCTGTCGTGGAACACTTTGCCACGTTAACATCATTCAGCTTAACGAGATTGAAGGTTCAAAATTCCATCCAACTTCCCCTGCTCGCGCACAGGAGTTTGTTAATAGTCTTAATTCTGTCGGAGTTGAAGCAACTATTCGTCTTTCCCGCGGATCTGATATTGACGCAGCTTGCGGCCAACTTTTCCAGAAAAGAAACGCACGTTAAGCAGCGCACATATACGCGTCTCATATGCTCATAATACAAAGAAGGGGCTCTTACTGGCCCCTTCTTTTTACTCTAATATAGAACATTTGTTCTATATTACGTTTAACCATTCTCTTTCTACCCTAGCTTGGTGAGAAAGAATGTTTTTAGAGGTTTTTCTATCGCCGCTGCCCGAACAATCATCAAGTATTGTATCGAGAGCTCTTCTCGATTTCCTTATTGCATAAAGAAAGCTTTTTTGGGCCTCTTCCGTCAATAGAGTATGCTTAGCGAGAAAAGCAATTCCAAGCAACGAAGCGGTAGATATAATTGCAAACTTTATCTTCATTATGCATCTTTGCCATTTGACAGTTTTTCAACTAAAGCAGCAAGCTCTTCTTCATCGTTAAACTCAATTTCAATCTTATTCTTACCGCGGACATTACGTACTTTTACCGGAGTGTCCAAAGCAATCCTTAATTGTCTTGCAGCGCGTTTGTAAGCCTGTGGAGTTGGCTGCCTCTTTGGTTTTTCAGCAGTCGTGACAGAAAATAGTGGAGCAAGGTTTTCTGTCTGACGCACCGATAAATTCTCTTCAATTACTTTCTGGGCAAGCTTAATTCTTCCTTCTTTTCCACTTACAGAAAGAATCGCACGAGCATGTCCAGCACTAATGCGTCCCTCGGCCATCAAAGTTTGAACTTCTATTGGTAAATCAAGGAGGCGCAGAGTATTTGTAATTGCAGACCTAGACTTTGATAAGACTTTTGCTAGATCATCTTGAGTTAAGTTTTCTTGTTTAATTAACTGTTTATAGCCTTGTGCTTCCTCAATTGGACTTAAATCTGACCTCTGTAGATTCTCAATAAGAGCAAGTTTAAATACTTCTTCATCAGAAATCGACTTAATTACTACAGGGACTTCCTCTATTTTTGCAAGTTTTGCAGCCTGGAATCGTCTCTCACCAGCAACTATTTCATAATGATCGCCCTTCTCGCGTACAAGAAGTGGCTGAAGAATACCATTTTGCTTAATTGAATCACTAAGCTCTGCAAGTTCAGCTTCGTCAAATCGTTTGCGAGGTTGATTTTTGTTTGGTTTAATCTTCTTTAGAGGCAGTGTGGTGGTTTCTTTTTTGTTACCAACTTCTGCATCTACCTCACTAAAAAGAGAATTAAGACCTTTACCAAGTCCTGTCTTTTTAACCACGACGATTCACTTCCTTTGCAAGTTTGTTGTATGCAAGTGCGCCCATACTAATTCGGGCATACATGGTTACCGGTAAACCATGACTTGGTGCTTCAGCAATTTTGATATTCCTTGGGATGAGCGTTTTGAATACCTTATTTCCAAAGTAGTTGGAAACCTCATTTACAACCTGCTTAGATAGGGAAGTCCGGCTATCAAACATGGTCATCACTACACCAAAAATATCAAGATCTGGATTGAGTTGTTTTTGCACCATCTTCATTGATTCAACAATCTTAGTTACACCTTCAAGTGCGTAATATTCACATTGAATTGGAATAAGAATACTATCAGCTGCTACAAGAGCATTGATAGTAAGAAGTCCTAATGAAGGTGGACAGTCAATCAAAATGTAATCAAAGTACTCTTTAACCTGGTCAATTGCTTGTTTTAAAACATTCTCTCTTGATTCGATGGAGACTAGTTCAATTTCTGCTCCTGCAAGTTGAATGGTAGCAGGTGCAATAGTTACGTACTTCTGAACTGTTTGCTTCAACACCTCTTCAATTGATGTCTCATTCAGAATTACGTCATAGATATCCGCTTCAAGTTCTTCTTTATCAATACCAAAACCACTTGTTGCATTACCCTGCGGATCAAAATCGATAATTAGAACTTTCTTTTTTGTTTCACCTAGAGCAGCAGCAAGGTTAATTACGGTAGTTGATTTTCCAACTCCGCCCTTTTGATTGATTACAGCTAGAACTTTGGTATCTCTATCTTGAAATCCCCTTGAAAGGTCTTTGTAGTTCATTTATCCTCCGTTTGACCAAGTTTATTTTAATAATACAGAATGTTTCACGTGAAACATTCCACAATTACGCTCTTCTTGCAACAAACGGATTTGTTTTAGCCATTCCGGGTTTTCTCGGAAGCTTAATTTTGCTTTTTGTTACTTTTTTATACAAAAGGATTTCTCTATGGCCAAAATCATTTGGTAATTCAAATGTTTCACGTGAAACATTTTCATATCCAAAAATTTTGGCAGCTTGAGAGGCGTCCTGAAGCTCTATCTCATCAACATTGGCCTTCATTACTATAAGGGTACCTTGAAAGGCTAAGAAAGGCTCTGCGTACTCCAAAAGAATATTTGTCTTTGCAACTGCTCTGAAAGTTACAAAATCAAACTTCTGCTTATAGGTATTTGGAATTTCTTCCGCACGAAGTTTTTCAGCTTTAACTTTTTCCTCAAGACCAATCTCATTAATCATTGACTGTACAGCATTGACCTTTTTACCAATAGAATCAACCAGAAATGTTTTGTTATTACTCATAATTGCAAGAGGCAGTCCAGGAAAACCTCCGCCGGTACCAATATCAATATAATTTCGATTACAAGATATAAATTCATCACAAACTTTGAGAGGTAACAAAGAATCAAGTATGTGAAGTATCAGTGCGTCATCAATTGAAGTGATTCTTGTAAGATTAAGCCTCTCATTGATTTCAATAAGCAACTCAATATGTCCCAAAAGTTGTTTTCTTTGAAGCTCAGTTGAATCAATTCCATAGTTATGGAGAAGTTCATTAAGTACATTCTCTTTTGAATTGTATAAAGAATTCTCTAATTCAAACATTGCTTCTCCTGTGACAAAACTTCTTGTAACAAGAAGAATTGTCACAAAAAAAGAGGAAGGCGTAAACCTTCCTCATCAAATCAGTAAAGCTTATTAAAGATTCTTAGCTATTGATAGCTGTAACCACAACACGTCGATATGGATCATCACCCTCAGAGTGAGTAGTAACCTCAAGGTTATCTCTAAGTGCAATATGGATAATACGACGCTCATAGCCACTCATTGGAGCAAGAGAAACCTTACCGGTCTTTTTAGCGCGAGCAGCAGCAGAGAGCGCCATCTCTTGAAGCTTATTGCGACGACGGCTCTTATAGCTTTCAACATCAACAGACACTGGATAGTGAAAGTGAAGCTTAGCACTCATCAGAGAAGAAAGAACCATCTGAAGTGCCTCAAGCGTGTTGCCGTGACGACCAATAAGAATTGCAAGATCGCCACCAGTTACGTCAAGAATGAGCTCACCGTCTTCACCGTCATACTCATCAATTGCACAGCTATTCTCGCCAAAGAATGAGAGAAGCTCTCTCAGATAAAAGACAGCTGTATCAGCAATCTTATTCATCTCAACATCAGTAAGCTGAATTCCGGCTTCAAAATGCTCTCGAATTGAAGCAAACTCGTCTTGTGAATCAACGACAGGAGACTCATTAAGAGCGTTTGGCTCAGAAACGAAAGTCTCATCCTCCATGTCGTCCTCCAGTCAGTATAAAAAATTTAACTATTAATGTATCGTAATAAATCTATGTAAACAAAAGTTATTTTGATTAACCTCAGCTATTATCCTTTTTTATGAGGACGTGGCTTTTTCTCTTTTCTAACCACATCAACCTCAATTGGTTTATTAGCCATCTGAGCCTCAGCTTTGAGTTTCTCTTTTTCCATAATACGCTTGGTAATAAGTTGCTGCTGAGCAAGCTGCCAAACACCAGAAGTTACGTAGTAGAGAAGAACAGCTGCTGGTGCAGTCCAACCAAACCAAAGCATCATGAGGGTCATTATGCCGCCCATCATGTACTGCTGAGTACGCTGCTCACCAGAGCTTGTACGAGCATTTACAGCCATGGATAGGAAGGTCGTAAGACCAAACAGAAGAACAAAAATCATGTAAGGAATAGCGGTAACAAAGCCATCAACAGTAAAAATGTCAGATGTTGTTCGTGCAATAGAAGGAAGAATGCCATAGAAACGAGAATCTACTGGAACCATTTTTGCAACCGTAAAGAGTGCAATAAAGATAGGAGACTGCAGAAGTAGCGGCAAACAACCACCAAGAGGGTTGAAATTAATTTCTGCATAAAGTTTACGCATCTCTTCGTTCTGTCTTACAGGATCATCGGCGTAACGCTCCTGGATTTCTTTGAGCTTTGGCTGAACAACACTCATTCGAGCCATAGCGGCTGTCTGCTTGTTGGTCATTGGAACCAGAATGATACGGATAATGATGGTAAGCAGGATAACTGCCATACCCCAGTCTCCCGAGAATGATTGAAGTCCCGCTAAGACTGTGTATAGAAAGTTAACAATCCAATCCCACATATTTCCTCCGATACGTTCCTTTACGGAACGGGATCGTATCCTCCCTTATGAAAAGGGTGACAGCGAACAATACGCTTAAAAGCAAGCCAACTTCCCTTTTTAACACCATACTTTTGTATGGCCTGAACTGCATACTCAGAACAAGTAGGTCTGTAAATACAGTGCGGTTTAAAAAGGGGAGAGATGTTTCTTTGATAGAAACGAATAGCACTTAAAAACAAGTTTGCAAGAAAAGATTTTTGTCTTTTCTCACTCATTTGACCCCTGTCTTTCTTAATAGAGCATCCAAAGAAACGCTTATATCAGCAGGATTAGTGCTGTGTGTATCTTTAGTCGCAAAGAGAATAATGCCGTATCCCTCAACAGGTAAACCGCTCTTTCGAGCTGCTTCGCGTAAAACGCGTTTACACCTGTTTCTAAATACGGCGTTACCTAATCTTTTTGGAGCTACAAAGGCTACCTCGGAAGGATGTGCCTCAGTGGATGGTGCTACTCGTATACGAAGAACAGAACTTTGAGCTCTCTTCCCCGTAGAGAAGACCCTTTCAAACTCTGCACGAGATTTAATGGTCTTCACAGAAACATTCCTTAGACAGTGAGGCGCTTACGGCCCTTAAGGCGGCGGCGAGCGAGAACGGCACGGCCATTTTTAGTTGCCATACGTGCACGGAAACCGTGAGTAGTTGCACGCTTGCGCTTATTTGGCTGGTAGGTACGCTTCATAGCTATTTCCTCCCGAACGGGTACAGTATCGATTAAAAAGCCTACAGATTGTACTCGTGTTTATAGGTACGTGTCAAATTTTCTACGCAAATACCTCAACTTTTTCTCTTTTTTAGTCAAAAAACATCGCGAGAAAATCTTTCACTTTGAAAATTTCACTTGTGATAAATGAAGAAAATTGTTGAAAGGAATATTTCTATGAGGTGAAATATGTCCGTTAAATGCTACTATCATTCAGTACATCTTTCACAAAGATATAAAGTTATCTACAGATGTTTAACACTTGTTGAAAACTTTCATTCATTGTGAAAGAAAAAGAAAAGTTTTCTTCATTCGTTTAACAATTGTTGAAAAGGAGGTGTCATGGCAAGAGATTTCTTTCCTTTTGTTGAGGAAAATACCAACCAAGATGAAAAAACCACTGATTCTAACAACTCTCTAGCAGTTCGTTATGCTGCACGTATTGCAGTGTATGACGATAAATCCGCAGCACCTCGCGTTGTTCTTGTTGAACCTAAAGATGTTCGTTCTTATCTTGATGAAATCGCAGCTACAGTTAATCAGCTTGCCCACGAGCAAGGTGGAAAAATTCCTTTTATGGTTATGCGTGAAATTGTGGAAAATTTCATTCATGCTCACTTTGTAGCTCCCACAATCTCAATTATGGACAACGGAAATACCATTAGATTTTCTGACCAAGGTCCTGGTATTAAAGAGAAAAACCGTGCTCTTGAATTTGGTACCTCTTCCGCAACAGAAGAAATGAAATCATTCATTAGAGGTGTTGGTTTTGGCCTTCCTTATGCTCAACAATACATGGTTGAAAAGGGTGGAAGCCTTACTCTCGAAGACAATATTTCTGGCGGAACGATTGTTACCTTATCAACACGTCGCTCCAAAGATGCTCACATTCAGACACTTCCAACTCAAGAAGATACTGAAGAAACACCTGTTAACCATCAGAAACAATCAATTCCAAGAGGCTCACATACTGTTCCTCAACAGCCAGTTACACAGCTTCCTAATTTAGTTCTTACGGATCGAGCAAAACTTGTTCTCCAATATCTCTCTGAACATGAATGGGTTGGAGCAACAGAATTAACAAGTACTTATGGTCTCTCAACACCAACGTGGTCAAGAGAATTAAAGTCACTGGTAAATATAGGAATAATTGGAAAAATTGGGCAAAAATATAAGCTCACGACCATTGGAGAAACACTCCTTTCATAGAGTTTCTCAACATTATTCGTTAAAAGTTATCAACATTCCTCTATACTAGATGTCCCAATTTTCAACATTTTGATTGGACACGTATGGATGCATCAATTGATTCAGACGCAGTTGCTCTGTGGCAAGACGCAATAGACCTCTTGGTTGAAGAAAATCAGCCAGAGGCTTTTATCGCCATGTTGAGGACATGCACACCAATTAAAGTTGAAAATGATACTTTGTACGCTGAGACTTCAATGCGCTTGGCATATAACCGAATTCTTAAAAACTTACCTATTGTCGAAAGATGTCTCACAGCAGCTGCTTTTGAAGATGTTATTTTGAGTCTTACTCTTACAAAATCTTCTACTCCTGTTACGACTACTTCCACAATGACTCCTCAAGAGTTCAATGCTTGGAAGCAAAAAACTACTCCTATACAAGCAGTTGTCCCCGAACAAATTCAGGATTTTGAATCCCAAGAACAAAGCCTTGAGGAATTAAAACAACAGACGTTAAAACGTCGTAAGAGTAATCCTCTCTATGAAGAGACATCCTTCAATTCAAACCTTACGTTTGATCGCTTTGTTGTTGGTGATGAAAATGAACTTGCCCATCAACATGCATTAAATGTTGCAAACGACGCAAAAGGTAAGGCAAATCCACTTTTTATTTACGGTGCAAGTGGTCTTGGAAAAACCCACCTTCTGCGCGCGGTTCAAAACTACATTAACTCTGAAGACATTGAACGCGTTTGCGTATACAAGGACGCTGATGCTTTTGTTGATGACTACGTAAATGCTGTTCGTAAAAACGCATCAGGCAACGCTGCAACTGAACTCAGTAATAACTACCAAAATATCGATGTACTTATTATCGATGATGTTCAAAAACTTGCTGGTAAGGCAGGTACTATTAATTTCTTCTTCAATATTTTTAATTCGTTAATTGATAGAGGTAAACAGATTATTCTTGCAGCTGATAGAACTCCAGCACAGCTTGGTATGGGTTCTGATGGCTTTGATGACCGTATTACTTCACGTATGAGTGGTGGCATTGTTATTGGTATTGAATCTCCAAGTTACGAGATGAAACTTAATCTTATTCATGTCTTCTGCGACCGAGCTTTTAAAGAAAGAAATTCTTCTCTTTCTGCAGATGATATGCCAGAAGAGATTCGTCGTTATATGGCTGATAAGGCAGGTCAAAGTATCAGAACGCTTGAAGGTTTCTGTAATCGTTGTGTTACCGGACAAATCAAAGCAAAAGAGTCAGGTAAAAATATTAAACAGGAAGAAATAGACAAGATTGCAGATACACTCTGGCGTCGTGTTTCAAAAACTGTAAATATCGAGAAAGTCCAAGAAGTCGTAGAGAATGTTTACGGTATTAACCATCGCGATATTGTTGGTAACAAGAGAAATAAAGAAATTGCAGAACCACGTCATGTTGCAATTTATCTTGCACATGATCTTTGCCAATACACGCTGGTAAATATTGGTAAGCATTTTGGTGGAAGAAAACACGCAACAATTTTGCACAGTATTGAGGTAATTGAAGAAAAAATCAAAGAGGATAAAAGCTTCTATGATCAAATCTCTCAACTTAAGAAGACTATCCTTGAACAAAGTTAGCGTTCAAAACATGTTGGTAAGATGTCAATTAATGAAGAGAAGTAATGGTTTGTTGTTGAGAATTTAAGAGAGTGAGTTTTACTTTGTTTATGAATGTCAAAAATAAGAAAACAAATCCGACCTTTGGAAACATATTTCTACCTCTAGAAATGTAGAGCTTTCTTCTTTTCAACATGGCTTATTATTACTACGATATTTTTATTCTTATTTAAGAAATAATAGAAAGGGTCGTCATGAAATTTACTGTAAGTCAATCCGCTCTCCAGACGGCACTTGATATTGTTTCAAAAGGCATTGGTTCTAATACAACACTCCCAATTCTCTCTGGTATTTATCTCAAAGCTTTTAATGGCATGCTTGAATTACAGTCAAGCGATTTAACTATTTCAATTAAGCATCAAATTGCAGCAAATGTTGAAGAAGAGGGTGAAACAGTTGTTTCTGGAAAGGTTATCCAAAACATTGTTAAAAATCTTCCTGATGCTGCAATTACTTTTGAAGGTGGAGAACGTACACTTTCTGTAACTTGTCAGCGCTCGTCCTTTAGACTTAATACTCTTTCTGCTCATGATTGGGCACAATTCCCAGAATTTAATCTTGAGAAAACTTGTGAACTTCCAAGTCAACTTCTATCAACTATGGTTGATAAAGTTTATCGAGTAACTTCAAAGGAAGCATCTCGTCCTATTCTTCAGGGAATTTCTCTAACTGTTGAGGACAACACTATTCGTCTTGTGGCTACTGACTCATTCCGTCTTGCTGTTTGCGATTCCAATACAGATACTCCAGCTGGTGAATCTTTTAGCACAATTATTTCTGGCGAGGTTTTCCATGACGTTCTCTCAATGCGTAGCATGACAGAGAAGGTTTTGATTGGCACTACAGATAATCAAGTAATCTTCCAGTTTGGAAATACTACTCATATTTCTCGTAAGATTGAAGGTCATTTCCCAGATTACAAACAACTTCTTCCAACGTCTTGTACTGCATCTGTTGATATTAATGTTGAAGATTTCTCTGCAGCTCTGAAACGTGTTTCTGTTATTGCTCTGGCAAATCCATCAGTACGCTTTGACGTTGATGCTGACGGAAAAGAAGTTAAGCTTTCTGCTTCTTCACCAGACCAGGGTGAATCCTCTGAGCACATCGAAGCTCAAATTGAAGGAGATTCTCTTTCGATTGCTTTGAATTATCACTACGTTTTTGATTGTGTGAATGCTGCTCCTTCTAAGGATCTTTTACGTCTTGAACTTCAAGGTCCTTCTCAACCAGCTATTTTCAAATCAAATGGTAAGGTCAACTATTTGTATCTTCTGATGCCTGTTCGCCTCTAATTTGATAGGGGTTGTGTGGGACTTAAAGTTGAACATGTTTCGCTGTATAACTTTCGTTGTTTTGCTTCGAAAGAGATAGATTTATCTGCTCAAACTACTATTTTTGTAGGAAAAAATGCCGCAGGTAAAACAAATACTGTTGAAGCATTACAACTTCTTACAGCTGGATATTCTTTTAGAAAACCAACACCTTCACAACTCTTATTGACAGGTAATTCTGAAGCAAAGATAGAGATTTCTCTTACAGGAGATGGGCGAAAGTTAGAAAATACTTGCATCATCACAGAGCGACGCCGCCAATTTTTAAAAAATGGTAAGAAATGCCAGGCAGCAGATGTCTCTGGCACACTGATGTCAATACTTTTTAATCCTGATGATCTTTCAATGATTAAGGGAGGCGCTTCATATCGTCGCGAAGAATTTGATGACTTTGGTTGTCAAGCAAATAAAAGTTACTTTAAGGTTTTCTCGACATATACCAAAACAGTCGAGCAAAGAAATAAGCTGCTGAAATCTGATTGGCCAGACAAAAATCTACTTGATGCATGGGATTTCTCACTTGCAAGGGGAGGAGCTACTCTTCTTCATGCGCGCATTCATTTGTTTGAACGTCTGGCAAAGAAAACTTGTGAAATCTACCAGGAACTTTCCGGTGGTGAACACTTGGAAATGAATTATATTTCTTCAATTGGAGAGATATCTCTTGAAGCCTCTAGAGAAGAAATTAATGATCAATTTTTGAAGACCTTACATGAAGTTCGCACAGATGATATTCGTCGTCAGCAAAGCACTAAAGGTCCTCATCGAGATGATGTAGAGTTTTTAATTGAAGGTAAAGACGCTAGAAATTTTGGTTCTCAAGGTCAAATTAGAACTGTTGTTTTAGCACTTAAGATGGCAGAAGTTTTACTTTCAGAAGAAATACTTGGCGAGAAACCCCTGCTACTTCTAGATGATGTTATGAGTGAGTTAGATGAAGATCGTAGAAAAGCCATTATGGAATTTGCGTTTCATGACATCCAAACAGTAATTACGACCACCAACCTTGGCTATTTCTCTGAGGAGATTCTAGAGAAAGCGCAGATAGTTAGGTTTAGCGATGAATAATCAAAAAGAAAAACCTGTACGTGGTGGAAACGAAACTGCAAAAGATTTAATGAGCTCTTTGCTTGGAACCTTTAAAGATTCTAAGAGTATGTCTAAAAACCGTCGTGCTTATCTTGCATGGGTTGAGGCAAATGGTGAAAGAGAAGTAAAACACACAACCGGCGTATTTGTCAGAGAAATTGCAGGTAGAGAATATCCTGTACTTACAGTCTATGTAGATAATCGTATGTGCATGATTGATTTTCTTGCACAAAGAGAAATCTATAGAGCTAGGCTTTCAGAGCAAGGCTTAGAATTTTCTGACCTTGAATTTAAGCTGGATAAATACAATAGACATGCTGGTAAAGGAGCTAGTTCTTCAGAAATACAAAAGCAAGGCAAGAAAATAGAGAAAAAAGCTCTTCCAGAACTTACTACAGAAGAAAAATTACAAATTTCTGAGTTAGTTTCTAGTCTTTCTGAGCCACTTAAGTCAACGGCTTATAAAGCGATTGAAGCAAGTTTTAGACAAAAAAAGAGTCTTTAGTCTAATCTTTCACTAATCTATCCTCAAATCTCTTTACAGAGCCTCTCAGATACTAAATATTACTGTTTAAACAATGAAATTTCTCTGTGCCGAGTTGATTTTGGCGATTTCATAGTAAAATGTTTATATCATTCCGCTCACAATTGAAGAGAGGACTTACGTGGCAAAAGAAAATAAGTATGACGGTACAGAGATTAAGATTCTTGAAGGCCTTGAGGCAGTTCGTAAGCGCCCAGGTATGTATATTGGTACAACTTCAGCTTCTGGCTTGCATCACCTTGTTTGGGAGATCGTAGATAACTCAGTCGATGAGGCAATGGCTGGTTATTGTTCAAAAATTAAAGTAACCATTCATCCAGATAATTCAATTTCTGTTGAAGATAATGGTCGTGGTATTCCTGTAGACCTTCATCCTCAGAAAAAAATTCCAACCCTTGAGGTTGTTCTTACCATCTTGCATGCAGGAGGTAAGTTTGATAACAACGCATATAAAGTTTCCGGTGGTCTTCACGGTGTTGGTGTTTCTGTTGTAAATGCACTTTCAAAAAAACTTGTTGCGCAGGTCAAGCGTGACGGAAAAATTTACGAGATGGTCTTTGAGCGTGGTAAAACCGTTCAAAAAATGAAGGAAATTGGTACTTCAAAATCTAATGGAACCACCATTACCTTCTGGCCAGACGATATGATTTTTGAGACCACTACATATAACTTTGATACGCTTCGTGATCGTCTACAGGAGACTGCCTTCCTCAACAAGAATCTTAAAATTACCCTTGTTGATGAGCGCGAGCTTACCCCTCGTCAGGTTGACTTCCAGTATGCTGGCGGCATCATTGATTTTGTTAAGTATCTTAATGACGAGAAGACAGTTTTACCAGGACTTTCTCGCCCTATTTATATTGAAGGTAAATCCGACCCTGATGCTCCAATGTCTCAGATGGGCGAGGTAGAGGTTGCTATTCAGTGGAATACCGACTTCAGCGATAGGACTCTTTCTTTTGCTAATGATATTTTTACTGAGGAAGGCGGAATGCACCTGGAGGGTTTCCGTACTGCTCTTACAAAGGTAGTAAATGATTACGGTACCAGACAGGGAATTCTTAAAGAGAAAGACCCTAAGCTTGAGGGTGGCGATATTCGCGAGGGTTTAACTGCAGTTATTTCAGTTAAATTGCCAGATCCTCAGTTTGAAGGTCAGACAAAGGCAAAACTTGGTAGTTCTTACATGAGAACGCTTACCAATAAGATTGTTACTCAGGGTCTCTCAGAGTACCTTGAAGAGCATCCAAACCAGGCAAAAGAGATTCTTAAAAAAGCATCTCAGGCTGCAAAAGGACGCCTTGCCGCTCGTAAAGCTCGTGAAGCAACACGTCGTAAAGGCCTTCTTGAATCTGCAGCTCTTCCTGGAAAGCTTGCAGATTGTTCCGTTCGTGATGCAGAGATGACTGAACTCTTCATTGTCGAGGGTGACTCCGCAGGTGGTTCTGCAAAGATGGCACGTGACCGTTCTATTCAGGCAGTTCTTCCACTTCGAGGAAAGATTTTGAATGTTGAGCGCGTGCAGGCTCATCGTGCACTTTCTTCTGACACTATTACTTCGTTGATTACCGCTATTGGTACTGGTGTTGGAGATGAATTTAGTCTTGAGAAGGCCCGCTATCACAAAATTGTCATCATGACCGATGCTGATGTTGATGGTTCTCACATTAGAATTCTTCTTCTTACCTTCTTCTATCGTTACATGAAGCCAATGATTGATGCAGGTTATATCTACGTTGCTCAGCCTCCTCTGTATCAGATCAAACCAAAAGGCAAGAAGAACGGCAAATATATCTATACCGATGAAGAGCTTGCTCTTGAGACAAAGAAGTTTGAGGACAACACCAAGTACACCATTCAGCGCTATAAGGGTCTTGGTGAAATGGACCCAGAGCAGCTGTGGGCAACTACTATGGAGCCAAAGAACCGTATTCTTCTCAAGGTAACCATTGATGATGCTCTTGCAGCTGATCGCGCAGTTTCTGACCTTATGGGCAACCAGGTTGAGAAGCGTAAAGACTTCATTCAAACGCACGCAAAAGACGTCCGCTTCCTGGACATTTAATGGTTTCTCGATAAACCGTTATAAAGAAAATGAAAGGGTAACTTGTGGCAGACGATAAAGATTTGAACAACGATCTTTTTGGTGCAGATGAGGATAAAGACCTCGATGCACAAAATGATATGGATGAAGAATACGAAGACGACGAGGCAGAAGAAGACTCTGATGAGTTTGATCCAGAAACCGGAGTTAATTTGGTAACTGGAGAGAATTCACACATTATCTCTGATGAGGCTGGTACTCGTCTTGATCTCTCTGACATTCACGGAGGTACACTCAAGCCAACCGATTTGTCTTCAGAAATGAAAACTTCCTTCCTTGAGTATTCCATGTCCGTTATTGTTGCTCGTGCACTTCCTGATGTTCGAGACGGCCTTAAGCCTGTTCACCGCCGTATTCTGTACGCAATGAGTGAGGCTGGCATTACACCAAACCGTCCACATAAGAAGTCTGCGTGGGCAGTCGGTGAAGTCATGGGTAAGTACCACCCACACGGTGACTCCGCTATTTACGACTCCATGGTCCGTATGTCTCAGGACTTCTCGATGAGGCTTCCTCTGATTGACGGTCACGGAAACTTTGGTTCTATCGATGGCGATCCACCAGCAGCAATGCGTTATACCGAGGCACGTCTTACGAGAAGTGCAATGGAGATGCTGGCAGAACTTAACAAGAACACCGTTGATCTTCAGCCAAACTATGACGAATCGTTGACGGAACCAGCAGTTCTTCCTGCTCGTTTTCCAAACCTTTTGGTAAACGGTTCTTCAGGTATTGCGGTAGGTATGGCTACCAACATTCCTCCTCACAACCTTGGTGAGGTAACTGACGCTGTTTGCATGATGATTGATAACCCTGAGGTTACCACCGAGGAGCTCATGACCGTTCTACCTGGTCCTGATTTTCCAACAGGCGGCATCATCATGGGCACTCAGGGCATCAAAGATGCTTATGAGACAGGTCGTGGTTCTATTACCGTCCGCGCTAAGGTTCACGTTGAACAGGTAAAGAGCGGCCGTCAGCGCCTTGTTGTTACCGAAATTCCTTACCAGGTCAACAAAGGTCTTCTTCAGGAGAAGATTGCTCAGGCAGTTAACGAGAAGAAAATTGAAGGCATTTCTGACATGCGCGATGAGTCCAACCGTAAGGGTATGCGCATTGTCATTGACCTTAAACGTGATGCTGTTCCACAGGTTGTTCTGAACAATCTCTACAAGAAGACTCAGCTTCAGTCTAACTTTGGCATCATTGATTTAGCACTGGTTGACGGTGTTCCTCGCACACTTTCTCTTCGTGAGATTTTGCGCCACTACATTGATCACCAGATTGATGTTGTACGTCGTCGTACTGAGTTTGATCTTGATAAAGCCCAGAAGCGTGTCCACATTTTGGAAGGTCTTCTGACTGCAGTTGATAATATCGACGAGATTGTTCATATCATCCGTAGTTCTCAGGATGATACTGAAGCAAAGAAACGCATGAATGAGCGCTTTGATTTGGATGAAATTCAGGGTGAAGCAATTCTTCAAATGCGCCTACGTCGTCTTACTGGTCTGGCACGCCAGGATCTTGTTGATGAGATTTCACAGCTCAGACTTGATATTGCCTATTACGAGGATCTTCTCGCCCACGAAGAAAAGATTCTGGCAGTTATTGCTGATGAGCTCCGTGAGATTTCCAACCGCTACGCTGACAAGCGTCGTACACAGATTTCTGACCAGGATATTCAGAACCTGGATGTTGAGGATCTTATCGCTGAAGAGGATATGGTTGTCACCGTCACTCATGCTGGCTACGTAAAGCGTGTTCCTGTTGAGATTTATCGTTCTCAGAAGCGTGGAGGCAAGGGCGTTCAAGGCGTCTCTCTCAAAGAGAACGATTTTGTTGAGAACCTCTTTGTTGCGTCTACCCATGATTACGTGCTGTTCTTTACTAACCTTGGAAAGGTGTATCGCCTCAAAGTGCATGAGCTTCCTGTTGGTAGTAGAACCACTAAGGGCAGTGCCATCATCAATGTTATCGAGACGCTTGCAGAGGGCGAGAAAGTCAAGGCAGTTATTACTACTCGTGACTTCCCAGAAGACAACTATCTGATGTTTGCTACTAAGCAGGGCATGGTTAAGAAGACAGCAATGTCTGAGTACGACCGTACCCGTAAAGATGGTCTCATTGCCATTAACCTTAAGGACGGAGATGAGCTTGTTAACGTTCGTCGTGTCCACCCAGGTGACAAGGTTGTTCTGTGCTCCTCTGACGGTAAAGCAATCCTGTTTGACGAGGCAGAGGCAAGAAGCATGGGCCGTGGTACTTCGGGCGTCCGTGGCATTACGCTCAAGGGCAACGCAACTATGCTTGGCATGGAAATTACCAACGGAAACGGTGACCTCTTCGTTATTACCGAGAAGGGCTATGGAAAGCGCACAGCAATTTCTGAGTATCCAGTCCATAAGCGTGGTGGACAGGGTGTCTTCACCATCACAATGACGGAGAAGAAAGGTAACTTGGTTGCCTGCCGTGTTGTTGGTCCTCAGCACGAGATTATGATCATGTCCGAGGAAGGCGTCGTAATCCGCGTCAAGGCTGGTGATATCTCTAAGCTTGGCCGCTCTACTCAGGGTGTTAAGGTCATGAATCTCTCTGGTAGCGACGTTGTTTCTGCTGTTGCTCGCATGGTTGTTAACAAAAAGAAAGCTCCAAAACACGCAGAGAATCAAGGTATGCTTGATTTAATGGCTGCGGGTGCCCGTGATGCGGACGAGGCTGAGTCTGTTGACCTCGGAGATGAAGAAGAAACATTGGACGATTCATTGCTGGATGATGACGAATAAGCATTTCAGCTATACGTAATTTGAAGAGCTCAAGGGTTAATTCCCTTGGGCTCTTTTCGTTTACCGAAAAAATCAGCACGCTAACGGAAGTGATTTTTATATAAAGGATAAGCTGGTTGTTCTTTTTTCCTAGGCTAATGTTGGGAACGACTAACGCCTATGTTCACGTTAATTTGATTAAGAGAAATCCTCGGGAGAGACTCCCTCAATAAACTGACGGAATTCCTCAAACTCTTGGGCATGAACGTCCTTCTCGACATCAGTAAAGTCTGGAGCGGCGGCAATTTCCAAAACGCTCTCATCTGCAAAGATAGGGGCGTTTGTTCTTACGGCTAGTGCGATTGCGTCTGATGGACGAGCATCTACGTAGATATGCTCCCCTTCTTTGGAGATAAGCTCAATTTGTGAGAAAAATGTGGTACCGCGGACGCCTACGATTCGTACGCTTTTAATATCGGCATCTAGAGAATCAAGAACGGAGCGGAGAAGGTCATGCGTTAGAGGCCTCTCGGTAGACTCTTGATCAATGCCAAGACTGATAGCCGATGCCTCAATGGTGCCAATCTTGATAGGAAGACTTAAAGAAGAGACACCACGCGGATCATGAAGACGCAGAACAATAACGGAAGAGATAGGTCCTCCTCCAACAACAACCGTCTGTATGTCCATACGTTTTAATGACACAAATACTCCAAATAGCACGTCATTTATCAACCTTTTGACAGATAGTCTATGACTACCTGCTTTGTTTTCATACCCAGTATCAAGAAAGTTTAAAACAAAATAAAAAAAGTGTTGACCTGTATGAATTATGGATGTATTATTTTTCCCTGCGTTGGGCCTGTAGCTCAGTTGGTCAGAGCGTCCGGCTGATAACCGGGAGGTCACAAGTTCAAACCTTGTCAGGCCCACCATTCTTGTGACAATAGTCACCCCAGCGATAGCCGAGTCGCCGCTGGGGTGATTATTACGAGTGCTCGGATTCTAATCTGGGTGCGTCATAAGGGGAATTAGCTCAGCTGGGAGAGCGCGGGCTTTGCAAGCCTGAGGTCAGGGGTTCGATCCCCCTATTCTCCACCAAATGTTCAAGGCCAGGGATTCGTCCCTGGCCTTTTTACTTAGACACCAAAAAATACCGATAGCCGCTAATATTAGCCACTTATCGAATAGTTGAAATAATTTCGAAAAAGATTGAGTACGATTTATACAGGAGTATGTTCTTTTCATTAGAGCTGTGGATAACCACAAGGAGAGAAAAGAGTTTTTATGTCAAACCTTACTCGTCGTAACTTTTTTGGAGTCAGTGCAGTTGTTGCAGGTTTGGGTATTTCTGCCTGCAAAAAGTCAGATTCTAACACTGGCGAGAAGAAAGAAACTGATACCAACTCTGCTGATACCGTCGGTGCACCAGAAGATCTGGTAAAGGCAGCAAAAGAAGAAGGTAAGCTGATTGTTTATGGCTCTTGTGAAGAAGAGTATCTAAACGCGGTTTGCACCAATTTCAAGAGTTTGTATGGCATTGATGTTCAGGTTCAGCGCCTGTCAACTGGAGAGGTTGCTGCAAAGATTGAGGAAGAGAACGGTCATCCATCAGCAGATGTATGGTTTGGCGGCACAACTGATCCTTATAACGTTACTTCTTCAAAAGGTCTGCTTGAACAGTATGAGCCAAAGAATGCATCGCATCTCATTTCCGATAAGTTTAAGAGCACAAACAAAGATTGGTACGGTATTTACAAGGGTATTCTTGGCATTCTGTACGATAAAGAAGAGCTCAAGCGCCTTAATCTTGATGTTCCTCAGGATTACAAGGATCTTATTGATCCAAAATACAAGGGTCTTATCTGGTCTTCCAATTACAACACCGCAGGTACCGCAAAGCTGATTATTAACACCGTTATCCAGAAGTATGGACATGATCAGGGCATTCAGTATTTAGTTGATCTTGATAAGAATATTGCTCAGTACACCAAGAGTGGTTCCGGTCCTTCTAAGGCTATCGGAACGGGCGAGTGCACCATTGGAATTGGTATGCTGCACGACGGCATTTATCAGATTGTTGACCAAGAGCATGAAAACGTTGGTCTTCAGATTCCAAGTTCTGGTGCTTCATACGAGGTTGGTGCAACCGCAATCTTCAAGGGTGCTGCACATCCAAATGCAGCAAAGCTCTGGATTGAGTATGCACTTTCACCAGCATGTGTTGACCTTGCTCAGAAAAATGGTTCTTATCAGTTCCTAGTAATTGACAACGCAAAGCAGCCAGAGATTGCAACTGAGTACGGTCTTGATCCAAACAATGTCATGGACTACAACTTCGAGGATGCCAAGAAGCATACCGAGCAGTATGTTAAGGACGTTATGGAAGCCCTTGGTGGCGGAGATAGTCGCTTCAAGACGGAGTAAGACCCACTCCGGCAAGTAAACAAGCAATGTTGTTGCTCAAGTTCTGAGTGGCAGATTATACTGGGTAGGCAGAGATCTGCCTACCCATTTCCACATAGAGCTTTGCGTATAGGTTTAGTGTTTTAAAGTTAGGACCAGCATGGCAAAATCTCAGAGCGCTCGACTTGAGCGAAAAAAGCTCCTTGGCGATCCAATTTTGATAACGACCATTGTCGTTCTTATCGCCTTCTTAACCCTTTTTATTTTGTATCCACTTGCCATTCTTATGGTTGACTCTGTAGTCTCTGATAATGGGATTACGCTTGATGTATTTACGCGCATTCTATCTATGCCTTCGTTTGATCGCGCAATTACCAATACACTCAGAGTTGGTTTTGCGGTAGGTATTTTGTCAGCGCTTATTGGTCTTCTTTTTGCTTATGTTGAAGTTTACGTAAAGCTTCGTACAAAGTTTATGACAGGACTTTTCCGCGTTGTTTCTATGCTTCCTGTTGTTTCTCCGCCATTTGTTCTCTCACTTTCCATGATTATGATGTTTGGTAAGAAGGGCCTTATTACTCGAGGTCTTTTAGGAATTTTTGACAACAACATCTATGGATTCTGGGGCATTTTTATTGTTCAGACCATGTCGTTCTTCCCTGTGTGCTACATGATGCTTAAGGGCTTGCTTAAAAACATTGATCCTTCTCTTGAAGAAGCAGCACGTGACATGGGTGCAAGCCGCTGGAAAGTATTTACTAGTGTTACACTTCCTCTTATTTTGCCTGGTTTGGGTAATGCTTTTCTTGTCTCATTCATAGAATCAATTGCAGACTTTGCTAATCCAATGATCATTGGTGGTTCTTACGATACGCTGGCAACAACTATCTACCTGCAAATTACAGGTGCATACGACAAGCAGGGTGCGGCTGCTATGGCTGTTGTTCTTCTTTCAATTACATTGCTCATGTTTGTTGTTCAGAAGTTTGTATTGGAAGCAAAGAGCACGTCTACGCTCTCCGGTAAAGCAACGCGCGCTAGGATGCTTATTACAGACAACTCTGTTCGCATCCCACTCACCATCCTCTGTGCGTTGGTAGCACTCTTTGTTATTGGTATGTATCTCTGTGTCCCTTATGGTTCATTTGTTCGTTCCTGGGGCTCTAATTACGAGTTAACCACTAAATGGTTTGAGCAGGTATTTACCAAGTACCATGGATTACAGGCGTTTAGTGATTCGTTTATGCTCTCGCTTATTGCAGCACCAATCACCGCTTTGCTTTCAATGATTATTTCTTATCTGGTAGTAAAACGTCGTTTCCGTTTTCGTGGTTTTATTGAGGCTGTATCTATGCTTGCTATGGCAGTTCCTGGTACGGTTTTAGGCGTTGGCTATATTCGCGGTTTCTCAAGTGGCGTCATGCACACAGGATTCTTGCAAGGTTTGTATGGTACAGGACTTATTCTGATTATTGTCTTTGTAGTGCGTTCGCTTCCTACAGGAACACGTTCGGGTATCTCAGCGCTCCGACAAATTGATAAATCTATTGAAGAGTCTGCGTACGACATGGGAGCCGACAGTTTTACGGTGTTTATGACCGTCACGCTGCCATTGATTAAAGATTCGTTTTTGTCGGGTTTGGTAACGGCGTTTGTTCGTTCCATAACAGCAATCTCTGCAGTTATTCTCTTGGTTACACCAGAGTTCCTGCTCATCACCGTTCAGATTAATGAGTTTGCAGGTAAAGGTTCATACGGTATGGCTTGCGCCTTTGCAACAATCCTGATTGTTATTACCTATGGCTCGGTATTGCTTATGAATTGGGCCATCAAACACTTTGGCACCAGCCGAGCACTCAAGGAGGAGTAACACATGGCTACAGAGAAAAAGGGCGTACGCCTTGAGCACCTTTCTAAGATTTATCAAGATCAGAAAACTGGAAAAGACTTCTACGCAGTTCAAGATGCTAATATCACTATTGATCCTGGTGAGTTTGTAACATTACTTGGTCCCTCTGGCTGCGGAAAAACCACTATTCTGCGCATGATTGCTGGTTTTGAAAGCCCTGATGAGGGAAAGATTTTCCTTGGCGATGAGCAGATTGATGAACTCACTCCAAACAAGCGCGATACCGCTATGGTGTTCCAGAGCTATGCGCTTCTGCCTCACTACAATATCTTTGACAACGTTGCATACGGTCTTAAGCTCCGCAAAATGGACAAGGCAGTAATTCGCGAGAAGGTCCTTCACATCTTAGATCTTGTTGGACTTGAAGGCATGGAAGAGCGCATGACCAACCAGCTTTCTGGCGGTCAACAGCAGCGTGTTGCTTTAGCACGCGCTCTGGTTATTGAGCCAAGCGTTCTTCTCTTTGACGAGCCTCTTTCAAACCTTGATGCAAAACTGCGCGTTGATATGCGCAACGAGATTCGTCGTATTCAGCAGGAGGCTGGTATTACTGCTATTTACGTTACACATGATCAGTCAGAGGCAATGGCGCTTTCCGACAACATCATCATCATGAAAAAGGGCGTAGTGGATCAGGTTGGCGATCCTCAGACGGTTTATTACCATCCAGCAGATGAGTTTGTTGCAGACTTTATTGGTGAGTCAAACTTTTTGCATGCAACCATTGCAGAAAAGCCTAACCCTGAGACTGCTCTTTGTCGCTTTGAGGGGCATGAGTTTGAGGTTAGCGGATGCTCTCATCTGGATAAAGGCAAGGAATGCTGCATTGTTCTTCGTCCAGAGTCTGCACGCCTTGCTGATGAGGGAACTCTTTCCTGTGAGGTTGTACTTTCCCGATTCATGGGTCACTATCAGAACTATCACGTTATGGTTGGAGACACTCTCATTAAAATTACGGACTTCAACCCTCGCACACATAAGGTTTATAACGTTGGAGACCACGCCTTTGTTGATTTCACCAAAGACGAGGTTCACGTTCTGTAGGCGTTTAAGTCAAAGCATTAAAGTAGCGAGAAGATCAGTTGGTCTTCTCGCTTTTTTGTTAAATGGTTGATTTAAGCCAATTTAGCTTGCAGGTTAGCAGTTTGTGCTCGGGTTCGAGCGAGGGATCTTTAATCTTTTCAAGAAGCATCTTGCAAGCGGTATAGCCTTCTTCATAAACAGGCTCAACGATAGTTGATATGCTTTTAACAGGTAAGTCAGTCCAATCAGTATTGTTGAACCCCAGCAATCCAACTTGTTCGGGAATTGCTTTTTCATAAGCATGCAAGGCGGTATATACACTTTTGAGTGCCCATTGATTTGGCACAAACACCAGAGTTTTCTTTGATGGGAAAATGTGATTATTTAGCCATTGCTCAATATCAGAGATAGACAGCGTGTTTTGCTCTATGGTTAGTCGCTCATAAGGTTTATTTGAGGCTTCTAAAGCATCGGTAAAGCCGTATTCACGTTCAATCCTGGTACGGCCTTTTGGCTCTCCTCCAATAATTAAAAAGTCTTCGTAGCCGTTTTCAACGCAGCGGGTTGCGGCCGAATAAACACCGTCGTAGAGGTTGCTTTTTATCCAGGAGGTATTAAAAGTAAGAAGGTCACAGTCAAAATAGACAACAGGTTTTCCAACTTTAGCAATTCGCCTATCTACTGCTCTAAATTGATTGGTAGGCTGGATAAGCAGTCCATCTGCTCCAATTGAAAGCATTTTCTCAACCCAATCGGCTTCAAGAGTGGGGTCAAAGCGAGAATTGCAAATTATCGTCTGATATCCAGCTTCAAGAGCAGCATCTTCAATGCCGTTAGTCATTTGAGCGGCCCAAGCATTAGTATTGTCCAAAATCAGAACAGCAATAATTCCAGAGCTCTTTTTTACCATTGCTTGAGCTTGAGCACTTGGGATATATCCTGTATTTTCAATTGCTTTTTTGATGCGTTGCTTAGTTGCTTCGGACATTTTTTCAAAGTGTCCGTTGAGGTAGTTTGAAACGGTGGCAATGGAAACATTTGCCAATTTTGCAAGGTCAATAATGGTTGTCTTAGGCATTGGCACTCATTTCACCGAAATTTTTACAATTTACTTGCAAAATACCAACGTTAGTGAGTCAGCAGGATTTCACGTTGGTTAAACGTTTAACAAAATTCATCATAACACAAGGTAGATTAGACGTTTACCGAAATCTTCTTTCAAAAAAGATTGAAACAATGCAAAGTATGAGTTGGAAACGTACGTCGTAAAAGGCGTGCTCGTGCGCCCCGTTTAGGGGCTCACAACTTACTTTGCGAGAGGACATAACCATGAACGTCGTTGCTGTATGTGCTTGCACGGTTGGAATTGCTCATACCTGGATGGCAAAAGAGGCTATCGAGAAAGAATGTGAACGTCGCGGCTATGAATACAAAGTTGAAGCTCAAGGCGGTTATGGTATTGAGAATGAGCTTGAGCAGGACGAAATTGACGCCGCTGACGTTGTTCTTCTCGCCATTGCAATTGGTATTGAGGGCGACGAGCGTTTTGATGAAAAACGCGATGAAGGTCGTGTTCTTACACTGGACCCATCGCTGGCCATTGCAGATCCAGCAAAAGTTATTGATCAGGTAGTTGCGCTGGCTGAGTAGCAAGCGCGCAAGTGATAATGCAAGGAAGAAGAGAAGAGAAACCCATGGCAGAGGAAAAGAGTCCCTCAGTTTTGGGCAAGGTTGGAAAAGACCTTCTAAAGGCGTTTAACACTGGTGTTTCGTACTTTATTCCTATTGTCGTAGTTGGCGGAGTCTTCTTGGCTTTCTCGCTTGCTACAGGTACAGCAGGAAAAGACGGAATTGAAGTTACTAATCCTTTGATGCAGAGTCTCAACCTTATTGGTATGGCTGGCATCAAGATGATGATTCCTGTCCTTGCTGCTTACATTGCCTATTCTTTGGGCGGAAAGCCTGCTCTGGCACCTGGTTTTGTCCTTGGTTACCTGGCAAGCAATCCTGTTCCTGTAGGCGAGGTTCAGGTTTCTACTGGCTTCTTGGGTGCAATGGTCCTTGGTGTTGCTGCTGGCTACCTTGTCCAGTGGATGAAGAGCTGGAAGGTCAACAGCACCATCCGTACCATCATGCCAATTCTAATCATCCCAAGCTTGTCTTCGCTGGCTCTTGGCATGCTCTACATCTATGTTTTGGCAGCTCCACTTGGCGCATTCATGGACTGGCTGACAAGCCTGCTTTCAAGTCTTCAAGGTGGTTCCGCAGTTGTACTTGGCATTGTGATTGGTCTTATGACTGCATTTGACATGGGTGGCCCAGTTAACAAGACTGCTTCTACCTTCACTATGGCTCTTATGACCGCAGGTGTTTATGGTCCTAACGGTGCATTCCGTGTTGCAGTTGCTATTCCTCCACTGGTCTGCGGTGTTGCATCTCTTGTTGCTCGCAGCAAGTTTGACGACACTGATAGGCAGATGGGTATCTCCGCAGTCTTTATGGGACTCATTGGTATTACCGAGGGTGCAATTCCATTTGCAGTTAAGGACCTTGCACACACCCTGCCTGCAATCATGATTGGTTCTGCAGTTGGTGCTGGCCTTGCTGCCTGGCACGGTATTGAGTGCTTTGTTCCTCACGGCGGCATGATTGTTGCTGCAGCTACAAACAACATTGCACTCTACACCCTTGATATGGCAATTGGTGTTGCAGTAGGTGTTGCAATCCTTGTTCTTACCAAGCCAAAGCTTGAGGACAACAAGTAACACATGTTGAGAAACGTATGTACCTTTGGGTCTTAGACCTTAACAATTGAAGTTAAAAGGAGAGGGGCGTAGGGATTCAACCCCCACGCCCTTCCTATTACCAAGAAATACTCTTGGGAAGGGGTAATTATGGAAAAGCTACCAATCAAAAAAGCTGTTGAAGGGTTGCTTAAGCTTCAGGACACAGGAAGGTCCGCCACGCTTTTAGGAATTGGACCAATGTCGCCCAACTTGCTTCAGGCAGCTTTTGAACTTGGTAGAGATTGCGATTTTCCTCTAATGTTCATTGCATCTCGAAACCAGGTAGACCTTGACGAGCTTGGTGGAGGATACGTAAACGCTTGGGATCAGAAGCGCTTCTCGGAAGATATTGCTGAAGCAGCTCAGAAAGTTGGTTTTGACGGTCTGTATTATCTTTGCCGTGACCACGGTGGTCCTTGGCAGCGCGACGAGGAGCGCAATGCTCACCTTCCAGAAGATGAGGCCATGGAGCTTGCTAAGAAGTCTTATCTTGCCGACATGCTTAATGGCTTTGACCTGCTGATGATTGATCCAACCAAGGATCCCTTTGAGATTGGTAAGATCATTCCGCTAGATGTGGTTCTTCGTCGTACGGTTGATTTGATTGAGTGGTGCGAGAAGGAACGTGTTTCTCGCGGTCTTCCCGAGATTGGCTATGAGGTTGGTACCGAGGAAACAAATGGTGGTTTGACCTCAACCGATAAGTACCACACCTTTATTGAGCAGCTTAAGGGCGAGCTGACCGCCAAGGGCCTGCCTATGCCAACTTTTATTGTGGGACAGACGGGAACACTTACTCGTCTTACCGAGCAGGTTGGCCATTACGATTTTGAGGCTGCATTTAGCTTGTCTAAGATGGCTAAGAGCTACGGTGTTGGTCTTAAGGAACACAATGCAGATTATCTTGATGATGTAACACTGCTTGAGCACACTCCTGCAAACGTCACCGCTTCAAACGTAGCCCCACAATACGGAACGGAAGAGACTCGTGCATATCTGAAGCTTTGCGATGTTGAAGATCTTCTGGTTAAAGAGGGCTTGTTGAAGTCGGATGAAGTCTCTGGCTTGAGGAATACCCTGCTGGTAAAGGCAATTGAGACTGAACGCTGGCGCAAGTGGATGGTAGGAGATCAAGTTAATCTGACCGTTGAGCAGATTCTTGCTGATCACAAACTCTCACTAGATATTCTTGATATTTCCGGTCACTATGCGTTCAATGATGACGAGGTCAAAGCTGCAACTGAGCACCTGTATAAGAACCTTGCCCAGTTCAATATTGATGGTCAGCGCTTTGTGGTTGATCACATTAAGCGCCCTCTTCGCCAGTACGTTGAATGCTACAGGCTTGAAGGAGTTACCACGCGTATTCGCGAGGTGCTGGCAGAGTAGGTGTGTGTGCCACAGGCATAATGTTTTAACCGCTCAATTTTGAACAGATAACAAACCTAAGAGGTCGGAAGTCTTTTGCTTTCGACCTCTTTTCCTATGCGATGTATCATAGAGCCAGGATTTATTGAGACAACACAAAGGAGCGGCATGTCTGAAAACGACGAGCGCAAGGATGGAGTTTCTCCTGAGCTTGATATGCTCTCAACCGAGCTGCTTGGAGACGCGTTTGACCTGCTTGCAGATGGCCAATCGCTTAACGTTTTGCTTGTAGTTGAGGATGCATTAGGGACTGTTATAAGTTATGAGTTCTCTGATGACGGTCCAGAAGAGCTACTTGAAGGCGCCCATAAGCGCGTGCTTGACCTGGTCAGACAGAAGGGTAATAAAGAAGCAGGGCTTGAAGAACCTGTGCGCTATGCGCTTGTGTACGAGGGGGCCATTCAACTACTCAAAGATGGTGGTTATGAAGATGCTGTACTCCTTGAGTTTGGCGAGAAGGGCTACAAGAGTTTCTCGGCATATTCTTTAATTCACGGAAAAGGTCAAGGCGACCAGTTTGTATGGTCCGATCCTGCCCCGGCAGGGGAGCTTGAGCCACTTCTGTAATGAAAAAGCTGCGTTCATTGAATTTTCTGGGCACAATAGGAACGTAATTGCACTAAAGTTCTAAAGCTGATAAAAATTGGACTTGAAACATTCAAGTTTAAGTACGAACCTTCGAGAGATAGAGATTTATGCGTCAAGACAACATCAGAAATATTGCTATCATCGCCCACGTTGATCACGGTAAAACCACCATGGTTGACCAGATGCTCAAGGCAACCGATGCATTCCGCGAGAACCAGCAGGTTCAAGAAAGAATCCTGGATTCTAATGATCAGGAGCGTGAACGCGGAATTACTATTCTGGCAAAAAACATCTCTATTGAGTATAAGGGCGTTAAGATTAACGTCATTGATACCCCCGGCCACGCTGATTTTGGCGGCGAGGTAGAGCGTGTTTTGAAGATGGCTGATGGCGCACTTCTTTTGGTTGACGCTGCCGAGGGCCCTATGCCACAGACTCGTTTTGTTCTGCGCCACGCTATCGACGCAGGCCTTTCTATCATGATGGTTGTCAATAAGATTGACCGCGATGGCGCTCGCCCAGAGGCTGTTGTCAACGATTCTCTTGATCTTATGATGGACCTTGGCGCAACCGATGAGCAGCTTGAGTTTACTATGGAGCACGTTGTCTTTGCTTCTGGTGTTAACGGTTATGCTCGCCTTGATCCAAATGATGGCAATGACAACATGTTCCCTCTTCTCGATATGATTATTGATGGCCTTCCAGCTCCAGATGTTGATATTGATGGTCCTCTTGCTATGCAATGCGTTACCATTGACCACTCCGACTACTTGGGCCGTATTGGTATTGGCCGTGTATATTCTGGAACTGTTCATACAGGCGATAAGATTCTTGTTGTTAAAAACGATGGTTCTCGCGCTATGAGTCAGGTCAAACAGCTCTTTACCTTTGACTACCTGGGCCGTAAGGAGTGCAGCGAGGTTGACGCGGGTGATATCGCGGCAATCGTTGGCGTTGATAACACTGACATTGGTGACGTTTACACTGATCCAGAGAACCCTGTTGAGCTTGATCCAATTGAGATTGATCCACCAACCCTTTCCATTATTTTTGAGCCTTCTACCTCGCCACTTGTTGGCCGTGAGGGAGATATTGTTGGTGGTCGTCAACTCAAAGAGCGTCTTATGACAGAGCGCGAGAATAACGTTACCATGCGCATTGAGGAGCTCCCTGATAAGACAGGTATTGAGGTTTCAGGCCGTGGTATTTTGCACCTCTCTGTTCTTATGGAGAGCATGCGACGTGAAGGTTTTGAATTCCAGGTTGGTCGTCCTCGCGTTTTGTTCAAGAAGGACGCTCAGGGTCACACGCTTGAGCCTATTGAGCAGGCCGTTGTTGAGTGTAATCCAGAGTACGCCGGCAAGGTTATTGAGGTCTTTGGCAACGTCGGCGGTACCATGTCTATCATGGACACTGGTGAGACTCAGACACACCTTGAGTTCAAGATTCCAACTCGCGGCATCATGGGTCTTAAGACGCGTATCATGAATGTCACTCACGGTGATGCTGTTTTCTACCATACCTTCCTTGAGTACGGTCCTTTTGCGGGCGATATTGGCAGTCGCCAGAATGGCGCTATGATTTCTATGTCTACCGAGAAGGCCGTAGCTTATGCGCTTGGCACCCTTCAGGAGCGTGGTCAGCTCTTTGTTTCTCCAGGTGTTGAGTGCTACGAGGGTATGTTGGTTGGTGAGCGTTCAAGGCCAGGTGACATGGTTGTTAACATTGCACGCACTAAGTCTTTGGGCAACCAGAGGTCTTCAACTGCGGACATTTCAGTTCAGTTGACCCCTCCACGTCTGTTTACGCTAGAAGAAGCTCTAGAGTACATCATGGATGACGAGCTTGTTGAGATTACTCCGCTTAACATTCGCATGCGTAAGCGCATTCTTTCTGAGACCGAGCGTCGTAAGTGGGCGGTTCGTAACGGTATGGTCAAGAAGTAACATCGTCTTTTATAGATTGCTAATCTGGCGAGAAAAACTTGCAGTTGCAAGGACTTCTCGCCAGTTTTGTTTTAGATGAATTTTAAATAAAGACCAGTTAAATAGCGTGTTAATTGTTGTGCAAAATCGCCTGTCATGAAGTTAATTATTTTGATGAGATGTTGTGCTCAGGTTGCTTGCCTGGTTTTTGTGCTTTGCGACGTAGCTTATTGACTCTGCGCATCACGTGTGGCGTGAGGTCAATGTCAGCAGGTGAAAGCACATTGTATTTAAGAGACCAGCGTCTTAAACCGACGGTAATTGCAACACAGACAACAGCTGCCCAAATTTTGGTGACTCCTACATAAGAGACAAGCGCCCAATATGAGGTAGCACCAGCAACTGCACAAAACGCATAAAGATTGCTTCGTTGGAAAATACGAGGGATATCGCCAAGAAAAACATCGCGAAGCATACCGCCACCAACACCCGTGATACTTCCCATTAGAATGACCGAGAAGGGGAGTAGGTGATATACCAAGGCTTTATCAGTACCAACAACAGCAAAGAGACCAACGGAGATAATGTCAGTCCATTCAAGCATACGCGGGAATCGATCAAGTGGCTCGGGGAACATAAACAACAAAACGGCGGTAAAAACTGCTGCTGGAATGGCGTATGGCGAGTTGAGCATGTAGACGCCACCCTCTTGCATCATGGTGTCCCTGATTAGTCCGCCGCCTAAGCCACCTAAAAGGCCAAGACCTACAAAGCCCACAAGGTCCAAGTGACGATCTCGTGCGACCAAAATTCCTGAAATTGCACCAATAATTACCGTCAGAAGGTCTAGCCAGTAGGGGATACTCACAGAAATTGCATCTATACCATAAGGCGAGAAAAACGGTGGCATCCATACCTCCTACTGGTGTTTTTACTTTTTATTAGTATGACAATACTACACATGTATTAAAAATACACAGAACTTCTCACCCTATATTGGTGAGAAATCCGTTATACTGACCGATGCGGTTTTATATGGAGAGTTGTCCGAGTGGCCGAAGGAGCACGATTGGAAATCGTGTAGGCGCCTAAAGCGTCTCCAGGGTTCAAATCCCTGACTCTCCGCCAGAGTATTCACGGCGCCTACGGGCGCCGTTTCACCCTTGGAGGGGTGGCAGAGTGGTCGAATGCGGCGGTCTCGAAAACCGTTTACCCCTTTTAGGGGTACGAGGGTTCGAATCCCTCCTCCTCCGCCATTTAATATTTTGATTTGATTAAATGCCACTAATACAGATATATTTATATATTGTTTTTATATAGAATGCTTTAGGATAGTAATTCGATGTCATTTTTTTGACACGAGGGGAGAATTAAATGGCTGTTTCAGCAGATGAACTGAATGGCTACAGGCGCGATCGCTATTTTGCACGCTCCTGGGCACTTTTGACTATGGAAAAGGGTTGGTGGAAACCCGTTCTTATCATGGCTCTATTTGGCCTTATTCCAATTGTAGGAATCCTTGCACTTGCTGGATATGCGCTTGAGACTGCACGCGTAACCGCATGGGGTATTAACGCTGGTCCAAAGCAGAAGGATCTTAAGTTTGGCACTTATATTGCAACTGGTTTCAAGGCAGCTGTAATTGCAATCGCATTAGGTTTGGCATACGGCATTGCGTCCACAATCCTTTCTTTTATTCCAGTCGTTAATCTGATTCTTATTCCTATCTTTATCGTTGTAGCATTTGTTTTTCCACTGCTTATCAATGTTATTCAGGTTCGTGCAGCAGTTTATGGACGCATCTCTGCTGGTTTTGCTTTTAAAAATATCTTTGAGATGATTAAGCACGACGCAGGCGGCTTGTTCCGCATCTTTGGTATGGGCATTGTGCTTGCCATTGCTACCTCAATTATTATGGGTATTATTGGCGGTAGCGCTGCACTTAGCATGATTACGAACGTTATCACTCAGGCTATAACTATCGCAAAAGCTCAGCATATTACTAGCGAGAACCAACTGGTTGCTATTATGGTTGCTCTTCTTGCTCGTGGCATCCTTCAGATGGGACCAATCTTCCTTGTTATTGGCTATATTGGTCACGTTCTAGGCCTTATCGTTATGCTTCTTATGCAGAATGCAATTGCCCTTTGGATGCGTCAGTATAATGTTTCTGCATGGGGACAGAGCAGCGATCCACTGCCACCATTTATTAACGATCCTCGTGATGGCGCAGCTGCTACTTATTCAGCTCCATCGCCTGCTGCACCAGCAACCTCTGCTTCACCAGCTGCAACTGCCGCTCCAGTTGCGACTGCTGCTCCTGCAGTAGCGCCTGTCGCTGTTCCTGTTACAGCACCAGCAACAACAGTTGCTCCAGTTGCACCAGCAGCTCCAGTAGCACCTGCGGCTCCAGCTGAGCCCGTAGCAGCTCCAGCTCCAACGGCTCCCGTAGCTCCTGCTGCCCCAGTAGCTCCAGCAGTACCCGCCGCTCCTACTGCTCCAGCAGCACCAGCAGCACCCGCCGCTCCAGCGGTTCCAGCAGCACCAGCAGCACCAACTGCTCCTGCTACACCAGCAGCTCCAGCATCGTCTGCCACCCCAGTTGCACCAGCAACACCTGTGGCTCCAGAGGCACCTGTTGCTCCCGCAGCTCCAGAGCCTGCGCCAGCTTCAACCATTGTTGTTGAGCCGGTTATTCCAGTAACTTCAGAGACCCCTGAAGCACCAGCTGCTCCAGAAGACGCATCAACTCAGAATCCTGAGGAACCTGCAGCTCAATAATAGAGAGCACATATAAAAGAAACGACCATCATGCAGATTGTGTGATGGTCGTTTTTCTTTTTTAATCCCATATTTTTAAATTGTGTCTTTAACCATTCCTTAGAAAGATTTGCGTCAGATATCTGCAAAATCAGAGACAAAATATCGACAAATTGTCAAATTAAGCTTTATATGTGGACTGCATGTGAGAAAATTTGTGGGCTAGTTTCGTAATTGAGCATTTATGTGGTATGATGCTTGGTCGAACTTTCCTGCTTCGGGTGCACCTTCACTTCCCGAAGCCATTAGCCCAGAGGAGGTGACAATATGAAGGCCTATGAACTGCTGTTTTTTGTCGATCCAGCTTCCACAGAGGAAGTCCGCGCTGGCGTAATGAAGCGTATTGACGTTGCTATCACCGCCGACGGCGGAGTAGTCGACAGCGTCGAGGATTGGGGTAAGCGAAAGCTTGCTTTTGAGATCGGCGACCTTACTGAGGGTGACTATACCCTCATCAATTTCCATGCAGATCCAACGCAGATTGCAGAGCTTGATCGAGTTCTGCGAATCAACGATGCTGTTAAGCGTCATATGATTGTGCGTCGAGTCGATAAGGACTAAGTCCTTGTAATGGAAAAGTGGAATTATTCCACGATGAGAGGTAGTGAGATTAATGAGTATTAACAGGGTTAACATTTCGGGCAACCTGACCCGTGACCCGGAGCTTCGCTCCACAGCAGGCGGTACCCAAATCCTATCCTTCGGCGTTGCGGTTAATGATCGTCGCAGGAATCAGCAGACTGGTGAGTGGGAAGATGTTCCTAACTTTATTGACTGCGTAGTGTTTGGTCAGCGTGCTGAAGCACTTTCCCGCTTCCTCTCCAAGGGTTCGAAGGTTGCTATTGAAGGCAAACTTCGTTTTAGCTCCTGGGAGACGAAGGAAGGACAGCGTCGCAGCAAGCTTGAGGTTGTTGTCGATGAGGTTGAGTTCCTTTCTAGGAATCAGCAGGGTGGAGCCCCTATGTCACAAGGCGCACCATCTTATGCAGCTCCAACTCCACAGGCACCCGCTCCCGTTCCGGCTCCGCCAGACGAGGAGTTCTACGATGCTGATATTCCGTTTTAAACATTAGACAGCAGCACAGTTGTTACTGTCATCTGAAAGGTAAAAGACATGGCTCAGCAGAAACAAGATTTTCAGCGCCAGCCGCGTCGCAAGTATTGCCAGTTCTGCAAGGAGGAGACTGAGTTCATCGACTACAAAGATACTCAGCTTCTTCGCAAGTATATGACCGACCGTGGCAAGATTAAGCCTCGTCGTGTCACTGGCACCTGCACGCAGCACCAGCACGACATTGCACTCGCTATCAAGCGCGCACGCGAGATGGCACTTCTGCCCTACACTGTCCCTGTGGTTTCCAGCCGCGGTGGCCGTAGTCGCGGATAACCTATCTGTTCTTCAGGTAAAGTTGGTTAGCAATGGATAGACCGGATTCAAACATTCCCCAGGTACCCGAAGGGTATTCTCGCCCAGAGAGTAGCTCGCAGAATTTTGCCGGTCCAAGTAACCAAAACGGAGGCAAGCCGCGTCTGTTTGAGGCTCCAACTTATAAGCAAGGCTTTATGCTTTGCGTTATTGGTGGAGTTATTACTGGGTTCCTTTCTTTTATTGGAGCCGCTCTGGTTGCTTATGGCATGGTAATTGCTGTCTATTGCAAAAAGGGGCACGGATGGTTTGGTCCTGCTATCACTTCGGTACTTATTTCGGGTGTGGTAGCTTATTTGCTTTCGGGACCAACAGAGGCGGCAACTTCGGTTACTGCTTGTACACTTGCTCTTGGAGTTGGCTACGCTTTTGCAACAGAGAAGCTCACCGTTGGTGTTGGATCTCTTCTTGTGGGAGCAACAGCTTTGGCGCTTCTGGGGTACGATGCGTTCTTCGCTACAATTGCAGGAACAACTCTGCCCGAGCTTGCTCAGAACGTATTTAATCAATACGCTTCACAGGTCTCAAGTGCTTCTCCAGAGATCCAAGAGGGTCTTTCAACTGCAAGGTCACTCTTTATGCTCTTTTGGCCAACCAGCTATACCGGTATGGCGCTTTTATATTTTGTAATTGCGCTTTTTGGAGCTCGAACAGTGTATAAAGCGCTGACAAGAGACCCACAGAAGTTGCCACAGTTCCAGCTAATGGATATTCCCTTTTGGATGTGCGCTCTTACGGTGGCCAACTTGTTTGTGTATGCACTTTCAAGCACTATTTTGCCTGCACAAGACATACTTCAGCTTATTACGCTGAATGTATTTATGGCCCTTAGAGTTGTTTTTGCTCTTCAAGGCCTCGCGGTGCTCACGTGGTTTGTGCGCGAGAAACACTTCTCACCAGCACTTTCTTTGTCACTGTTTGTATTGGCAGGCATGTTAGAAGTTCAGTTAGGCGTTATGGCTCTTGTAGGACTTATTGACGCCTGGGCAAATTTTCGAAAACTTGATCGCTCAGGAAGTCAGGATTCAGAGCCTACGATAAACAACAACTAGTCGATACTATCGACTCATCAAAGGAGTTTCCCATGAAAGTTATTCTCTTGGGCGAGCTTCGCGGTAAGGGCGGCGAAGGCGACATTGTAGATGTTGCACAGGGTTATGCGGAGAACTTCCTGTTCCCCAACAAGATTGCCCAGCCTGCTACACCGGGTAACATCAAGCAGCTTGAGGAGCGTCGTCACAATATCGCTAAGCGCGAAGAGCAGCGTATTGCTGACGCAAATGCTACCAAGGCAGCTCTTGATGGCAAGCTCGTAACCGTTGACGCTCGTATCGGTGAGGAAGGTCAGCTCTTTGGTTCCGTCACCACTGCTCAGATTGCTGATGCAATCGAAGCACAGCTCAACGTCACTGTTGACCGTAAGCGCATTGCTCGCAGCGCTGCTATCAAGACCGCTGGTCGCCACAATGTCACCATTGAGCTTTATCGTGACATTACCGCTACCGTTGCTGTTCTTGTTGGCAAGGACGACACTGCTCCTGCAGAGGAGGAGACCGAGGCTGTCGTTGCTGAGGCAACTGTCGAGGTTGAGGTTGAGTCCGCTGAGTAGTTTTATGCATGCATAAAACACTGCGCTCCTGCATTTTTTGATGGTTTATACAATTTCTATAGTTTTCTACAGATTTGTAAGCTTTTATAGAGAGCTCAGCCATCTGAAAAGAATGGAATGTTTGTTCGAACCACCCCTTTGTGAAACATAACAAAGGGGTGGTGTTTTTATGTGTAGACGGAACGGTATAATTTTTTCTATTCTACCTGCGGTTATTCATAATGTTATGTAAAACATATTCACTTAACCTGCGGAATTGTAATTTGATTTGTATAATCGCAGATAAGCAATTGTGTAGAAAATACTACGTGTCGAAAAAAGTCAAAAAAATGTTGAAAACGTTGAAAACTCAAGGAAATCCCGCTCAGGGTATGCGAGTTTTGGAAAATCGTGTTGAAGACTTATTTTTTAAAATTTTGCAAGTCAAAATGACTCTTTATTTTTTTGAAAAGTACACTACTATTCAGATTCATTCCCAAAAAACATGATTGGAAAAGACGATGGCACAAGACTCGTTTGAGATGAATCCTACGCAATTGACAGCCCTAGAGAATGCTTCTATGCCACAAGATTCTGATGCTGAGTTTTCCATTCTTTCCGCAATGATTCTTTCGGAAGAGATTCGAGGAGAATGCCTTATTAGGCTTTCTTCCGAGGATTTCTATATTCCGTCTAATCAAATTATTTTTGAAGCAATTAAGTCGCTGTTTGATAACAATAAGCCGGTAGATGTAATTTCACTTGCTGATCACCTTAAAAGTAATGGTAAGTTTGAGCGTGCTGGTGGAGCTGTTCGTTTAGCGGAGCTTGGTAACAACCCACTAGCTATGGTTGGCTGGGAAAACCACGCTGTTATGTTGCATCGTGATACTACGCTCAGAAAGATGATTAGTGCTTCTGCAAAGATTTCTGCTTTGGCCTACAATGCCCCAGAGGATACAAAGCAAGTTGTTGATCAGGCAGAAAAGCTCATTTTTGACGTAACTAACAGAGATGTTCAGCAGTCTGAGCAGAACATCGAAGATATTATGACTAATCTTTTTGATGAGCTTCAGCAAAATGCTGGAAAAGATGCTGCTGAGCTGGGTGTTCAAACTGGATTTGCAACTCTTGATAATCTTTTCCAAGGCCTTCGTCCTGGTCAGATGGTTGTTATTGGCGCTCGCCCTGGTGTTGGTAAGACTTCTTTTGCTCTTAGTATGGCTTATAACGCTGCGGTTTCCGGTGCAACTGTTGCGCTTTTCTCGCTAGAGATGAGCAAAATTGAGATTGCGCAGAGACTCTTGGCTTCTGAGTCAAAGGTTGATTTGCAGACTATCCGCTCTTCCAACATCAGAAATGAGCAGTGGCCCACCCTTCTGGAGGCAGCAGAGCGTATTTCTCGCCTTAAAATCATCGTTGACGATACTCCAGGCACAACAGTCACAGAAATCCGTGCAAAAGCCCGTAGAATGCTTAATAAGGCCGAGAAGGGCGTCATTATCATTGACTATCTCCAGCTACTTTCTCCACCAGCAGAAAGGGGGCGTGCAGATAGCCGTGCAACTGAGGTTTCTGAGATGTCTCGTGGCATTAAGATTATGGCAAAAGATCTTAAGGCGCCCGTCATTGCGCTTTCTCAGCTCAACCGTACGCTTGAGAACAGAAATGGAAAGCGCCCACAGCTCTCTGACCTGCGTGAGTCTGGTGCAATCGAGCAGGACGCAGATATTGTTTTGCTGCTTGACCGTTCGCTCAGTGATGAAGAAGCTGCACGTGACGATCGACCTGATAAAGACGTTACCAACATCATTGTTGCAAAGAACCGTGCTGGTGCTTTAAGAGATGTTCCTATTATGTTTATGCCAACGTCTACTAAATTTGTTGAGCTTTATCAGGGAAACAATTACTCAGAAAACGAAGCAGCGCAGTATGCTGCAATGACAAATCCTGCACACTAATCGTTTCTTATATGTGACAAAACCTCTGCGCTTCTGTATTTTTGCCAGTGGCATTAGATATACTTATGAAGCAACCCCTAAAGAGGTTGCAATCGTCAGGTAATGGTCGTATTTGTAGATAGCTGCGATAGGGGAGAACTTATGCCAGCTTCCGTACTTGTTGGTGCTCAGTGGGGAGACGAGGGTAAGGGTAAAGTTACCGACCTCATTTCCGGAGATTTTGACGTTGTTTGCCGTTATGCGGGCGGTGCAAATGCAGGCCACACGGTAATTGCTGGAGACACAAAGCTTGCACTTCACCAGGTGCCATCGGGCGTTATGTATGAGAACACCTATCCAGTTATTGGTAATGGTTGCATTGTTGATCCTGAGGTTCTTCTCGGCGAGATTGACATGCTGGAGAGCAAGGGTATTTCTTGCGACTTGCTTAAGATTTCTGGTAATGCTCATATTGTTATGCCTTACCACAAAGATCTTGACGGCGTTCATGAGAAGAAGCTGGGCAAGAACCTTATTGGCACCACTAAGCGCGGTGTCGGCCCAACTTACATGGACAAGATGAACCGTACTGGTCTGCGTATTCAGGACATGCTTGACGAGAAAATCTTCCGCAAGAAGCTTGAGGCTGCACTTGAGTACACCAATCCAATCTTGAGTCTTGTGTATGGCCTGCCGACCTATACCGTTGACCAGATTTGTGAGACGTATCTGCCTTATGCAGATCGTATTCGTCCTTACATTGTTGAGTCTTCTCTCTTTCTTAATGAAGAGCTTGAGGCTGGAAAGAACATTCTCTTTGAGGGTGCTCAGGCAACTATGCTTGATATCGACCACGGAACCTATCCATTTGTTACCTCTTCTAACTGCACCGCTGGTGGTGCGGTAACTGGTTCTGGTGTTGGTCCAACCAATATTGACCGCGTCTTGGGTATTGCAAAGGCATACCTCACACGCGTTGGCTCTGGTCCATTCCCAACAGAGCTTTTTGACGAGACAGGCAATCTTCTTGGTGAAGTTGGTCACGAATACGGTGTAACTACTGGTCGTAAGCGTCGCTGCGGTTGGTATGACGCAGTAGTTGTTAACTACGCAGCACGTATTAATGGCCTCACTGATCTAGCAATTACAAAGCTTGACGTTCTCGGCTGCCTTGATGAGATTAAGGTTTGCGTTGCTTATGAGTGCGACGGCAAGATTTATAAAACCGTTCCTGAGCACCAGAGCGTTTTCTATCATGCAAAACCTGTATACGAGACTCTTCCTGGTTGGAAGTGCGACATTTCTAACGTTCGTAATTTCTATCAGCTGCCTCGTGAGGCTAAAGACTACATTGATTTCCTGGAACAGCTTGCTGGTGTACGTGTTTCTATCATCACCGTTGGTCCAGATCGCGAGCAGACAATCGATCGCTACTGGAGGTAACCCGTGGCGTCTTCGGACTGCTCAACTTTTGCAATAGTTTGCGATAACCCCTGTGGACTTGAAGCTTCCCAGCTTGAAGCCCTGGGGGTTTCTGTAATACCTGGAGCCCTAAGCTCTGATGTTGATCAGGTAGGTAAGTTCTATAGAGGTGTTTTTGAGTCTGGAACTCATGAGATCCTCTCGCTTCATGTGAACGCAGATTTCTCTGAATCGCTTCGTACAGCAAAAAAGGCGTGTCAGGATAATCCCGATATTTCGGAGTCAATCTGTTTGGTAGACAGTGGAAATATGCCTACCGCCATGGGAATTATGCTTGAACGTTTGAGTGTGGCAAGAAAATCTGGTGCATCATTTGAGGCGGTCTGCGCGTATGCGCAAGAACTTGCTGAAGTAGTTGCCACAATGTATATCGCAATGAATAGGATTGTCCTGCATAAAAGCAAAGGCAAACATCCTGGATTTTCGTTAAGGCGTCGACTTGAGCGTTTGCATAGGCATATTTCAAATGATATGTATCTGTATCGTTTGGTTGGTGGAAGATGCACAGAGGTTGCTCGCTCGTCAGATTTTACTGATCTAGCTGCAAGAATTTCTCGACTTATGAGTGCTTGTTTTGTAAAGCGTGGCGAGCTTAAGTATGTAGTAATTTCAAGTGGTGTGAAGCGCATAGAAAAGCGTCTCAAAAAGCCGCTTAAAACAAATGAATATGATGCAGAATGTATTGCAGAAAGACTTGCTTCTCCCGAGTTTAAAAAACATTTGGGAGAAGGCTCTGTTGGCGTTGCTTGTATCCCAAAGGCGTTGTATCAGAAGGCTGGAGTACTTATGAATGACACCGTTGATATTTTATTGCTTGGCGCGGGTGGCCGTGAGCATGCTCTTTTGACTAAGCTACAGGAGTCATCCCGTGCAGGAAAAATTTATGTTGCTCCAGGTAATGGTGGTATGGCTGCCCAGGCAGAGATTGCTCCTGTTGATCAGAATAATCCTGATGAGGTTGTCGCTTTTGCTAAAGAAAAAGGTATTGGCCTGGTAGTTATTGGTCCTGAGGCACCTCTTGTTGTTGGTGTTGCAGACGCTGTTCGTCAGGCTGGTATTGCATGCTTTGGTCCTAATAAAAATGCAGCTCAGATGGAGGGTTCAAAGGCATTTGCCAAGGGTGTCATGGAGCGAGCAAACGTTCCGACCGCTGCTTGGAAGTCTTTCACAGACCAAGAATCTTGTGAGGCATATGTTCGTCAGATTGGTGCTCCTGTAGTTGTTAAGGCAGATGGACTTGCCGCAGGTAAGGGTGTTATTGTTGCAACTGAGCTCGAGCAAGCTCTTGAAGGTGTTCGTGAGTGTTTTTCAGGTCATTTTGGTGATGCGGGTGCAACCGTTGTTGTCGAGGAGTTCCTTGAGGGACCAGAGTGTTCGCTACTTGCACTAACTGATGGAACTCACGTTATTCCACTAGCAACTGCCCAGGACCATAAACGTGCTTACGATGACGACAAGGGTCCAAACACTGGTGGCATGGGCGTATATTCTCCTGTTCCATTTGTGACCAATGAAGAACTTTCTCAAATGAGTGCGATTGAGCAGCGCGTTGTGTACCAGCTCAAAAAAGAGGGTATCAACTATTCTGGTTGTCTTTACGGTGGATTTATGCTGACCAAGGATGGTCCCAAAGTTCTTGAGTTTAACGCTCGCTTTGGTGACCCAGAGACTCAGGTAGTCCTGCCTCGTCTTGAGGGTGACTTGGTTTCAATTTTAATGTCATGTGATAACAGCACACTTCATCATCAGCAGGTTGCTTGGTCTGATTCGGTTGCTGTTTCTGTAGTTCTGGCAAGCGCTGGATATCCTGGTTCTTACGAGAAGGGCAAGGAGATTACTGGTATTGAGGCTGCTCAACAGCTTGAAGGTGTCTCAGTTTATCATGCCGGAACTGCCCAAACTGAAGATGGAAAGATTGTTACTGCTGGCGGACGCGTGCTTAATGTTACTGCTCTTGCTCCAACTTTTGAGGAAGCTCGCGCTCGCGCATACGAGGCTTGTGATCTTATCAACTTTGAAGGCAAGCAGTTTAGGCACGATATTGGACTTAAGGCTCTTCAAAGCCGTCCAGAAAATAGTTGAGGTTAGTGTTTATGGCAAATCAAAATGACGAGAAAAACAATGTGCAGGATAGCGCTCGGACCAGCAATCAGAGCAGCACTCAATTTAATGACGTGTTTGATGATATACAGCCTACTGAACCTGAGATTCTTGATACTGACACGCAGGTAACTCCAGAGGTATTTGATTCTGCTCGCAATGATTTACAATCGGCAGTTGATTCGCTTACCTATGATGGAGAGCGCGTTGCTGTGGATGATGCTGCCTACCATCATTCTGGTGAGCCACAAAAACGCAGTTTTGTGGCAGGAACCGAGGATGCGCGTGATGCCTTTCTGGAAGAAAAACCTCTCACTGAGGATACCGTTTGGGTTGGTCGTATTTTTGACGTAAACAGGCTTCGTGTTTCGTTACCTGATGGACGTACTGCTCTTCGTGATGTTGTGCGCCATCCTGGGGCTGTTGCAATTGTAGCGCTGACTGATGAAGGAAGAATTTGCCTGGTTCGTCAGTACCGAACTGCACTTGGCCGCGTGACAGTTGAGTTACCTGCAGGAAAGCTAGACCCAGGCGAGGATCCTCTTGATTGTGCTCACCGCGAGTTACTGGAAGAGACAGGAATGAAGGCGGGAAAGATGGCTTTTCTCACTACTACCGCCACTTCTGATGGATTTACTGATGAGCTTATTCACCTCTACATGGCAACTGAGCTGAGCTTTGAAGGCTCAAATCCAGATGCCGACGAATTTATTAACGTAGATCTTGTTCCACTATCTGAGCTGATAGATGCTGTTCTTGATGGCAAAATTGAGGACGCAAAAACTATCATTGGAGCTCTTATCTGCGATTCAATTTCACGCCGATTGCCTATGGAGTAATTACGCATGTCTAAACGTTCTTCTCGCCCTGTACTTGGTCGTTCTTTGACCTCAGCTTCTAACAGAAACGACTTTGGTAACAACGCTTCTGGCAAACATCGCAAATCGCTGTTTGCCAGTTTTCTTTCTTATTACGCTCCGCAGAAACACCTGTTCATTTTGGACACTATTTGCGCCATTATTTTGGCTTGTATTGAACTTGCGTTCCCTCAGATTCTGCGTTCACTCACAAAAGGACTGTTTACACAGGGCAAAGATGTCATTTTAGCCAGCCTTGGATTTATTACCGTTGGCCTTGTTGTTATGTACTTTGTTCACTTTCTGTGCCGCTACTTTGTCATTAGCTGGGGACACATCATGGGTGCGCGCATGGAAAGTAAAATGCGAGAGGACTTGTTTGACGCATATGAGCGCATGAGTTTCTCGTATTATGACCGACACAAGACGGGTGACTTGATGAGCCGTCTGGTATCCGACTTGTTTGATATTTCTGAAACAGCACACCATGGTCCTGAGTACCTGATTATTGGCTTGCTTGAGATTGCTGGTTCTTTTGTTATCCTGGCTTTTATTAACGTACCTCTTACGCTGGTGCTTGCTGGAATTGCCGCTGTTCTTGTGGTATTCAATTTCTTTGCCAATATGCATATGCGTGGAATCTTTAAAGAGAACCGCATGCGTATTTCTGATGTAAACACTCAGTTAGAGGACTCGCTTTCTGGCATTCGTGTGGTTAAGGGCTTTGCGGCAGAAGATCACGAGCGTAAGAAATTCAGAGCAAGCAATTCGGCGTACTTGGACTCTAAGGCCAACATGTACCGAGCTATGGGTAGGTACCAAGCTGCTATTTCAGGCATGATGGGTGTTTTGAATACTGTTGTGTTGGTTTTGGGCGGTTGGATGATTGCTCAGGGTCAGATGCAAGCGATTGATTTGGCCACCTACGCGCTTTACATTTCGTTGTTTACTACGCCAATCATGAATATTTTGAACTTTACCGAGACGTTCCAGAAAGGACTTGCTGGCTTCAAGCGTTTCATGGAAATTCTTAAAACCCAGCCGGATATTCAAGACGCACCTGCTGCCAAGGATATTCAGATTTCAGCTGGAGAAATCATCTACCAAGACGTTCATTTCTCTTACGACAATGCTGAAGATGTTATTGACGGTTTAAATCTTCATATTGAGAGCGGGAAAACCGTTGCTCTGGTTGGCCCTTCAGGTGGAGGTAAGTCAACTACCTGCGCTTTATTACCACGATTCTACGATGTCATAAGTGGAAGCATTACTATTGACGGTCAGGATATTCGTTCCGTTACACAGCACAGCTTACGTTCGGCAATTGGTATGGTTCAACAGGATGTGTATCTCTTTGACGGCACCATCGCTGAGAACATTGCATACGGTTGTCCTGAGGCTTCTGCAGAAGCTATTGCGCTAGCAGCCAAACGTGCAAACATCGCAGAGTTTATTGAGTCGTTGCCAGACGGATATAACACGCAGGTAGGACAGCGTGGAACGAGGCTTTCTGGTGGGCAGAAGCAGCGTATTTCTATTGCACGCGTATTCCTAAAAAACCCTCCGTTACTCATTTTGGACGAAGCAACTTCTGCTTTGGATAACGAATCCGAGCGCGCGGTTCAGGAATCTCTTTCCGAATTGGCAAAGAACAGGACTACGCTGGTCATTGCCCACCGTCTCTCAACAATTATGGGCGCTGATGAAATTATCACTATTGATCATGGTCGTGCAGTTGAGCGTGGAACCCATAATGAGCTGCTAGAAAAAGGTGGAATTTACGCTCATTACTACCAAATGCAGTTTGGTGGTGCGTCAAATCCTACAAGGCGGTAAAATAAAACATTAAGTGCTTTGCGAAATTCTTTTGCAGTAGCAATCGATTTTCTCGCGACGTACTTGATTGAAGTTTGTGATTTATAGTTTGCAATTTGCGACTTGCAACTAGCAGCTTGTAATCAAAGTCGAGAGTCAACGCTTCGAAAGCCCTGAAAGCGTGTCTATACAGGTTGAATGAGAGAGCTACATGGCTAAAGATGATGCAGAACGTTCAAGCTTCGCGCGTCGCCAGAAGGGTGCGCTTGATGCTGATGCAGCTGAAGAGTTGTTTACCAAGGTAGACGAGACAGGTCACCCTAATGAGAAACGCGCGGCTTTAGAGCGTACTCGCAGGCAGGGCGGAGCTGCGGCGGTAGACGTCGACCCTCTCTCAGGATCTGATCCTTCAGGCTCAAATATCGAGAAGGTCATTACAAAAACGGCAGTTCTTTTTGTTTTGATTTTCCTGGTAATTGTTGTTCTGATGCAGGTTTCTTGTGGTGTAATTCGCCGAGCTAACACAGCAAATTTGACTGAGTCGGTTACGGTGCGAACTGTTGCGTCTGCATTGCGCGGTGGTGTTGAGTGGGGCAATGGATTTACGCAATTCCCTGAGGATTTCTCGGTTCAGGAAGCTGATGAGAACACTGGGCGCGTTGAGGTAACGGTTACCGATACTACTTCAAAAGACGTGCTTGAATGTTACGCGGGATCTAGTGTCCAGGCTCAGGCATTTGCCATTAATGCACTGCTCAATCCGCGAATTAATACGGTTGTCTATCATGTCAGCGTTCACCGAAATGATCAAGGTGAGCTGCAGAAGTCTCAGCTCTTTGGATTCCTTAAACCGGGCGGAGATGCAACGCCTATCTTTACCTTTACGTTCTCAAAGACGCAGTCTTCTGATGGTGTAAACATTACCATGGTTATTACCGGTGCAAACAACACGATTCAAGAAGAGTTGCGCGATCAGATTGCTACATCATTTACGCCAGTTCGTGTTCTGGGTGGAATTGTTGGTGGCGATTCTTCATCGAAGAACAACTCAACAACTGGTACCACAAGTACTAACGGTACAAGTGGTACTAACGGAAACACAACAAATACAAACGGCACTTCAAACACTACGTCAAGTGGCAAATAACCTATAGCAACAGCAAATTAGAATGGGTGTCCACTTAAAAAGAGGACACCCATGTTTTAAAAGACAGTAGTTGCGGCTAAATCCGTATTAGAACGCAAAATAATGTAGCGGTTTAACGTTGATACTCTACTCTTGCAGAAGCTGAGTAATCAGGCCAAGCTTTGTTTCAAACGAAACACCGCGAAGCTCAAAGTTTGGCTGCTCACGAGTAATCTCCATGGACTCGCAAACAAACTCACCAGCAAACTCAACAGCGTCAGCAATTTCCTGACCACACATAACTGCAGCTAAAAGTGCAGAAGCAAACAGATCGCCGGTTCCGTGCAGCATGTATGGCAGAAGCTCGGAAACAATTTCACCACGCTCAGACTCGTTAGCAACAAAGTTGCGGATGAGGTTATCATTGCGAACAACACCCTTAAGAACGACACACTTTGCACCCATTTTGAGTAACGCGTCGAGTAGCTCATTTACTTGCTCGTCAGTTAAATCCTGACCAGCGTAAGGAATACCAGTTAGAATCGAAGCTTCAGTAAGGTTTGGTGTCAAAATATCGGCACCGTTTACCAGGGATTTCATTGCATCACAAAGCTCTTGCGTATAGGTTGGATACATCTTGCCGCCATCGCCCATAACTGGATCAACAATGCGAAGTGCCTTTGGATGTTCCTGATATAAACGCTGAATGCTCGCAACCTGCTCTGCAGCGCCAAGGAAGCCAGAATAAATGGCGTCCAGGTCAACGCCCTCTTCTTGCCATGCATCAAGGTAATCCTCGAGCATGTTGGTGGTGTCATGCATGTAGAACGTAGGGAATTTGGTGTGTGCCGAGAAAAGAGAAGTAGGCACTGGACAAACGTCACATCCCGCTGCAGAAAGCACCGGAATAGCTATACCAAGCGAGCATTTTCCGTATCCACAGAGGTCATGCACTGCGGCAATACGAGGGATGTACGAGTTTTCTCGCTGGTACAGAACAGAGTTGGTTTCATTCATTACAGTTTCCTTTCACGTGGACTGATGGACCAACGTTCTAGAAAATCATACTCTATACTGTGAGGTAAATAATTGGCGTATTCGTCTATTTTAAGAGACGTAACAAAGGAGCAGAAATGTCAGATCAGCCTGTTGTCGGTATCATCATGGGATCAAAGAGCGACCTTTCAACTATGGAAGGATGTACCGATGAGCTCAAGCGTCTTGGCGTTCCATACGAGCTGGTAATTGCATCTGCTCATCGCACCCCAGATAAGGTTCACCAGTGGGCTGAGAGCGCCGCTGACCGTGGTATCAAGGTAATTATCGCAGCTGCAGGAAAGGCTGCTCACCTGGGTGGAGTCGTTGCGGCATTTACTCCGCTGCCTGTTGTTGGCGTTCCAATGAAGACCTCTGATCTCGGTGGTATGGACTCCTTGCTCTCCATGGTTCAGATGCCATCTGGCGTGCCTGTTGCTTGTGTTGCTATTAACGGTGCTAAAAACGCAGCTATTTACGCTACGCAAATCTTAGGCGCTTCACTTCCAGAGTATCGGGAGAAGATCGTTCGGCTTAAAGCTGAGATGGCTGATGCATAAATCGGAGAAAATCGGACAAAAGTTTCTTAGTTGCTTCTGTATGGTCTGCTAGTGGCTTTGATCTAAACGAAAGTAATACCTAAACCTGCGCTATAGATAACCTGAGGCGCAGGTTTTTTACAACTATAAGATGTGATAAAGCGATGACTTCGTAAGATGTATAAAGATTTTTGTTCCGTGCATAGCTAAACTTTTAAAGGGTATGACAAGAGAGTTCCTTCAGAAGGGAAGTGCATGGAATCAAGAAACGGCAAACATTTTTCATCATTTGCCGCCGCTGATCAGCCGGCTGAAGATAATGAAGCTTTAAAAACCTCTGTTGAAATGATACCTATGAAAAGCGCGGTTTCGTCTAAAAAAGATAGCAACAAGAAAAAACCTGGTAGCAAGTCTGCCAAGAAGGGTTTTTCCAATATCCTTTCAACCATTTTATTGATAGTTGGAATTGCTCTCTTAATTGCTGCTGCTATTATGTTTGGAAAAACACAGGTAGATTATTATGCTCAGGATGTTATTAATCAGGAGCTTGCATCTTATACTACAGTTCCCGAGAAAAAAGACGAGGCTCCTGTTGTTGATTGGGCTGGCTTGAAGGCAGTGAACAGCCAGGTTGTTGGTTGGATTCAGATTCCTGGATCACAGATTAACTATCCTGTTTACCAGACTACGGATAATGAGTACTACCTCCATACCAACGCAAAGGGAGAGTGGTCTATCGGTGGCCAGATCTTTATGGACTACGAGAATAATCCAAATGGTTTAATTGATCAGCAGACTATTCTTTATGGTCACCACATGCGCAACGGTTCCATGTTCCAGTTCATTGGTGCCTTGAACGACCAGAGTACCTTTAATAAAGTTGAGACTATCTGGTATGTTACGCCTACCCAGACGTATGAGTTAGAGCCTGTATTCACTTATCACACTGATGAGGATGACGATGAAGTTAGGCAGTTTAACTTTACTTCTGTGGATGAGTTTAGGTCTTATTTAAAGGATAGGCTTTCTAGGGCAGTAAGCTCTCGCTCAGATGCGGCTGAGGTTATTTCTCGCGCTGAGCATGTTCTTACACTCTTTACCTGCAATTATACTGATCAGTATGGCCGTACTATGCTTATTTGCGTTCCAAAGAGTGAGGCTCGGCCAAAGACTCAGTAGTCAGTATTATGGGCAGGCAAAAGAATCAGCTAGGGCAATAAAACACTGCTTTCTTAAAAAATTGTTACACGCTCCAAACATATTTGTTCGGAGCGTTTTTTCTTGAAAATTTCCAGGTACACTGTAAGTACTGTTGCCAAACGTGAGAGACGTTTGATTAAGGGTGGCTCAAGTTGAGGCATCCGGAGGGGATCCAATGGAACTTCACGAGGAATGTGGCGTCTTTGGTGTATGGGCGCCTGACCGTGACGTTGCTCGACTCACTTATTTTGCACTGCATGCGCTGCAGCATCGCGGGCAAGATTCCGCAGGTATAGCCGTCGGTGACGGGCAGACTGTGCTTATCAGAAAAGACACGGGTCTCGTAACTGAAGTTTTTAATAATGATGATCTCAACGCAATGCCAGGTAAAGTGGCTATCGGGCACTGTCGCTACGGTACTGCAGGTGCCAAAGGCTGGGAGTCAGCTCAGCCGCACATATCGTCTATTGATGAGACTCTCATTGCTCTGGCACACAACGGCACTCTTGTTAACTTTGATTCTTTGCGAGAAGAACTGTCTTCTCGCCAGATTTCCTTTAGATCAAATACGGATTCTGAGGTAGCAGCCCAGCTTATTGGCTACTTCACGCATCAAACGCATCGACTGCGTACTGGCATTGCCGCAACTATGAACCTTATCGAGGGCGGCTATGCTATGGTGCTTATTCGTGAGAACGCCCTTTACGCGTTTAGGGATCCTAACGGTATTCGTCCGCTGGTGCTTGGTCATATTGGCGAGAAGGACGAGAATAACTGGGTGGTTGCATCTGAGACATGCGCGCTGGATATTGTGGGTGCAACGTATGTACGTGAGGTTGCTCCTGGCGAGATTATTCGCATCTCAGATAATGGTCTGTCTTCTGAGATGGGACTCTCTCCTCGTCAGCAGGCAGATTGCATTTTTGAACAGGTGTATTTCTCGCGCCCTGACTCTATTATTAGTGGTCGCTCAGTGTATTCTGTTCGTCATCAGATGGGTCGACAACTGGCAAAAGAAACACCAGCAGATGTTGACCTGGTAATTGGTGTACCAGATTCTGGCGTTCCTGCAGCCGAAGGTTTTGCACAAGAGCTGGACGTGCCATTTGGTACCGGCTTAATCAAAAATCGCTACGTTGCAAGAACGTTTATTCAACCCACACAACAGCTTCGTGAGCTGGGTGTTCGACTCAAGCTCAATGCACTGTCCGATGTTGTTGCAGATAAGCGCATTGTGATGGTGGATGATTCAGTTGTTCGCGGCACTACCTCAAAGCAGATTGTTCAGCTGCTCAGAGATGCAGGAGCTACAGAAGTGCACGTCAGAAGCGCTTCTCCTAAGGTTGCGTGGCCATGCTTCTACGGTATTGATACCGCTGACCAAGATCAGCTTGTTGCAGCAAAAATGAGCACAGAGGAAATTTGTGAGTATATCGGTGCAGACTCTTTGGGCTTCTTAAGCATTGAAGGCCTGCTTGCATGCGTGCCATCAAGGGGCTATTGCGAGTCGTGTTTTAGTGGTAGGTATCCTGTAGCAATTCCAGAAGACTTCCATGGAAGGTTTTTGCCAGAAAATACACCAGACAATCTGAATCCGTCTTTTGCACTAAAATTTGACCAGGTAGAACAGCAGTTAATTGACGAGGGTCTTATACCCTCAGAGCAGTAAGGGGAGAACAATGACTACTTCCGCTGATCCAACCAAGCAGATTACCTACGCTGATGCAGGCGTTGACGTTGATGAGGGCGCTCGCGCGGTTGACGCCATTAAGGCTGCTGTTGCTACAACTACTCGCCCCGAGGTCATTGGCGGCCTGGGTGGCTTTGGCTCTTGTTTCTCGGCCGCTGCGCTTAAGGACATGGAAGAGCCTGTGCTGGTTAGTGGTACTGATGGCGTCGGCACCAAGCTTGCCATTGCTCAGCTGCTTAACCGTCACAATACGGTAGGTGAGGACCTGGTTGCAATGTGCGTTGACGACATTGTTCCTATGGGTGCTGAACCACTGTTCTTCCTGGACTACGTAGCTGTGGGCAAGCTTAAGGCTGAAGCAGTTGCTGAGATTGTTGGCGGCATTGCAGAGGGTTGTCGCAAGAGCGGCTGTGCCCTGGTGGGCGGCGAGATGGCTGAGCATCCAGGCGTCATGAATCCTGACGATTATGACTTGGCTGGTTTTGTTGTAGGCGTTGTCGACAAACCAAAAATTTTAGGTCCCGAGAAGGTCAGTGAAGGTGACATTATTCTGGGACTTCCTTCTTCTGGCATCCACTCAAATGGATATTCCTTGGTACGTAAAGTTGTTATCGAAGGCAAGACTGTTGAGGAGCTTAATCAGCCACTCGAGGAGCTTAACGGTGAATCTCTTGCAGACGCTGTTTTGCGTCCAACTACTATTTATGCAGGTGGATTGCTTGCAGCTCTTCGTGCAGGAGCACCTATCAAGGCTATGGCACACATTACCGGTGGCGGAATCACCGAGAACCTTAATCGCGCGCTACCAGTTCATCTTGACGCTGAGGTTGATCGTGGTGGGGAAGCTGGTCCTGCGTGGTCTATTCCGCCTGTTATCTCATATGTTTCTAACGCTGCAAACTTATCTCTTGATGAGCAATATCGCACCTTCAATATGGGTGTTGGCATGGCTCTTATTGTGGATATGGACGATGTTGACGATGTGGCGGAAGCTCTCTCTGATCAAGGATTTGAGCCATTTATCATAGGCCAGATTATCCCAGGCACCGGAAAGGTGGTCTACAACGATGTCGATTAAGCTTGGCGTTCTTCTTTCCGGCTCAGGTACCAACCTCCAAGCCATTATCGATGCCATCCAGGCTGGTAAGTTAGATGCAACTATTGAGCTGGTTGTTTCTTCTCGCCCCAGTGCATACGGCTTGAAGAGGGCGGAAGCAGCTGGTTTGCAAACTCTGACGCTTTCAAAAGAGACGTATGAGGATTCGTTTGTTGCAGACATGGTTATTGCAACCGAGCTCAAACGTTATGACGTTGATTATGTTGTTATGGCCGGTTATATGCGCAAAGTTGGTGCTCCTATTCTGGAGAGCTTCCCCAATCGTGTGCTCAATCTGCACCCGGCGCTGTTACCAAGTTTTCGCGGTGCGCATGCTATTCAGGATGCATATGAGTACGGTGTCAAAGTGACGGGCGTTACCGTTCACCTAGCAAATGCCGATTATGACTGCGGACCCATTATTGCTCAGCGACCTGTTGTGGTGGAGGAGGGCTGGACCGTCGATCGGCTTGAAGAGGCAATTCACCAGGTAGAGCATCAGCTTTATCCAGAGGTTTTGCAGCTTTTTGCTCAGGATAGGGTTCACGTTGAGGGCCAAAAGGTTTGTATAGAGTTAGGCAAGTAAATGGCGAGAAGTGCCCAGATTAAACTGAACGATGTAGCAACATCGCGCGTCAATAACCTGAACTTTATAAGGTTTATTGCCGCGTTGATGGTTATTGTTTCTCACTGCTACTCAGTGGTCTTAGGCGGTGATGCTGGTAGTTATCTGCTGCAGTTAACCGGGGATCGTTTGAGTCCAGGTGGCGTTTCTGTTGGTATCTTCTTCTTGTTTGGCGGATTTTTGATTGCTCGAAGTTGTGAGCATTATCCTGAACCAAAAAAGTTTTTCTCGGCACGTGTTATTAGACTTTTCCCAGAACTCTTATTTGTTGTGGTTCTTACAGCTTTTGTGTTAGGTCCAATATTCTCAACGCTTTCACCTGTGGAGTATTTTACCAACCCACAGACGTATAAGTACTTGCTTAATGGTGTCTTGATAATGGTTCATCAGCTGCCAGGAGTGTTTACAAACAACCCTTCGGGTGATGTGGTTAACGCTGCGCTGTGGACGCTTCCTGTTGAATTTATTTGCTACATACTGTGCTTTATAAGCTATAAGCTCACCAAGTTTGATAAGAAAAAGTTTTTGATGCTTTCAGTACCTGTTTTTGTGCTGGCAGCAGTGTATTACATTAAGTTTTCTCCGCTTCAGCTAAGCGTTGTTCGTGCAGTGCTTTTGTTTTATTTGGGCGTTTTAATTTGGGTACTTAGGGACCAAGTTATTATCTCACCTATTTTAGGCCTAGCGTCGATTGCTCTGTGGTTTGTCATGGTCTTCCGTGGCATTGACAATCTAGCAATGCTTACGGCTTTTCCTGTTGCATGCTTTTATCTTGCGTATGGTGTGGGCAATCGCTTTAGTAAGTTTGGCACAAAGTTTGAGCTTTCCTATGGCATCTACCTTTGGGCTTTTCCAATTCAGCAAGCGCTGGTCCTGTATTTTCCATCATGGCACCCTTATACAAATGCGCTGGTTGCAGCTTTATTAGCAACTTTTGGGGCATTTGTTAATCATTATGTTGTAACCGAGCCGCTTAGAAAAAATCTAAAAGAACGTCGTCAGAAGGCCCATAAAGAGCAGAAATCTTCCAAAGAAGAATAATAGAGTGCCGAGAAGGTAACCTACGCGCTATTCCGCTTATATCGCCGCAGTAATTGCGGCAACAAGACCAAAGAGGATACCAGGAGCGTTAGCGATGATGATAGGAATGTCTCGCTCTTTCTTGAAAGCGCCATAAAAAACCCAAACAGTGCAGTTGATCATTGCAACTAGTGGCTGGATAAAACTACCCTTGTTTCCTGCAAGGTTATTTGTAATCTGGGGAATATAAGAAACATACATCATGACTGATAGAATGCTGCCAAGTTGCCCCAGCTTGTTGAAGAAGTTTTCATCGAACTTAATAGCGTGCTTTTCCGTCATGTAAGGTAACCTCTAATGCCTAACAAATAGACTGCCGATCCATACCAATTACTAAATAGAACATTCGCTAGTTCGTTGCTGAATAACTTACATCAATCCATTGGCAGAGCTCATCTGTCCTGGTCTAAAGGACTGGAAGAACCTCTGTCCGTTACTTCTTCTTACGACGGAACAGCGACTTCAGGTCGATGGTGACCTCCTTCTCGGTACCGACTGTCTTGCCCTTCACGACCTCCTTGTCGAAGAGGTTGACGCCGACTTTGCCGTCGGTAGTCATCTCCACCTTTGTTGGATCATGCATCTCGACGGTCGTGGTCCCATCATCGTTCTGGGTTACTTTGTCGACAACTTTCCGCCTTCCAAACAGCATGTCTTCTCCTCACGCATGTCCTTGCCTACTGCAGTTTACATCCCCGCTGGCAAGATGCCGGGGGCAGTTTGATTATCAGTCAGAATAACACTGCTCCAAAACATAGGTCAAGGGCTCCGGCGGCATCCGTACCCGGGAGCATTTCTTAGAGCTTATTGACATGGGCGTCGATCGTATGGGTGTTGGTTATAGATCCACTCCAGTTGTGTTGGGAATGTCTGCAGAAGAGGCAAAAAAGCTCGCTGAGTAGTGAGAAAGATGTCCCGGTGGCCGGCTCCCATGTGTCCGCTGACATATGGGACCGGTGTCGCTAATCGGCGACGTAGACCTTGAGAATCTCGCCGATATAGCGGGTATGGAAGTCCCGAAGCGAGTAGTTCTTCTCGACAATACCGGCATCTATGAAGTTTTCCTCGGCAAGATCATCCACATAGATCTTGCGACACACGAAGACGAGGCTGGCCTCCTCGAAGGTAGTCGTTCCCTCGAGGAACTTGGGCGTAAGGCCTACGTGGGCAACCTTGTCCTCATCGCGCCCTGATCTTGCGCCAAGGTAGGCCAGCTTCTTCTTGTATTCCGTCGTGTTGGGGAAGAACGAGAGCGTATAGGTATCATGGCTGTCCATGAAGACCTTTGTGTAGCGCCGGGGACGGATGTAGCAGATAGTGGTATTGAGGGAGCCTCCCCGCAAGCTGAAGAGCGTTCCGAAATGACCCCACGCCGCAGTCATGGTGTTGAAGCCATCGCACTCGTTGCCGGCGGTGACGAGCGCCCATCGGTCGCCGAAAAGCGACCAAGGGTTGAGCTGCAGGCTCTTGATATCTACCTCACGCATGGCGTCTCCCCTCCAGCATATATGACATGCGTCTCAAACTCCATGTCAGGCATACATTCTGCCATATCGTCCCGGATCCACCCAAGCACCTCGAGGCACATATCGACGGAGGTATCGGCATTCCCTTGGATGATGAAGATCGCGTGCTTCTGTCGTGAATTCCACGGCTGCTTATACCGTATCTGACTTCTGTGCGGCTGATACCGAGACTTGTACTATATCGCCAAAGGCCGTCTATCCAAAGGCTCTATATCTATCCGTTTACGTACTTTGCAAACTTTCTTGCCACGATGCGGGGAACAAGACGGGAGCCGATATTCATGAGCTTCGTGGGGGCCCCGTAGTATCTTAAGGTGACCTCACGCATCATCGCGCGATATCCGGAGAGGGCCACATCCATTGCTGAAGCGGGCCTGAAGAAGGTGAACATTCTGGAGGCCTCTAGTCCCGCCGCCTTTTCGAATCCCGTGGCGGCAGGACCGAGGCAGAGGGCGGTTACGGTAACGCCGCTTCCCCTCACCTCCTCGGAGACCGCTTCGGAAAAGCTGCGGACGAACGCTTTGGATGCGTAATACACAGACATTCTCGGCCCTGCCGAAAAAGCCGCCACGGACGAGATGTTCAATATCTTGCCGCCACCCCGCTCAAGCATCGGCTTGATGAAGCATTTGGTCATCTGCATCAGAGCCACCATGTTGACCTGGGCCATGTCGCGTTGCCTTTGCCAGTCTGCATTTGAAAAGTCGCCTTGGTCCCCAAAACCCGCATTGTTGACAAGGCAGTCTATGGCGATGCCTTCTTCCGTACAAAAATCAAAGACATCGAGGGCTGCACCTTCCCGAGAGAGATCCGAGGCACAGACCCAGACCGTGATGCCATATGTCTCTTCAAGGTCGCCTTTGAGCTGATAGAGCCTACCCTCATTTCTTGCGACAACTACAAGGTCGTAGCCGTTCTCCGCAAAGATCTTTGAGAACTCAAGGCCAAGACCGCTTGACGCTCCCGTAACCAAAGCCGTTTTACTCACAAATGACCGCCTTCGAACAAGCCCCTCGGGCGCACTCAAAGTACACCCGAGGTTACCTAGAAGGATTCTCTTCCTCACATAAGGGTCCTATACAGGCAACCTATACCCTTAAATATAGGTTGCCAAAGAGACTCTATATCTTATTATGGATGATACGCTTTTTATAGAGAGCCTGAAATTATCATTATTCCCAGCATACGCCCCCTAAAGGACTATACTAATTATGTCCGTATATGTAATAAATTGTCCGAGTGAAGGGCGTTATATGAGTCGTGTTTCTCGTAGAGAAGATGCATTTTTTAGCATGTTTTCTGAGTTTAGTGTTTTGACCGTTTCAGCTGCAAAATTATTTGTCTCATTTATTGAGAATTTTCCTGACGATGAAGATCTTGCAGCACAGATTACCAATTACGAGTCACTCTGCGATGATCAAGTAGGAAAGATTATTTCTACTCTTAATACTTCTTTTATTACGCCTTTTGATCGTGAAGACATTTCTGAGTTGGCTCTTCTTATGGATGAGATTGTTGATGGCATAGAAAGTGTTACCGCACATATTGATATGTATGATATTTCTGAGATGCGTCCGGAAGCAGGTCAGATGGCGCATCTTATTTTATTTGCTTCAGAAGAACTTCAAAAAGCCTTTGATCGTCTTCCTGATTATCATAAGGACGATTCTGTTATTGAGCACACGCGCGCAACTAATGGATATGAGGATCAGGGTGATGTAGTGTATCGCAATGCCCTGAGTACAATTTTTAGAAATGTTACTGATCCTATTGAGGTTATTAAGTGGAAGAGTTTGATGGATAGACTTGAGTCCACGCTTGACGCTACTAAGCATGTTGCAAATGCCGTACAGAATGTCATTGTGAAAAATGGTTAGTATTTTGCTTATTGCGGTTCTTATCGCCGCAGTTGTTTTTGAGTTTATTAATGGTTTCCATGATACCGCTAACGCAATTGCTACCACGGTGTACACCAAGGCTCTGCCGTTGCGCGTTGCTATTTTGATGTCGGCAACCATGAATTTTATTGGTGCTTTGATGAGCGAGAAAGTGGCTATGACTATTGCGTCTGGTCTTGTCGATATTCAATTGCAACTTTATGTTGTTTTTGCTGCATTGGCGGGCGCTATTGTTTGGGACTTGTTTACCTGGTGGTTTTCAATTCCCAGCTCTTCCTCACACGCTTTAATTGGTAGTTTAATTGGCGCAACCATTGTGTTTACAAGAACTACAAACCATATTATGTGGGAGGGCGTTTTAGAGAAAGTTGTTATTCCTCTATTTACTTCGCCCCTTATCGGTATGGCTCTTGGTTACTTTATTATGAAACTTGTCTTTGAGCTCTTTGCCGATTGGCCGCCCAAAAAAGCACACGGCCTGTTCCACCGTCTTCAGGTTCTCTCGGCTGCATTTATGGCTTACAGTCATGGTAACAACGATGCTCAGAAAACCATGGGTATTATTACCCTTGCGCTGGTAACCGCCGGTCTTCATGACCCATCTATGGGCATTCCTTTGTGGGTTAAGTTGCTTTGCGCAACAACTATGGCTCTGGGTACCTCTATCGGCGGTGGTCGCATTATGCGTACTGTTGGCGATGGCGTAACTAAACTCACTCCAGTTATTGGATTTGTTGCGGAGGCAAGTTCTACGGTTGCTATTGAGCTTATGACCGCTATGGGTGCGCCTGTTTCTACCACGCAGGTCATTACGACTTCTATTATGGGCGCTGGATCTGCTCGTCGACGTAGTTCAGTTCGTTGGGGAGTGGCAAGAAAGATTATTGCTGCGTGGTTTATTACCTTGCCAGCCACTATGGCTCTTGGTGGACTTATTGCTTTTTTGACCAGTTTTGTTTTGGCATAACGGTAAGGTCAGCAGTGTTTAATCTTGTATTAGTAGAGCCAGAGATTCCTGCCAATACTGGCAATATTGGCCGCACCTGTGTTGTCAGTGGTACGCATCTTCATCTAGTGGGTCCCTTAGGTTTCTCACTTGATGATAAAAGCCTCAAACGTGCAGGTATGGCATATTGGAAAAGTCTTAACATTTCTGTTTACGACAATTGGAATCAATTTGTAGAGAAGAACGGTTTAACCCAAGCATCCGACGCACCTATTGCTGACGCTGCATACGACGTTGTTGCCGCAGCCGACGGCGCTTCTGTAGCCGGTAGATCTCCATTACACTTTCTTACTAAAAAAGCTAAGAAGATGTATACGCAGGCAACATATCGTGATGGCGATTATCTCATCTTTGGCAAAGAAAGCCTGGGGCTATCCGAGGAACTTCTCGCTAAGCACGCAGACGAGTGCGAGAGAATTCCGATGTTGCAAGACTCTGTCAGTCTAGTTAACCGTGAAGACTGGAGTCAGAAGCACGACGCACTTGACGGTGAGGATCAGTACTCTCATCCTGTGCTTTTACAGCAGGATATTTGCGGAAACTTTATTAACCCCAACGAGTTCTCGGTCAGCGCGCTCAATGTCTCAAATGCGGCTGCCATTGTGCTGTATGAAGCCTTAAGGCAGATTGGTTTTCCTGGAATGGATGTCTAAGAACCAGCTTATTGAGTTTGTTTACGATACGTAATGAGAAAAGCGCCAAGAATGGTTACAGAGGTAAGATGCGTGTTAATTAAAATCCGACAGCACCATTAGATGCTGTCGGATTTCTAAATTAAAAGTTGTTGTTTAATTACTATAAAGCAGTAAGGAACGTCAAACCGCCCAAAATTACACCAGCAGTATTTGGAATAATAAGAATCCAGTCCTTTTTGGGCTCTTTAGTCCAACCATAGATGACCCAAATTAGACAAGAAACTGCTGCAAATAGTGGTTGAAAAGGTTGAGCCTTTACGCCCTGTAGATTTGCAATAATTTGTGGAATATAAGCGATAAAAACAAATACTCCGATAAAAGCTCCGATAGAGCCTACAAATAGATTGATTTGTTTCTTTGACATAAACACCTCCTCCTTCGTTATTTTAATAGGGAGGAGGAGATGATGAAAGAGTTACACTATTCGTGAAATTAGAATTTAATGTTAGTGCTTTAGTTATGAAGATTGGTTTACAGATTTATACCTAGAGCAAAGAAGTTCATTAGACTTCTGTAGATGAAAATACCTTAGTAAGTTCAATTAAAAGTTTTGACTTCAGTGTTTCTAATTCCTCTGGAGAAGGACAGGTGGAGTTGTCATACATCTTTTCCATGGGATACCACCAGACAGGACCTTTGCCGTTATGACCGTATTCTTCTAAGTCTCCGGCAACCCTAGGGAACAAATGCCAATGAAGATGAGAATCTCCGTTGCCAAGTAGTTCGTAGTTCATTTTTTCGCAGGGGAATGCGCGCGATACCGCCTCGCCAACAAGTGACATTTCCTCTAGAAACTTCAGTTTAAAGTCAGCATCCAGCTCGTGTAGTTCTGATGTATGTTGCTTACATAGAAAAATTGTATATCCCTTAAAGTGCTGGTTATTGCCTAAGACAACGTAGCCAGTTTCTAATTCTTTGACAAAATAAGGATTATTTCCTTCTTTAATCATCTGGATTCTGTCGCAAATCAAACACATTCTTTAGTTCTTCCTTTAGAAAGTAGATATTGAAATTCAGCATGGTGCAAAAGTTACAAGTCAACGCTTGCGGGCTCAGCGGGTTTCTCGGCAGATTTCTTTACAAATAGTTTGTCAGATTTTTTAAGCTGATAGGCAAGAATCAAGATGGTTACCAGCATTACAAGCGTACAAGCAGCAGAACCCTCTGCGCCAAAATTGCCTCCGGTGAGCCATTCCAGCCCATTGCCAGGAATAAACTGCAGCAAAGAACTACCTGCTGTACTTCCGCTTACCAGAACGCCAAAAAGATTGCCTTGGGCAAAGTTCCAAGCTCCATGAATGCCAGCAGCTCCCCAAAGATTGTCGGTTTTGATGATATAGAACGTCTCTAAGATGCCAAAGAGAATCAAATTGAACAGAGAAAACATGGTAAAGCCACTGTTAAAGATATGAAGAAGGCCAAATAGACTGCTTGAGGCTACGATTGCAATAATTTTGTTGGATTTTTCTGCCATGACAGGAAGAAGCCAGCCTCTGGTAATAAGTTCTTCTGTTCCACCTTGAATCAACCAAAAAGGAATGGTGAGAAAGACAAAACCAAATGCATAAGGCGTAAAAGTGGCGCCAACAAATTGATAAGATCCGGACAAAATTAGAATTGACATTAAAATAGAAAAGAGAAGAAGTCCCAAGCCAAAGCCCTTGAGAAGTTCTTTTATCCAACTATCTTTATAAAATCCTAAGGTAGCAATGGGACGTTTTTCAAAGAACTTTACCCATAGTAAAAAGAGGCCCGCAATAAAAATAAAGGAAAAGAGTGAGAGCAGAAGATAGTAATCTCCTAGAAGCTCTTGCAGAATAGTAGGACTTGAAAGTCTGTTTGCAATCTGAGGATTGTTCAAGAAGTAGGGGACAGCGAGAAGGGCTGCTGATACAGCCAGTATAATAGCGCCAACAATTTGTCCAGCAATTATCAAGAGAGCAGCTAAAAATGGACTGAACCAAGCCGGAGTCAGTCTCTTTGCTAGCTTGACGTCGGAAAACATACGATTTTCTTGCATAAAAACTCCCAGCAAATATAACTCAAAGTACGTCATGAAAATGACGAAAGTCTAGCGATGGTAATGATGAACAACGTTTACCTGCGATTAGTTCTCTTTATACTCTAAGAGAAAATCACAACAATCGCCACCATGACCTATGGTTTTTGTGCGACCCCAAATAAGCTGCGGATGCAAGTTGCCATATCCTGCGTCGTCGCTATCGCAGTATGCAGTAGTTATTTCTGGACAGTCGTATTTCTTAGTTATTTCAAAATAAGGGCACTTGATCATATTAATACGCGCTTCGTTGCCATGACTTTCTGGAAATTCATAAGCAAAACCTGCGCTTGACGGACAACTTTTCTCGACGCCTAATTTAAAGAGGCGAGGAAACTTGCGTGCAAGACCAAACGTTTTGATGACCCATTGGAACAGAGGAACTCGTTTAGCAGCAAAGCGCTGGAAATACTCGCGAATATACCAGACGGCTTTTTCTTGAGAGATGCCCTCTGCTCGCAGGGCTTCATATATGGCAATACCGGGATAAATGCGCTTATAAGAGTGAGCACGGAGCTCTTTGGAATCCGATATGTTTTCTGCACAAAGGGCTTTGTATCGCTTCTGAGCCATCTGCGCAATTTGATTTGCTTTGACTTTACCGATATCTCCAGCTGCTATCTTGCATGTTTCTTTGATGAGCTGATGTACTTTCATATGAGCCTCACTATTTTGTAGAAATGCCCTAATGAAAAGCAAGTAGAATACGCTAATAATTGTATGCTTAAATTTTACGTTAAGGACGCTGTTGAGCATTAATCATGTCTAGAAGTTCTTTTGTGTACTCTTCTGGGTAATTGATGGAATACTCGCCATGATATAGACCTTTCTTTATTTCAAGAATGCTACCAGGCAGTGCCTTATGCAATTGCTCTGCTGAACAGATCATCTTCTTCTGTTCGTTTTCTCCGATAAGTATATGGACTTTGGCTCGGTTATCCTGAAAGTCGGGTTTCAGCTCATAGGATGTATTTGCTTCCAAGAATGCAATCATGTTCTTTTTTGAGATTTGTGACGTGTCTTCATAATAGTCTTCAAATAAATCTTTACAAATATGAAGATAGTCAAATTGCATTTGAGCAAAGCACTTCTTTTTCACTAAGCCATAACTTAGAGAAAACATCGGTTTAATCAAGGCATTTGTCATCCTAGACGGAATGATAGATGCGCTTTCAATGACAGCGTTTTGACAAATGGTATTTTGTTGCGTCAGCATTTCTACCAAAATCTGAGCGCCAAGAGACAGACCTCCAATAAGTAAAACCGAGCCTCCAAATTCCCTATCAATAAAAGAAATGAGTCGACTTGCATTTTTCTCGATGCTTATAAAGTCATTGTTACTACCTGCATGTCCGTCAAGAATTGGCAGCACAACGTGATATCGATTTTTTAGCAGCTCAGCCTCGGCTTTATAATTCCACCAAGATAAACCACCGCCGTGAAGCAACATGATTACGTCGTTATTTTGTTTTCCAAACTCTATTATTTTCATGGCTGCTCAATTTAATTTGTTACTTTGATCTAAACCCGTGAAAGTACCACGACGCACTCAACGCGTGTTGTCACTATGATGGGAACACAATTTTTATATGATATATAAACACAAAGGTATCTCATTATTTGCTAGTTATAGTTCTATAAGTCTAGTATTTCTACCTAATCTAAATATCCAAAAACTCATAAGGCTTTTCCGAAAGAGAAGATTCGCAGCATTCGGCAAGATACGCATCCTTCTCCTTTAGGCTCTCTATGTCCGGATATACGTTTAACACTCTGTCCCCCAGATTCCAAAAATCATGTGACCAAGACTGTGGGTTTTCCCATACGTGTGGATTTTCTTTCGCCCAATTCGGAAGCTCCTTGCGAACCTTGGTTGCCACCGCAAGCTGCCCTTTTGCAGTTTTATAAATCGTGTCAATCCTTATTCCACCGTCTACCGGACGTTCTACACGAGTAATCTCCATACCATAGAACATTACCTTCCTTCTTATTCCTTTTTCATAGAGGTTTAACTCAATCTTGTCATATCCTTCGCTTTTGTAGCTTTGAACACTTAGAAAGTCCTGAAGTGCCTGTATCACAGCGGCAGAAACACTTCCGGCGTACTTGGCGGCATCATCAAATAAGTGTAGGTCTGCTTCTGCAATATAAATATTTTTTGTGGCCATAACCGTACCTCCTTGTTTTTTGTAACTTACATCTTAAGTTTAGTATCTATATAACTATGAACATAGTTATAATCATATAGAGATACTTTGTCAAGATAGACTTTCTTTCCATCATTATGATGTTGAAAACTGTGATTCTTCACTGATACTGGGAGCCTAATATCAAAATGCAATATACAAAGTTCTTCGTTTTTGCACAAAAAATATAGGACGATTCTGCGACCATCCCCTATTACTGCATTCCAGTTATAAACATTTCCCTTAATTGATTCTGCTCTATAAGTTTCCTTGGCAGCTATTTCTGCAAATTTATCCTTCATTAGTAGCTTTGCAGCTACTAATGAAGGATATTCTGGCATTGGCTTTTTGTAGCAAAGATGGAAGCTTAAAACGCACCCACCTAATAAGCTCTTGACAGCACCACTACACACTCCACATGCTTGGTGTGAGGGAACATGTCCACAGGTGTCACGCGCTCAATGGCAAATCCGCTGTCGAGAAGAACTTTGAGATCTCTGACCTGCGTTACGACGTTACAGCTCACGTATACGATTTTCTTCTGGGCTAGCTGAGCAGTTGCCTTGAGGAAGGTAGGCGTTGAACCTGCGCGCGGTGGATCAAGAATAATGACATCAAAGTTTTGACCGTCTTTTGCCAGAGCTTGCATGTAGCGAGTGGCATCATCGCAGATAAATTCGGCTTCAAGTTTATTGTTTCGAGCGTTTCTGCGAGCCATTTGGATGTTGTTTTCAACCTGGTCAACGCCAGTGAGCAAGAGGCTGACACCTTGAGCCTTGGCGGCATGCGCCAAGCAAAGTCCAATGGTTCCCGTGCCGCAGTACGCGTCAAGGACTCGCAGGTTGCTGGCTTGTGCGGAAGCGGTTGCTTGTGCTGCCGCGCCGGTCAACGCAGCGCCTGCCTGCGCAGCGCCGACGGACTCGGAGCCAGTAAGCTCGGAGCCAGCTAGTGCGCCGTCGATGGCCAGTTGATAGAGCGCCTCGGTTTGCTGGGGGTTGGTCTGGTAGAAACTGGTTGGGCCAATCTCAAACGTGCAGTTCAGAAGTTTGTCACTCATAGAAGTTGAGCCCCAAAGCAGACGGGTTTCTCGCCCCAAGATTGCGTTGGTGCGCTTCTGGTTGACGTTCAAGAAGATGCTGGTCAGCTCGGGATGTGCCTTGCGAAGTGCGGCAATAAACTCCTGCTCATGGGGCAATCGCTGGCCGTTGACCACTAGTACTAACATGACATCATCGGTGGCATATCCGCAGCGCACTACGGCATGACGAAGCGCTCCCTTACCGCGATCTTCTTGGTAAGCATGGATGTTGAACTGGCCGGCAAGATATGCCACGTCGTTGAGGATGGCGCGTGCTCGACCGTCTTCTACCAGGCATTCCTTTGAAGCAATGATCTGGTGCGTTCCACTTGCATAAAAACCGGAGCGAACCGTGCGACCTTTGCCCGGCGCAAATGGTGTTGCTGCCTTGTGGCGATACGCCAGAGGCTCGTCCATTCCACGAATAGGTTCAATGGTTACATTATTGATGCTTGCCAGCGGGGCGAGAAGTTCCTCTACTTGCGCCTGCTTACGCTTAAGTTGGATAGGATAGGGGACCGAAAGCCATTCACAGCCTCCGCAGCGACGCGCAATAGAGCATGTTGGTGTCTTGTATCCCATAGTTCCTCTCCAAATCTTGAGTTACTACTATACCGTTTACGGACTTAAATGGCATGTTGAGGGGATTGTTGTATCTAATCTGTTTCGTTTTTCTGTATCGCTGTCGGTTTATGTAAAAAACCGTTAGGCTATCAAGCACAGTAAGTTTGGACGAGACAAAGGGGTGGATTATGGCTCTCATCAGCAAAATTGGTATTATCGGCGCTAATCATGTTGGCGCACACGTTGCTAACGCCTTGCTTTACCAGGGACTTGTTACTGAGCTCTACATTAGCGATACAAATGAGGTTCTGTGTAAAGCTCAGGTAAACGATTTGTTGGACGCAATGCCATTTTATCCACACCCTGCTCGCGTCTTTGAGCTTGACGACCGGTATGAAGAGCTTGCTGACTGCGACATTATTGTTAATGCCGCTGGTCATGTAGCTGCTGCTGCAGGCAATCGTGATGGCGAGCTCTTTGTCACCACTGACGAGGCCAAGAAGTTTGCAAAGCGCATTGCAGACGCTGGCTTCGATGGCGTTTGGGTCAACATCGCAAACCCCTGCGACGTTGTTACCACTGAGCTCCAGTATCTGACCGGCGCTGATCCTTACAAGGTTATTGGCTCCGGCACCACGTTGGACTCCGCTCGACTCCGTCACGCACTTTCCGGCGCTACCGGCTATCCAGCATCTTGCATCAACGCTTGGATGCTTGGTGAGCACGGAAATGGCATGTTTGCTTGCTGGTCGCATGTTTCCATTGGCTGCCTGACCCTCGATGAAGTTGCGGCTCAGACAGGCAAGACCTTTAACCTTGCAGAGCTTGAGCAGGCCGGACGCATGGGCGGTTATGTCACTTACAGCGGCAAGCAGTGCACCGAGTACTCTATTGCAAACGGTGCCGTTGAGGTCATCAAGGCTATTGTTCACGACACCAAGTTGATCACGCCAGTCTCCACGCTACTTACTGACGTGTATGGCGTCTCTGGCTTCTACTCTTCACTTCCTGCAGTCATCGGTGCCAATGGTGTCGAGAAGGTCTTTGTGCCCGAGCTTTCCGACTCTGAGATTGAGGCATGGCGCAAATCCTGCGAGCACGTCAAGAGTAACATCGACCAGCTTGGTTGGCTTGAGGTAGACGCTCGTATTGACTAGCGTGCCGCGTGCCGCGCGTGCTGCGTGCCGTGCGTGCTGCGTGCCGTGCGTGCTGCGAGCTTTGCGGGACTGTTGAGGCTACGGTCACAATGGCTACGGCTTTGACTGTTGTGACCAGGTAGTATTGCACATCGAACATACCTTGGGGCTTCTCCCGAGGTGTGTTTGTGCTTCTGAGGTTTTTTAGATACCACTCAGTTATTTTCTGATTGCACGCCTAAAAAGTGCAAAGAATCTGTGTTTTGGATACAGATTCTTTGCAGAAAATAGGCAAATCCACAGATTCTTTGGCATTTTTAGGCAAAACTCACAGATTCTTTGCAGAAATCAGGCGCACTTGATGTAAGCCTTGCGGTTCAGCTGCTATTTTCGAAAAGACGGCCTTCTCGCCTCGCGCATCAGGCGCTCTTAATCTAAGCCTTGCGATCCAGCTGGCTCTTTCATGCGCGCCGACCCGCACTGATAAAACCACCTTATCAGCTGCGATTTTTAAACAACATTTAAATAAAAATTTTTATTGACTTGCGATCAATGTGATATCACAATAATACCAACAGAAGGCTCACCGACACAAAGGAGATACTATGAGCACTGAGAAAATTATCAAATCCAAGAGTGGTTGGCTATTTTTGCTGATTGCTATTGCTCTTTTTGTAATAGCAGTCCTATTTTTGGCAAATTTTGTGATTAGTGCTATAGCTGCAGACAGAAATCCTCGCTTGGAGCCATCGGTCTCAAGCATTATTGGTGCGTTGGTTTTCTTTTTTGCTGGTCTGTTTGTTTCAAGCGGCTTGTTTAGTCTTCAGCCTGGTCAGGCAAGGGTTTGTGTGCTGTTTGGTAAGTACATCGGCACCGTTAAGGACGAGGGCCTTCGCTGGGCAAATCCTTACTACGCTAAGACTCTGTCCGCAGGCAACCTTTCCACTCTCGTCACCGTTGGAGACACTCCTAGTGTAAACATGCACACCTCCATCATTTCCACTCGTGCTCGCACGTTGAATGGCGATGTCCTCAAGGTCAACGATCGCATGGGCAATCCAATCGAGATTGCTGAGGTAGTTGTTTGGCGTGTCAGTGATACCGCAAAGGCTCTCTTTGATGTGGATGACTACGATAGCTACGTTGCTATGCAGGCAGAGACTGCACTTAGGCACGTCGCCAGCATTTACAGCTACGACCATATGGAGGATGAATCCGAGTCTAATACCGCAATTACCCTGCGTTCCAACATTGAGGAAGTCTCAGAGGCTCTTCAGTCTGAGTTGAGCCGCAACCTTTCTGTTGCCGGTATTACTGTCGACGACGCTCGTCTCACGCACCTCTCTTATGCTCCTGAAATTGCACAGGCAATGCTCCGTCGCCAGCAGGCAGAGGCAATTATTGCTGCACGTAAGAAGATTGTCGAGGGCGCCGTTTCCATGGTTGACATGGCTCTCACTCAGCTTTCCGAGAATGGCGTTGTTGAGTTTGACGAAGACCGTAAGGCCGTTATGGCTTCTAACCTCATGGTTGTTCTCTGCGGCGAGTCTGAGGCTCAGCCTGTGCTTAACACTGGTTCTTTGCAGCAGTAAAGCATGGCGAGAAACCCATGGCACCTCGCAAACAATATCCGCTTCGTGTAGCTCCAGAAGTCTGGGAGGCAGTTGAACGTTGGGCACAAGATGATATGCGTTCAACCAACGCTCAGGTAGAATGGATTTTACGCGATGCCCTGAAAAGGGCAAAGCGGTCTCCAAAAGCTAATAACACTCGTATGAACAAGACAGAAAAGATGGAAGAAGGAAACTAATATGGCCGATAATACTCTGCAGCCACCTGTTCCTAACGCTCCCGTTTCTCCCGCTGCACCTGCACCAGATGCGCCGGCGTCTCCCGCTGAGCCTGCACCAGCTGCGCCTGCACCAACTGCGCCTGCAGCCGCCGTTGCATCAACAACGTCAGCTCCAGCAGTTGTCACTCCAGCGGCTTCTGGTGAGGTAGTTCCTGTGTTGAGCGTTCAGCACTTCACCAAGAAATACGGCTCAAAGGTAGCTGTTTCTGATCTTTCGATCGACGTCATGCCTGGCGACATCTACGGTTTTATCGGCCACAATGGCGCAGGTAAAACTACGCTTATTAAGTCTGTCGTTGGCGCTCAGCCATTTGAGGGTGGCGTCATTTTTGTGGACTCGAAGAACGTACTGGTTGATCCTGTTGGCACAAAGCAGGTCATTGCTTACGTTCCAGATAATCCAGACATTTACGAGTTCATGAGTGGTATCAAGTATCTCAATTACGTCTGCGACATCTTTGGTGTTCCTGCGGAGAATCGCGTTGAGCGTATTACTACTATGGCTAACCGTCTGGGCATCACCGATTCCCTGTCAAATGCTATCGGTAGTTATTCTCATGGTATGAAGCAGAAGCTAGTTTTGATTTCCGCCCTACTTCACGAGCCAAAGCTCATTATTTTGGATGAGCCATTTGTTGGCTTGGATCCAGCAGCAAGCTTCGAGTTGAAGAAGATGTTGCACGAGCTGGCTGATCGTGGATCTGCAGTGTTCTTCTCGTCACATGTTCTTGAGGTTGTCGAGAAACTCTGCAATAAAATTGCAATTATTCGTCAGGGCAAGCTTCTTGCTGCAGGTAAAACGGATGAGATTCGCGGCAATGCTTCTCTTGAGGAGGTCTTCCTCGGCCTTGAAGCTGGCGCTCCTGGCGTTTCTGCCGAGATTGCTCAGGACATGGCCACCACAAAGGATGGCGCAGCTGTTCAACCGGTCATTCCGGGCACACCTGTAGCCACTGTACCTGCAGCTCCAGTTGCACCAACAGCACCGGCTGCACCTACGGTGCCCGCTGCTCCAGCTGCTCCAGCCACATCAGTGGCACCTGCAACACCGGCTGTCCCAGCAGCATCGTCTGCGCCTGCAACTCCAGCGGGATCTGCAGGTCCTGCTGCGCCAACTGCTCCTGGAGCACCAGTGCCTCCAGGCGCTCCAGTTCCTCCTTTTTTCCCTAAGGAGAACTAGTCATGGCAAACAACGTTCCACAGGCTCCTCAGCGTCCCGATGTGCCTGAGCAGAATCTGCAACTTTCAGGAGATGTTTTTATTCCGGCTCAGGTAAGTGCTGGTCAGGTTCCTGTTCTTAATCGCTCTGAGCTTAAATTACCTTCTAACCTTAAAGTTTTCTGGATGCTACTTAAAGTTCAGATCACCATGATTTGGACCACTCAGGTTATGGGTGCGCGAAAGAATTTTGAGAAGAAGGTTGGCGCAAATGCTCTGCCTATTGTTGGCGGTATTTTTGCAGTTGTCGGTGCGCTCATCATGATGGTTTACATTTATGGCGTATCCACAGGTGTTGCTCTTGCCGGCTTCACAAGATTGCTTCCTTTAGCAGGAATCCTCTTTGGTGCTCTGCCAGGTGTTATCTTGACATTTGTAAAGGCTAATGGCGTACTTTTTGCGTACAAGGATTACGACTTTATCATGTCTCTTCCTATCAAAAAGAGCACCATTATTTATTCTCGAGTAGCTGCCTTGTATGCTGCAGAAGGTATTTGGTCTTTCGCCATTATGCTTCCAGTCTTTTTGGCCTACTTTACCTTTGAAGCAGTCACAATTCCGCGTTTGATTGGTGCTTTGTTTGCGCTTATTCTTGGACCTAACTTGGCAGTTTCTGCTGCAATTCTTTTGGCTTTTGCTGTTGCCGCTCTTGCAGCAAAACTGCACTTCAAGTCTTTAGGAATGGTCATTGGTGGCATTTTTGGCCTTTTATTTATGGTTGCCTATCTGTTCTTTATCTTTACACTTTCTTTCAATGCAGATAAGCTTTCTGCAGGTGCAGCTGGTAATTTTCAAGCCACTGTATTTAGCGTAGCAAGTTCTGTTGGACTGGTTTATCTTCCATCACTATGGATTGCCGACTTCTTTAGGTCTGGTTCTTTTGTCAGCTTCTTGCTATTTGTCCTGGTTTCCGTTGGAGCTCCAGCAGTAATCGTGGCAATTATTTCTCGCTTTAATGATCGTATTAATGCGCTAGTAAGCGAGGACAAGGTTCAGAAAAAGTTCACTACCAAACAGATTTCCACCAAGTCTGTGTCACCTTTTGTTGCTCTGATTAGAAAAGAGATCCAGACCATCATTGGATATCCAGCAGTTTTTGTGAACATGCTTTTTGGATGCTTGCTGATGGTTATTCTCGCCTTTATTTCTCTGTTCTTTAATACGTCGTCTATCGTTGCCAATTTTGTTCCTGCGTCTGAGGTTCCACGATATCTACCTCTAGCAAGAACTATCTTTGGCATGGCAACCACTTGGTTTGGTACCTCGATGTTCTGCGCTGCCAACTCTGCTGCTATTTCATACTCGCTGGAAGGTCGTTCAAACTGGTTGATGGCAACCATGCCAGTATCTTCAAGGCAGATTTTTGGTGCAAAGATTGCTGTTAACATGCTCTACGTGGCATTCTTCAGTATTTTGACTCAGATTTTCTTCCTAATTCCCGGCCACATTACTATTGAAACGGCGTTGAGAAACGTTATTCTGCCGCTTTGCATTGTATTTCTTGTGGCTAATGTTGGTCTGGCTATTGATATTCGCCGACCAAACTTTGATTGGACTTCTGTTATTGATATCACCAAGAGAAGCCTTTCAGTTACTGTTTCTTCTCTCGTTGGTACATTGGGCTCGATGATTGTTATTGGCGGAACATTCATGCTGATGATTTTGCCGGTTATCGATTCATTTAGCTCGTCAACGGGCATGGTTAACGAGACACTTCCAAATGTTGTTTTTGTTACGCTGTCGCTGTTGAATGCAGTTATCGGCGCTCTTATCTTTAACAACACCGTTCACCGAGGAGTTAGAATTTAACTTCTGTAATTCTTATAGGGAAATCCGCGCAATTTCACGGTATCTACCTGCAGTAATAGTGTAAATTTTTCTGTCAAGAAGAAACTTTGAGACACCCACTAAATGTCGTTTATCGAATGGTGGGTGTCTCTTTTTATGCTTTGCGGTACGGTAGGGTGGCTAGAGGTTTTCTTGTTCGGTAAGCAGCAGGAAGAGCCGAAGCATATCGCGCTAGACTCGGGCGTGAACTATCGGCTGATCTTCTCGGCTGCTTACCGCAGTCAGAGGAGGCATCATGGCCGAAAAAAATGTTTCTAAGGTAAAGAATGTGGTCCTGGTGGGCCAAGGCGGCGTGGGCAAAACCATGCTTGCCGAGGCAATGCTGCATCTGACGGGTGCAACAACTCGTTTAGGCGGCCACGCAGGCACAAAGCCCACGCTTGATTACGATTCACAAGAGTCAGAGCGCGGATTTTCTATCTCTACTACTATAGCACCAATTACCTGGGAAAATACGCGTATTAACGTGCTCGATGCACCGTGTTATCCTGACTTTGTGGGTGACGCCTATTCGGCAATGAGCGCTGTTGAGACTGCGCTGTTTGTCGTTGATGCAGCTAGTGGACCCGGCACCATAACTACCAGGCTTTGGTTTGCTGCTGAGGATCTTTCTCTGTCCCGTGCACTGTTCATTAATCGCCTGGACCGTCCTGATGCAGACTATGAAACTGCAATGGCTATGCTTCAGGATCGTTTTGGTTCTTCGCTTGGAGCGGTGACCATTCCGATGGGTTCTGGTGAGGCATTTTCTGGCATTATTGACGTTGTTCATCAGAAGGCTCGTAAGCTGGTAGATGGCAAGCCTGAGGTCACTGACATTCCTGCTGAGTTCCAAGCAGAGGCAGAAGCCGCTCGATCTGCTCTAACTGAGTTGGTTGTTGAAGCCGATGATGAGCTTATGATGCGCTACCTTGAGGGTGGAGAGATTACGCAGGAAGAGCTTGAGGGCCTGCTGGGTAAAGCCCTTATGGAGCGCATTTTTGTTCCTGTTTTCTCTGGTTCTTGCGTCCACGAAGAGGGCGTCATCTCTCTGCTCGACGCTATCGATGGCTGGTTCCCAACCATGTCCGATTTTGGTCGCATTCCGCTGGTTAACGGCGAACAGCTTGATATTTCACCTGATGATGAGCGTCCTGTTGCGTTTGCTTTCAAGTCGTTGCAGGATTCACAGAACGGTAAGCTTACATTTGTGAAAGTCCTGGCGGGTACCATTTCTGCAGGCGACGAGCTTATCAACGCACGTACTCGCAAGCCTGAGCGCCTTTCTCACCTGTATCGCATGTGTGGTAAAGAGACGTCTGACGTCAGCATCGCCGCAGCTGGCGATATCGTAGTAGTTCCAAAGCTCGAGGCTATGACGGGTGACACGCTTTCTGTTACTGGCAAGGTTGAGGCTGCTGCATTTAGGTTCCCTAACTCTCTGTATCGCACGGCTATTGAGCCTGATGAGCGCGGTACCGAAGGCAAACTCTTTGCATTTTTGGAGAAGGCTGCCGACGCTGATCCAACCCTTAAGG